>Ga0065720_1019341_pt1 | contig 28122 bp, 25 predicted proteins | sample Thericmetagenome_FD_59107 | JGI IMG/M metagenome (GOLD analysis project Ga0065720, IMG submission 59107) | Thermophilic microbial communities from the Joint Bioenergy Institute, California, USA of rice/straw/compost enrichment - eDNA_2 v2... | ecosystem: Engineered > Solid waste > Grass >... | reverse complement strand
CCAAAGCGGCAGTTTCGACAGCACTAACAGCAGCCATCGCGCGTCGCCGTATGGTCAAAGGCAGTACACCCCGGATCCCACACAGCCACTGCGAGCTCCTCCGCCACAGCGGTCATACACGGGCGATTTTGATTTTTCGACTTCCGGGCATAGCAGGCCCACTGGGAATGGAGCTTACGCGGATTCGTTGTATGGCGATTCGACCTATGCGAGTCAAGGGCAGGGGTCGAACGCCGGAACAATGTATCCCGGGTATAAGCCGTATCAGTCTTCAAGATGAAGGTTGATGTTACCCTGTCAAGGTGCAGCTCCAATGTGGTAATTTTCCCTTTTACTCTCATTTGCGGCTATGGTGGTTTTCGGGACTCATTTGGAATCCCCCTCGTCCTATAGATGGTGTTATGCCTTGGGGTCTTTTTTCATCCTTTCTCTCTCGCTTATGAAGTCTTTTTGATTGACCTATTAAATGGTATATCTGGATGGTCGTTACACTGGCGTGTTCACATGGACTTATTTGGCGCCTGGTTAAGACTTGAAAAGGCGTGACGGGGTTGGCGGGTTTGTTGCTGTCTGGCTGGCAAGTATTTGTGGTTTTTTTTTTGGCTTGTTGGATCTGGATGATTTTGATGGAGCTCTTGGACGATGAATTGTTGTGGTCGTTTCTTCCACTATATTTCTCCAATATTTGTTGATTCTTGACCCCTCTCTGGCTCTTTACTCAACTCATATGGGATGCGGCCTCATGGATACCCAACAACTTACAGCACCCTGTCAAACGCTAACTGAGAAAGAGAAATGGATGAGGTAACCCCTTATCAAATTTTCGATGGGCTATCTCTATTAGCTCACGGGTTTGATGGGAGTCTTTTTTATTTTAAACTTTCTGTGTGATGAGCAGCAGACAGGGAGATAAGGAGAGAAAGTGGGAAGGGATCTATATCTATACGATTTGGATTGTTGAGTCCTTCGTGAAGGGGAAATCCTTATTGAAGGATGGGTCCACTTGTGTTTGGATTCTATCTAGCCGCCAACCTTGATGCATAGTGAAATTTTCAGGCAGAGCCTGGGCGTGAATATCTGAAACCCGTTTATTCCCCTTTCACTGGATTTGAGTATTCATTGGAGCGTGCCAAACTGAGCACGTAACATTGACAATGATCCTTACCTATTGAAGTTTCTGTCTCCAACAGAGCTCACTGGTTGGCAGTAGGTTTCTGGCTGAAATGACCTTGCCTGATGCTTACTCATCCTCATGCTTCCATTCAACCAGCTTGCAGTTTGATGATGCTGGAATCAGCTCCTGACCAGTAACAATGAACCTCTATGTTCTGAACCATCAAGGGAACCTCATTCTCATGTAGAGCAGGATGTTTAAGGAATAGCGCTCAGCGCGCATCGTGGTGATCTCCAGCACCAAATAGCATCTAGGCAGCGCATAATGTCGGTATGTGGCTTCAAAAAGAGGATAACTGAGTCACAGCTGGTACACCCAAGACCAGGGGCCGCTCAGCTAGGCAAGTCCGGTCTTAGTGCAGAAAGAATAGGTGCATATGGGAAGTGCAATATCAATGACGATCAACGATGCTCAATGTAACGTGGGGTGTTAGAAGGCTGGGCTATGAAAGCAGTCTGGGGAAGGTTATGGCTGCGATGATGGGCCGCAGATGGAGCAGTGTCTTGATGTTTCACATTGTTTCCTTCAAACTAATCAGCTTTGAGAGAAGATAACCTAGGCCTACAGGGCAAGAGGGAAAGGCTCTGGTTCAAGGTTCAAGTGATTTGATCTTTGAAGAAAACGAGGAGGAATACATAAGGGATGGGAAGTCGAAGCTGAGCAAGGGAGGTCTCCAAGATGTCAAAAACATCACTTGAGCCATGAACACTTATGACTTAGCTACCTAAGTATGCCTGTCTTCTGTAACTATACCAAATAACAATCCTAGTTCACGCATTAGGTTGTGTAACTGGGCATGCGCATGAGCAACTGCCGGAGGGCTTTCTGAAATCATGACCAAAGTGGGATCCCATTGTGAACGCCGCCACACAAATTTTAGATTCGATCCGATGGGTGGCTGTGCTGCTGGGATGCATGTTTCTAGCTCTGGACCATAAACAGAACAGGTAAAGCTTGTGAGCGAGTCCACCTCGTCTACCACTTGCGTCGTACATCCAATGAGTGTGAATTTACAAGGGGGTTAGTCTACAATATTGATGACATGAGGTTTATCTGTATGAGTGCTCAGAAGGTGCTGTTCTTGTGCGCTTGCAGCAGCCAGGTTCAGCGAGGAGACGGTGTGGAATATTTCTGGAAAACCTGCGGAATCCTGTGCCTGAAGATCTGGGTTATTGACATGCCAAGTGTTCCCTCCCTCAGGAGAATTCCTCGCCGCAGACGCGCAGGAAGAGGATGTCAATGACTAGATCAAGTAATCTCTAAGGTTGAGACGCTTTTTGTTGATCCCAGTGAATCAACGGTAAGCGATCGGCTGCGCAACCCTGGGGTCCCGACAATGCCCCACTAAAGAGGCAAGGCCTATCCTTGTAGAGTCTTGGGTGTTCCGGGTCGAAAGATGACGTTATGAACAGGGCTTCCCTCTTTGCTGCTTGTCCTGAGAGTTCCGAGTAAAAATGGATCATATCATGTTATCCAAAGGAGCTGAAGATGATGAACTGAAGATCCCAGCGTAGATGAGCCAAAAATGAAGATAGAAACTGGCGCAGGCGAATAATAATCTGTGTATGGTGCACATGTACATATTGATGATCTGTAAGTGGGTTTGACATACAGTTACCAGCCACGCCGAGGCAGGCAGGACAGCAGAACTCGACGCAGTGGCGCATTACACATGCAGAATGAGAAGACAGGTATGTACAACTAGAGGTAAGTAAGTACGCAGCAACGTGTGGTCATTTGGCGGCATGCGGCTGAGCCCGATGGTTGGGACGCACGACATGTAGTGACAGCAACAGAGGTTTAGCGAGGGAGAAAGCGCTCTTTAAAGTCCAACAAGGCCAGCAAGGCTGCTTGAAGAAGTTACTGGATTTGTGGACGCCACCAAGACCTAAGTGAAAATGTGGGAGGATTCATCCTTACGTATAAGTATACCGGAGCGTATGGGAGATGGGCGCAGATGCACGCAACAGAACAGGGCGTCGGGACAACCCGCTTAGCATCTGATTTGTCCATTTCTTTCTCGTCTATCAGCATCCTGAGGAGCAGTTTTTTTTCTGGACCCGCACTCGCCGTGGTGCCATGGGTGGGTATGACGTGGGCATGGATACCCATGGCAGTGATGCATAGCAGCTATTCTTGTCTTTCCTTTGAATACACCTATCGCTAGATATCTATATCTTCTATCCGCTTCTGCTTGTTGCCTGCTCTGCCCGGTGCCCATGTCCCAAGTTTATAGAAGACCCAACCAGCCGGCCCCTCTTGACAACCTAGAGCCTTAGTATAAGTAACAAAAGGCATGTTTTTGGTTCCCAAGATCGAAGCGTAAACACTGATTGTCCCATCAGCTCGGTGAACGAATAAGTCAGGGCAGCCAATACGTTCCCGAAAGAGAGCAATAGACAAACGAAAGTTCGAAAACTTTTGCACGGCCGCTGCTGATCCTGTGTTCACATTGTACAAAAAAACCGCTCTTGCGGAGGAACGGGCGCCGATCACGGCAGAACAAGTACAATATATTCCGTGGACCCGTTCGACCCTGTGCGTCGCCTAGGGCGACCAAATCCGAGACATTACCCAAGCACATATCACGGCCTGACGAGATGTCGAGTTCAAGTAAGTCGATTCTTGCCCTCAAGGGCGCTTGCTCTGTTGCGCATGGCTGCTGTCATCCCTGAAGAAAGAGGGGAAAGAGGGAAAGCAGGCGAATGAAGAACGAGAAGGGCAAAAGGACTTAAAGGACCTCCTTGACCAGCAACACCCAGGAGGGCCCAGAGGGGGAGAAAACAGCTTCGAGGAAGCTGGCAAGCCTGGCAGAGACGGTGAACAAGAAGCGGCCAACCCGACAACACTCAGCCTGATCCTTCATAGATCATCCAGACTCTGGTTGGGTGCGGAGAAGTCGTTTTCCTCCCATCCTCCCAATTCACCCCGCCAAGCAGCTCCTTGTTTCGCCAAATTTCGAAGAACAAAGGCCATGTTATGGAGGAATAGGCACAATTGTGAACAAGGGAGTCCAAAGCATAGCAATATGGTGAAGAGGATGGGGGATTGGGAGAAGACGCGCAGACCAAAGCACAGACTTGGCCTCTTATGCTTGCTGTTGCCCAAGCTCACACGTCGTGCAGATTTCTCACCGCCAGCATCGGTGCCCGACGCTCATATCTCGACGAAGCCAGTGGCGAGTTCGTTGAGCCCGACATGGATGACACCATCAACGACAACATCACCATACATCTCACCAACCGAAACCATGGCAACTATGACGACCTCAAACACAGTCCCGACAGCTCCAACAACAGTGCCCGCGACTGCTAGAAACAGCGTGGACTCTAACGCACTGCCGGTCTACCCTGAGTTCAGCCACCTGAGGATATCCAGCAAGCAACAGCTGCCCTCTGTTGGCTCTAACACTAGCAACAGATCGCAGCAAGATAACACTTCTTGGGTGACAAACAAAAAAGTTCCATTCTTTACTTCCCCGCCTTCAGCACCCCCCATGACGCAGGCCAATCACTTGACTCCCTGGGAGAAGCTAGCTGATAACAGAAGCCCCTCGCCCTCTCATCCGCCTTCTATGGCCAGCCGGCCACAGTCTACTCTGCTCCCTCTATCCGCCGCGAGCTCCAGCTATGATCGCTTGCGTTGCGCATCAGCCCAACCGTTAGATGGAGCTGGGTCTTGGATGCACGGAATCTCAGCCGACCAAGAAGTCAACCGCGCGGTATCAAACCCAATTGATACCAGCCGACTGTACCCGCCTCAGCAAGAGAGCTCGTGTTTAAGTCCTCAGACGGATTCTTCTGCGTCGGGGACGACCGAGAAGCGCAAGAGCCGGATGAGCTGGCTTCCTGGTGGGCGGTCAAGGAGTAACTCGGTAAATCAGCCTAGGACAACGACAGGTGCTTGGCTCTTGACTCCCGAGTCGAGAGAACAGTCGGATGGTCAGCAGCAACAGAAGTCCGTCATTGAGTACAGCCCTGCGCCGCTAGTCAAGGGAGAAAAGGTACGCGAGGACAAGCTTCTCTGTTTCTGGATTCGTTTCTCTTTGTCTTCGGCGTCCTAATTATGCCCAGGTGCCCGAGCTGTGGGACGAAATGGGCAACGTATATGTCTATGTGCACCCCAAGGAAAGTGGCAAGGGGCCATGCTTTAAAGTGCCCGACCACATTCTTGCCTCCTCCGCCACCCTAACCGAGTTGTTGGTCACCGAGATGATGGCGACCCGAGGGTCTCTCTACACCCAAGACGATCCCGACACAACTTCCCCAAAGGGCCATCTGTATCTCTCCTTGGGCAACACAGATGTCGAAAGGTTGATAGACGCGCGCAATCTGTTCGCCTTCTTGCTGCGCAAGCCGCTCGTGGCGACACCAAAGCACCCTGATCTGTTCACAACTGTGCTGCAAGTAGCTGGACTTCTCAGGAGGTTCAACTTCTGCAACTATGATGGGTCTTCGTTCGGCGACTTTGTCGACGAGGTCTTCGACGTCTTCATCGTTGAAACTGGTATCGCTGATGTACGCAATAGCCGTGAGAAAACGCTACAGGCGCTGATCTTGGCTGAGCAAATGAAATCGTTCAACTTGTACAACGAGGCCTTCGCCCATGCCGTTGGCAAGTACGAGTCGCTGCTGGAACTGAAGTCGCCATTGTTTGAGCGCATCTCAGCCAGCACGCGCCAACGTCTTGACCGAGCGCACATGGACCTTGTCGGAAGGCAGCAGAATGCCGCATTGAAGCTTGAGGAGTTCGAGTTCCCATCGCTGTTCGCAGGTGTGGCCAGCTCCACGTCACACGAGGAGTTCAGGCATGTCCGCTTCAAGGAATGGCGAAGCTCGTTCCATAAAATGAGGAGCTTCGTTCTGGGATACTATAAGACTCTGTTCGGCAGCTGGCCGCCACGGGCCCGGAGCAAGCGTAATCCCTTTTCCCAGAGTGGCCTCAACCGTCTGGCACTCAAGATTCTCTACTCGGATCTCTGTGCTCTGTATGATTTGCTGGTTGACCGCACCAACTTGACTCCGCAACGGCGGTCGAGTGGGTCCAAGGCTAATGACGAAGGCGAAAAGGGCAGCGGTGACAAAGAGAAGGAGAAGGAGATGGAGAAGGAGGAGAAAGAGAATGAGAGGGAAAGGGACAGGGAGAGAGACATAGAAGCCAACCTGGCCGCCCTGCGTGCTATCCTCTCCGAGTTCGACAAATCCTCTCCCCCTGTGCTCCCACGCATCCCCTTCGACGTCCCTAAGCTCCCCAGCATGACGGCCCTCTACGAGAATTACCGCGAGCTACCCACCAAGAAACAGGCCAAATATAGCAAGTCCCTACAGCCACACGAGCTGCAGCTGCTCCTGATCAAGTCGCACAACATCGACACCGACTCCCTAGAGATGCCTTTCTTGACAGCCTTCAAAGAGTTTGAGCTGCGCGAAGCCCGGTCAGCTTCCCACTCCCATATCGAAGACGACCTAATCGATCAACGCATCGGCACCTGGCTGTTCCTCTACGTCGTTATCCAGTCGCTTCCTATGCTAGTTGTCGACGCCCCGGGGCTGCGGTATGGCGACGGCGTCGAGTACTTCTTGTGCGAGGCGCCGCAGGGGAATCCGCCGTGGACTGAGGATCGTGATCAGGTGAGGAAGATGTGGTACCAGACTGCCGATCAAGCGTTGGTTGAGTTGTCGACAGACGTTGTCATGTTCTCGGTCGAGGGAATCTACATACGCTCGCACTGCTGGCTTGCTGCTAAGGAATGGCAAGCTCAAGCCGAGGCTAGAGCAGCTAGTGCCGGTGCAGTTTCAGTGCCCGTGACGGTGACTCAGCCCGACTGGGCCACTTCCACTGCCATCACAACAGAGGGGGCCTTTTTCAACCCACTTCAGCCTCCTTCCCAGTCCATTTTCCATAACGCAGACCCGTTCCAGACACAAATCTCGTCTTCTTCGCCCTCTCCGCCACCACAGCACCCGCAACGACACAAACCAACAGTCCGCCCCATCAGTACAGGCCCCGAACTAGACAACGGAAACGGAAACGGTCTTCTCTCCCCACCTCTCGCAAATACCTCTCTTGGAGGATTGCCAATGCCGATGGGTCGGCCCCGCGCGGGATCAACGCACGACCGTGCCCGCCAGGCCTTCCGCGCCAGCATAGCCATCGGCCTGGAACCGATTGGCGTCCAACCCCTGCCACAGATGGCAGCCCCGCTCACGCGCTCGCCTTCGCCGATGATGATGTTGGGTCAGCACGGTCAAGGTGCTGGCGATAGCCACAATGGTGAGGGTGTTGGAATAATGACCGGGGTCGTTGGAAACCTTGCTGCCGGCCAAGCCGGAGATGATAGCAACAACAGCTGGGGGACACCAGACGGAGCCAAAACGCCGATGGTGCGTGCCAGTCGATCGGGGACAAATCTCAACTTGTTTGGAGGGAACAGTAGCGCGTATATGGGCGAAGTGTTTCCTCCTGCTCCTGCTCAGCCGTGGGTACACCAACATCAGAGAAATTTTAGCGGGCCGGTCGCTTTCCCGATGCCAACGCCAAGCAGTTATCACCAGCATGCAAAGACCTCGTCGCTTGGCGGCAGTGGAAGCACATTTGATGATATTCTGAAGGGAATGGATGACGGAGGAAAAAAGAAGAAGAGGTTTTTCTTTTGAGCTAGTTCTTCTCGATGCGTTCAATCCTACTAGATCTTGTTTTACAACGGTCTTCAAAACGGCCGAATATGTTTTCTAGTGAGTTTAAAAAATAATATAATGAAAAATGTATGAAAATGCGGTTTCATGACTTTACTTGGGATGGGATCAAGCTCATCTCTTAGTTCACTTGCATTTTTGGTGCATGTCAGGAACATGATATCCCATGTTTTAAATCTTTCATCAGCAGCTTAAGTTGCTGCTTTGATCCCAAAGTTTTGCTAGACTGGCCTTTGAGCTTATGGATGTCAAGTCCGTAGGGAGCTGACCTCCCTTGTAATCCTTGTTTTATGTTTTGGTCCTGCAAGAACTAGCCTCATTGACCTGTGCAGGTAGATATGCATCAATGCTTTACCTCTTTGATGCACAGCAGAATACACCACATGAGCTTCATCGAGAAGCCAGTGTTGCCTCTGGCTGCTAGGTAGATAGGGAGGAGGTAAAGATTGCGGATGATCTATCAACATCCCTCTTGCTTATATTTCCTATTGTTATCTTATCGAGCAGGGTCTCGGTCAGTCAGCGGTGTTCATGACGTCACTCATAGCCCCACCCATGGTCTCTTGAGGAAAAATGCGAACAGAAGTGGTGTTGAGCCGATAACCCATGAACTAGGTATTAACATATATCATCAAGGTTCCCATTACAGCTAACCAAAATCAATGTTAATTGTCTTCATCCTATGCAGCCATTGAGGCCCTGCCCTTACTGAGTCCATGTGAAGTCAGTCTTAACACATGACGTCATGTTGGTCATACCAGGGTCTTGAACAGTCGTACCACAAGGGCAATCGCGGGGTACCAGGGAATCGAGGAATGGTCCTATCTGCGCCCTTGCCGTGTCAGTGGCTTGTGTCATTACCTGATATACACAGCATGTTCAAACGCATCATTCTCTTTCCTTCGTCACTCTTTTTCCTCTGACAAGGCAAGCTACAAGCCAGTCAGGCAGCAGCGGCGACCACACCGCCGTTTTGCCCTGTTAACGTACAATTCATAGCAGTCAGCCCCTGTGATCAACTGTGGCCCACAACACGACCACCTCACGTTGCGCTGTCACCTCGAGATTGCGCACAGCGGTCCAAGGCCATTGGCCCCGACGAACGGTGCTCGCCTGTCTCCCGCATCCCATTATATTCATCTAGGGTAAGCGGCCCCCAGATATCTCGGACGAAGCCTTGGAGGCCTGTCCAACCTTGCCAATAAGGCTTAATCGGTTCCCACATCGAGATAAGTGCAAGACACATTGGGGCTGAGCACTGCTGAGCTAGAAAACAAAGTTTTTGCGCAAAGTCGATCCGCAGTCACGCATTCTTGACACAGGGTAGAACAAGCCACTGCCCCCTATCTCGCTCTACCCACCGGAACCAGGATTCATCGCCGGGGCAACTCTGGCTGGGGTTGTAACCAATGCTACATTCTGTGGTGTTGCGTCATTTTGGATGTGGACTGAAACAATGCTTGATAGAACGTGAACAAATTCCGTCCGTAGAATCTTTTTGAGTTCCTTGCAACTCTGGCTAAAATGCGCAAACGAGTGCACTGCCAATGTGTCTCTGCGCATTTTATCACAGCACAGTAGAAATATCATGGCAACCTGAGTTTGAGGATGGCTTCACGCATGAGCACCTCGACACACCGGTGTGAAACGAACCATGACAGACATCATGATCGCACTCGGCATAGTTGGGTGTTCAGTCAGCGAACTGATGTCTGCGCCAGTCACAAGGGGCAAGGACGTGCTAGGCTGATTAGAATATACTGTACATTGTATGTCTTGGTAATATCCAAAAGAAGAAGATAGATAGATACGATGTTTCGATGCCCTCAGTCAGGTTGGCGGCATCATCATGCCTGCTGCGCTAGTTCGCCTAGCTCCTGATGCCCGATGCGGCCCGTGGGACGTGTTGACAGATCTCGGATTGTGCTAACCTGACTGTTGGCACTGTGGAGCATCTGCTTTGAAAAGTTGGACTCTTAATGTAGCTTCGCTTAAAGATATGAGTGTATATATATGGCTATTAATCTCAAGTTGCGAGTTGCTCAGTACTTTGGCAAGCAATTTTTCAAAGGCTGGCAAACCTGTTCTAGATGCAATTGTTTAAATTTTGATGTGCTGCCATGATTCTCACCATATGACTCCATAGTGCAGCTGGAGGTGAAGGAAGGTCTTGCTGCATTACTACACTGTACCCCTCGCCCACCATCCTTTCCCCACCCCACGCCTAATCTAGATTTCCGCTCCGGACGCCTGTCCAACCTAACACCAGCCATATGCACTAGCTGGCAGCGCCTCCAGGCTGATAAGCCGATTGGGTGATGGGAATGACTGTGCTATCGCATGTCCCACCCCTCCGGGTTCGGACAAAAAATAATGTCGAGGAACTTTGGGTTCTGTCTCTGAGAGCTCAGGCTTCTAGGATTCTGGCAACGTCTTGCGTGAACAGATAGCTAGTAGGTAGTCTGTCAGACCAGCATCAACAGCTATGACTTTCACAACTGATGACAACCAAGCCATGGTTGTTGTCTTTGATGTCAAAGAATTAGATGGTCTAAAAGCCAACGCCCCCAGCAAGAGCAAACAATGACGATGAAACACAACTTCTGCTTTCCACGTGGAGGGGTGGAGTCTGAGAGAAAAGATGGTTAGTCGAATGTAGGAGAGGACATGAGTAAGAACGCCTCGATCAAACAAGCTCCTCATATTTATATTCGAGACCTGAGAGGACCGCTTCCTCTGCTGCCCATGGAACACGCTGCAAACAACGTATGCACTCCTGGCGAGTCGTCTGCAGATCGTGCTACTCTGAAATTGCGCAAAACTCTTTGAGGTTATGGTTTTTGCGCCCCAATGCATGCCACTACATCGGAGCTGTGCTAACTATGTCCGCTGTTGCGCAAGTTGTTCCTGTATGTCTATGGCCCCATTTTCCTGTAGGAGCGGTGGTAAACCTTGTGAAACCCGAGGTCAATGTTCGGTGAAAGTCAGGGCCGGCATCGAATCTAGTTCTCTCAGGCTAACCAGGAATTGACCAATTACATTATCTTGTTTCATCGACCACTGCCAAAGGAGGAAATCAGTAAGGGTACGTACCTATGGGGTGATGGCCAGGCTCCGAAAGATCGAAAGTAACAAGAAGACTAGAAGGAATGTAGAGCTCGCAGGCCGTTGAACAATATTACCTTATCCTGTACCATAGTTTACTGAATCGTTTCCCACTCTGCATCTTGACACCTCCAGACTCGGTCCACTTTACATACACCCAGTGTTGGATTTTTGACCAATATTGCGAGACTGCTAGTGGGTTCTGTGCCACTCGGCAGCCTGTGGTTAAGTTTCAGAAACATCCGCGCGACCAGGAAGGCACAGAGGATCACCTGGGCAACATGAACTGGCCAAGGAAAAGAGGTGACGCCTTGTTTGACCCTAGTGACCTCGAGAGCTATGGAGTTTGGAGCTTGGATGAGAGGCTAGAACCAACACACCCAGTTCTGGATGATACTGCCAGTATCCTGGACCGGACGGATTATCTTTCTTTCGTTGACAACTCTGAATCGGAGACAAACCATGGTTCTTACTTGACTGATACAACCCCTCCACTGGATGGCCCGATCGAGGACGGAGAGCCCATGACAGGGATTGAACGCCAGCTAGCGCCGAACATTATTCCGGATATTTCTGGTCCCGAGCCCGTCAGAGATGAGAATCTCCGCATCGAAGACTCCCCCATATGTGCAGGATCCCCTGCCACGCCAGATGATTGTCCCATGCCCGATGCTGCATCCCCCTTGCCGGAGGAAATGGTCCCGTCGGTTGTATATCCTCAACCAGAGAGAGATGTTGTCCATAGTGGAGGTTTGTCTGCCCACTTGGCTCGTATCGGGATTTGCAGAACGGAGCTGATAATTTTACATAGCTTCCCCTCAAGGTCAAAAGCGAACTAGACTCCTGAAAGACAAAGAGTCCACAAACAAAGTGCGACGGGACAAGGCGTGTGTGCGCTGCAAGCTACGTCAGAAAAAGGTATGAATCCGACACCGCGCCAAACAATCGTGTCACTCATTGACTGACAAGCTTCGTCAGTGTGTTGGATTGGAGGGGGTCTGTGCAGAGTGCCGTAACGGACCTTTCCCTCGTGAGACTTGTGGACTTCGCGGGCAATTGGTATCAATGGTCCGAATACATCGAAGTAAGCTTTTCAGGGCAATATCCTTTGCCTTCTGAAATCGACTGTGTGCTGACCATGTCCAAAAGATCGCTGGAGTTTCTCTGCTCTGTTTATGCTGAATGATGCGCAATTTGATCAGGAGAAACCTATGATCATGAAGATATCTTTCCCCGACAGGGCGACCTCTCCCCCTTTGGAGATCACGGCGCATCCATTCACTGAACAGAGCCAACAAGGTCAAAACAACCAAAGCGTTCTGCGACTGGGAATAATGCCAAAAACTAGGCGCACGTGGGGAGACAAAATAAGTGACTGGGCGAAGAAAAACCTCGATAACGACGATCAAAACGATTTTGAATCCCAAATGGATAAGTTGCTCCGCCTGGTGGTCAACCAGCAAAAGGGGGAGGACCCATTGTTGTCAACCCTCTTGGAGATGAAGTGTATGTGGAGGATCCTGTGCTGCAAGAACTTTGTCCTTGAGCCACATGTTCTCAGAGTCCAGGATGCCACCTGTGTTGAAGGAGCACTCCGTCAACATGCAGCGGAATCGATTGCACGACTTGAGGGAAAGGTCTTGAACGAAATTGACCCATATCTTAAAAAAGACCAGGGCAAATGCGACCAAAGACAGCCAGGTGAAACTGCCAAGAATGGTGGCACTAGAGAGATGAAGTATACCCGCAAGTTTTACCGGTGGTTAGGGCTGTGGCAGATGCTGCTAATATACCGCCAATCCTTAGTTTGGGTCAGGGAACAAGAAAAGCCGACAGGCATGACTGACGAAGGTGGGTTTGAAAGCGGTATGCTCACTCACGTAAGGTGACTAACGGTGGCGCGACAGCGGTTCGCTTGCGTGCAAAACAACGTGAGTTCGAGGTAACCACACAGGAATTATTGAAGAAAACAACCGTGGTGTATGTGGAGAGCTTCCACAAATATGACAAGCTTACAAAGCCTGTTCTTGACGGACTTAACAATACTGAACTGATTACAACCTTTGAAAATGCCTGGAGGAAGCTTCAGGAATTCCGTAAGTTACTGATATGGCAAAATTTTGTGGAGAAGGCTACCACTGACTTAACTTTGTTCAGATGAAAAAATCTTAGCCGTGGGTCAAGTTGTCTTGGATGACAACTTCTTCATTGAGCACGTTGTCAAGAAGGAGCTCGAATATCTTAAGAAATCCCGTACTCTTCAACGGTAAAAATTATAGTTCTGATAGGCGCCTTAAATATTTCGTTCTTGGTATATGGTAGTTGTGAACCACGAATCGGTTGCTGGTCAGTCTCGGTGTAATTGGTCTCTAGTGCTAATTGTCATGGATTTCTTTTGAAATAATGCCACACGTCTGGAGTCTTCTTTAGACCTCCCATGATTATAGACATAACGGTGCCTCTTTGTCATATAAATTGCTGTTGGAGTTTAGTTACGCAACTTGGAATGAGAAGCGGCGATAGCTTACTTCAACGTAGCTCTTTGGCGACAACACTAACTGTTCTTCCATTGTTCCACTTTGATACCGGCTTGAAGATATTGGCTAATTCATCCAAGTTTAACCCTATGCCTAACCTTTCATGGACGAAAACTTCAAGTGAGATCTTGTATTTTTTCCCTTTCTCTGCAGCAGCTTGGAAACTGTTCTTCACTTAGTGCCTAAGAACACGATATGTGACGTTACACAAGTGCTTACCGAACATGCTCAGATATGTTCTGTTGTGACCGTGGCCAGCTGGGTAAGATAGTAGCCAGAACGGCCGAGACAGCACCAATGTAGTCCGCCCAAAAGACTGCCTCTGGATCAACCGAATCCAGCAATGCCCGGAGATTCCGATATAACACAAGGTCAACTGGCGCAAGACTGGCTCCCCAACGCGCACAACTTGTCACTCCAAGTACAGCTCGACTGAGATGGGTGAGTCCCGGTTGATCCGGTAAGTTGACGGCGTAGTGAAGGGCCGCGGATGCGTTGGCGTCAGCGTCTTGCCCCAAGCGATGCCAAATCTGGCGGACATAAAATGAACCAAGCTGAAGGCTGAAAATTGTCGCCGTCCTAGTCGAATCCATATCCGGAGGAAGTGCTGTGTGTAAAGTGTCCATAATATCACGGATGGAAACCAAACTGTTCGGGGACGCAGGTAGGATGAATCCCGAGGCTTCATTCTCTATGGTCATAGGATTGGTTTGGCGTATATGTGTCGGGAGAATCATCATCAGTGCTCCTTCTCGGTTGCCCCCAGCACAGAACGTGACTGAACGGATAAGAGGCACAGCGCCAATGAGGGCGTCGACTACGGCAACAATAGCCGGGAATTGGGCACGCCGGCGCTTTGACATACCGAATATCTTGCCGTCAAAGGATTTGTTGACTTTTAGCATGGTTGTCGTCTTCGAAAACAGCTCTCCGGACACTGTGAACGACCCGATTGATGGGATGGGGTATGGGCTGATGGGGTGATTTTGCATCAGCATACTCCCATAGCCCCGAAAACCGCCTCCACAGAGGTAAACATCGATACCGGAACCGGTCTCTCCATTTCCACCTTCTTGGACTTGGGCGGCAATCGCTGCAAGGGACGGAAACCTCTCACATAGAGTCTGGAAAGCTCTGGTGAGACCCTGACTGAGTTCTGATTTTGCGATGGTTTGTACTTCAACGTCACTATCTTCGAGAAGCTTGATCAGGCGAGCAGCCCCGAAGGGTAGGCTCTGTCCAGCCAGGGCGGCAGCAATTTCATGAGTCGTGTCGTTGTTGCTGTCCATGCCAGAGGACGTATCGAGATATGTCATCTGCACACTACCGCCGCCGAGGTCGAGAAACAAGCCTTTCGCGTTGACAAAGCTCGAGCGTGCTCCCACAGCCCCAAAGAGGGTTTCAACCTCAGGGGCAAGGATGTGAACAGATAACCCAGGAGAGGCTATCCGTATGGCTTCGAGCATGGAAGTGGCATTTTGAGCACGACGCATCGCCTCGGTTGCAAACACCCTGATCTGATTAAGGGGGACACCATAGCTGTCGACAGCGATCGATTTGAAGCGTGCTAGAGTCTGGGAGACTGACTTGATAGTTTCCTCGGAGAAAACGAGGGACGGCCCAGTCAAAGCATCAAATAAAGAGATGGATGCCCTCTCTCGGTAGATACATTTTAAGAGACGAGCTCGAGGAGGAGACAGATCTGAGATGGAGAAACGGATTCCATTGCTTGCGATGGCGTTAGAAGAGCAGAGTTTATCTTATGGTATTCTTACCTGCCCATGTCCACTAGCGCGTAGAGGTGATTGTTGTTGTCAGGATCCCATCGTGGCAGTTTCTGCTCCAGATTGTCGAGCGTGATGATGTCAACTAGATTTTCCATGGTTGTTAAGCTGGTAAGGCAGCATCTCTGGTAAACTCATCGAATGTAAGTGTCATAGATTCTAACAAGCCTCATGGACAAGTCTGATTGGGACCGAGCAGACATGAATTATGATAGTTGGCCTAAGGAAACGGTTGGGGTCAGCCCGTCATCAAGGATTTTGCGCGTCAGGATTGCTTGTTGGCCTAGGGCAGCTCTTGTGGGTCCTGTGAAACGTCCTGTGTTACTGCCCAACTACACAACTCTTGAAAACTGTGCCACAAACCCCAATCAGCTCGCTTGCGGGACGGAGATGCTAAACTTTCTGCATTATTTTCTGCACAGGAACAGTTGTCAATGTATTGGAAACGTGGCAGCTTCGACTGAATGCTTGGGTATGCCCTCGCCCTGTGTCTGCTGCTGTTAGTGGATTATCTTTTAGATGACAGGTCTCTTCCCAGTTCCGATAGTAAGCTAACAAACACTATCCGGTGATGCAGCCACCCGAAGCTCAAGGGGGCCAATCAAGGAGTGAGCCTTGCCAGAAAGTCTGTCTCGGTGATGCCCAGCACTTCTCAGACGTCCAAACTCCACGAGCTTTAGCTGGACAAAATGGGCCATAATCGGAGTGTGTTGGGTGAGGAGTATCGTTTGATTCGTCTTGTCTCGGTGGTTTTGTCCTATGCTGGATTCAACACCACTGCCCATTTGATCCTTGACCTACCCGAGGTATAGAGAGACTGGGTTATCGCCAGCGAGGATCCTGGTGATAGTATCCAAGCAGATCCCCAATATTCTCTGACTTGTGAGGGCTCTTCTTCGTCGACGCTGGCTTAACCGAACTGGTGAGGACTTCAAGCGGTGTACGGGGGACAGATGACGGATGCATGGCAGCGGCTCAGGAAAAGGAACTGCAACATATGCATGCAACATTTGGACTTGTGGTGAAGCTGTATCTTTTAATTACCTCTGCGAAATTCCGTGTGCTTGGCAGCTGGAAGGTATGAAAACCGAAACGGCGTCGACTTCAGGCTCAAAGGCCAAGAAGCACGTCCAAAATCTATGATCTGTGGGTTTCAAACGCTGTTGCATTGCCTTTCTGTTTTGTACCCTGATTGTCAACAATGGCAAGGTGTCTTTCTAAACATATAACTGTCGATAAGCTCTCCGCGCAGCTATTTGGATAAGGTACTCTCAGAGTACCTTGTCCATATACGTGTGTTGCATCTCACTGGCCATGAAGGAGACTTTTGCCGCACTTGTCAATCGATTGAGTAGGCCAAGAAACATACCTAGTGTACATATGTAACATGCATTTGTTCTATAAGTTTGTCAGGCAACGAAATAGCTACGAGAGGTTTTCGATATGTTTGACCTCAAGAAGCAGCGGTGTGTACGGTATGGCAAAACTGGGACGACCATGGGGAAAGAATACGATAAACTTTGATCGACGGCAAGCAGCGAGAACGGAGCCAGGAAGCGGGATAAGCCCCGCGAGTGGGTCCAATTAAACACGACTATGAATTGGCGCGTCAGTGACGCGAAAAAACGCGTCGCTCAATGAATTCGACCCATAACTCCTGATTTTCGGCTGTTTTACCCTAATCTCACCTGCTACGTCTGACGGATTGCAACGAGGTTTCTGTGCCTATGTTCTTGTTGATGTCAGTTGAATGCTATGCCGCCAATCTCGATATATCATCAGCATCATGATGTAAACAAACACACAAACCGGAAAACTTCTGTCCAAATTGGTGTTTTGATATTTGTCGAGGGGTCCATCTCCTGGAGCTGTGCGCGCTTTGTTCTGGATTTGGTGCTGCAGTTTCCATTCGCTTTGCACCCTGCATGTCGCTTTTCGCGTCACGTACGCTCCCAGCCTCTCAAATTGCCCCGCCTTGATCGTGACAAGCAGCAGCCATTCGACAACTCAGGGCTAGGTAAGCTCCTTTCTTTTCCACCTTGGGCGTGACGCGTGTGCTATCGTCCACACATATCACTGGAGGGACTTCGCGAATCCTACCTGAAGACATTGGCTCAATGCCATTTGGCGTCTTTTTCTCCAGTAGTCATTCACTTCTGACTTCCTCTTGACAGCACAGCACCGGACTGGTGAGCTGCGCATCTAGCCAACCCATATGTCAAGCGTTCCGTTAAAAGAATGCATGCACAGCCCGGGAAACATCCTCGTCCCGCCTAAATCTGTACCGAGAAAAGCCAGCTTAGGTACCGGGTAGAGGTAGAGATGCATCGTGTGTGGTGACAGTTGGCAATCTGGTTCCTGAAAAAAGCAACATAGCGCGGTAGGTACAAGAGCCAAAAACGAAACTCTTCCAACTTTCTCTGGATGCAAGAACATTTTGCATGCGTCGAGGGACCAACCCGAGCTCACGTCTCTCCAGGCCGGGCCGCCCTCAACATGTTGCTGCCAGCCACAGCGGCGGCCCGACTGGCCATTGGATTGAATAACGCCATGACTGGCTCTTATTCCTTGTCCGGGTGAAATGCGTTTGTTCTTTGTGTTCCAGCCTTCCCGGGGTTCAGGGCATATGTTCCTGAAAGTTGCGGAAAGTAGGCGACGGGCATCGCAGGCTTCTCGGTTGTTGAGATGTTTCAATTGACAGACTTTGGCTCTCAGTGATCTGGGCTCGGCAAATTTGAAGCTGCCCAATCAGTCCTGCACAGTTGCAAGCACGAACCCATGGAGTCATCATCAGGACTGATCTAGTCAAAGTTCCCACTGCTCTGCAGTCTGCACTCTGCTGTAGGTGAGTTGTTCGGGCTCGTCCCGAGCAACATCGCAAGATTATTGACCGAGGCCCATCAGTGCCCACCCTGACTGAGAATATTGGCTCTGTGGCTGTTATTCACTGGCCACTTCATAAACCACACCCCTTTGGTCATCCCGATCGGAGCGTCCAAAACACGGGCGCTTCCACGTTTGCCCGCTGTGGTGGGGGAGTTTGCCATCAACTCGTCAACTAAGGCACGCAGATGCTGACCTGGGGTGGGTGCTGGACGCTGGCCGGGGGAGGGAGGGGCAGGTTAGGCCACTTCCAGCTGCTGGTTCCACTGGAGCCCTGCACACTGCTTCCGCTGCTTTACCCCAGGGGCACCCACACAGCAGTCGCGCCTGCCCACAAGCGCAGCGCTGCACCACCCCTGTCAGTGGAGGTCCGCCCAGCCAGTCCTGCGGCCAGCCCTGGCAACCCCCAGCCAGCGGCCCAGCGCGGGTTCTCGCTCCTCCCCATCACTCCTCACCCTCGGGTCTCAAGCTTCAACCGGTGACCAGCCGCAGTCGTTTTCACCCCCCCGGACCCCTCCCACCCACCTTCTCATGCCCCATGCCCGCCTTAGCTCTTCCTGCTTCTTTTTGCATGAGTCCGGCACCGTCACCGTTACATATCCAACGCACCCCATCAGCACCGATCTTCCCCTCCCCCCTCCACTTTCTCTCCTTTCCGCAGCGCAGTCACTCTTTTGGCGACAACCCCGATTGAAACGACCGGCCGCGCTCGGCGCAAGGTCTCGGGTGCTTTACAACATCGCGACCAACCGTCACGATCGATCTCACTGAGCACTTCATCCCGGCTCAGCCCCAACCGCTGGGTTGATCGCAAGCACCCGTTGGCCATCGCGCTCACCATTTCGCGGCTCTTACGGCCCTGATAGCTCTCAAGAATAATCGACCGTGTTCCCTAACGGCCTCATTTCCTCATTTCCCTCTTCGTTTGTTTAACCTATTGTTGGTTTTCTCTGTCACGACCACCCTAACGACAATCTCATAATTGCTCCACTCATCCACCTGAGCATCATCTCATCATACATATACTGGGACCAGCCCTCCTCCCTCCCTGGAATTGCGAAAGGAAACTGTCAACTCCTTGGACATTCTGATTTGTGCGGACGTCGGCTGCTCTTAATCATCTGATATTTTGGCTCCTTGCGCCCGAAAGCATCAAACGCGGGAGAAGTAATTTGCCCCGACATTTCAACACCCCATCCTCCAAAGAGTGTTCTGCCCGTCCGCTGACAGACACATCAAGTCGGATCTACCGTATTACCTGATCGGCGGCGTTTTTCCTCGGTCTGCGACAACTAGACGAGATCGTCTGCCGCTTGTCTTAAGCCTTGCCCGTCTAGCGGCTCCATTCAGGCCCCTTTGATGATACAGCTGCTTTTCTGTTCCAAGACATGGCGAATCAACTTTCCGGCCACTCTAGCCTACCGCGGGGTTTTCGGTACTCCGGCCTGGATGAGCCGCCTAAGACTCCCGAGCCTCTGCTCCAGTCCGATGAGGCTCAACTTCCTTCTCCTCCACGACCGCGCCTGAGGGTGAGGAGGCGAGTCGCATCTCAGCTGTCGGCTCCTACTCAGCAGTTCCTGGCATCTGTTGCTGCTGCTGACATCCCCATCCCAAGCATTGAGGAGCCTGAACCCGAGATTCTTCCTCGCAGGTTTCACATGGATGACGATTTAATTCCTTTCCCTGAGCTCCCCATTGAGACACAGTGCGAGGGGTATCTTCAGGTGCCACGCGCAAGACCCTCTTCTCCAAAAACGCCCGCTCCAGAGCTGGAACAGGCTCGCCCAAGAAAACGGTACCCTTCGTGGAGCTTAGATTTAAGCAGCAGCGTTGAATCGACACCTGAGCCTGATTATGAGTCTAGCAGGCCGTCTACCTCGCGGTCAACTCACACAAGTGCTTCCTTATTCAGTCAATTTTCGCAGTTCTCGGATGAAGAGTGCAGCGAAGAGTCAGATGGTGAGGGCACCTTCTACACCTGCCCTCTTGCGGACGAAGAAGATGAGGAGCCAGCCGAGACCACTCCTCAGGCCTCTTCTAGTGCTTCCAAGACAAAAAGGGGAAGGAAAGCACCTTGGACAAAGGCCATGAGTGACCACCTATGGTCAACGTTCTTGTTATATCTTCAGGACCCCAGGGTTACTCCATTCCGCATGAGTAAGAGCGGTATTCCTCCTGACGGCGTCTGTTTGCGAGTCGCTCGCGCGGCCAAGAAGAGCTGGAAAGGATCCAGAGCCATGGCTCGCGCAGCTAAGGCATCTGCCGAAGGCAAAAAAAGCGGGAGCGCGACACCAACGGCAGACAATTCAAGTCCATTTATCGAGTGGCCACATACTTGCGCGGCGACCCGGGCGCATTTGCGAGAGCTGTGCCGGCTGAAGGCCAGCTCACGGCCCAGCACATTTAGATTCATGTCTCGGACTGGCACGCCTTTCACTCAGGCGGCGGCACGCCATTGGAACCGCCGCTCAACCCCTGCACGGGGAGAAGGCGCGTTTACAACACGCGACATCTCTGTGTCTCTTGCTCTCAGCACCGCGGAGAGTATGCAGCCGAATGGCCCCCTGGCCCAGCTTGCCAAAGCTGGCTCAGGGCCCTCGATCACCAGGCCTGAGCCTGAGCTCAAGCTCCAGCCTGAGCCGACTCCTGCGTCCACGGTGGACAGGAGCGAGCCATCTCTAGACTCTTCTGCTGGCAAGAAAATCCTGCAGACTTTCGAAGGAGAGCCGTCATTTGCCGAACGGCGCCGGTTGGGATCTCCGTTCACCCCAAGCAGTTACGGGCCGAGCTCTTCGAACTCACTTGCTGCTATTCTTGGATTGAGCGGCTCCGCCATGCCGCGTAGGCAGAGCCAGTCTCTTGGCTCGCGCAAGACGCTTCAATCACCTGTTCGTCTTAGTAGGTCGGGTGCACAGAAACGGCGGCATACACAATCTGGAGTCTTCCGCAAGCGGCCCAGCATTGGTGCCGATTGGTGGCTTGACCCAAGTCTTGCTAATTCTACAGCTGAAACGGCATCCTCTTCATCTACAGAGGCTGGAGCGACGACTCGCGTCAGGGACGATGGTATCTTCATCCCGAAACCAGCGTCAGGACCCCCTTTGAACACGTCAGCAAGCATGCCCGACGTCGGTGTCAAGAGCGATACGTCTAGCTTGGAACCCCCTCCGCGGCTTGGCTCTCCGTTTTCTGTCTCGAGTTCGAGCCACAGCTACCCTCATCGTGCTCACCGTTCTCATCAGGCCGGTAGCATCGACCTGGGAGTTCTTGGTCGCCCCTTTGCGACCATTCAGCCTTTCTCCAGCGACTCAAATGCTCTTTCGGGACGCCAGACTACCCTTGCTGATCGTCTTGCCTACCTTGATCAGCGGCTCAAGGAGCTCAATCAGAAGGGGACTAATGCTCGTTCTGAGCATTGATCGTCGTTCTTGAGTAATTGCTTACTCCCGCTCGGATCTGCTGGTTTTATTCGCCTCTTGTTATGCCCCAACTCGGATTTCTGTTGAGGATCCATTCGTTCAATTCCTTGAACATGTTTCATTGTCATGCATCATGTGGAATTGCGGAATTTAAAATGACGATGTGACGACGAGGATGAGGACGACGACGACAGTAACAGCAAAAACAACAACAACAACAACAACAGCAAAAACAACAACAACAACAACAACAACAACAACAACAACAACGACGACGACGACGACGACGACGACGACGACAACAACAACAACAACAACAACAACAACGACAACGACATCGATGATGATAATGACTTTTGTCGATATGAACAGGCGCATAACAGTTGGATTGCTGACAATGGATAACTGACTTGGTGAATGACATGATCTGGAGGGCTATGAACGGATGGCATGGAACGGAAATATCTTACTGGCTGCTTCGACATACATCTGTTTCGAAAGGTGGTTTAATAATTTTGGGTGGTCATGGTCATTTTGGATTATATACCCACGGTTGCATGGTGGGCATTTGGGCGTCGAGTTATTTGGGCGGCCATCTTGTCTTTCACTTAAGGTTTCCCCTTTTTCGTGGTTCAGCTAATTACTCGCTTACTGGGCCGTAAAGCACTCACTGCCCGTTTATCCTTGCTCTTCGGCACCGAGGATTCCGTCATATGTGGGCTTGTGGATACCAAGGTCTCATGAGCGACAGTGAACCTGGAATGACTGGGCTCCTTTATTCCTCTCGTTTACTCGCATTTTCTTACATTTTCTTACTTGGCAAAGTCGCTTCTCCCTTCTACCTGTTAGTATGGCATTGGGGTACCTGGCCGGTAAACCAAAGCCCTGGCGGTTTTGTCTACCTTTTCTGAGAGTTGTGCTCGGGAAGGTGGCATTGTGGGCGGCTGGAAAACTCTCGTTCCTGGTTCCGGACGAATAGATAGGAGTTGAGGGCTATTTGGCATTGCGGCAGGGCAAAAAGAGGAAAATTTCCTTGTTGATGGCGATGATATATATGAACTGATGGATGATGAATGCTAATAATGATGAATGATCTTTGAGTACATACCTGCCCTCATGTCCAACGTCATGCTAGCCAATAAACTTATGGCTTACCTACCTGCGCCGCTCGATTCTTTCCGCACAAAGTGATGGAAGTAAAGCAACAACGTCAAGTGGTGAAATTAAAGATGGGACATGAGGTGGTGTGTGTTGGCCGAACATGAGGCTTAGAAAGCCAGGCTCCGCCTTTATCCTGCGGATCTCCCGATAGTCTGCCCATCTGCCTGATCCTGCGCATCTGCACTCTGCAATCTGCAATCTGCGACTGCCACACATCGTAGTGCTGTTGATGGGTCCCCGGCTTTTCCACAGCGCAGGGGAACTTTCCGAGATCACCGAGCAAGCGAATCGTGGGGGTGGCGGCGGGAGCATCCCCAGTGAATAACCCCACTCACTTGCTTGGGTCTGGAGGGTCAGTGGCCGTTGGTGGGGATAATGCCGAGTGTCCATGTGGGGCCGCTGTGTCGCTCGGGGCTTGGGGTTTGTCAAGCTGGCGCGTGACAAGACTCGCGTCTGCCAGGCATTTTGTCTCTAACCAACGACCTCCCTTATCTCATATGTTCAAACATTGAACGCTAAACCCTCACCCCTCAGTCTTCCCTATCTGGCCCTACGATTATTTTTTTTTTCAGTTGGTCCCTTTCCCCTTCTTCGTCTGTTCTTTATCTCACCTAAATCATTTCTACACTCGCATCCCTCTGTCGACAGCCCGATGCCATTGAGATGCTAAGCTCTTCGATTAGACGGCGACCCAGCGTGCATGCCGGCCTGCCAAGATCGGGCCAATGGCTATTCCTCCTCGTGCTGGTGACTTTTGTCTTCTTCGCCGGCCCAGCTGCTGCATCAATTGGGGACCAGTTGCCGGAGTTCAGAGAGTGTGTTGAGGTGTGTTCGGCTGCAGTGGCAATGCTAGAGGTGGGAACAGGCACGGGAAGTCGCTAACGCAATGAGATAGATCTGCAAGCAAGAAAATTGCGGCGCTGACCCCTCGCACCGAACTCCCATCCGTAGGTCGCCCTGAGCCATGGAGTCTTGAAGACCGGCAACAATAGGACTTCACTCTAACCTCCTATTCTCTCACCAAGCCCTCCATCGCCGTCTCCTGCTCTGGACCTGTCCAGCCGAGTGCGACTACACCTGCCAGCACATCATCACCACCCAGCGGCAATCCTCGACCCCTCCGCAGCCCATTGTCCAGTTCCATGGGAAATGGCCCTTCTACCGCTTCCTCGGCATGCAAGAGCCCTTCAGCGTGCTCTTCTCCGTCGGCAACTTCCTGGCCCATCACCACGGCCTGCACCACTGCGTGCTGGCCCAGATCCCCCCGTCCTACTCTATGCGCCCTTTCTACGTCAACCTCGCCCGTGTCAGCATGGTTGCCTGGTTCTTTAGTGCTGTCTTTCACACTAGAGACTTCCCGCTCACGGAGCAGCTGGACTACTTTGCTGCTGGCGCGAATGTGTTGTATGGGATGTACTACACCGTCGTGCGAGTCTTCCGCTTGGACCGGCCGCGCGCAAGTAGGGTATTGAGGTTGTGGACGTGGCTCTGTGCGTCGCTATACATCGCGCACGTGGCCTACCTGAAATTCTGGAGATGGGATTACACGTATAACATGGCAGCGAATGTGGTCTGCGGCGTCGTGCAGAATGTACTGTGGAGTTGGTTCAGTTGGAAGAGGTACCGCGCGACAGGTCAGGGCTGGGCAGTATGGCCCGGTGTCGTCGTCGCCTGGATCATGTGTGCCATGAGCTTAGAGCTACTCGATTTCCCCCCGCTATGGGGGAGCATTGATGCCCATAGCCTATGGCATCTGGGCACAATTGCTCCTGCAGTGTTGTTCTACAAGTGAGTGTCTTTTTTGGAGAAAAAAAAGATTATCCAGGTTGTTACTGACAGCCTCTATGTAGCTTCCTAGTCAAAGACTCCCAGGAGGACATCGCCAGCAGCGCGAGGATCAAGGCTTTCTGAACCAGGGACCGCGGGTCTCCCTCTGTGGTTGTGTGAGTTTGGATGTTCATTCTCATATTTATCTTAAAGCTTAAACTGGTATGACCTAAATTCCTGGTTGGATTAGGGAAGATACACATGGGTTGGAGTTTTGAGGTTTGAGTAATGATACGGAGCGTCTTACGAAAACCAGAAATATTCAACAGCGCAGACATCGATCGTCGGATATCAGCTCCTTTGCATCTATCTGACCATAGCATCGCATCTCTCGTACATTCCCGGCCTTATGATGCGCCCGTGTGTGTACTCGTTTCTTGTCCCTGGCAGTTTCTGCAGACGATCTCAAGGTCAATAACTACAAGTTTGCACCTTAGAGAATGATCAATTGGCAATGACACGAATAGCGGGACAAAAGTTCTCGAGAGCTTGGCTACCTAGCCTTGACTTGGCTGTGGGGTGCCAATTCCTTCCGAAGGATCAGAACGTGGGCGATGAAGACATCCAGCACTGTTCAGCACCAACTGGAAAAGAAAAGATTACCTCTACGATCGCATCTATCGATCGTCATTTCAGAATCCTTATTACCATGTCAAGCGGAGTAAGGTCAACTATGCTATTGACGATTAGACTTTGACTGTCACGTCGTGTCTTTCTGACTTACACATGTCGGCTCAGACTTAGGGGTTGGATGAAAGTTCTAAATACTTCATTTCTGACTTCTTATCTAGGTACCTACTGTGTTTAAGTCATTGACCATTCCGTCCCACGGGCACGGCATTTTCTACAGATAGTATCTTCATTGACCGAAGTTGATTCTGCCACTGTTCCCGTGGCCGAAACGAAGATCAAGATTAACCCGCCAATCCGGATATGCGGAACAAGAGACGGAAATAGCAATTGACATTTGCGCTCCCAGTCCGGTGTAGGTTTCGCTGGGCGACCTGTGGAGAGCAGGGGAAAAGAGACGGACCAAGGGCGAGCGTGTTTGGGATCTGCGATCTGGACTCTTGGTTATTGACTTTGTCCTTGACTTGTACTGTGGTTCCTATGCCCCACCCAATATAACGCAGCCTGGTGGAGCCTTTGTACTGAATTATCCAATTGAAACTGAGTACATTCCTTGGCCTGGGCTCTCAGACAAGGTGGCCAAGGCGCTGGTGTCGACAGCAAAGGTGGCCTCAACTTTTGCGCTGCTGCTCGTCGTGCTGTTGGAGCTTTCACCCATCGCCAAACTATCACGACAACGCCTAGTCGTGCTGTCAGACCGCGGGGATACTGTGCCAGGCCCTGCATCGCCTATGCCTACCGCTGCCCGCCAAATGCCCAATTAACGTCATTCATTAACCCCCCCTTTTTTTTTTCTCTAATTCCCCCAGCACTTTTTTCTTTCTCTCGATTAGATACTCGGCCTCTGCACGCTTCTGCCCCGCGGCGCATTGTGGATCCTGGAGACAAGGACGAAGATAGAGACGGACACGGCATAGACGACCATCCCCAGTCGGCAGCGCGCGCTCAGCAGGGCGTGATTTCAGTCATCATGGCGGGCAAGTCAAGATTCACAAGGCTAGATGCCTTCACCAAGACGGTCGAGGATGCCCGCATCAGGACCACCTCGGGCGGTATCGTCACCATTGTGTCGTTGATTGTCGTCCTTTTCCTCTCTTGGAGCGAATGGCGCGAGTATCGCCGTATCGTTGTCCACCCAGAGCTTGTTGTTGACAAGGGCCGCGGCGAGCGCATGGAGATTCACCTCAACATTACCTTCCCCCGTGTGCCCTGCGAGCTTCTCACACTTGACGTTATGGATGTGTCGGGCGAGCAGCAGCATGGTGTACAGCACGGCGTGACAAAGACCCGTCTGCGCCCATGGGAGGAGGGCGGTGGCGACATCGACAAGAAGGAGCTTGCTCTGTAAGTGAGGCATGCCAGTTGGAACGTGCGAAGGCAGAATGATTAATCCAATGCGTAAACTACAGCCACTCTATCGAGGAATCTGCTACCCACCTTGACCCCAACTATTGTGGTTCGTGCTATGGCGCGAACCCCCCTCCGAACGCTGTCAAACCCGGATGCTGCCAGACGTGCGACGAAGTCCGCGAGGCGTACGCGCAGGCCGCGTGGGCCTTCGGCCGTGGCGAGAACATCGAGCAGTGCCAGCGCGAGCACTACGCCGAGCGTCTGGACCAGCAACGCCGCGAAGGCTGCCGCATCGAAGGCGGCCTGCGCGTCAACAAGGTCGTTGGCAACTTCCACATTGCCCCCGGCAAGAGCTTCAGCAATGGCAACATGCACGTGCACGACCTTAAGAACTACTGGGAATCGCCCGTCAGGCACACGTTCACCCACATTATCCATCACCTTCGATTTGGCCCGCAGCTGCCCGAGTCACTGCACCAAAAGCTCGGCAACAAAGCCCTACCTTGGTCTAATCACCACGTCAATCCTCTTGATAACACGCACCAAGAGACCGATGAGGTTAACTTCAGCTACATGTATTTCATCAAAATCGTGCCCACCTCATACCTGCCTCTCGGCTGGGAGAAGACGTGGGATCAGTTTCGTGAGCAACATCATGCCGAGCTGGGCTCCTTCGGCACCAGCGCCGATGGTTCTGTTGAGACGCATCAGTACTCGGTTACCAGCCACAGGCGCAGCCTGTCGGGTGGTGACGACGCAGCCGAAGGCCATTCCGAGCGTTTACACTCTAAGGGTGGCATTCCCGGTGTTTTCTTCTCCTATGTACGTCCCCCTTTCTGAGATCCGTCTGCGTGGGCCGACCTTGGGCTTGCAGATGTTTGAGAACAAACTGACAGCGTCATTCCCTAGGATATCTCCCCCATGAAGGTCATCAATCGCGAGGAGCGGGCCAAGAGCTTCCTGGGCTTCCTTGCTGGCTTGTGTGCCATTGTTGGCGGTACTCTTACTGTTGCTGCTGCCATCGACCGCGCCTTGTTTGAAGGCACAGTGCGTCTCAAGAAGCTGCGGTCGAAGGATCTCTAAGGAGACCGTAAGAGTAAGATGTTGTAAGAGGCGGACAGGGGAGCCAGTTGGTGTAGACAAGACAGTTTATAGGCTGGCTTACTCGCCTACCAGTTAGAGAGGCGTTTCGTTGGTATCAGCGGCTACCGTATGTTGCTCTTATTGTTGTGTGCTCCGTATCTACTGTTTGGGTCATAGGTCTAGGTGTCCATACTATTGTGCTAGATAAATGCATGGGTTTGGAGTTGTGGATTACAAATTTTTGGTTAACAATTTATGATAAGAAGCTCCTTATCGCTTGATCATATTTTGTTCTTGATTCGGAGCACGTGTCCTGCAACTTAGCAGAGAATGTCTTGGATAAGGTTTCCACCGCAATCTCGATTACCTTCTTGATTTCAGGTATGTGGGGAAGCTGTTTCTAAACTTGGCAGGTTCAATGGGAACCATTCGGTCTTAGACGGAACTTTTTTTTTTTTTTTTATTTCGGACATT
>Ga0065720_1019340_pt1 | contig 28128 bp, 25 predicted proteins | sample Thericmetagenome_FD_59107 | JGI IMG/M metagenome (GOLD analysis project Ga0065720, IMG submission 59107) | Thermophilic microbial communities from the Joint Bioenergy Institute, California, USA of rice/straw/compost enrichment - eDNA_2 v2... | ecosystem: Engineered > Solid waste > Grass >... | reverse complement strand
CCGGCGGACAGCGCAGCGTCGACTGTCACACCCACCCTGCCACTGCCATCTTTGACATCTCTGCCGACGCCACTGACGGTTGTCGTGTCGCATTTGAAGCAAAACATGGGTGGGAGATCCTCGCAGGGGAACAAGGTCGCAATGATGACGATGGGCTTCTTTTCGTACTGGCTACTTTATGGGTTATGGTAGCAAGTGTTTGATGAATCTTTTTTTTCTTGGATACCCTGCGAATGAATATACGTCGTTGATACCCAAACGGTCTTTTCCATACGAGTCTGATGTTTACCCCTGTTTTGTTGATTGTTCCTCCCTTTGTACATCCCTGCGCTGCCCTCGAAAAGTTTCGTATGGCTACGAGTTCTTTCAGTGTCAGTCTACGAATTCGACAGACCTTTGGAGCGCCATCCCTTCGCAGAACGTCTGCGAAGATTCCAATGGCTTTGTTTTCGGCATCCCGCAAGTCTACCTAGAAACAGGGGTGAGATATACATTGAGCTTCCCTTTCTCCCACAAATTAAAAATCCGTTGGTTGTCCATCCAGTTCAAGCTGTCATTCGAGATACGCAGGTCGAAGTTCCATAGAATCCTGGAGAGGATAAGACGCATCTCAATGTACGCCAGGTTCTTGCCCAGACAATTTCGAGGACCCAGATGGAACGGCTGGAAAGCGTCCTTATGGTCATTTGCAAACGCCGGATCGCCCAGCCAACGCTCAGGCTGGAACTTGAACGGATCCTTGAAGTGCTCCTCGTTGTGATACATTGCCCATTGGTGGACGGCAACGACAGTCTGTCTCCGTTAGGATCACACTACTCTTCTCGGGTTCGGGTTCGATATCAACTTACATCCTCCGGAACATAATGTCCCGCAATCATGGCTCCTCCCTCCGGGACTACCCGTGGCAGACCGATCGGCACTGGGGGATACATACGCAGCGCTTCGTCAAGGCAAGCCAGGAGATAGGGCAAGGTGCTAACGCTCGAGAAATTGATCTCATCTTCGGATTTGAAGGCGCCCCTGATCTCGGCCGCGAGTTTCCTCAATGCGTCGGGGTTCGTGCAGAGTAGGTATGTCACGCCGGAAAGAAGGGTTGCTGTTGTCTCCGATCCGCCAATAACAAGGATACCGCTGTTGGCGACGAGTTGCTCGAGAGTGAGACCCTGTGGAGGTTAGTCTTCAACTAAATGAACCTAACAGTAACGATTCAGCATACCCACTCGTCTCTTCTCTTCAACAACCCATTAACGAGATCTGGCCGTTGCTCTCTGATCTGCATACGCCGCTTCAGTTTATCCGCCGCCATGGCGTTATGCTTGGCATGCTCCTTGAAGACCCTCTTCGGAATCATCCAGAACAAGAGCTTCATCAATGACGGGAAGTGCTGGACCAGGCACTGGAAGATAGTCCCTGCCCGGGCGACATCAAAGATGGCCTTCACCCAGGGGTGATATCTCGAGTTCTCAAGGCAACCAAAGCTGTGGCTTGTCAACACTCTTCCCTACCACGCACGAGGCAGAGACAACCCACCTCTCACCAAACGCCAAATCCCCAATAACATCAAACGTCGTAAAATTATACCACGCCACCATATCAACTGGCACGGTGCCATCCCGTCCATGTTCCCTGAGCCTACGAATTAACAAATCAATGTATCCTTTTATCAACGGCTGCTGCTCCCTCATGCACCGATCACTAAACCCGTGGCTCAGTGCTCTCCTCAAGCGAGCATGTTCCTCCCGCCCAGAGTTGGTAATATCGATTGGAATGTTGTCGACGGGCCGGTAGAACTTCATCCACTTGCCCATTTCCTTTTGTAACTCATGCTTTCCCTGGCCAGCGGCTGCATGTTCACTGCCATCACCGGGTAGGGTGCTGGCGCCAGCTGCTGCCCGATGACCCATTATGTCTTTCCATGCCCTAGGGTCCGCAAAAGCGAGCTCGTTAGGGGCGACACGGACAACAGGACCGTAGCGCCGGTGAAGAGCAAGCATGTCGAAGGGGCGGGTGCCGCGGATGTGGGCGAAGGAGTATGGGATACGAGTCACGCGGTTAAGGAGGGGGCCTGGGAAGTGCCGGAGGGGATGGAGGAAGAGGTTGTAGAAGACGTTGGAGAGAATGTAGAGGGCGACCTGGCCGGTGGATTAGGTCTGGTCATCTAAAAGGGAGGAAACGGCGAGAGAGGTGTGCCTCACGGATAGGAAGCTCAGGCCAATGGCCTGGGCTGGGGTCAGTTGGACTTGGAGAAGTTCCACGAGAGCCATCTTGATGCCACCACTCAAGCAGATTGGGCTGCTGGTGATGGTGAGGCCAGAAGAAGGTAGGAGATCTAGATTCTCGATAGGCATTTAACCGTGGGTAGACTTTTCAGCGCTGAAGCCTACTGGCTCTCCCTTCCAGACTAATATACATTGCAGTTGTCGGGGTCTAGCGTCGTCCGACACTCCGGTCTTGATGTGGAAGGTAGTTTATGCGGCTTGCAACTGTGTCGTACTCATGCTGGACTAGTGTTGACTCTTGACCGGGTACGAGTACGAGAGAAGGGTTCGGGTGTGGTCCATGATGTAGAAGAACTGCATGATAACCACACTGGCTAGACCTAACCCAATGATATATTTCTCTCACGATGGGACGAGCCTTAGGTGCAGATGGAGCATGGTCATTTTGTTAGAAAGCAACTAAGTTCGACTGGTTGACAGCATCGATGGAGATATCGGTTTCTACAAAAAGCTGCCAAGGATAGAACATTTCGTATACTAAGGTCTCGAAATCAGCCTAGATGAAACCGAAAACGCCCGCATGGTGGAGACCAGAGAAAGTTTCGTGTTAAGTTGGACGAACAGGAATCCTCTGGCATCTGACAGCGTTATCTTCATATGGAACACAAGAGAGTTTGTCCGCTGTGTATGGCAGCTTAATTAAAGCATTTGTATGCGATGTAGGAGCCCATTTCATAGCAACGAAAACTTACCTAGCTATAAGCTCTTTGTGGGACGGCAAAATTTTACCAAGCTGTCAACATGATTGCTCACCTTGTTCAATTTCCGAAGCTTTTACATTTGTCATCGGCAATAAATCCTGGCATGAGGTACTCTTCACTTAGGAGCCGCATGTAAAAAGGCAACCCAAGACTTGACATCAAGCCACTGACGAGCGCCGTCAAGCCTCATGCTCGCCACAAGCATGTGTCGTCTCTCCTGTCCGGAACGAGCCGTCAAGCTCGGGATTGAGGGTTTGTGACAACGGTGCAAAACAGCAGCCAAAACTCGAAGAAGGCCTGGCTGTGACGAGCTGATAACGACCAAAAGCGCCAAGAACGTGACCGTTGAAGTGGATCCTCAAGCTAACGGAGTTGCAGGTGTTTCGGGCCGGGAAGCGCGAGGAGAATCGGTGACACAAGCCAGTGACGTCGAGGGCCTTGACTGAGGCACCGAGATCTCGCCCAGTGCCCTGGTGGAGGGCTGTGCGCGCTTGATTGGCCTGGAGCGAGTCCAGGATGCGGCTTTGCTGATTGCCGGCTAAACTCGCGAGCGGAACGGCAGAGGAGTAAAGGAAAAGCCGCAGTGATGTGTTCGCTCAAAAGGCCGCGTTGCCAGTCCAGCTGTTAATGGAAGTCCTGAGCCTCTTGAAGTCATTATCCTTTAGTATAGTTCATCTTGAGCCTTGAGGGATCAGAGAAGGAAGATTCAAAACGTGGAGTGGAAGTTGATGACAGCATCTTTCCAGTGATTGGCCAGAAAGGTGCTCAAAAAAGAACTCGTGGACCACCAAGCACCAAACCTAGGTGTCACAGACGTTGCTGTCAGCATCTGACATTCTCAACTTGGATGACCTGGCGAGCCTGGCTGGTTCTGCGTTCTGCGTCGTATATAGAATTGGCGCATCAGCGTTTCATTCCGCAGGCTGCAGATGGAGCTCGAGGCATCTATTTCCCGGGAGACACTGAGACTTTTGAAACACCCTGACGTTCAGAGACGGCATTATCAAAAGTCAGGATGCGCCATTTGCGAGCAAAACACTACCTGGATAGCCTGACGTAAACGGGCCGCAACAGTGGTGCTTTGCCGCCAACAAGCCGGCTGATTGTCCAGGATGACAAGCGAGAGTGCCGTAAAACTAAACGAGGCGAGGAAGAAGTCACGGTGAGTGGGCCAGACCGGGAATTTATCGTGAAGATTTCGCGCATTTGCTCTTCTCAGTGTTGGAGCTGCGACTCTGCGAGACGCGTTGCTTGAGTGACTGCGTCCAATGGTGGGGCTCTGAAAATGACGGAAAACCAAGCTTGACAGGGGCAGCCAGCAGCGGGACCAAGCGGCTTGCTCTCCGGTGCTACAATCCCTGCTTCGGCCAAAAAGCAGCTAGAACATTACGTCCGCGTCGCCCAACTTTCATGAGAAGCAACAAAAGCCACGAGGACATCACAGGCGGCGAAGGCCCGCTGACGGCATATTTCTTGTCTCGTCCCCGTCTTGTGGCGCTGATAAGCTCGACTTTTGTCCTATATCTGCAACAAATCGACTCTTCCACGCGAATTTTGTTTGCTGTCCCGTTGTAAAATTTGTTGGAGGGGCAGATCTTCAAAAACCTTCTAAGACCCTGGAAATTCAGAGCCACGTTCTTTACCCCAACCCTGACCTACCCCGCTCCCCAGCCTAAGTGCCCCGCCTAAGCCTAGCAGAAGCGTGTAGGCCCAGCTCCAGTGCCAGCTTCGATTGGATCCAGGATAAACATAACGTCACTGACACCCACACCCACTTGTCTGAAGAATTAATTCTGCCGCATCTTTCAAACGTTGCTTATCGTGCGGTAACCGATAATAGACGAGACGAGAGATAGGGGGTCCTCAATACCTAACATATCAGCAGGCTACACGACGACGGGCAAGCTCTAACCGGGGGGCACCAATCCTTCCTCGTGTGACAGACTCGACCTTAGACCCAAGGACTCGAGCGCCGCTGTCACCATGCCGAGCCTTGTCGAAGACCAGGGCGCTCCGCCCGGCAGGCTGCTTTTGATCTCGAACCGCCTGCCTATCACTATCAAGCGCAGCGATGATGGCCAGTACACCTTCTCCATGTCGTCGGGCGGTCTCGTTACTGGCCTGAGCGGTCTCTCCAAGACTACGAGCTTCCAGTGGTACGGCTGGCCGGGCCTTGAGGTGCCCGAGTCGGAGGCTGGCCCCATGCGCCAGCAATTGCGCGAGAAGTACAATGCAATTCCTGTCTTCGTCGATGATGAGCTTGCCGATCGGCACTACAACGGCTTTGCCAGTACGTTCCCATCCTTAGGGTCTACCTACTCTTTACCTTCATGCTCACTTCCGTGGTTACAGACTCCATTCTCTGGCCCCTCTTCCACTACCACCCCGGTGAGATTACCTTCGACGAAGCTGCCTGGGCAGCCTACCGTGATGTGAACAAGCTCTTCGCCGACACAGTCATCAAGGATATTCAGGATGGTGACCTGGTTTGGGTCCACGACTACCACCTCATGCTGCTGCCCAACCTTCTGCGCAAGATGATCGGCGACACAAAGAAGAACGTTCGCATCGGCTTTTTCCTGCACACCCCGTTCCCTAGCAGCGAGATCTACCGCATCTTACCCGTCCGCGAGGAGCTCCTGATCGGTGTGTTGAGCTGCGACCTGATCGGCTTCCACACCTACGACTACGCTCGGCACTTCCTCAGCAGCTGCTCGCGCATCCTGGGAACGGCGACGACGCCCAACGGCGTGGACTGGCGTGGCCGGTTCGTGACGGTTGGTGCGTTCCCGATTGGAATTGACCCGGACAAGTTCGTCGAAGGCCTCAAGAAGCCGAGCGTGCAGAACCGGATTGAGACCCTGAAGCGTAAGTTCGAAGGGGTCAAGCTGATCGTCGGCGTCGACCGTCTCGACTATATTAAGGGCGTGCCGCAGAAGTTGCATGCCCTTGAGGTCTTCTTGACCGAGCATCCTGAATGGATTGGCAAGATTGTCTTGGTCCAGGTTGCCGTCCCCAGCAGACAAGACGTCGAGGAGTACCAGAACTTGCGTGCCGTTGTCAACGAACTGGTTGGTCGTATCAATGGCAAGTTTGGCACGATTGAGTTCATGCCAATTCACTTCCTGCACCAGTCGGTTACCTTTGATGAGTTGACTGCTCTGTATGCCGTTAGTGACGTGTGCTTGGTCAGCTCAACGCGCGATGGTATGAACTTGGTTTCATATGAGTACATCGCCACGCAGCGCGATCGTCATGGTGTCATGATTCTGTCTGAGTTCACTGGTGCTGCTCAGTCGCTGAACGGCAGTATCATTGTCAACCCATGGAACACGGAGGAGCTGGCAAATGCCATTCATGAGGCAGTCACTATGTCTCCTGAGCAGAGGGAGGCCAACTTCAAGAAGCTGGAGCGCTACGTGTTCAAGTACACGAGTGCTTGGTGGGGACAAAGCTTTGTGTCTGAACTTCTGCGGTGCACTTCCTCGTCAAACTCGAATGCTGCTGCTGCGGCAGCAGCACCTGAGAAGCCTTCTTCATCATTGGAGCCTCCGGTCACTCCAACCACTCCCTCACCGCCAGAGAATAATGGCACGGCAGCTGAGGAGAGTAAGCAGAAGGATGAAGACGTAAAGGAAGAACTTGCTCCAGAGGAGGTGCCCAAGCAAGAGGGTCAGGCATCTGCTGAGTGAGGGGGGTAGTCGTTGGTGAGAAGGAATGTGGATCATGAATTGTTCTGCTAGGTCGGGTCAAGGTTTGAGATATGCTAAGTGAATGATGAATACCGGGTTTTACCTGGTTGGAGTAAAGGAGGGCTTATATATGAGGTGATACTCCGGCCCCTGTGGATTTTCTTGCTATTCTTTTCTTCGTCGGTCTTGCTTGTCCTATTGTGGTGGGAGTTGTTTTTCATCTTTGAGCACTCAAATCAATGATAGACATTTACCAGCTGCCTAGTTGGTGATGATAAGGCAAAGGAACACAAAACTCTGGGCTTTTGTTGCTGCAAGCCATCCTCCTCTTTGCCTCACTTGAGACTTCCCCATAACAAAAAGTGCGTTGGATTGATGAATTGGTGATACCGAAGGCTGCCATACCTTAACTTCCATCCCAGATATTATCATCTTCGGAGGGTTAACACCAGAAAAACGTTGAGGACTCGATTTTTGGACTTCGGCATCGAACAGGTAAACAGTCCTTGGCTTACATGCCTCGGCTCTTCCAAGTGCTCTCGGGTATAGGAACCCTGGCTATCACCGGCATACAACTCCAGGAAGGTGACATGTTTTCACGGACCTCTGGTTGGATTGTTGACTGTAAATCGGACTAGACGATATCCACAACGGTCTGCTACCTAGCCGTGCATCAATGTCGTGTACACCCCAAACGGTCTGGTTACAAATTTCTTCATCCCGACTGGCCGATCACAACATAGACCTGTTGCAACAGTTCTAAAGTCCCACCGCATGCACGGCATTATTTGCCTTAGCCACTGCCGAGCCGATTCACATCAGCATAATCCAGCGTGACTCGGCGACGTCGGCACTTTTACATTATCTTGACCACAAACTAGTTAACCACCTATGCACGCCTACCTCAGCAGAGGTAGGTAAACGGCATTAGCACTCCCGCCACGACAGCTCGGGATGTATCTCTGCCCTGCATGCTCGGCCGGAGCACCATCCTAATGAGGGAAGTTGATGCTGCTAACAGTCAGCAACCCTTCATCATGCCCGGTCCACATGGCGAGGGGGAATCGAGATGACTCGATCGTAGACTCAACATGCCGTTGGCAGACATCCTCGCAGGGAAAGATGTATGGCGGGGCATACGACACATTACCTACCTGTTTTGTGCGATGACGATATTTACGGGGGAGATGTAACTGGCCGGCGGTTGCGGGACGAAGGGACCGGGCGCCAAGTGTGGGATGTTACCTTCCAGTCCCGGTTGTGTTGAGGATTGAAGCATGGGGCTGTGGGGGATAGGGAACACGGAGATCGGTGATGCTAATGGTGACGGCCTGAACGGAGATGACAGAGAAGGCGAAAGCCTTCGGGGATATATCAAGAGAGGCTGGCCGTGAGCATCACCTACAGACTTGATCATCACCAGGCGAACATCCAACAACCCTCAGGCAGTATCACCATGAAGCCAACACCCTTCATCCTCGCGGCAACAGCCGCACACGCCCAAATCAAAACCGCCAGTATCATGGAAGAACTGATGGCCCTTAAAGAAGCCGAATGGGATACCTTTGCACAGCAAGGACTCTTCGGCGGCTCAGCCCTCTACCCCAAGATCTCTAACCGTATCCCCTGCATCAACGGTAAAGCCGTCCTCTCAACGAAAGGCAACAACACCTACTCCTGCCGCAACGTTGACCTCCACGCTTTCCTCTCCCATGAAGACCTCGGTTCGCAAGCCAAGGCGGGTAACGACGTCTGGGGCTGGACGTCGCCAGCCGGACGGGAGTTTGGCATCGTCGGACAGCGTGACGGGGTCGCCTTCGTTGAGGTCGACACTAAGACCGGCGCCTTGACATACCTCGGCCGGCTGGACACCCACACAGATGCGACAAACTGGCGGGATATCAAGGTTATTGGCCATCACGCGTACATCGGCGCCGAGTCGCACGATCACGGCCTGCAGATCTTCGACCTGCGCAAGCTGGAAGCCATCCGTCCGCAGGCCAAATCCTTCTGGTGGGACTTCCTTGGCCTGTTCACCCCCAAACCTCGGTTCACCCCCAAGGTGTTCAACAAAACAACCGATATCACCGCTCACTTCGCCGGCTTCGGCGCCTCGCACAACATCGTGGCTCACCCCGAACGCAACATGATCTACGCGGTCGGCGGCCGTTCCGGAGCCAACGCCCGGGACACGCCCTGCAAGGGCGGCATGTTCATGGTCGATGTGTCAGACCCTACAAACCCGACCTCACCAGGCTGTGTCCCACAGGATGGGTATGTCCATGATGCCCAATGTGTGGTGTACCGCGGGCCGGATGTCCGGTACCAAGGCCGCGAGATCTGCTTCAATTTCAACGAGGACTCATTGACGATCATGGACCTGACGGATAAGAGCAACCCGGTAGTGGTCAGTCGCACGGGGTACAACGGTGTGGCGTATAGTCATCAGGGGTGGCTGGTGGATGAGGGGATGGAGTGGTTGTTGCTGGACGATGAGCTCGATGAGAGGAGTGGGACGGTCCCCTTTGGCGATGGTAGGACGACGACGTATATTTGGAATGTGACCAATCTAGAGAATCCGATAAACACCGGCTTCTACAAAAGCCCGGCAAGGTCGATTGATCACAACCAATATGTGCACAAGGGGTTGACGTACCAAGCGAATTATGCGTCGGGGCTAAGGATTGTGGACGTATCGGGGGTTGAGATTGACCCGACGGGAGGTAACTTTGAGGAGGTCGGCTTCTTCGATTGTTATCCGGAGGATGATGAGACCGAGGGCAGCTTGGCCTTCATTGGGACGTGGTCGGTGTATCCGTACTTCAAGTCGGGGTACATTCTCTTGAACTCGATCGAGAGAGGTATCTTTTCGTTGAAGTACACAGGGAGGAAAGCCAGATGGTATTCTGGGAAGGATTAGGAACGATACAAGGGAGAGGTACGGATAAATGTTAGAATGAACCTTAAGGGGTCACATGAATGGTGGCATGGTCTCATGGCAACTGCTCCGGTCAGAGTTTTATGTTTATATGTTTCCATAGGACCTAGTAAAGCGGTGTAGTAAGCAGGCAAATGTACAGACCTGATTTACCAAGACAGCATCTAAGATCTACATCTACAAGAACCATCAGAGGTCTGGGAAATCCAAAACCTACCTTCTCCACGGCCCTATCCCCTCCTCTGCAAGCGCCAGCTGCGCGAACCTGATCCTGCGGTCCTCCTCATCCAGGGCTTCCGCAGCAGCAACCTGCTCCTCCATCGTTTTAAAGTACGGAGAACCATCTGCCTCGCACTGCACATCCTCCTTTGGCAGCTTGCCTTCGTAAAAGTACTCCCTCACATGGTTCGCTACACACCGGGAAGGAACGGCTGTCGAGCAGTGCCCATATCCCTTTACCTCGACGATACGGGATCCAGCATACGCCTGGCTGGCGGCACGGGCTGACATGAGTGGACACACGGGGTCGTATGTAGTTGAAAGTATGAGAATAGGATGCGCTGTTTGGACGACTGAGACACCACGCTTGGGAGGAGAGTAGGTGTGTGTGCGGGGGATGGTCCAGGCCTGCTTCGAGAAGTAGAAGTCAAAGGCGTCTTCACTGAAGAGTGACTGGTTGAAGAACGGGATCAGTTCATCAAGGAGGGCCTTGCGGGTGTTGGGCCAATGGGCAGGGCCAGATAACCCATCGTTCAGGCTAATGACCTTGAAGGCCTCGCCCTCGAGATCAAATGGACTTTTTTGGCCATATTCCAGGAATGCTGGGGTTGCGTTGCCCTTGAGAAGAGCAGCCAAGTTGCTGGCTAGCCTACTCCAGGAAGCGGGCTTGTAGAGTGCTGGAAAGATACCGCCGTACAAGATGTCCCAGTAGTCCAGCACACCATGCTTTTCGGCGTTGACATACACTGGCACAGGGTCATCACGTAGCTTGCCGATTTCGCGAAGCAACATGTCTGCAAGCTCCTCCTTTGTAGATGCCAACTGAGCCAAGTCGCACTTCCATTTTCCAGCCTTGATGCATTCTTCGATAAAGCCGTTCCAGACGGCGTCTGTATCGGTCATCATCTCCTTGTCAAGACGGCTTTCATACCAGTCCCATTGATTCGCGACACCGTCAATTACAACTCTCTCAGTCCGCTCAGGGAAGAGGGCTGCGTATGTCTGCCCAAGAAGCGTGCCATAGCTGAAGCCCCAATACCAAAGTCCTCTCTGTCCAAGAGCGTCCAAAATCGAGTTCATATCTGCAGCTGTCTGTGGTGTGTTGATGTACTTTCCATGTGGCCCCATGGTTTCCTGGCACGCTTTTGCAAAGTTCTGGCTCCATGCCCATAGCTCGCCACTATCCTCAACAACCTTCTTATCACGAACGAAGCCAAGCCGCTCTCGTAACTCTGGAGTCTTATAGCAGCTAGCACGTGGGATTGAACCGTTCACACCACGCGGATCGAAGCCAATCAGGTGAACCCCGTCCCCAAGAACATCACGCAGCTTGGCACCGAGACGGTAGACAAACTGTGTGCCAGAACCGCCAGGTCCCCCTGGGTTGAGCAGGATATTGGGGAGAGGTGTGTCGCTCGTGCGGTTGCTGCGTAGTCGGATAAGGGGAATGGTGAAGGTCTTGTCAGAGGACCGTTCGCTGAAGTGATCGATGGGTACACTAAGGTTCGTGCACTCAAGAAGCTCATTGTTAAGGGTGCCACATGGTATCCATGAGATGCGCTCTCCCGGGTAGGTAACGGGAGAAGGGATAGACGAAGGAGTGATGCCCAGAGAGTCATCCTGAGCTGATTCAAAAAGGATTAGTTCGTGTGCGGTATTTACAACGAAAAACACAATGAGACACAGCAAAAGATTCCGAATATAGTTGCATTTCTTGTCAACAATCCGAAAACGGAGTTCGTGGAATAAGGCGACCAACCAACACTGCTGGAGGCGAGAATATGCGTATTGACGAACGGGCTGGGGGGCAGCCTGGAGAGGGGTTGTTTGGCAGTGACACGCTTCATCTTGGTACCCCCTGCATTTGTCGCTGTCTAGCAACCCAAAGCTGGGGCCCTTTGCCTTCGCCATGGTTTCGATGGCGTTGTTGACAGGACGTCCCTGGTGGCTGGATGTGATATGATACTCTGTGTTGTTGGTGTTCTGCCTTGAGACAGAGACTGTGGTGTGCAGGCGTCCAGCGGTGTCGGCTGGGGCGGGTGGAGCTGGGCTGTGTGGAGCTGCCAGTGGGCCCTTGAGGGTCCATGGGCAAAGCGGGTCACTTCAGATCGGTAATGGGTGGAGCATTCCCGACCCGGGGATGTCGCATCTCGACGTCATTTGTCACCTTTCAATCCGATGGCCATTCCCCTAAAACCGCCTTGAGACCAAAAAGTAAGGATTCAGTTCCTAATTTGGAGCATTGCAATAATGAGATCCATATCCTCAACTTTTGCTTGAAGTTCTGCTGAGTAAGCTCATCGCTTAGTCCACTCGGAGACCCTTTCATTCAATGCCATTAACATTCACCTCCAGACCCCAGGCTTCTCCCGTCCCTTTGGGGCAAGCAGGCTTCAACACTCATGGCAGGGTGATAAGGTGACTGACATAGCCTCCAAAGTCCCATTTTGGTAGTCCGATTACTGCGTAGGAGAATTGTCCTACATGGCATCAACGGAACTATCGATTTTCTGCAGAATCTGGGATCATGTCGATTGCAGCCACAGGTGTCACAAACCTGCGAGGCTAGTCAACATCCCCCAACTTCTTGTGTAACTGGTCTTTCTGACTAGCCCAGAAGTCTGCAGACTGCTGTGTTTTTTGTTGCCATGCCATCCGCTGGGCGGAACTAACCTTGCTCACCAGCTCTGCAGCCCCATGAATCTGGATTGTCATCAGGAAGCCAAGCTCAGCGTTCACTCTCTTCACACTGTGGCCCTGCTTGCTTGGCACGCCTAATGTCCTAAATGTCTAGCCCTTCCACTAATCCAAACAGTGCGGTTGCAACAAAGATGTGGGAAACGATCTTGGCATTGGCTGTGCAACAGGTGGTTAACTTTAGCTGCAGGAAGGTTTTGAAAGTCCGATGGCTGTTTGACAGCCGACTCTTGGTCACAAACGTCACAGCGAGAAGCTTCACGATGCTTGACAAGATGGAGGCTATCTATATTAACGACAGCCGATCGTAATGGAGTACGATGGCTTTCATGCTTCCCAAGACAATTGGAGCTTCAGCATTATTGTAGTTTCAGAGCTCACAAACACCACAGGATGCGGCCCGCTTTTGGAATCAAACGGTTTTGCTTCTCACTTCTCCTTGTTCACCAGGCTTCCGCTGCTCCGGCATGCCCGCCGTTTCCCTTGGTTCAACTTGCTCTTGGGAATTGTACAGTCCTGAGAAGCGGCAGTGATATCCACTCATTCGGTATCAAAGCTAGTATTGGTGGGACGGAGATTTGTTTGACTCCATCGACTGTGACAAATGATACCTTCCTCACGACTAGCCTTCTGTGTGAAAAAGAGAGCAATAGAGTCGATGCAGAAGGAATAATCATGACAGAATCTCAATGTTCGTCACGACGAGGGCATTTCATCACGGATTTCCAGGTTCAAGATCTATCAGCGGATACCATCCGCCAAAAAAATCCGTCTTGGACAAACCTGGGGGATAATGAAATCGGGACGGCTGCAAAGACCACTCTGAAATTATATGACCAGTCCGTCGATTTGGATGTCGTCTTGATAACATCGGGAAAACATTTCACTGCTTCCCATCTTGGTCTTGGGTCAGCATCCCCATTCCTCCAAAAACTCAAACAATTGGGACTCATCAATTCTCTGTCATGGGGCATCAACGTTGGCTCGCAATCCGTTTTATCTCCTAGACGTGGAAGTCTCGTACTTGGTGGGTACGATCAAGCTAGCGTTGTTTCATCGTCATTTTCGGATTATCCAATCACAAACAATCCTATTGGAGGGCGTGTCTGCCCTTTGCAAGTCACCGTCCATAACTTGACCTGGATTCCTGACGAGACCGACCGTGGCAAAATGAATAAAGTCGATATCATCACGAAAGCCAGCGAAAAACCGTGGTGTATAGAACCGTAAGTCACGACGAACTCCACAGACCCCACAAAGATCGATATTCTCCTGACATCAACTCCTTCACTAGGTATGATAACCTGTTCCGGCTGCCTTTGGAGTCTATAGAGTCTATCAAGAGATTGTTCAGCAATCTCACCGGCTATCAAGGGAGTCCTGTTAGCCCGCAGGAATACAGTAAGGACTTGTTGAACTTCGAACCTGGTCTTGTCTATCCAGCTGATGCAGGGTCCTTTAATGGATCCTTCCGATTTGTGTTGGAGAATAGCCTCGTCGTCGACATCCCCGCTTACGAATTATGGTCACCACTGCGGGGACTCGACAAGGCCGGTGCCTTGGTTATTGATAGACGCTATAATGAGTTGAAAGTTTTCCATGAAGGAAGTCCCGCCCACGCCAGCGTCCTCGGGAAAGCCTTTCTTTCACAGGTAGGCCGATTTTTTTCCCAAATTACCCCATGGTTAAAGATCTCAAGCTAATACTCTCACTCGCCTAGGTATACTTGTTTGTTAACTTTGAGACTAGAACATTCCATCTGGCCCCGCAGAATCTCGATGCTGCTTCCCCATTTCCAGTCTCATACCCAAAATGCAATACGAACGACAGAAGACTTGACCCTAAAGACAAAGGCTTGATTGCCGTCGGTGCTGCAGTGCTTTTCATACTTGGTGTGATCACTGCTTACGCAATTTGTCGTTGTCAAAAGATTCGTTCTCGGCGGGAGCCAACTGAAGGAGTGACCCATACATTGACAACATCAAGCATAAGGGGAGGCTCACCTTTTGAACCTGTCGTTGCAGGTAATGGAGAGCACAACCCGCAACTTTCTCAGGCAGAAGACCCATTTGCAGGAGCCGTTCCGGGAGGTATACCATTGGTAAATCACTTAGAGAACGGCAAATCCTCAATGAAAAAGGGCACAGCGGATGACATGGACAAGGAGAAACACTTACATCCTAAGGAAATAGAGGAGAAAGAAAATCGGAACTCTGCTAAAGTGCCAGTTTCTGAGTTTCCAGATAACTCTTCTCGAGCAACTCAAACAGAATCGAACGCTCAAGAGCAAGCTGGGCTATCCCATTACTCGGCGACCGGCAATGATGGTTTCTACCAGGAACAGAATGACAGTCCTCAGCCGGCATAGTGAGCACCCTCCTCTCTCTAGATAGACGAAGCTCCGGAGAACTGAGATAGTGAAAGCGATGAAATCAAAGCGCCGATATGAGAGATGTCATCTTAGAATAGCTTAGTTTGTATCGGAGGAGTATTGAATGGTGCTGAATGGTATCAATTCTTAATTTTGGTGTCCTATGACTGGAATTGATGGCATTGGAAGGAAGGATTTCGGTCGTTTTTGTTCCATGATACCCTTTGCAATAGCGTACAGTTGTCTTAACTATGCGGGGTTATCCCTCCTGTCTGTCACTATGACTTTATTGAACTGTGTTAGGGTATTTTGAGAATATTTGAGGACATTGTGACGTTGTCTTGAGGACATCTTGAGGACGGATAGTCGTCGCCGGGGTCAGCCGTTCCCGATGATCTTTATTCGAACCCTGCAGGATTCGCTTTTCCTCAGACGCGCGGCTGCAACGCTACGGTGCTTGCAGATGCCTAACCTCTGCAGCAGTAAAGATTTAAACGCATCTCTCCTCCAAAGCAACTCTTCAGATCAACTGAAAACAAGCAATTCACAATTGAACTCGTCATCAACACTTTATCATCAGACATTCTAGTCAGGCCGTCTTTTTGGTCGAAGTCATTGAAGTTGTTCATCATGCAAAATCCCCAAGTCCCTGGCATTCTACGCTTAACTCCTAAGATCCGACGACGCATCTATGAATACACAGGTGTACGCGAGCGGATAGTCAATCTCTCTAACGTCATGCACAACTTGGGCGCCTTCACCTTCAAAGATGTTATGTGGCGGGACTATGATGCTGGCCCATATTATGGCTTATTGTTATCCTGCCGTGCCATTTACAACGAGGTCATTCCTTTACTATACTCGATCCACTGGTTTGTCATCCGGTACCAACCGAACAGGACCCTGTCCGTTCTGCGTGCTGTCCGTCCACTCGCCTTGGCGTCCATGTTTAATCTAAAGATCGTCCTTGACCAAGTCTCCTGTCACCTAGAACATCCAGGATGTGGAGAGAAGACGCATTGCTGTCATCGACTTGATCTGGAAAAGTGTTGTTGGAGAGCTCAGTGCCTAAGAGAGCCACACACGCTCATTGAACCTCATGCACCATCATATTGGGGCAGGCGGGTATTTGCCGTGATCCTCATCACTGGCCTGGATATCACGATCTGCCCGTCCCTATAAAGGAACCACGTTCTTATTCAAAGGAGATGGTCAAAGAGTGGCACGCGGCAGCAGCTCATCTTGCGGCGCATATAACTCCTGGGAGGCTTGAACTGTCTTTGGTCTGCTATCTTTGGCCCGGGGATGAGGATGGCGCGCGGGAGATTCTGGCCGGTGTCGCCCTTCTCCCAAAGCTGAAGAATTGCCATAATCGTCTTCGTGGTGCACCCGACTCGACGCTTAGAGGTCTGGCGCAAGATGCAGTTCCTGAGAGCATTAAGAATAAGAACGTCTGCTCAGTCCCTTACGCCTTCCAGCCTCTCCCGAGAGACACACGCTACAAAAAAGGGAACACGGACAACCCATTTTCTCGACCTGCCACGTGAAATTCGTCTACAGATACTTACATACACTGATTTGGTTACCCCTTGGAAACAAGTCGAGTGGAGCAGGGAGAGAAACAATTTTCGGGCTGCGCAAGCACAGTGCGATGGCAGAGAATGGGGGGCTTTGCGATGATCGACACAGTAGATGTGCGTTCTTTGGATGCGCAGACAGTCCTTGGAGTTCAGAGGACTGGGGCATTGGCTGTTTCTGCTACCGCAGCCATGCTGCATACTCTTCTACTTGCAAATGCTGGAGGCCACCAACCCCCCTTTTTCTGGTCTGCTGTACGCTCTATCACGATGCCAATATGGTTTTCTATTCCGAGAATCGATTCATTGTTATCGATGGTCCGCTATCCAGTGACGGAGTTTACCAAAGGCATTCTTGGATCAGACATTACCCGCACGACACATTTGCTGCCAGTTACTTCCTTCGCAAAAAGTCCCCCCGCACTGTTTACAACATATCCGCTTTTTGGAAGTGGTCTTCTCCAGATTCAGTCATGGACATTGGCCATCGCGAAATCATCCTGCTATGTGTGACTGGCGTCAGACGATCAGTTGGTTAAAGGATAGCATTAACCTGGCCGCCCTTACTATAAGGTTGGTCGTGCCGCATGCCAACGAGTTGTTGGAAATCTATAGCCAATTTCTTTCAAAGGAAGAAGGTGAATAAGTTCTAGCTGTGTATAGGCTACTGGTAGAACCGTTCCAGTCCTTGGGGTGTAAAGGCGAACATCCTTTAGCACGATTCTATGCTGATTTCACATGGCCTTGGACATGGGATATATGGGGAGGAGAGAGGACAAGGGGGGAAGAGCATGACCGGATTTTGGAGAAGGAGAAAGAGCTTAACGCTCAGGCTGAACTCTTTGTGATGGGAGACTGGTACGATCGTGTGGTTGGAGACAGGCTGGAACGAAGCGTTTGGACAGTGTCCTGCGAAGACTATCGGTACTGTTAAAAGTTGACTGTCCTGTTACCAAAGCGTCGTGCAGTTATGGCGATGATTCTCGATCAATTACCGCTTATGTTAGCAGCAATACGCCCTAGGCTTGGACAATTCCTTTTCCCATGAGATCTAACATAAATGGAGATTGCCCTATGCTTTCGTCGCTTATCGACACGGCATTATATCCAAAACCTCACTCTAAGTTGGTGTTGATTCCTCGCCATACAGCCACATGGTTGCCTAGTACAGGCTTTTCCAGGAGTAGCATTGTGCTATTCATCATATATTACATTCTGTTATGTAATTTCCACCTGTCAGAATTGGAGCATGCATGAGACAAAATACATGCCTGGCAAGAACTGTCTAGACATGTAGATGCAATGTGTGATTTTATGTCCACTAATATGATTCCAATATAACTGCCAATACTAAATAAGTGACTGATAACAAAAGAAAGTGGACTAAATATATGTAGGCCCAGCAGTAAAGCGGGTGACGTAATGAAGCTGGCATGATATTTGTCAGACCAAGCAATGGAAAGGAAAGGAAAGGGAATATAGGCAGTGGCACATGTGATGAAGGCCATAATGGTGACGCTCACGATAAACACCGCAATCATGACATCTTCTCGTTCGCGACTTGTGGTATGTGATTAATCTTCCAATATACAACTACTTCTAAGAGACATGAAGGGGAAAGGAGAATGTTGGTGATCCAGATCACGTCAACAAGGTATAAGCAAACCATGGGTGACCCCAGGCGTCAGGTGACGCAAACTATGCAGATGTGGGGGAAGTAGAGAAACACTGATCATTTCACATTGTTTTTGTGGATTGTTACACGACTGTTGGTCATAAAAACCTCCTGCACTTGGGAAATACAATTTTGTTGTTTGACAGAAGGCGTGGTTGTTGGTTTAACAACGTTCGGGGCGAAGGAAAGGGGAACCCTAACCCTGATATTTCCCACCCCAGAGGCTCTCACCAAGACATCACCAAACTGTGAGCAGTCAGCCCTTGGCTCTGCTTGACGATGGCCAGCTTAGTAAACTGTCTTAAAGTATAAAATTCTTGCTAGACTGCTGACCATTTATTTACTTTGATTGTTGAGGGCAGTACTGCATCCATATCGCGGATGCCGTGCCACCCTTCAAACTGACAGAAGACTCAGACCAAGCTACCTAACATTCACGCTGCTCCTATTCGGAAAGGCTCCCCTTGGAAAAAAATATATAAAATGGAATTCTGCCACCTTCTTTGACAGGATTATGCAGCCATGGTTGGTAAAATCAAGGCGGCTCGGGCGGTTTGAATTGGTCTGGAGTCTTTCAATCTCGTTTTCACCTTGAAGCACCAGGCATTCACCACAAAAACAACGTATCTCGACCATCATCATCACACCTGCTGCCATAAACACTTTATATGAGACTTGTGCCAAGTTCTGCTATAAACTTTGGCAAATTCCTCTCATCGTTGCGTGCCAACCAACCTCATAAACTACTAAGGCCTCATACCTGCTCAACAACGTTCACAACAACCGACAAACAACTCCTTCAAAATGTTTTCTAAATCTCTAAACACTATCGCTATTTTGGCTGCCGCCATAGCTAACTTGAGCAATGCTTCTCCTGTCAAGGAAGGAGTTGAAGCCAACACCGGCCCTCGAATGGCTGCCGCCATCAGCAGCGCAAACATCGATGTTCTCAACAATATCGGCACCATAAACCTGACTCGTCGTAGCAACGATGGTTCCTTTACCTGGTACAACACTGGGTTGGGAGCCTGTGGCCAAGTTCATACCGATGCTGACTTGGTGGTGGCCTTGAGTGCCCCGCTCTTCGACCCTTACACCCCGAACAGTAATCCCAATTACAACTCTCTTTGCAATAGGCGCCTGCGGGCCAATTACAACGGTCGCAGTGTCGATGCTATTGTCGTCGACCGTTGCCTTGCTTGTGCTACTTATGACCTTGATCTCAGTCCGGCTGCCTTCCAGCAGCTGGCCGATCTCAGTGTGGGTCGTATCCAGGGCACTTGGGACTGGATTTGAATGAGTCAATGTTGCTCCAAAATCACCTGGTCACCGATAGGAAGGGTTTGTGCAGTGAACCAATAGAGTTGTGGATTAAAGGACAATGGGAAACTGTGAAGCTGGAACATTGGATGAGTCTGCTGAGTGTAATGAGAGAAGGCAATGAGTTCCAAGCAGAGATCAAAATAATTGGTCCCCAGGAAGGAGGTGCTCAAGCAGGTTTATCTGTTTCACCAATCTTTGGTTCATTTTAGCTAGCTGTGATACATGCTTGTTATCAAATGAGTTGGATACCACAAGCCTTACTCTGCTCAAGATGGTTTTCCTTTCCAATGTGATTTTTATTCACGACTTCATTGTAGGTGTCTGTGCAATTGCATTCTTTAATCTTTGTGAATTATCACATAGATCGAAAGGTTATCTGCACATATATTAAACATTCTTGTTCCTGCATTAGCCATTAATACCCACTGCAGCCCTGTGGTTCCGGAACATCAAACAAGAACTGGTCAACTCAAGCGGATCGTCATTATGGCAAAAGTAACCGAAAATATGCTCCTCATACAGGCCAACACCCTCCTGCCAACAACAATAATAGAACGGAACATCTCATTGTTGGCACATCCAACTCGTCTTATCGCCTCTCCCAACATCCGCCTCTGTCATGCCCTCCTGCTATTTCGCAAGATAATACCCAACCCTCTCGGCGTTTTCTCAATTGTGGCTAGCACCTCTATGCCGCTGCTGAGCCCACTCCCGCAAAGCTGACCTATTTCTTCAGTGCCAACCTAACCATCGCCGAGCCGGTCAGCATCGGATCTGTCCCCTACGACACGGGAGTTTTGCTCATTATCATTGGTGGTAACTTTTTCGGCCCAGTCCTCAAAGGCAATCATGAAATCCCTGCTCCCACACAACATGTCTCAGGTTAACTTCCAACCAGACAAAATCGGCAGCGGCCTCGACTGAGGTCTGACGGACAGTAACAGGGTCTTTAGCCCAGATGATTTATACACACTGCACACGGACGACGGTGCTACTATTCTGGTGTTTGAGAAGGGCCATGCACCACATGTACACACCTTGTTCGAGACGGCCAGCGAGAAGTACAGGGGGTTAAACCTGGCTGCGGCATATGCGATAGGAGGACCAAATGAGGCCGAAGTGGGGTTTGATATTTGGCAGGTGAGTACTGTATGAAACAATAAGATGCTTTCATACGGCAGTATGGCTGACTTTGTCGGCTCGAATCGGAAAATAGAGGCCCAAACTTTCATCTTGAGTTTGATTGCGATGAAGTGCTTCATTGTAACAGCAGCCACCACATGATGCTTGACAGTGCTACGGCAATTGCTATGCCAAGCACCTTGCGTATCTCCTGTCGCTTTTTGTCTTCCGCTCGTTGACGAAACTGTCGCGCTTGTTGGCACAGATCCTCAATTTCCTCCTGTGTTGGTGGTGGCCTGCTGAGAATGCGATCAATGTCCTCTTGGTTGAGTTCCATAAGCGTGTCTTAACTAGTGATACTATCGAAATATTGAGGTCTTAATGGCTGCAAAATGTATCGGACGGAGCAAGGCTGGGATCGACGCTTCAAGTCACGAGAACATATGAGTTCCTCACAATGGTTTGCTTGCAAGTGTCAACGTGGCAGCAGACTATGTGGCGCAGCTCTGAGCTAGCCAAGCCAAGCATCGCATTTGTAGTCAGCAAGGTGACACCATAACCATATACTAGTCAATTGACACAAGATTTATCGAATTTACTGAGTTATAGAAGTAGAGAACAAGGCAGATGGAGAAGATTACGACTGCGCCAACCCTTCAAGCTTTGTCAGTTCATACTATTGAGCAGTTAGACCAATGAAGCTTGCTCCGCTTGCAAGCCTAGCTGCATGGCTTTACCGTTCATCAATCCCTGGAGATAATAATACCAAACAAGCTGGTAGTATCCAAGGCGCTTGGCGCTTTTGTGAAGAAAGAATAGTTGAATCCCATGGATCATCCAGATCTCATCTCTATTAAAATATACATGTACATTCGCGATACGACTTCGGATAGATATATTTAGCAGCCTTGGGGGATTCGATTGAGATGGAGAAGTAGAAGGAGCATTTTCATGGCGAAATGATGCTCAGCTGTCATGAGTTAGGGGTTATTGTGGCGATTTTACAACTTCCCTAGATGGGCTCGAAGGTAGTAGCCAGGTTGTAGAACCTGAGGGACTAATGTCCTCACACAGTAGAGTATGGAATTCACCGGTCACCAGTTGTTGGTTGACAACTGTTTCTATTGCTGACTGGAGGAGTTCTCATCACGGCTCTTGGAACGAGCGATTCTATCTGCATTTCTATATTCAAGAGTTTTTAAAATGCTTACGCTGTCATTCCAATATCACCAGGTTTTACGCTTGAATATCAGTACTTTCTTTGCATTGATAATTTTCCACTTTTCTGATTGCTGATGTTCTGATCGTAACAAGCCTCCCCTTGAATGGCTACATCCTGGCCGTAACAGTTATGTCACAGTTTTTTTATAGAAGAAAAGGAATGTATCACTCCAAGCTTTTTGCCATATAGCTTCAAGGGGCACTCGACCACAGCTATCCAAGAAGGAGTGTAAAAAACATCTATTTTTGTCAGCCAATAGGTGTACCCCATGGGTGATTAGGTTAGAGCACTCAGCACCGTAAAGGACCGCTTCCCAGTGACTCAAGGCTATCCCTTTCAGGGCAAAGAATCTATCTCTGCTCCCCAAGGACTCGAACATCGTGAAACTGGAAAGCATATAAAGAAAAAGCCTAACTATATACCATCGAGACCATCTTGGCACGGCACGGCGTGGTTGCGACGAACCAAAGAAGAGCAATAGCGTGCTCTGAGACAGGCAAGCATGTCCGAGGCGGTTGTGAAGTCAACAAGGGCATAGCGAGGAACACGGAACATGACAATAGTACCAAAAATGAATTTTGCACTAGCAAAGCTGGATGGTGCCTTTAATATCAGCGATGAGTTTTTATACCTGGGCAGCCAATGACCGCACCCACAAGATCCGAAACGTGTACTTCTCGTCTACCACAAATACAGATCAGTCTTCTTGCCGATATGAACTCTTAAATAACCCAGAGGCATTTCAACCATGGTCGTCCGAAGAATTGCATAGCACGACCCCATACGAGATCATACTTATTCGGTAATTTGGTACTAAGCCATTTTTCCAAATAAGTTTTACCTCGCGGAAGTGTTAATTTCAAGATTTTGGACGCATTTTCCGGAGGTAGCAAGGGATCCTGTTCATTGCATTCATTGTTGATAAGAACACTGGGCCAGATATTTGTACGGCTTCATCTTGCCAATAGGTTTAGAGCTGAAACAACTGCTTCGTCTTCCTCCCCGAGATCAACGACAACGTGATGTGCCTGCCGGTAAATATATGGCACTAATAATACTTGGTGACCTTTCTCGTTTGCGTCGATGGTTGATACACACTGCGTCTGCTCACACAATCATTCCAGGGCAGCGGGCCCTGGAAGACAGAGAGGAACATGAAGGTCGTTGGCGTCTGCTACGGCGCCGTCTTGCCACCCAAAGCTGATCATAATGTGGCAATGTTGCAACTCGCTCACGGTACTGGCGATGGCAATAGTGACGTAGTAGCGAGGTTAGGGATACCGTAGTAGGGAGTGTGCGGTGCTCCAAAGTTCATTTGCGTCTGAGAGACGTTGGATCTTGAGCATGGAGAAACAAAGTACATGGTTTATGCTCACTACCGCACATGTATGAGAAACAGATATACGGCGCATCGGTATGGTCTTCTGGTCTTCACTGAAAGATCCTGCCAGCTTTTTTCCTTGGGGTTGGGAGGTTGTAGTACTCCAGGCAACCTGTAAGAGGTGAGCTAAAGTCATCATTCAGAACTAAATGCAGGACCCTGATTGTTCAACCAGATAGTGTGCGGTTCGTATAAGGTACCATAGCGATGATTCAAAGCCGTAATCTCAAAGTTGCAATGGCGGGGTGCACCAGGTAATGATCAACGTGTGGAGAAGTGTGCAGAAGATAGCAAGAAGATTGAGAAGAACTGGCGCACAGGATGCCAGAGCGAAAGCTGCGTCTAAGCTCTGGACTTTGACAATTCGCTGCCGAGCAAAAGCTATAGGTTCAGGCATCATCATCTTTACTGCAAGGACAAGATGTTAAGTGAGGGAAAGCGTGCCCACTAAGCTGCACCAGCAACAGAGCTGTAGTATCAGGCAGACTCATATCTTGGCATTGACATGTGGGAGTTAGCATCGTTCAAGCGTGGAAGACTCAGCAACACTTAAATACCAAGAGTGAGCGCGCTTTTGAGCTCACAAACGGTCACAAGAGCTCAACTTCGCGCACCCAGATGACCAAGCCATCATAGGGACGAAAACACCTCCACACCCGTATTCAACCCCTTTAAGATTTCTCATAATCCATGAACCCGGATTCTTCTAGCACTCCAATCTAGGTTACTCACGGGTGTCTTGAACACTTAATAGGGCAAAAACCGATTGCTATTTGATCGAAAGCTTGTGGGAATGCCTCTGACAGGGCTTTTCTGGTCGATATTCGTCATAGATATACTGCGTGCCGTTGGGATGCATGCATTCATCCACGCCGAAACGGTGATGAATTTCGATTATGCTGTTAGCATAGAAGTTATAACATGGCAATCAGACAGACTGAGGCCATAAACTCTGGGGATAAGATGATTATTTGGCTAATGAGCTAGCACTTGCGTCTCGACGTTGAGCCCTTCATTTCCGGGCTCAATTACAAAGTGGTGGAAGCAGAAACCAATTGCTATGCATCGGTATAGGCTGGAATGGCTCAAAAGGGTTCGAAACAGAGAGTATCTTGGTGCTTACTGTTAAAGTGGCATAGCTCACTTCATTCCGCCATTAGATATCATGTGTGTGAGGTACAATATAATAACGCAATATATTCTCAACTATTAGTTTTTTAATGCTGAAGGACAAAAATCCCTAGCGTAGCGTTTCCATAACAAGCCGTCAGTATGGCTGCCTTGTTGCCATTGCCTGTTTGAGCCTAGATCATTGGTCGCAGTTATCGCCGTTTATCGCAGCGCGCGAGTCGCCATACCTGCACTTTTTCCTTCTGATTGGCCCGCCCCTTGACCGCTCGGGGCCTTCCCATTGATTCCTTGCTATGCCGTTTGCAGAGCAGCTGCCGACTTAAACTTTCAGCCGTAACAACCAAGCTATGGAATGAGAGAGAGAGAGATGTTCTCACACAGAATGTTCAACAATGTGGTCATCACTTGGGGTAAGCAACTTTTTGTATTGCTGATTGAGAAATCCTCATGGACATCCACGGGCGGATGACTAGCCACATCCTTACATACACAATGCTGGTCATTCTCCTGTGGTGATTGTCACTGTTCTCTAGGTAATTTTTCAACGTGTATGTGGTCGATTATTATTCTTGGTTGGGTGATTACCAATGGGACACGCGTGACTGCTTCCTGATTAACCAGCATTCTCTATGCCTTTTCCGCCTGATAATTTAGGCCCTCATTTTTATGCTGGCTTCCATCTTAGCCTCTATTTCCCCTGTTCTTGAGGACTCTTCTGTCTTATATCCCCCCGTAAGACTGTATTGTCAGCTGTCAGCCTCCGCTACAAGGGTTTCCAGACTTGGACTATATATACCGGGTAGTTCCAAGCGTTCGAACGTTGTAATTACTTGTGGTTCGAGTGCTGAGCGATCTTGACCAGAAGTCCCGTTGGAGTGTCTCAGAAAGGCTTTCAAGACGGCCTTAGCATACGCCCTATCGCAGCAAAGACCCAACACACCGTTCGGTCACAACGGCATTACCTTGCCCCTAACGGCACGGCTGTTTGCTATCAAGTACCTTCCGTTGATTTATTCCGTTTGACTCCGATTGTAAACGGTATCGCTATCAGCGGGAACACAGGGATCCGTTTTCGGCTGCCGACGCTTATCCTTTTTGAGACCCTCTGTTCCAGAAACGTAAGGATTAGTGTCGCATCATCATTATCATCATCTCAAACAGACAGACTCCCAGAGGCACAACCCCCAGGATTTTGGGCGCATCCTCTCAGCCAGGCAAGCAAGCAAGGCTGCGAGTAGGCAAGCGAAACAAGCAAAAGGCTCTATGGAGCCTTGCCAGCTGACGGACCGTTGTGCGAAAGTCCTCTTAGTGGCCTTGCTTCAGCCCAGAATCCTGGGTTCAACTCCTAAACACCGTCATGCCGTAGGTAGCCTAGTTGCCCGTTTAATAGCAGGAAGCTTAGCTGTCTTGGCGTGTTGTTCCCCAGGTGCAGACATCAAAAGCTAACTTTATCTGGTACGTTTGGTGAGGTGAGACACCGTCGGGAGAAGCAGCGACATGTGTATTTGGGTAATACGGATGTGTGACCTGCGAGATTGGTATTTAAGGGTATCTGGACGCAACTCTTGAAGTCCGTCATCGGATGCGTGCTTGACGTAAGGCGGTAAACCAGGTGTTAGTTGTGTGAATATTATCAGGGGTTAAGAATCGGTATTGACATCTGCAGATGACTTTGTCACACACGACCTACGATCATCACTATATCGTTATGTACAGTACAACGGAATTGCTTGCAAACTTAGCGCCATCGTCCCGACTGCTTGATGGAGATGTATAAAGGCGCATGATGCCTATCACTGTTTGCCTCATAAATGACTGACCGTCATGTTTCTTCCCGAAACCGCGCAGCTTGGCTCGGCGTGGCGTGCCAGGGGTAAAGATGTCCTGGCCGAGACGGATCGCGTCTAAGTGTGGACTGTTGGACTTGTTGACATGTACCCTTTAAAAAGCATAAGCTTCGCATTTAAGCTTTAAACTTTCTCAAACCTGGATGTTTTCACTCTGAAGATCCTTCGCCTGCGTCGTGTACCCAGATCGAGTGGATCTCATATCATCCCAAGCCCGGATTCGGATTTTGGCGTCCGGAAATGATGCCAATCGCAATTTTCCCATTCCGCAACCTTCGTTCCGCGTCCTCATTCTGGTCGAGGGAGACTTCCCATGCTGAGCTTTGGCAAAAAGACAAACTTAACGTTGCCGACCTCGGTTCAGAAGGCTCACCAATCGCTTCGTGAAGTAACCCCGGCTCTCCCGGCGAACCCCGCATCCGGACGGGACTGATCTAGAAGTTTTTGGCTGCGCGGTGCCGAGCCGGTCAGGTGCTGTTCAACGGTGCCGTTTTAAAGACAACACTGTTGCCACGGTGCACCTTCAGTTTCTGACAAGATCAATGGTCGTTGATGACAGAGGAAATGTTGGGCACCCATCAAGAGGGTTAAGTGTTGAACAGGAACACCGGCCTCTCCGTCCTTGGGCACCGAGAGGTGGAGCAAAAGAGCTCCCTTGAATCTTTGGTTATACGACAAATCGGTCTCTGAAAAAAGGAACTTTTTTGATGGCAGGGGTGACTAGGAGATTTTGACGCCACCTGCTTGGCAGCTTTTGGCTGTAGGCGCAGGCCAACAACTTCCTACAGCAAAGGCAAAGACTCCAAGACAACACCAATGGCCTTAACTTCTGGGTCAAAAAACCTTATGGCACGTGAATGCCTCGCTTCGGCTCACCTCACTCCAATCGCACGGCGATACTTCGTAGCCCACTGAGAAGCTTCCACGCAGCGAAATATTTTTGGACTTCCAGAAGGAATCGCCAACCCACATGACACATCCAAAGCTCCACGACACTACACTAGTGCGGAGACTTTCGGGCCGATCTGAGTTGACACTTCTGCACGAGAGTGTAGCCAAGAGGACATGAAGACGGCTTTGGTTCCCACCGGGGATGCCCTGGCCGAGAAATTGATGCAACGCTAACCACAGGCCCAGAAACGGGCCGGTTCCGGAACAAGGACCTTGATCAATGTGTGTATGAACTAGCCGCACGTCGTCGCGATGTATGCGAGGAAGTTAGGTAGTTTGCTAAGGGTTGCAACCATATACCACGACGAGATGCCTACATCCTCTCAAGACCATGGGTGCTCGCTTCGAGCTTGATGCCGTCCGAGATGAAATGCGATTGCAAACTCTGTCAAAACCTGGTAGACAAAGAGCCCTGCCGACGACAACATCGTCGACAGGGCGCAATATGGGCTGAACTGGTGACCACTGTTGGTTTCGGAGAGGGTTACGGCGCAGATATTGCCAATGTATCTTCTGCACGGAACCGTCTGCAGTAAGCCTGCGAGGTTACTTCATCCATGCATGTCTCCTCCATGACTCCGTCCAGAAGTTGACGTTGATGGACACTTGAGGTTTAAATTGGGCCAGTTGGCGTCCGAGGGGAAGTTGTGCGGATAATCTGTGGAGGCCAAACTTACTGCACGTAGGAAACAGACATGGAAATTATGGAAACATGGAAGGAATGCATTTTCCTGGCCAGCATTTGCAACATGACCGTAAAAAAACTCCTTATAGCAAACATCGGCGTCGATCAGTAAAGCCTACGAATGCACGAATGGCAATCATTCGATGACATAAAATTGAAAAGTGTGAGGCCTGGACCTCTGATCAGCAACCATCATCAGAACAACCCATCCTGGAGGTGGTGTTTGAACTAGAGAACGGAAGAAAGTTCAGGGGTTTCGGGGTGCAGTCTGGGGCTGAGTTGGGGTAAATGGTGGGGTTTCGTGGGCCGGAACCCCG
>Ga0065720_1019339_pt1 | contig 28141 bp, 16 predicted proteins | sample Thericmetagenome_FD_59107 | JGI IMG/M metagenome (GOLD analysis project Ga0065720, IMG submission 59107) | Thermophilic microbial communities from the Joint Bioenergy Institute, California, USA of rice/straw/compost enrichment - eDNA_2 v2... | ecosystem: Engineered > Solid waste > Grass >... | reverse complement strand
CCCCCCTTCCGCGCTTAACTCACCTACATCGTATCTCACTACATCAGCATCGACCACTCCCATCCCCAATCTCTCCATCCTCATCCCCATCCCGTCGCATCCGTTTTCTCCCCCCTCGCGACATTCAAACCTGTCTCCTCGCCTTTCAGCACACGACCCATCCCACCGCCTTGTTACTGCATTCCTGATCTGCGAGACTTAACTGCGTAGCAAAGCGCACCCAACCTTTGTGGTAGACTTCGCAATATGGAATTGTAACATGCCCAGGTTGGTGTTGAACGGAGTGTTGGGATGGGGCTGGTGTTGATGGGGTGGGGGTTGGATCTGGTGTTGGTTTATCTTTCATGTTCTGCGGGTTCTGCGGGGCTTGGAGGGAGTCAAAGAGTGTGGAGTTCGTATTGGAGGGTGTGTGTCTGCCTATTTGGTGGATGGGGCTGGTTTTGGTGGGGGCTGCATGGAAGGGTGTGCGTGCTGGGTTGTGGACGAGGGGAAGGAGGAAGGTTTGGCCATGGGAAGGGGCATGGAGTTTTCGTAAGAGGACACTGAAGCTGCTGCTGGAGCTGGAAGAGAGGAATATCACAAGAGAACTGCTACCGAGAGCAGAACCTCCAGCACCAGCAGCACTAACGGCCCAAGAGCCATCCTGAAAACAGGAGCTGTTGACTCGTTTGACCCAGCAAATAATTGTTTCAGGGTGGAATGGAAGCAAGTACATCGGCAAAAAGGTTGGTTTCGACAGATATGGGACAAGACAGAGCCGGCGCAGGACCGGGCGGGTGCGGCGATGAAAGACAAGGTAGTCTTTTCTTGCTGTGGTGTGAGAAGGGGCGATTGCAATGGTCTTAACGGTTGTGTCGTCATATATACCGGTGCCGTGATGAGAGATAGGGAGATGGGACTTGGTTTGATGAGTTGCGAAACGGGTAGATGTTATGGCGCCCTTACTTACTCAGGCTCGACACACCATTGCGAAGGTGTGAAATCAAGAGATGTTTTCCCGAAAGGATTATTATATATGTACTCAGTACACTAAGGTAAATAAATGCCTTACACCTTGTGCAGTTCCCCCTCAATTATCTATGTACAGCGAAGCATGTAAGTAGTCCGATCCGGGGGCCTGCTCATCCCAATATGCGGATGAATGCAATGCACATTATCAATTACACGTAATCCGTACACATGCTTCTCCCATATCCGATCATTACCCCCCGACTGTCCCGCTGAAGGCTAGCGGGCCCGTGTTAAAGACACTTGTGGAACACCTGCTCCACGTTTTCCGAACAGACAGACAGCCTCTCCCTGTCGAGAGCGTCCAGATATATACCAACAAGGTGCCGTAATGTTACTGGGACCGAAGCCCAGGCATGTTATGGTGGTAGGACATCGTCAAATCGGTTCGTCAGCCGGCAGTCGGTCGCCCTGCGAATCCAGTCTGGTAGCGAGTGTCGTGTCGAACGATCGTGGGTATGCCGTAAAACCATAAAGCAATCAACAACACAAAAAGTAGCACCAAGTTTCATGACCCTGACACCTCCATTGCTGCAAGCCTGTATCGTAGCGTCGCATGTTGTGCCCAAACCATATACCGTGCCGGCCGATGCTGATTCTTAAAAGAGCGTATGAAGACGAATACTCAAAATATTATATGTAGCCTGTCATCATCGCCGTCATTGCCATCCCCGACTCAAGCGGGATCGTCATAAAAGCACAAAAAGAAGGGTATCACTTCATAACCGACATGAGGGAATGACAGGAACAAAAACAAGAAGCCAAGCAAGATAAGTGATCTGAACAAGTCAACCAAGGGCAGTATCATAAGAAAGAAAACACCACCAAGACGCAGGCGAGTCCGGCACTCATGTTCATGAGGGCTTTGCTCGCCGGCATGGGGGCTTTCGGCTCATTGGCGCTGCTTGAGGGGTCTTGGCTGGGCGTCGGCGCCTGTGCCTGCTCTTCATCTTGGTGATGGTGATGATGCTGGGGTACCAGTAAGGTGTCGGGACTCAACTGGTCCAGCGCTTCTTTCACAAGGACGCGAGTCTTGGGCACCGGCACTGCCTCGGGGGGTGACGCTATCACATCTGGCGTAGCCAATGATAGTCGAGCCTGCATGTACATCAGTCAGTTGGTCTGCTTTCGTGAGTGGGGTCATGCAATGGGGTCAGTAATGCTGACTTTTGAGTCGAATGAGTCGAGGATGGACTCGACGATGATGGGGTTTGCAGTTAGGGGAATAGCAACCTGAATCGCAATGGGCTCGGGTCTGTAGGCGGTAATGGGCGGAAGCCAATCTGTAACTGTACTGTTAGAATCCGAGCAACAAAGTGAATCGCTGGATACTGGGTGAGGATACTAACCATAACCACGATGGACATCCTTGCCATCGGCCGGAGTGATCCGGCTTGGCCCAACGTTGAGCAAGATAGGTAAAAGCCAAGAAAGCCTCATCTTGAAATTTGAAATCTGGATCGAATCTCAGATATGTTACTCCCTCATGAGCCAGGAGAGCAGTGAGGTTAAAGAGGTGCTATGTTAAGCAGGTAGTAAAAGGCTCTTGGCCGATTCGTAACCCGACAGCTGATGAATTTTAAGGTTGTCGAATACAAGGCCGAGAACAGTAGGTATTATGTATGAGAGCAATGTATGAAGCCGCGGGTAACTGAGTGAAGATGAAAGTGAAAGCACAAGACGAGATAAGAGTGTGGAGGTTATGTGTGTGTGCGACCGCAACGGAATATTTCTGTGAGAGGCGGAAATAGCACCGAGGACTGCTTGAAGCGCAGCGAGGCAGGCGTGCGGTGTAACTGGCACGCGTCAGACGTGCCGCAGAGCCGTGCTGCAGCGCCTCAATTGAGCGCCTTTAGGAACCGCTTTAGGCTTTTTGAGGATTGCCGGCCGCAAATAGGTCGAGGACGGACAGCTACAAGGCTGGCCGAGCAGTTGCTGCAGTCGTTACTACCGCTGTTGCTGTTGCTGTTGGGGGCTGCACGCACGCGCTTAACGCCAAGATTGATGCACGTACGCTGGCGAGTCTTCTTGTAAATCTAAAGGAATCGCAGCAAAAACGACGATAAGGACCCCAGATCCTTTTTTGCAAGTGACGTGATGCTACCCGATGACCGATGCGCGCACTGCTGCTGTCTCTTGATCTGTTATCGCTTGCAGCAAATGCGAATTGCCTTATCAACGACCAACGGTCAACGGCACGGGTGTATTCGCACAAGTCTCTTCCTTTGCGGCTGTGAAAAGACGAGCGGGACGCGACAGTTTGCAAGCGGTCAGGCTGTGTCGACGACTGAATACGATGGCGTCATGCAGCGCGAGAAACAAAAGGACAATTAGATATTAGGAGTATGGTGTAGGCAGGGTAAATAGGTAGAGCAGAGGAAGTTTTTTCTATCCAAAGTAATCCGCACGATGCTACGATGGTAGAAATGAGAAAGCAACCGCCCGAGTCGAACCACAGGATTCAAGCGAACAGCTTCCGCAACATCGCGATCTTCCGCTGACGGCATTCCATTCCCTGATTTTCGCTTTTTCTCTGGCGCGATAAGCCCCAACCCCCAACCTTATCGAACCCCTGCCGGTCTGTCGGCAGCCCGCTCCAGACCCACTTTCCTGCATTGTATGTACGTAGGTACTAAGCAGGCTGCGACATAGCGGTGGAGCTCTTCGGAAAAAAACCCACTGCTCCTGCGGTTCCAGTTCTGCTGCTGCGAGGGCACCAAGGCCACCGCCGAGGAACCCACCCACAAGCAGAACGGCCGCCTACATCGAAGATTTTGGTTTGACAAGACACCCAGATGGATGGACGGGCCAGCCCGTGGACATGCAAACGGTTGTAGCATTGTTGTGATGAAAAATAGGTCTGTCTGGCCCCCCAACCGGCTGTTAGCCATGTAAACCCAGCAGCGGGGGAAACTGCTGGAGGCTGTTTGAGCCGCCCTCGTGTTCACCACCCCTCCCCCTCACTTCACCACCTTCCATACCACGATCCATCTGGGCACGTTCATCAAGGGCTGCGGAACCAATGAAGTGGGCACAGCGGAACTGGATACCGATGGACGATGGATGGGCAAGATCAGGAAATGGCACCATTCCCTCTGCAGCGATGACAGAAAGCCATGGAACTCTGCGAGGATTCAAGAAAAGATTCCCTGCTTTTGCTGAGTGCTGTAGACACATTTGATGCAGCATGCATGATGCCTGAGTCTGGTGTGCCCGATAAGTGCTGATGCATGCCCTGTTAGAAGCAAGCTAGCGACGTGTTTCATCTCACCATAATCGAGTGCGCTATACAGCGCACTGGCATCCAATGCACAAACAGCTGATGGAGTGCGTGGATAAGAGATCACTGTTGGCTGCGCATTGTTTGCCAAACATAGGGTTAGGGTTAAATATATAACCAAGTCCGCAATGCTTGGTTTGACACAAGGAGAGTTGATTTGCGCTTTTCTTTGCTTGAAACCTGGAACATGAGCTGAGTTCTGGGTGATAGAGTACAAACTCAAGACATACTGATCTTCCATTTACCAAAATACTTACCAATAAACATTTGACGACGTATTCCCAAAGTCAGCCAACAAGGTTTCGCTCCCTCAAGGCTTGTGGAAGCTTCACCTGAAGTCTTTCTCGAGTCTCTCTAAACATCAACCCACCATCTCACTTGCACTTCAGCACACATTCATCACACCAATACCATATTTGCCACTTTTTTGCATCACTTCGTGCTGCCACTAGACTAGGGAAGAGTAACCGCTTTTAGTGAAAGGGGTGAATGAGCCTGAGGAAATGCCAGAGGCAGAAACAGCACTTGAGCCAGTGCTAGAGCTGGAACTTGAACTTGAGCTAGGCCTATAGCCTGAACCAGAGCTGGAGCTATAGTTGCTGGATCCGGAATTTGAGCTATATGCCCACTGGGACTCTTCGCCAAGAGGGGGAGGGTCACTGCTCTTCACAGGAAGAGTGAGTGTGGGCAAGTACCAGACATCTTACGCAAACTGGAACAACGCAGTGAGGGGAAAGAGAAACAGGGGGTACATACTTATGGTGCACTATGAGTGTGGAAGCTTTGCGTAACAAGTTCAAGATGGCTTGACAGTAAAGAATGTTGATTAAATCAGAAGAGCACAGTTGCCAAGATCTGACCACATGGCTGTTTGGTATATTGGTGATTTCCATTTTTGGTAATCTATGTACAACCCCACGTTGTCTACGAGATGCGTTGGCCTTCTTTTCTGTCTCAAGAGAGTACCAGGGGGTTTGGCCTTCATTCATGACCTAGAGGTTCTTTATCTGCCTATAGAACATGAGAATAATACATATCCAGAAGAATATTTCCGCTGGAAACCTTGTGGCAATGCCGCGTTTCGGATATGGATGTCTTGCCAGAAAAAGAGACAACATATTGTGTAGGTTGGTCACAACCCGAGGTAAGAGTCATTGATATAACCTTAATAACACAAAGGAAAATTGACCCGGTTCAATTCAGACGGGAGTGAGTGACATGCCTCAGTCTTGAGGCTAAATCTCAGTCGAGCGAATCAATCGCTATAGACATAGGCCTGCCGGGAATCGTATTCCGGGCTCGCTTCAAGAGTTTTTCGACGTCCTTAGTTAACGATACCTCAAACGGCGGGAGCCTGAAGTAATGATGTCATAGTGGTCGTCGAAGAAAGAAAGAGTGTAGTGGCCGGAGTGGCCGACGTGCTGGAGTGAGTGATGTATCGTATTGGTCGTCAGAGAATGTGGATCGTAAAACGGAGATCTGCCCATCCATGGTATGTCCCCGAGTCCAGCATCCTGAACCCTACAAGGTGTAACCCAGATACATCAATAACACACTGGCAGAGACTGGCACTCGCGCAATTCCTATGCCGTATCGACGTCTGGTTACTGGCGCAGAATAGGCCGTCCATCTCTTGCCTTGAGAAAGCTAAGTTGTGTTGTCCATCACGACGGATAGCCTTCAAACAGGCTGGACATAAGACAGATCCCAGAAAGAATGCCCCTGAGCCTTCCAATGGTTCTGTTTCTCGTCCGCAAACTTGCGCGGCACAGCCTTGCCTTCAGGAATATCCCTGACTGCGCCACGCATATACTCATCACCAGGTTGAATGTAGCTGCTGCTTAAGCTACTAGCCCCACTACTCAAGTTGCCCCCGGAGGAGGGCCGGCTGCTCCGAGCGGTCGAGATTGTACTTTTGCTGCCCGTGTATGATGAGCCCAGGCTGAGACTGCTGAAAGTATGCTCCCACTCGCCATACTTATGGACGCAGTGCGGCTCAGTGATACCACACCAGTTGGTCACAATCTGATATGTCCTGGTCTGGACCTCGTTGGCGAGCGGCCGTTCGGCAGGGTAGTAGGAAAGCATGTCCTCGACGACATGTAGCATCATCGGAACACCCTTAAAAGTTGGGTCATCTTTCTTAGCGAGGTCATGGGCTAGCTGGTTCATCCAGCTCTCAACCTGGCCAAGATTCTTGTGGAATGACGAGTCCGGTACGGCAGCACCGCGGCTGCCCATTTTATTCTTGGCCGCACGATGAGTGGCGAACGGCTTGCCGTGCTTCTTGGCCAGAAAGCTCAGCAGCTCAAGGATGATGCAGCCCAGAGAAAAGATGTCGGCAGCTTGTGGGGTTGGGCGGCCCTTGGCAGAACGGAAGGACATCGGGGAAGATGGGAGGGAACTGAGCCACATTTCTGGCGCAGAATAGTCATACATTTCCTTGTCAAAAGAGTTGGCATCGCTTTCTAGCTGGCCGCTGAGTAACTGAGTCAGGAAATGGTTGTAGTCGCAGAGGAAAACTTGATTATCCTCGGTGAACATGACGGTAGACGGCTTGATATTGCCATGGACGAGTCCACGATTGTGCAAGAAGCAGATTGTGTCGACTAGACAGAAAATCCAGTTCATGACAGTCTGCCGGCGGTCCTTCTTTTCCAGTTTCTTGAAGCAGCTTGGTGTCGCGGTGAAAAGCGACTTTAAGCTGTACTCAGCGGCTTGTCGGAAGATCACATAGCCGCATCCTCTGTGGATGTAAGACGCCCAGTACGACAGAAGATGGTCGTGCTGAAGGGCCTTGAGGTTCTCGACTTCGCACATGAACTCTTCTTCGCTCATCCTTCCGGGGCCAAGGGTCACCTTCGCGCGGGAAAAGATAGCACCTGGATGGTTCGGGAGCACGACCTTGGTCAGAGGCTGTGACTGAACACCCATGTGCTTCTTGTCGGCGAAGTAGACTGGGACGATCTCGTCGTCATCGTAGTTGAGGTGCTCGCCCTCATTCAGGGGTCTCATGATATAGCGATACTGGCGAAGATAAAATTTCCATTCGGTCGCCTCATCTTTCGAGGCCTTTAGTGCCAGACGTTCAACCTGATCGCGCGGGATAGGCAGGTCCTCGTCCTCCCATGAATCGTCTATAAGACCAAAAATCTGATCTGGCAGGTCGAGGTCCACCAGGATAAGGAAGAAACGCTTGGCCTTCTGATTGATCCACTCCCAGTAGGTGAGGTCAGTCAGGCCGTCGCCGAAACTGGGCGTCTGGTCGAGCTTTGCAATTTCCTCTGGTATGAGGTGACTGCAGACGAACTCGCGGGTCACCGTCCGCTCGATGGTGTCACTGTCCCAGAATGTGGGAGCAGGCGTTGCGGGTGGCATTATGATCAATGCTGTCGCTATATTGTAGCTTTTTAGATGTCAGCAGTTCAAGCCGAAGGACCCCAAGAGATGATGGTTCTCGTACATGTGTAGATGGCAGGAGGAAGGTGAGAAACGTGGCGGTTGCGAAGAGACTGCCTTTGAAACCACAGGGCGTGCTTCTGATTTATTTGAGCAATCTCACAAAATTCGAGCTCGCGTTTTCACGGGTACCGCGTAGAGCGGAAATGTCGCGCCTGGCGTTAGGAAAGAGCAAATGTGGTTCGGATGAAAGTTCGGATGGAGGAATGCAGACGCGAGATATCAAGTAATGACTGTCGTGGAAGGTGCTGGTCAATACTGGTCCTGCCGAACAATTTCGAGAAGAAAAAGTAATTCTCTGATATAAAATTTGACTTAGAGAATGCCAATTCTCCCAAAGATATCACCACTTTCAATATCCTGAATCAACAATGGCTTCGACGAGATCTGCGGCTCGGTACCAAGCTTGCAGTCTCAACAGTGACATACTAGCACCATGGCCAAAGTCTACGAGCAGTTGAAGTGAAAGAAATGGGAAGTGATCATCAAGACGCGGGCAGTGCGATTATCTCATATTGATTTCTTTCTCCCAACAGAAGCGAGCAGGATCTTGCATGCCTGTTTGATGAGCTGATATCAGAGGCATTTCATACTGACGAGTGATGATGGATCCGAGTCTGATTGGCCCAGGGACGTGCAGAGATAAGAGAGCCGAACAGTCCGCTATCAGGGCGTGTCAATCAACGCCGTGCATGCACGAAATGCGTGGCTTGGGACCGACCAGCGGGCTCGTTTTAAAGCCGGTCAGTCAGCCTGGAGACTGGGAGAGGCCATAGTGGTTCGGTCAAAGAGGGAATCAGCAGGGGCTCCAGCGAGCCGCGGGCAGCCAAAGCGGTAAAAAACGTGGGGGTAGACGTTGGGGAAAAGTGTGGGAACCCCACACTGAACGGCGCACCGGGACGGCTGCGGTGATAAAGAACTTCTTGGCAACTTGGCTACGAGGATGGATTGCCAGGGACCTGGGAGGGCAACCCCACGCCGCGGCTGCGACCAAAACTGCGAGCGAGATGCAGAAGGGTTGTCGGGACGGCTTGCCTATCGCAAGCTTGCTCCTCGCGACGGACACTGACTGTCATCAAGGAAAACATGCCAGACATCGACACTAGCAGCCGCTAACGATGAGAGTGTTTGTTGGCCATGGGGAGGCGGCGACGTCGAGGCGTCAACACCCATCCAACATAATATTCACATGAATATCACACCCACCAAACGTTCTGCTCTTGTTCCTGCTGCTCGGCATCATGATTCTGCCCATCTCGGGAGACGAGTGGGTTGTTTATGCAGCTGGCACTCCCTCATTACTGTGATCGTCATCGATGCTGACCTCGCCTCCAGACAAATCTCTCCGGTGAATCTCCGAATTTTTGGCGATCGCCCCCCCTTCCTCCTCGGAACCCCCGCGTCCGGCACTTACAGGGCTTATCGCGGGTTCCCGTCCCGGTCGATGGCATCTGATCCCAAGCTATGGTTGAAGAGATGATGGTGGCTGCACCGCTGCAGAATCTCAACCCCACTCATCCGCCCTGGCGGGACTGGAGTTACAGTCCTAGGCTAACCCCGCGTTGCGCCCTACCGCAAGCCCCTAATTGCATGATGCTAGAGCTGGGCGTGTCTACAATTACCCTCCATACACTTCACCGGTAAAACATGAGAAAGACGCGAAGTTATGTATACGGTGAGGTATCTACTATAAGCAGGTAGGGTACATTGAAGCCATCAGACTCCATCTAGCGAGGAGTAGTCACATACATTCCAAGTACTCCATGCCTAGGAACTTGACTTCTCAAGCACAAGCTTTCTGCCGCAGACAATGCAGCGGATGTAGTAAGGGTTGACGCCAGGTTTCCGGAAATGTGCACGGGCATGGGCAATCAATGCCCTGGCCTCTTCCTCTAACCACTTCATATTAACGAGGGAACATATGGTATAACCTAGAATGGTAACCCGTAGCCAGCCTACAGTCCAAGTGACGCCACTCATAACGGTTCATCTGCGCCACTCATAACGGTTCATCTGCGCCACTCATAACGGTTCATCTGCGCCACTCATCCTGCCAAGGACCACGTATTGACACATGAGGATTGATGCTTCCCATTGGCTGTCTTCTGCACGATAAAATATAAGGCTTACCTTCAAGGTTACAAGAACTAGCTTTGACATAGAGGATGACCATTTGTTTTACCGTTTACCCTTAGACCAAGTGCCTAGAGGGATCCCAATATCTCTGTGGAACATGTCAACAAAGCCCGTTTCCTGCATCATATTTCTCTGAATATCGCGCACATGCACCAAGATGGTCCTGCCAGACTTCTCTGTCCGCGGCATGGAAGACCTTCAGTACCTGGGCGATCGGCGAATTATCGGGATACCACCCGTACCTCTATACCACGAGCCTGAGTATTCATGGTGTTCGAACCAGCCGCCGAATTTCAGGATGCGGTAGACGTTTTGACATAGCTTTTTCCAGTCGCGGTTGGGCCCGTAAAAATCCCGGATGTAGACAGTCAAACGAGCTATTAAGGCAGGCGAAGTCCTGGTGTGCATCGTCGATCTTGAGGTCAGGCTCGGAGGTGTCTAGCTTGACTGGACAGGGGTAACGTCCGTTTCTGCAACATTGATGTGCGGGAACTGGTCGGTGAAAGTCGCTGTTATCGTGGCAATCTTGTTCAGTCTGATATCAAGACAAGCTTACGATCTTGGTTCATTCAGGGGAATTTACATAGCCCAATAATCTGTCCCCGTGCCAATGTCGACAGCCTTCTTGGGCTTATCCGTATTCAACGAAGAAAAAGTTTACTGTCCATGGCCAGGAGGAGATGACAATGGCTTTCGAAGGATGTTGGTTATCACTAATCATTACTAGAACTTGTGACCTCCCGCAGGAGGGGAGAAGACATAGCAAACGTCTCTGTACAACTTGCAAAGTTGTCAGCCAAGGGGCTTACTTATGTCAGCTCCATGCTCTCCTTGTGTTTGTCCTCTATTGACGTCCAAGCCTCAGCACCTCCCAGCTCGTGATGGTACGTCCGGTCGAACAGTTTCCGATATTCCAGATGCTCTCACTGAGGTTGTGCTGCTGGCATTGCTTATGCTTGACACCAATTGGGTGTCCGACTCATCATCGCCCTCCACTGGCATCTACAAGAGAAACATGATTGTCCTCTGAAAAGAGAACTTTGACAAACAGCTGCATCAAAAAACATACCAGAGACCAGTTGGAGGCCGGGAGAAGTCCCGGAACGATGAGCGGCTGGTCGTTTGACTCATCCATGGAGGCTCTCGAGACGGCAGGCACACACAAACACAACTACGATAATGGAGATCGATGGACGACAAGCGAGGTGGTGAAGTTATATGGTCTGGAGGTGAAAACAGGTAAGCAATTGTTGGCATGGCGGATATATTTAACTCCTAAGCCGGGGCAGCCATCGTATTAAGAAATCAGAAAACGAAACACAAAGCACGATCACCAGATGCAAAGATTCTTCTCTCTGCACTACGATCTGGCCCACAGCTTGTCCAGAAGATTTTGCAGAAGACCGGTCCTGTCTCAGCAAAACCAGAGAACCTCTAAACAAGTGCTAATCCGGCTTGCAGCGGGCTTTGTCGCACACATCCTTTGATTTAAGCGAGGTCCTATTTACCTTAGGTATGCCGTCCTCTTGCCACTCCTTACGCGACTGCCGCCAATGCCGCCGTTTGAACCGGCGAGCAGACCGACAAACGATCCGTACCTTAACCAGGTGGACAACTAAGCATATACGTGCCACGGTATACTTTGTTAATGGCTGCATGGTACTTTGGCGCGGGCCACCAGCAAACCTTGCAGATTAACTCTAGCTGACAGTCCCTGCTTGCTCGATTGACGTTGTCACCTTCCGCCTGGCTGTCTTTCCGCCCATGCGCTCTGCCTTTAGCCCGCCGCCCTCGAATCTATACTGCCGCTGTGTCTAAGGCATATCTGGCTTAGTCGCTGTGCTGAACATGTGGGAAAGCTTCATATCTTTTTGTGAAGCTGTATATTTTGCAGTTGTCGGCTGCGTTGGCTGTGACGGCTGAAGATTTGAGAGTTGTGTCATTTTTGATATCCAGTTAAAGACTGCTGGATATCCGTGCCACGCTCCACTATACCGACCGGGGTCGTGACCAGCTGCCCGGGTTATAGCTGGCGCTGACTGCCAAAACAACTATGCTACCAAAGCAACTACTTAAACGTTTTGACTTCCCTACTTTTAAATCCTTTTACGCAATAGTTTTAACAGTCTCGATACACAACCTCGGCTGGACCTGATCTTCCTTCTATTCACAATCGCCTGGTAAGCCTTGCAGAGTCCTCCCAACCCTTCCTGACCTTGTTTTTTTTCTCCTTTTCAGCCCGCCCCACCCCACGCCTTGCCTTTTCCAAGGTATTCTCATCCTCTCTGTATCATAGAACGGCTTGCCAGACTTCAAGAAGCCCACTGGTCTGAAGAGGGTAGTTATTTGCAGCCCTCCGTTTGCGATGTTGTTCCTTGGCAAGTTTGGTACGGCTTAATCACATTTTGTCGTTTTAATTCGGTGGCAATAGCTAGTAACCCCCTGACAACCCGGTTAATGTTATACGCGAACTGATTATCTAGAGTATCATCTATAAGTTGCTCATAGATTACTTTGGGTAGCTTTTTTCATCTTCCTGAGAGTAACCGGGATTGGCAATGGTAGAGTGGTAGGTACCTCTGGTGCAGGGGAGGCTGTGTGTTGAGTTTGTTGTTTCATGAAAGGGCTGAAACACAACAAGAGGATCGCAAGGATAAAACGCTGATTTTTCAAAGGCCAAGATGATCATTCGACTCCTTGAATGAATCGCGGAGTACCTCCTCAATATACCTAGGAACTCGAGCTTTGTAATATTGGTGATAGCGTTGCGACTCGAGAAGTCAAGCGTTTTCATATGATAATGCTTAAGCATCTGAAAAAAGAACCTTGAGTTTAATAAAAGATTCCAAGAAACAATATAATTATTGTAGCAAATTTACAGGAATTCCTTGGCATAATAAGAGCTATGGTTGTCTATCAACAAGAGGATATACTCCCAACTTGTGCCTTTTGCGTATACTTCCAAAAGCGCGAGATTTACGTCGAGATTTTCCGAATGCATTCAACGTTTTCTGAAGTACGGGTTCGATTTTTCTTAGCAAAATCCCGTTGTTTTGGTGGTAAGCATCAGCTATACCCCGAGTGACTGGCCCAAAACCTTGGTCCGTCTAATGGGACGTGACACGAGTGCATAACAGTCTGCGAGCGGAACATAGTCTTCCAGAAAAGCAAGCAGGAATTCCTTGCTACTCTGAAATAACACAATATGCACCAAACCATCTCCTTAGCATTGTACATCAATATATCCGTACTGCGATAAGTACATTAGCTGTAAGGAATCCATACCTATGCAGGAAGAAGGCAGCGGACACCTATAGTAGGGTTAGGGTTTAAAAGGGCAGTTGATGAAAATTTGGAGGATAGGGTAAAGGACGCCTTGATGTGTTATCAGTTACAATTTATACAAAACGGAAACAGACAGAGCGTGCCATGTTGAAGGATATTCTTAGCTAACGATGTATTTCAAGTTTAGGTTCAAACCATATGAACACATGTTCAAGCGCCACGCCAGCGCAGCTCAAAATGCCTGGATAGCCACCTCCTTCTTCTCCTTTTGCAACTTAAATCCATTCCTCCCCACAAATGTCTTCATAGCCGTATCAATACCCGACAACCTTCTCGCAATCCTCTGCAGGCTCGCTGGCAGCACATTATACCAATCAACCCACCGCGCGTACAGCGGCATACTAACGCTGGCGCTGCGCCCACCATCGATGGCAGCAATGATCTCCTTGGCCACATCGACCGGCTCGACGACAGGAGCCAGGAACGCATTGGGAGTCTGCACTCCGTAGAAAAGTGGCGTGCTCAGCTGGCCAGGGGTCACCAGCACGGTGCGGATGTTGGGATGCGTCTGTGCCAGCTCGGCGGTCAAAGATTTGTGCAGCGCAGTGATGCCGGCCTTGGCAGCGGCGTAGTCGGTCAAGCGCGCGGCGCCCAGGTGGCCAATGACTGAGGAGATGGTTACGATCGTGCCGCCGTTCTCGTTGCGTGCCAGCGCGGGGAGGAAGGTCTTGAGCGTGTAGAAGTGGCTGATGAGGTTGGTGAAGAGTGACTTCTCGACCTCGTCGAAGCTCATAGACAGCAGGGACTTGCCAATCACGATGGCGGCGTTGTTGATCAGGACTGTGGGAGTGCCGAGCTGAATAATGTGTTAGTGATTTGTCCAAGAGAGTAAATGCTCTATGAAACCTACATCACGCTCAATCTGCGCAGCGACCTTGGCGACTTGCTCCTTGTCTGTCACATCACACTTATAGTAAGTGACGCCCCTAGCCTCACCATTCTCCATCTCCTCGACGTCCAACACGGCGACAGTAGCTCCGCGCATGCCATACACTTCAGCAATCAGCAGGCCCAGCCCGCTGGCCCCGCCGGTGATGACGATGACTTCTTCACTCAGGTCAACCTCACGCGGCAGTCCATAGGCGATCCGCTGGTTGACGACATTGGCCACCCAGCACAGGCTAATGAAAGAAGCCCAGACAATCGCGGCCAGCGTTTTGGGCGCGTCCCATGGCAGGTTTTGGGCGCGGAAGCATAACGGGATAATCCATGCCACGAAGGGATGGAAGAAAGTAGTCTTGAGGACCTTGACGAGAAGGTCAATCGAGAGCGGCGCAAACCACGAGTCGCGCTGGGGAGGAATCGGACGAGGGTCCATTGTGTGAGAGGGGTTCGAGGACTCGACCGACGACGTCAAGCGTGAGACGCAGTATTAGATTAAGTTTAAGATTGAAAGCAGGCTCCTAGGAAGATAGAAATTGGAGAAAGATTGATGAAGTCTGTAGACAAGATCGACCACGGTTTGTCTACCGCATCGCAGATGGGAAGACAGCAGAAGTCAGCTGTTCATCAGCTGGTCGTGTTCATGAACTCGAAAGCTTCGGAGGTGACAGCGAGACGACCTTAAAAGCTGTCCCCAAGTGCTTGTGAAGTGATGACGGCGGGGGCTTTGATGAAACATCTCCTGGTCTGAGCACCACACCTAATTGAGGCTGTTGGCCTGGACCCCTGCAGATTCTGCTGCCGCGGTGATCCTCTTGGCAGCATGTGGGCGCCAAGGCCAACCTGCCCCGGTCCTGGCCCCATAACCCTAACCCTGTAGACTGTCAGTACCTCGGGTCTTGGTGCGTTGAGGCTTGGCACCTCTAGTCTTGGCGGTCAGGGGTCCAGGGTCACACGGACACCTCAACGGCCAGTCAGAAGCGGGACCAGCGGCTCCGATCCGAACAGGGGCTTCGATTCATTTCCCAGCTTCCAGCGGGCGCCCGCCGTCGAGGTTCTACTCACTTCCAGCTTTCCAGCATCCAGGTCAACAAGCATCCCTTCAGCTTCGAATCGTCCCAAGCTGCCGGGCCCGACTGACCGCCAAAGTCTACCTGCCCAGAGCAGCGCTGGGAACATGAGAGAGTGGAAACGACGACAGCTTCTGTGATGACTCTGGCAGCACCAGCGACAACAGCATTATCAAAGGCTTCAGCAGCGAGTCGACGACGAGGAATAACAGGAATACGAAGATGAGCAGTGCAGAAGAGCCACTGATCCGGCGATCACGCTCCCCGCTTGCGGACGGCCGTTTCCAAGACGACGAGCTTAATATTAGCTCGAACAACCGCAGCAGCAGCAGTCATCATCACGATCCAGACTATGACGATAGCCATGTCCCGAGCAAGCCCGTCACTTTCTCGTCGTCACTCTACATCTGGCTCCTGACCTTCTCAGCTGGGATTTCAGGCTTGCTCTTTGGGTGTAGGTCTCTTATCTCCTTCCCCTCGCACACTCCAAACTCTAATCTATTCCTTCCAACCATACAGACGACACAGGCGTCATCTCCTCGACCCTCGTCTCCCTCGGCACCTCTCTCTCGCCCGAGCCGCTCACACCCCTCGACAAGTCGATCATCACGTCATCGACGTCCCTCTTCGCCCTGCTCATCACACCCTTCACCTCAGTGATGGCTGACCGCATGGGCCGGCGCCAGGTCATCCTCCTCGCCGATGCCGTCTTCATCCTGGGCGCTTTGATCCAGGCCGCCAGTCACTCCGTGTTTGCCATGACCTTCGGCCGGTCCGTGGTTGGCATGGGCGTCGGTGCTGCCAGCGCCGTCACCCCGCTGTACCTGGCCGAGCTGGCTCCGGCAGCGATCCGCGGCCAATTGGTGACGATGAACGTAATTTTCGTCACGCTGGGCCAGGTCGCGGCGTATGTCATTGGTTGGCTCCTAGGCGAGTATGGCGGGGAGGACACTGCTTGGCGCTGGATGGTTGGACTGGGCGCCGTGCCGGCGGTGTTCCAGGCTGTGATTATGGTCTGGATGCCGGAGACGCCGCGCTGGCTGGTGATGGTTGGGAAGGCTGAGCAGGCTAGGAGGGTGGTGGCCAAAGTGCTTGGTGGAGATGATGGGAAAGAAGTGGATGCGATTGTGAAGGCGATCGAGATTGAAGTTAGGGAAGAGCGGGAAGCAAGGAGGCTGCGGACAATACGAGGCGGTCCTGGCAGAGGGGACGATACTGCCGGATGGGTTGAGCTACTCGGAGAGCTGCTGAGAGTGAAAAGAAATCGCAGAGCGTTGGCCATCGCTTGCTTGCTGCAGGGCCTGCAGCAGCTTTGCGGCTTCGTAAGTAACCCTCTTCCCCTCTACACACTGCATGTGACCCCGACATGCAGGCCCGAGACTGCTAATATCTTGCTCTATAGAACTCACTCATGTACTTTTCTGCAACCATCTTCGCGATGCTCGGATTTCCGGTTCCAACACTCACCTCGTTGGTTGTGGCTGTCACCAACTTCATCTTCACTGTGGCTGCGCTGTTCCTGATCGACCGGGTCGGACGGAGAAGAATCCTGCTATGGACGGTGCCCCTGATGGTAGTCGGGCTGCTGCTCGCCGCATGGGGCTTCGCCTTCATCGACATCTCACAAGTCTTCCTGACAGAACCCAGCACCAGCGACGGGCCGAGCAACCAGACGGCGGCCGTGACCATCGTCTTCGCCATCATGATGTATGTGGCCGGGTACGCCATGGGCTTGGGAAACGTGCCGTGGATGCAGAGCGAGCTGTTTGCGCTCAACGTGCGGTCTCTGGGCAGCGGCATTGCCACGGCCACAAACTGGGGCGCCAACTTTGTCATCGGCCTGACCTTCTTGCTACTAATGGAGGCGCTGACGCCGTCGTGGACCTTCGTGCTCTACGCGGCTATCTGTGCCGGCGGGTACTGGCTGATCTACAGGCTGTATCCCGAGACAGCTGGGCTCAGTCTGGAAGAGGCGGCCGCGCTGCTGGAGGACGACAACTGGGGCGTGAGGTGAGCCTTGCCCCCACGAATGGACCGTGTCGAGGTCGATGTGGTCTGTCAGTCATCGGTTTGCGGTTTAGGTTTTGTCTTGTGGGCCGAGTCCAGAAGGTTCATGATTCATCGATGAAGGAGCGGATACACCGGGTGAGGTTAAGCTTCTTTAGGTTTGTATCTCTTGTGTTCCACAGATCTTCTAGGCACCTAATTGGATAATAATTCTGCACACATGGCGAGTGGGAACTGAGGTCGGGTGCAGAAAAAGGCAACATGGTTCGATAGCTTTGATAGCTTCGATAGCTTCGACGGTGCTTCCATGTCCTCTGTAGGGCTGATGAGGACCTTGAAGGTTACCGTCGGCCAGCAGCGGCAACTCTCGGCTTATTTGCCTTAAGACAGTGACAGCAGCAGGCCGCCAGGTTTTGTTTTTTCTTTCCGCCCTTAGAGACCCTCTTGACACGGAGCAAAAAATTTTTTTGAAAAAAAAAAAATTTCCCATGACAGCAGCTTAGCAAGTCCCACCGCAATGACGGCGCAAGCTGGAACAGGGCCAGCCAGGGCCAGCGGGAGCCTAAAGGAGTCAGCAAGGCCCAAGCGGCAAGGGCAGATGGCGCCGCCGCATGTGGCCGATGGGGCTTCATGTCCTGCGGGACCAGCCGCTGCCGGCCATGAGGTGGCGTTTTTAGGCTCTGATTGGATGAAACCTTGCTGTGGAATTGAGGAATTTGACGTAATTTTGCAGCAGAGCCACGCTGATGTACGGCGCAGAACCAGCAGGCCGGGATTTAAGGCAGATCTCATTTGATGGAGGGGAAAGGGGACGAGACGGGAGAACACCAGATGAACTATTGGAGACAGGAGGGAAAATTTGGGGAAAAGATGGGATGAGATAGGGAAGATCAGCGTTATCGCCGACGCCAGCATCACTGGCCTTCCTGCTGCGGCATCTCGCTTCGGCGATCGATAAGGAGGAAGAGTGACACTGATCGATGCTAGAACGGCTGCCGGGAGAATCAATGCCGACCCGGCTGGAGCCCGTTGCAGCCCGTTGCAGTGCTGTTGGGTCTGCTGGAGTCTTTTGCTCTGACTGGACTGCTGGCTGGAAGGGATACCGTCGCCACCGTCAACTGATACGACACGGGGAAGTGCATTGGTCAGCAGGGACACGAGCCAGTTCCCACTTCAAAGCCCACAGTTCCCACCATCGAAGCGCGAAGGCCGAGGCCGGGCCGAGGAGTCGTTGGGGTTCACTCGCTTGTTCTTGCTGGGGCCAGCTGGGAATCCGGCATCCATCGCGGCGACAGACCTGTCCGATAGGGAAACGGGACAACTGTGGTAGGTTATGTAGATCCATCGTTGGTTTATAATAGAGGGGCCCTTTCCTGAAGAGAGGCAAAGTTTGGGTTTGATCTCCATCTCCCATAACTATCCCCATCATCATCACCACCTACACCATCGCCGACCATCTGTGCACGGGACTGGCCGGGATCCTTTCTCTATAACCGATCTCCATCCCCGGAGACTTCTTTTAACTGTCTATCTGCCTGCTTGTCAAGACGTGTTGCACCGCTCGCTCGCTCCCATAATTGCCAGCTGTGCCGTGTGCCCTGTTGCTCACTCGCCCCTGAACAAACCAGTGGGTAGATACAAGAATCGTAACCCAAGACTTCACTAGCACATACCAAGCAAGGAGGAGAGAACAAACCAATGGTCCACGACATTGTCGACCCCGCCCTCGGGGCCGAACGCCACGGGCGCGCCAGCAATACATACCCAGAGCGCCGGAGCGAGGAGATCGAACGGGTGGCCACAGCGTCGTCCGTGTCCTCCTCGTCGTCCGAATGCTCCCATCATCACGCCGCCTCCGCCATCGGGTCTCGTATGAGCCGCGTCCCGACTCAGAGAGACCTGGAGCGCCACCAAACCGAGCTGAGCCGCATCCAGACCGCCCGGAGCCAGCACAGTGCCACTGTCGGCCGCGACGGCTCCCGGCCGAAGAAGTGGGACACTCCGCTTCCCGCCTTCGGCGCTGGCAAGCCATACCCGCCACCACTGCCGAACCAGGAGGACTATGTTGTAGAGTTTGATGGGCCTGATGACCCGCTCCATGCACAGAATTGGCCCTTGAGAAAGAAGTACGTGACTGCCCTTCTGCGAAGCTAGGCCCTGAACTCGGGGGTAGACAGACAGAATGCTGACTGGGCTCTTTGTTCATCAGGATGTTCACCGCTGCCATCCTCGGTTTCACCACCATGACTGCCGCCTTCGGCTCCAGTATCTTCTCTTCCGCAACCCGTGCTGTCGGCAAGGAGTTCCATGTCTCGTCCGACGTCTCCCTTCTCGGCGTCTCCTTCTACGTCCTGGGCTTCGCCACAGGCCCGACCTTCTGGGCTCCCCTCTCCGAGCTGAAGGGCCGACGTCTGCCCCTCATCATCTCCATGTTTGGCTTCTCCATCTTCAACATTTCCAATGCCGTCGCCAAGGACCTACAGACCGTCCTCATCACCCGCTTCTTCAGCGGCTTCTTCGGCGCCTGCCCTCTGGCCGTCGTCGCCGCCGTCTTCTCTGACATGTTCGACAACCGCACGCGCGGCATCGCCATTACTGTCTTCTCCATGACCGTGTTCACAGGCCCCATGCTAGCACCCTTCGTCGGTGGCTTCATCGTTGAGTCCTACCTTGGCTGGCGCTGGACCTCGTACATCGTCTCCTTCATGGGCTTCCTGGCCTTCGTGCTCGACCTGCTCTTCCTGCGCGAAACCTACCCACCCCAGATCCTCGTTCAAAAGGCTGCAGAGCTCCGCCGGCGCACCCTCAACTGGGGCATCCACGCCAAGCAAGAAGAAATTGAGATCGACGTGCGCGAGCTCATCACGAAGAACTTCTCGCGTCCCATGCGCCTCCTCTTCTGCGAGCCCATCGTCACCCTCCTCTCCATCTACATGGCTTTCATCTACGGCCTGCTCTATCTCTTCCTGACCGCCTACCCCTTCGTCTTCCAGGGCGTGCACGGCTTCAACGCCGGTGAATCCGGTCTGACCTTCTTCGGCATGGTCACCGGCCAGATTCTCGCCGGTTTCTCTGTCCTCCTCCAACAGCCCTGGTACCAGCGCAAGCTGGCCGCCAATAACGGTGTGCCCGTTCCCGAGTGGCGTCTCCCCTCCGTCATCGCCGGCGGCGTCGCTTTCGCGGGCGGTCTCTTTTGGTTTGGCTGGTCCGGTTACCGCAAGGATATCCACTGGATTGTGCCCGCGCTGTCGGGTCTGCTGTCTGGCTTTGGCCTCGCCTCCATCTTCCTGCAGGCCCTCAATTACCTGGTCGATTCCTACCTCATGTTCGCGGCGTCCGCCATCGCGGGCAACACATTTCTGCGCTCGCTGGCCGGCGCCGGGTTTCCGCTCTTTTCGCGCTTCATGTTCGAGGGCATGGGCATTCAGTGGGCATCAACACTACTGGGTTGTGTGGCGGCTGCCCTGGTGCCAATTCCAATTGTGTTTTATTACTATGGGCATAAGATTCGTGCGAAAAGCTCGTATGCCCCGACTTTTCCTCCCAGGCCTCCACAAGGAGAGATGCCGCCCGGGACGGCCAGCAGCGAGTCTAGCACTGCGACTGAAACACATGATGAAGTGACGAATGAGAAGGATGTGATCGAGAGGGCAGTGGATGCCTCGGTACCAAATATTGATGGCAATCGGGCGGAAAGGGCCGTTTAAGGAACAGTTCAGCAGTGTTTAAACTGGACAATTAAGAGTCTGGTATTTTCAGGCGAAGAAGGGGAGTTTTTTTAAGCACCATTTGCTGAAATTGGTCTGATTTTCTTTACTTATATCATTCATTTCATCGACGATACGGCGCTCTGGTTTGGGAAAGCAAAAAAAAAAAAAAGGCAAGTGAATCAAGAATGTATGGGTGGGTGAAAGAACTCGATACCACGGATAGAGTTTTGCTTCATGTTCTGCTTCATTAATACCATACCCAGGGGAGAGATATGATACGAGCAATACTTTGTTGGATACATGATCATTGAGACATGTATGTAAGGGTTATGAGGGAAGGGAATCTCAATCAAATAATGTCTTAAGCTTGCGAATGGTATCAAACGAGACTCCATGTTGAAGCATGCTACTGTAAATAACCGAAAGTCAAACGAGGTAGGTACTCCGTACGTAACGGCCAGATCAAAGATTGATATCAACCCTTTTATTTCACCTTGTCCCCAGTCATATAAGAATCTCCTGTCGCCGCCGCCATCGCCGTCTCTCCCAAAAGTCCAAGTCCATTCCATTCCAGAATCTAAGACCCCTGAGCCACTCGTTATATTCTGGAAGGTAAATAACCCATCCATTTATTGTTTCATTCCAAAGAAAACAAGACGAGATGTTAGAACACAAATCGCCGCCCCACAGTAGTTCCCCACCGAATTCAACCATCCGTCCATCCATCCATCCATTCCATGTTCCATTGTTTATCAACCTCCAATCATCCAGCTTCAGGCCGAGGAAGCCAGATTTGTTCACCATTTTTGTGATATCTCAAAGTTGTCGCTTTCGTTTAGGACCCGCCTGTGCGACATGACAGCTCTCCCTTGTTCCTCTTTATCCAGAACAGCAGCAGAGAGAGACCTTGCGACAAGCATTCCCAGCTCATCGCACCGTTCATTCTGTTGTCGTAATCAATCCTCGAGTTCTCCTATTGATATACTGATACTCAAATAACGGTATGAATGGCCCTGAGGCCCACTTTCAAAGCAACTGGGTAGCGTTCGATGGGTGACAGAGCCCAATCAGAACGAACAGGGCGATGACCGATTCGGGACTCTAAGAGGAGCCCTTCTTGATCGCAATCGCTCGTAACCGTGGGAGCAACCTCCAATAACTCATCCATTCCGGAAAGGAATGAAGATGTCAAAGGGATACTTGTGTTGGTATTCTCGGGGGTAGTCCGGACCGGAGTGCACCACGATTGGATTCATGAATCAGTAGATCTTTACCGAAAGTTAATGATGGCAAGCTAAATGATTCAGTTAGCAACTACCCGTCACACTTGAAGTCATGCTGATATCACTTACGCGGTTGTCCAGCCCATAAACCAGCCTGTTCCCCTCCATATCCCAATCCAAGCACGGGATACCATCCTCGGTATCTCCATTGGCATTCGGGCTCTGCCAGCCCGGCTGAGGCTCCCACGTAGCCTTCGGCAACACATGGTCATCTATCTGCCAAACAAGGACCCTGTCGTGCGTCGCAACGGCAATGAACTGCCCATCCGGGCTCAACGACAAATTGTTGACAGCCAGAGGGGGCGGCATAGTGATGGCGAACTTGGGTTTGGTGTCTGTTCCGCGCACGTTCCAGACCATAATAGAGCCGTCTTCGCCGCCGGTGACCAACAGCCTCTCGTCTTCAGTCGGCTCAGACTGCAAAGGCTGCCACTTGAGGCTGGTGATGGGGCCATCGTGGGCAGGAAATGTGCGGCGCTTTCCGCTCTTGTCCCAGATCTGAGAAGTGTCAGTACCACACAAACTGTCACCTGCTCTTTCGTGAATTCAACTTACATCGACAGTGCCCTTGTCGCTAGCAGTAGCAACCAATTTGGAACGGCAGTCAAATTGGACCAGGCTGAAGCGTTCGTCCTTGCCCGTAGCAAACTCCTTCATTGGGACAATCCCCTGCTCCGTGCAGCGGAACGAAACCAGGAGGTTACCGCCGCAGAGGATAAACTCGGTCTCGCTGATCCAAGCAGCATCGAGGCTGTCGGCACGCAGGTCGTGCTCCAGAACATGAGACATAGAGTTGGGAGTGGAGGGCGACGACACGTGGATTAGCGTGCCCGTGTTCTCAGGGCCGTTGCTAACATCCGGACTGATGGCGAGCAAATAGTTGTTATTCGGGCTCCAGCATAGGTTAGTGATAGGCGAGTCCAGGCCGTCGAATCCCTGAACACGGGTACCGCTTGCTGTCCAGATGCTCACGCGCGACTTGCTGCCAAGCTCTGCGCCAGTGGCCAGAAACTCGCCACTAGCGCTCCAGGCCATGGCCGAGATAGTCGCATTCTTGGGCAGGTCCTCCTCGACAATGTTGATGGATGCTGCCGATGTGAGGGTAGGTGTGGTCACGTGATTGTTGGCTATCTCATCGGAAATGGTATCTGGGGCAGACCCACTTATGGAGGTCTTAGGCAAGGTCCAAATGCGGGCTAGCGCATCTGTGCCGGCAGTCGCCAAGACGGATGGATCCCGAGGGTTCCACTCGCTGAGAAGCACGATAGGGTTGTCGCTGGGCTCTGTCGATTCATCGCTGGACAGGCGCAAAAACACGGTCCCATGCGTCAGATCGCGCACCTTTTCGACCTGCGTGCCCCGTGACGGGCCTTCAGTGCGCGCAAGTGGTGATTCAGGTTGCTCTCCCTCGAGCGGCGATGGATATGCGTGGCCATTGCTTTCTGCCGGATGGTCGACATCCATGGGCGTCGTGGCCGAATCGGCTGCTGCCCCATTGTCGTAGCCGTTACTAAGCCGCTTCCTCTTGGCGGGGGACCCTTGCGACAAATCGTGATGCGGCCGGTCAACCAGGCGCTTCCGTGGGTTCTCAATCTCTTCGGGTTCCGGTTCGGGCTCTGATTCTTCATCGTCCTCCTCATCCTCGTCCACAGGCTGGTCGGTGTGATATTTTAACGGCCCAAACACGCCCCGTGGCTCTGGTATTTCGGTTCCTGGTGCCGCAAGACGAGCCTGTGAGCAAAATGTTAGTGGACTTACCCCGGCAATTAGCGCCACGAGGACTGCCCCCAAGGCTCTCAGGCCCCCCATCCTGCCAGCTCATCGGCCCCTCAGACGCACATCCGCCTTCCCATCTACTTCACGCCGGGTGCTACCCCGGCAGCAATGGAAGATCACCAGCTCCATGCGGAGAAAAAGCGAGGGCGGCTCGTCGGAGCTGTGCGCGTGGAGTCTTGGAAAAAATTGGGGAAACGAGAAAAGGGACCATTATCGTACCTGTTCCGCGGCAAATTGCCTTTGGTAGTCCTCATAGATCAGGCCTTTGTTCAACAGCGACACCAGAGCATAGGTATTGACATGTGGCGCAAAGTCAAACTGCCTGTGAGGCTGGTGGACCCTCCATTCCTTCTGCAGCTTGGCGGCCGTCTCGCGGTAATCTGTGATGGTCAGTCAGCCCGTCTCACCTTGCTCCCCAAGCCTTGGTAGGGGCAGCAAAAACACAGCACTGAGGCTGCACGTGCCCAAAGTTGCGAGCCGCAAACTAGATACACATACTTGACTCGAGGAGATACCTAGAAAGCGAGCAGCAGGCTCAAATGTTAGCACTTCAACGGCGCGTCATCCCGGCGCACCGCAGACACGAAGGCCGGGCGTAGAGACGGCAGGAGAGAAGCACGAGGCACACACCTCCAGACGAGAAAATTCACCCGATCGGTGTCGAGCAATTCCTTCATGGTTGCTGGCGGGGTTTGTGGCGCCGACTCCGGCAGTTGCGGGAAGCGAAGCGTAGCAGCTGAGCAGCGAAAGTGAGAGTGAGAGGTGAGGGTGGTGATGGAATCCGGCAGTGTGGTTGGTGCGGCGATGTCAACAATGACAGGCGCGCCGTCAAATGGGATGGTGGAAGATTGCAGATTAAATGCTTTGGCGTTTCGTTGACGTTCGGGACCGGCGATCTGGATTCTGGGCTGTCTGGGGAAGTTTGTTGGTCGGTCGGTGTTGCAGAGATGAAAAGGCGCCAGAGTTCGAGATGCAGAGTTCGGCCCACGGGCCACACCCACGGGCCACGGGCCCAGTGTGGGTTTGGCGCTGTTGCCATTGTCCCTGGGGCCTGCGGCTTGTTTAGGCGGGCAACTAAAACAGAAGCTCGGACGCTAAGCCTATCAGAGCAACACCCTCACAGCCAAGCCGACTCTTTCACAACCACTGTCCAGCACAACACAAACACTACTGCTCTTTCGCTGCCCACTTCCATCCCGAGATGTCCGCATTTGCATCCACAGCCTCCCATCTTGGGCATCTCTCATCGCAAGTGTCTCGATTGCCACGCTTGCAACGGCTTGCTGCTGGCCGAAATTGACAGCTGTCGTTGGGCACTGCGCGAAATTGTGCTTGTGTCACGTTCAGCCCAGGAGATCCATCTATTGACCCTGGTGGGTCACCGGTCCCAGATTGCCAGCCCTCGTTTGTGCAGGCAAGCCCAGTCCTGCACGCCATTTGGAAGTAAATTACGGTAATTACACCGTCGCGGTGACGCAACCCAACCAATCCCGCAGCAGACAAGGTCGGCTTGTTGTGATCAAGAGCTCATTAGCACATCAAAACACGTTGAGCCATTGGCTTGCACACAAACAATTGGCGTTGAAACAAATAGCGGGCTTGCATCTCAGCAAACTGGCAGCGTGTCCCGTAGCGCAGCCGTTTTGGCTGTATGTTACTGTGACATAACCGATGCGGACACATCCGGGGCTGATGGGGGGGCCCGCATTCTTGGCTCCATGTTCAGTACGCCAAAGTCCAACAGTGTGTGGCTGATCCTCCACGCGACACTCCGGCAGAGAACTTGCAGCTTCGCATCCATCATCCACGATGCTCCGATCCGGCGGGCAAGGCTTGTGCTGGGACAGACGTATCCGCTCTGGGTTGACAGCTTCTCATGGCTGCTGGTAGAAAGCTGCCGAGTTATCCATAGTCCTGCAAGAGTGCGATGGTTTGGTGCTGAGCTTTGAGATGGGCCGAGAGCAAGAGCTATGCTTGGATGGGTGTGGTGCACACATTAGCGTTCTGGGTTAGCGCAACGCGCAACGCGCAACTGCTGTGGGCAAGTGGAGGGGCAAAAAGCCGATCTGTTGTGGAACACAGGTGTCATTCTTTCCATCTCAAACATCGGGGGATGCTGACCACCGTGGTACTGTGTCTCGTGCAACCATCCAGTAATGGGAGAGCAGCCCTGTGCCGGGAAAAAGGTTACTTGAAAACACAGTTAGGTAACTGTAAATACCTTATTATCAACGATACCGCAGCAGGTCTTCTGCCGCTGTTGCATCAAATGTCCATACATAGGCCTTTGTCTTCATCGAGCTGAGGTGCATTGTTTATCAAGGGTCAAGGACGCAGCTGCAGAACACCCAAGAACGTTGAGCTGCCAAGCCACTTCTGATCTAGCCTGCACTTGGAGGAGCCTCTTTGTTTTTCATTAGGAACCAAACACCAAGAGGAAGCCATCGACCAGACATCCGCCCATTTGGACTTCGGCTACGACCGCATATCGATTGCTACCAGGCCAGAGACTTGTTGGGGAGATATGGTCTGACGCCTTCGGGAAAATCTGGGAGCATTCACAAGTGCAACGGAAACAGTACAAGCCGGGCCGAGCCTTGAGGTGATCTATTGGGGCTCGATGCCGGCTGCTATTCACGGGAATCGTGCACAACCATCAAATAATTTCACTGAGAGCCGACCAATGGGGTCCAGTGAATTGTGACTCTGGGATGACTTATGTGTTTGCTGTATTTGAATACTCCAATTCTCAAATTTTTTTTTGGTTGGAAGGAAGGATGTGTTCCTTTTTCTTTCGATTCCAATCGAAGAATCTTAGCCGGCGATCGAAAATCGGGATCTGCTGGCAGCTCGGGAAACTGTATGGAACTCGGACGCCGGCCTGTGCTCCAATAATGCCATGTGGTCCATGGGCTTCTGCGAGTCCCGCCTGCGGCAACCAGCGCCACGGATTGGGCACTTGAATTCTGAGTTTTGCGCCGTGCTTGTGAGGCAGCAACGGGGCCCACCAAGATCTGTGCTGGCCTCGGCCCAGACAAACCCCAGCATAGAGCCCTGCGAACCCTGTGTCCTGCCCTTGGCACCTGGCAGCTGGCCCGAGCGCAAAAAAAAACGGGACGGCAGGGTAACCGCGACCCGTGATACATGATCAGTGATCCATCAGCGATCTGTCGGTCCAGTGCCACTGCCAAACCTGACCGTCTGGCAGCCATCGCAACTGCAACTGCACAACCCTGCACTGCAGCCGACTCGACGATAGGGGAGACAGGACAGGACCGTCGCGGTCGCCCTCTCTCGCAGAACAGACAAGAAAACTCACACCAAAATCCAGGCCGACTTTCGACTCCTAACTGCGGACCCAACCAACGCCAGCTCGCCCCCTGCTGCTGCCAGCCCGAGCCGCCGTCGCCATGCCCCCGCGAATAAACCTCCCGCCGGTGACGCGCATCGTGCTGATTGTGCTCGGCCTGCAGTCAGTACTGAGCGCCGCCATCCGCTATCGCCAGTGGACCGCTCACTCCGATATCGTCATCCCCTATCTCAACCTGATCCCCCAGCTCTCGCTCAGCTACCCCTGGACCTTCCTGACAACGACCTTCGTCGAGAGCAACATCTTCACCCTATCTATCGCCTGCCTCACCCTCTACCATGGCGGCCGTTACCTGGAACGCGCCTGGTCATCTCGCGAGTTCGCCAAGTTCCTCGTCATCGCTTCGCTGATCCCCAACGCCCTGTGCTTCGCTACCTCCATCTTCTTCTTTGCCCTGACCCGCAACGAGCAATGGACGTACGTACTCACACGTGTCCAGATGTCTTGATATTCGCTCCTACGGTTTTATTTCGGTCTAACTTGTGCTTCTCTACAGTCTCCTGGTCATTGCTGGCACCATCCCTCTTCAAATCTCTTTCCTCGTCGCCTTTAGCCAGCTCCTCCCAGCTCACACCGTGACGCTCTTCCGGGGCCTGCTCTCCCTGCGCGTGCCACGTTTCCCGCTGCTCTACATCGGCGTTGTAACGCTACTTTGCATGACCCCCATGCTCTCAATTGCTTCCTTCTTCCTCGCCATCTACGGTTTCTTCGTGAGCTGGACCTACCTGCGCTTCTACAAGGTCGCCTTCCCAGACCTGGACACTTCCCAGCCAAGCTCTCTCCGCGGCGACGCCAGCGAAACCTTTGCCATCGCC
>Ga0065720_1019338_pt1 | contig 28155 bp, 37 predicted proteins | sample Thericmetagenome_FD_59107 | JGI IMG/M metagenome (GOLD analysis project Ga0065720, IMG submission 59107) | Thermophilic microbial communities from the Joint Bioenergy Institute, California, USA of rice/straw/compost enrichment - eDNA_2 v2... | ecosystem: Engineered > Solid waste > Grass >... | reverse complement strand
AAGAAGAAGAAAAATATGAAAAGAGAATCCAACAATTAATTCAAAGTTTTGAAGAAATTCAAAAATCAAAGCTTGAAGTAAGTGAACTTGAGCAGACAATTGATGCTCTAAATCTAAAAAATCTTGAATATCAAGAGCAAGCATCCAGGTATAGAGAAAAATATGAAGAAGCCCTCAGCCACTCTCAACAAGCTGAAGAACAATATAAAAAAATGAAGATGGAGAAAGAGAATTTAGAGAAAAAGCTTCATGAGGAATGCAATTCCTTTAACAAAGAGAAAGCTGTTATGGAAAGCAAAATAGTTGAAATGGAGAAGCTTATTAAGGAATTGACATATGAAGTATCCAAAATGAAAGAAGAATCCAGAGACCTTAAGGACAAGCTTTCCGAGCAATATGAAAGAGAAAGCCAATATAAAATCACGTTGGATACTTTGTCAAGAGAAAATGGACAGCTTGAGCAAAAGATCAAAAAAATTGAGGAGGAGAGAAACAATCAGATCTTTGATTTTGAAACCATGCTAGAGAGCGAAAAATTGAAGATTGAAACTCTTGAAAACGAGAGACAAAAGATTCAAGAAGAACTTGATACCACTTATCAGACTCTGAACTATAATATTAGTCAGCTCAAGGAGAAGCAGAATATTATTAATGAGTTAACAAATAAGGTATTCTTCTATTGTTTTTTGTTTTATCTTAAAGCTAAAAATTGAAACAGAAAGAGTTCAGTCATGCGAAGAAAAAATCAAGAGCCAAGATTCTATCATTCTGTCATTACAGACCAAAATTAATGATCATCATGGTAATAAGACCAAGCCGATTGAATAATATATTAGGTGAGAACTCTCCTTTGAACAACGCCTTGAGAGAAAATGACTCTCTTAGAAGAAATTTAGATGAGCTTAAGAATGAGAATCAAAGCTTGAAAAGCAAGATAACAGAACTTAATACAGAGTTAGAGAATGCTCTCTCAAAGCAACAAGAATTTGAAGAATCCATTCAATTAATTACAAATGCATGTAAAGACATTACTGCACAATATGAGCAAGCTACCAATGAACTGAAAGAAGCAAAGAATCTCATTACTTCCAAGACAAATGATATTGATGAGTTAGAGAGGACATTAAAGACTTTAAATGAGGATTTCCTAGCCAAGCAAAAGGAAATTGAGGTATTGAGTCAAGAAAAGAATATGGAGATAGCCAAGCTTCAGCAAGAAATTTCAGACCAACAATCACATTTGAAAAATGAAGAGGATAAGAACTTGCGCTTGATAGAAGAGATAGAAAATCTGAAGCAACATCTTAAAGAATTAGAAGAACTCAACAATGCTAAAGAAATCCAGCTAAATGAAGCCCAGACAAGATATCTATCTGATATGGAGAGTATTCAGAAAATAAGAGACAACTTGGAAGAGAAACTCAGACAGAAGGGAGACGAAGTCGATACCTTGCAAAACACTATACAAGAGCTCGAAAAGAGTAAACAAATGTTAATCGAACAGGAGATGAAATCTTCCCAACAACATGAGGAGATTGTAAGAGAAGCTTATGGAAAAGTGAATGAGCTTGAAAACCTGGTCAAAAGTAAGGCCCAATCTATTGAACAACTTGAAAACCAATCAAAGGAGTTAGCGCTTAAATTAGAACAGACCGAGCAGGCCATGCAACAATTAACTCTTGAAAAGGCTCAGCTTGTTGAAAAACTTGATTCTCAACAATTAGAATTACAGAAATGCTTCAAACAAAATGAAGAACTCCAAAAAGTTGTCGATGAGAAAATCCAGGAGCTTACTCAATCAATTCAAGAGAAAAGAGAAAAGGACGAACAATTAGAAAAATTGAAACAAAAGGCTGAAGAGATCGATCTTGAGAAAAAGGAATTGATATCAAAGATTTCGGACCTCGATAAAGCTCTTGGAGAATTAGAAGTAATCAAAAAGAAACTTGAAGAAAGCCAAGAAGAGAATAGTCAGTTACGCAAAGAACTAGATATTCAGAACAAAGTCATTGAGGAGCTGAATGACCATGCCAGCAAACACTTTACCCTTCAAGAACAAGAACTCATCAAAATCCAAGAATCCTATGCTAAACTCGAAAGCCAACATCAGTTTATCATGGCAACTGCCTCTATCAAAGATGAAGAGGCTGCTAAGAGCAAAGAAGAAATTAAATTGGTAATCTTAGAGAAAGAAAAACTGATGGATGAAAACAAAGCGTAAATTGGTATTTAAAATTCTTAAGTTCATTAGGCTCCAAGAAAATTTGCAGAAATTAAAATTAAAACTTGAAGAGGAAAGGAAATCAAAGCAGCACAATCAAGAAGATGAATTCTTGCTCTCTAATAAGTAATATTTCTCAATAATGTCTTAATTAATAGTCCTGACTTCAAAAACAAATATCTTAATAAGATCAAGGATGAAAATTCCAAGCTAAGAGAAGAAAAGGCTAAATTGCAAGAAAAGTTAAACAAAGCTCAAGAGAAAAATGATAAATATCTGAAGGTATATTGTATCCATCAAATGTGTGATTATATAGAAAATTGACGAACTTTCCAAGAGTTTGAATAAAGATCCCACACAGGTGATTTCTGAAATGGAGGAATTGGAGGGTCTTAAAATTAGTCAAGAAGTAAATACTCATTCACCATCACTAAATTTAAGAAATTAAAAGCTGAAAATAAGATCTTGCAGGACGCAATGTTCAAAATTAACGAGATGATGACATTCGGTTTCAACACCCAAAAGTTATCCTTAGAGAAGGATACCCCAGAAGAGATGAACAAGTTCTTGGCGGCAGTCCAAGAAATGGTTAATGCCTTAATAGTAAAATTTTATATTATTTTCGTAACTTGAAAGGCCAAAGAAAAAGAAATCAAGGAAAAAGAGAAACAGAATGAAGCAAATAGGCTTCACTACAATCTTATTGAGAGAGAGCTCTCTGTCCTCAAACATAAATATCAATTAACTCATTCAACTCATTTCAAAGTTGCTAATGGTATAATCGAGCCCAAGAGTGTACTCTCTGACCATAATGGAAAGATTGATAATGAAGCAAAAGAAGAAACTAATAATATGAATGAAATTAAATCCTCATACTCTAAGAAAGGATCTAGCTTGAAGAAAAAAGGAGCTTTAGACTCGAGTGGAAAATCCCTAAAAACAAAACGAGCCCATGAAAAATTTGAAGAGAAATTCGGAGGAGATTCTAAAGAAAACAACCTACCTCGATTAACTACCAATCAGTTCATTAAGAGATCTTCTACTGGATCTGAAGATCTAGTCAATCAAGATCAGGATTCTTTAAAGAAAAAGGTCAAGGTAGATGATAGTTCGTAATCTTATATTTCAATTATATCTTTGGAGTAGTTATGTAAGTTTTTCTAAGATTTGTATATAATATAATCAAGATATCTGATATGTTATCACTAAAGAACTCAGCTTACTTTTTAAAACCTTTGATACTAAGTTTAATTAATTGATACAAATACATAAAATATCAGAATGTCCGGACCTACTCCTCGTATTATCAAGGTAAATCGATCGAAATCACCCTAACGACATAGGAAACACAAAAATTAGCTACTGAAAAAGGTAGTCGAAATAGTTTTGTATAACTTTCAAAGTTCAGGGAATCGAAGTCGAGGTGGATCCCAAAAATTATAAGCATTTCTTCGTACCCTCTATTTCCTTTTTGAAACTGACTGATCTAGGTCAAGATCTACGGTCCTTCTAATACTCCTTATGAAGGTAACGTTTCGGTCGGAGATATTCAAATTAGGTGGTGTATTCAATGCTGAACTTCTTTTAACCGATGAGTATCCTATGTCTCCACCTAAAGTCATATTCAACACAAAGATATATCACCCCAACATTGATAATCTAGGAAGAATCTGCTTGGACATTCTCAAGGATAAATGGAGTCCAGCATTACAAATCAGATCTGTGTTATTGAGTATCCAAGCCTTGTTAAGCTCACCAAATCCCGATGATCCCTTGAATAATGAGGCTGCCAATCAATGGAAAACCGATGAAGCTGCCGCTTTGAAAAAAGGTATAGTTCACTATGCATAGTTATACTTATTGATTAGCCAAAGAATATACTCAACTCTATGCCAAGGAGAAATGAAAGTCTGGTTGTATTACTAATACAAAATACATGTCAACTTGTACTAAATGCTATATTTAGATTCACATACACCTATATCTATATATAGACTTGAACAACCAAACAACCTGAATTATTACTTATTCTTTTTCAGTGTTCTTTGTTTATCACCTCCGGCCACCAACTTTTCTTCTGTTAAAATTCCCTAATAATATAAGCTGAATAAACTACATTCAAACCTTTCTCTTTCTGATCTTGTGTATTAAATTCTTTGCCAGATTATGTACAAGTCCGGTTTCTCCAAACTCCTCTTTTTCCTAATAACTTAATCAAATCGCTCTAATTTATTGTACATCTTCTGTTTCAGGAACATAGAAAGGATCTATTTCTAACACACGCCAGGTATCAAACTCTAGCTGTGGATTAACTTTTCCAGAGGTTTTTCTCCATATTTCTGAATAAAGTCCAAAAGACTCACAGACAGGAAGATGAGCTTTGATAATATAGAGATTGCTCGAATAATTCATTTCTTCCTCCACAACAGCAGCTCTTCTTCTATTAAGAACATCATAAACATGGCCAATTTCATCAATAGGAACTTGGCAATGGCAGAGATAGACTCCTTCTACTAACCTTGGCTCACCTCCTAAGAAGCTCTCCAAAAATGCTTCTTTTGCAGAAGACATAATTTGACCAAAAATAGGTCCATAAGGATCTGTTTTTGACGTTCCAGCCGATGTAACCGAATCCATGGTTTTATCGGACTTTTCCTCTTCGGGGTTAGCTTTTTCAAAATCTAACTCGCTCTTTTTTTCTTCCTCTTGATCTTTTTTTATTCCCTCTGAGGGTTGAGAATTGTTATTTTGATCAGTGACATATCTAAAATCTTCAACGATGTAGCAGACACCTAAGTCATAAGCGAAAAGAAAATATTTATTCACCTATCATTGGTTCTTCACAAAGGGGTCCAGCTGCAGTAGCAAGATCAAATCCTGAAGCGATTGCGTTAGAAAGTTCTTCTGGTGTGAAGTTATAGGCCTCTTTTAAGACATCAACAGTCGTAGAATTAAGTCTTGCGATATTTCCAGATTGATGTATGGATTTAATTTGCTTTTTGGGACTCTCTGAAACAGACTCTTTGTTGGTATTTTCGGTATTTTTCTGTTCGAGCTCGGCTAATTTCTGCATTTTCACTCTAGTTTCATAGAATAAACTATCTTCCTTATCCACCAGCCTACCAAGTTATATGCTTAATCGTCGTTCTATACTTGTTGATGAGGAGATTAGGACCTGACTTACGAGGGCCAAATGAAACAAGGTTATTATTTATGAGTTCAATAAGTTTTTTATCAACATCATTTTTTTCCAACATTTGGTTGAATTCGTTAACAAAGTCATCGAGTCCCTCCTAACAAATTATCATTCAAATAAATTCTCCTATACTTTTTCATGGAATTTTGACTCTGGGCTGAATAGCTTTTTGATTCTGTGGGTTTTCTTTTCAAGCCATTTGGCCACTTCGTAATTAAGGGAAACTGCTCTCACTCGAATAGCAAACTTTTGATTGGGTGTTAAGGCTTCAAATACGTTTGTCTTCTTTTTGACATCCACCAGATTCAGTTTACCTGTTTTGAGCTGTGCTTTAGCATAATTTTTCGTGTACAGAACTTTTGGTTCCAAGTCTTTTAGATTCACCTTTTTCATCCTGGCTTCTGTCTCTTCATCATCTTTGCCAGTGTCTTCAACAATCTCGACTTCTCCATCGCTCTCTTCATCACCTTCGACTTGCTTTTTTACTTTTTCTTTCTTTTCCCTTCTTTCTGACTTGTCTATTGCTGGTTTTTCATAAACTATCTTCTCTGCCTTTTGTGCTTGTGTTTGAACGTCAGTCAGTTTGTCAGTGATAATTGTCTCCTTGAAGGAAACAATGGGTTCAGACACTTTGACTTCGACTTTAGCATATAAATTTTGTAGATCAGTTAAACATCTTTCCAAATGAACTTCTCCACATGTGGATAAAATCAGATCTCCATTTTCTTCATAGTAGATCTGTTAGGATAAAATTCCATAATTTCAATTTACCTCTAATGATGGGTCACTCTTATTGAGCTTTTTTAATCCAGTAATCAATTTTGGATAATCATTGAGATCTTGTGTAGAAACAGCAACTTTAAGTAGAGACATAGCCTTGTTATTTAAGCAACTCTCTTATATTTCTTACTTCGAACGTTATGGGAGAGAAAGATGGGCATATCTTAGTACTGCTTACTGTTGCGGTCTTATAGAGGACATTCTCAAGGTCTCCGATTCCAAAACAATTACCAGCCGATATCTAATAGACTTATTCTTCTTTCTATTATCTGTATTACCTCTGGTATTCCTTCCAGATATTGGGACATTTGTAGGTATAATGAATCGATTTTTGCAGTTACAGTTTCACTTTTTGTCTTTTCTAATGCATGTTCTTCACTAAAACATTATACTTGGGTGGTAAACAATACTTTTTATCCTTGGCTCTGGAACTAATTACATAAATTTCGCTTCCTCTCTTTAAAGTCCCCGAAAATATTCTAGCGAAACCAATAAATTTAGTTTCTTGATTTGGATTCAATTGGCCCAATCCATGTTCATTAATATTCTCTTTTGGAATATTCATCATTTTTGAGATATAGATGACGATTGGAGCATCTGGAGAATTATCACAATTCTCAACAGCCTCTTTAATTTGGCGTAAAGCTAGCTTTTCTTCCTCACTATACCCTTTTGATTGCTTCTCAAAGGTAAAAAGCTTCTTGCATATATTTGGCAATCTCAATTTTTGGCCCTGAATAGGATTTGGAAGATAAGCAACAACATTCTTGAGAATAATCTCATCAATAGGCAACCATTTCCACATAAAGAACTAATCGGTAAATAACTCACTATTCTTTTATTACATTTAAAGCTAAATTGGAGTCCTTGTTGAGTAGATCCTGATAATTGTCAGGCAAATCAATTTTCATCGCCTTGGCTATCTTTCCAATTTTCTCCATATCTTTCTCCTTCATTATTTCGTAAACCTTCCAAACACTTTCGAGAATAAATTGGACAAACATAGGCTTTGCCTTATCATGGAATGGTTTATCAAATATCTTTTTCTTCTTTGTATCAAAGTAGTAATCTCCCCACATATATTTTTGAAGTTTCTAGGTCTTTAACTTTTTCAACTCCAAATAATACCTTAGGGTTAGCGTTTATTTTTTCTGCTAGAATTTTGGAGAAAGTAAAAACATCAAAACACCAACAATCTACTGCACTTGCAAAGAGGACATTATTCTTTTCTGGTGAGAAGTACACCTTTTTCTCTAAATCTTCAATAACTTTCTCATCCTGTACTTTAGAATTTATGAAATGTGGAAGTTACCACAGCAAGTTCAACTTCCTGTGTTGGTTTTTCTTCTTGATCTTGCAAAAGAAACTCAGAGGTTGCTTGCTGTAAATCACTAGAAATGAAAGAGCTCAATGCTGCATTCATTTGATCGATAATAATAGTAATATGCTTGTATGCTTCTTCTGGAGTCTGCTCTAATTCATTGATCAGTCTACGATGAGAATGGGAATGGTATTCTATTACCTGTCGATTTTGTTAATAACAAGAATTGTTTGCACTTTTTCTTCGAATGCTTTTTTCATAACCTTACTTTTTAGTCTTTTGGGAGCAAAAATTACTTGAAGAGTCTGACTCGAAACACCTTCAATTGCATCTACAAGAATTAATGCGCCATCACAAAGCCTCAAAGCGGAAGCCACCTCTGAGCTAAACTCAACATGTCCAGGAGAGTCTATCAAGTTGATAAGATATTCTTTTTGCTAAAGTTGAGAAAATCAAGATCGTTTATACCTCATGTGGAAATATTAGACTGATTGCCGAACTTTTCATTGTAATTCTTCTCTCTTGCTCGTCAGGACGGGTGTCCATAAACCGAAGTTTTCCAGCAAGCTTCCTTGAAATGATATTATTAGATGAAAGCAGACAATCTGAAAGAGTTGTTTTCCCTAATAATGAGTAAATGGATTGTCAAGCTACCATGATCAACATGAGCGATAATGCAAATATTTCGAACATTTTCGGGGTTCTTTTGAAGATGTTTGATCTTCTCGAATCTTTGGGAGCTTGAGAACATCTATAAATTTTATTCGATTGATATCTTCAGATTGATTATAGGATTAATTCTCCTAGCAAACTTATCTCAATTGTTGTAATGCATGGATATTATTACATACAAGGAACAATAATTATTGAGCGGGCTTCGTATATAGTAAAGAAGTTAAAGAATTAGTCTTATTGAATAACATTCTATTTGGTAATAAATTAAAGCACTTATTAGTTGCACTAGTTGGTCTGAGGATTGCCAGCTTTTGACTATCAGCCGTTTGATTTGTTAGATCAAGATTCATCTTAGTTCGGTTGGCTGTGGTTGGCCTGGAAGGACTTTTGAGGGCACTTATTTCTTGGAATCTTTTTGATGCCAGAATTCCAGTATGATACATGGCTTCAGCAGAGGAGATAATCTTTTTTCTGGAATATCCATTGCCGCAAATATCTAAAACTTTGATCTTTTTCATAAATGCCTTGTTCGATTTTTCTCTTGGTAACTCTGGTTGTGACTTCTTTTGTATTTGATTAAGCTTAGGAGCTTTTTTTGCTAATTTACTTTCAAATTCTAAAATTGTTTGAGCAGATCTTAGAGCAGACTTATAGAAATTGGATTTGTCTCCTGAACTTTCTGCTTTCTTTATCAGCCAGACCTTAAATTTCTCAAACTCTTCTTCATTAGTAATAACATCATACAAAGTAAAAGAAGCATCGGGGTTCAGCATCTTAAAGGCTTCATTTGAAGCAGGATTCTCTAAAACGGACTCCTCAAAATCTTTCTGAACTCCTAGATTTTTCTTTATCTCTTGATATCGCTCATTCAAAAATTCTCTGAAAGCATACATTTGCTCAATTTTTCCTTGATAAGGGCTTGCCTTGATTTTAGAAAGAGCAGCATTCCTTAGTTCTTCATTAACCACATCGATCTCTTTCAGCATGTAATCATTAACATAAGAGAGATTGAAGAATTGGATTTTAAACGCATTTACCAAATACACAAGATCTGTGTCTTCCCAAGCATATTCTACAGTCATTTCCTTAATTCTTGTCATGCAATATGCGTCCAAATAACATACAAATTTGAAAGTTAGGTATTGACAGTATTCGTAGATATCCCGCCTCTTAAGCTCTTCTTCAAAATAATCTTCCTCAGTGGCATGGTCAAACCCTTCGATGTCTTGATCTTTTCCAGAAGACAAATAATAAATGTATTCTGATGCTCTCTCATAAAGAGTTGACTTTCTGTCCCTCTCGAATTTATATTCAAATCTTATGTAATATGGGTGCTCTTTCTAGACAATAATCAATAGAATGGCATTTTACTACCTTCAGCTTGATATATATCTGCATATAGTCTATCTCTTTCCAAATTGGCTCAATTTTTCGTTTCATCATGAAGTATGAGAAATCGATCTCACTAAGTATTTGAAGAGCATCTTGAAGATGAAAAAACGATAATATTCACAATACCATCTCGATAGTGACATATCACATTTTCTCTATTTGAGGCTGAGTCTTCGATTGTCTTGTTCTAATCATCAAAATCATGTAAAATGTTCTATTACAAATCTCCTGAGGTTATTTGCTGCACCTTTATTTTCTCTCGAGTGAAGGAAGTCATAATTTTGCTCATTTTTTGGTACATTTATCACACTGTTCGCTTGGTTAATCTGGTTCCTGATCGTAATGTTGTTCTCATTAAAAACAAAGATTCCCTCCACATCTTTTTTCCTTTTTCTCTCTTGGAAAAATCTTCTCATTTCATTCAAAGTTAACCTTTCTTTTTGCTTTATGATTCTCAAATATTTGTCCTATAAAGGTCAGACCATATGGGATCTAATATCACCTTAGAATTATAAACCAGAAACTTTGTCTCTCCATTTTGAAAGACAAGAGTGTCTGCAACTAGAAATTTCAACCCTTTTACCACATTGCCTTTATCAGGAATCAAGCACTTTAGCAAAAAGGAAAAATTTTTGACATTTGTTTCCTTATCACCATGAGAGCCTTTTGCTGGTTCAGCCTGAAGGGTGAAGCGTTTCCCTCTAGATGTGAATCAGCGGAAATTAGAGAGTACTTTGATTTTTCTTGGCAAAGTGAGCATCCACAATGCAAATCTCCTTGTGGCCGTTCGTCAGGAGGTAAAGTAGATTGATCTATATATTCATGGCCCCCCTTGCTTATATTATTATCATTATTTTGGTCATTAGTGGGCTTTATTTTGGTCTTCTTCTCAGGAGAAACCTTCCTAACTCTTAAATTTTTCTGGAAAGCTTTCTCAAGGAGCTCTTTCCCTAAGTTCCCAGAGGTTACCGACATCATTTGTTATAATTGAGTTAGTTTTATTTATCAATAAGAAAATAACTATTTACTGGTATATATTCTTGTATCCGAGTCTTGAAAAGAAATATCTAGAATCATACAAGGATAACGTGTGCTTATGCTTATTTAGACCCTATATAAACTCATTCTAAAGCTTTGCTTCTCATTTTTTTCCCTGCTTCTATAGATGTAAACGACAAGCTACAATATTCATTTAAGCGAAGATAACGAATCATATAATTATATATGCCAGCTTATGTGTACCTTTAATTCTATAGGGTGTCTATACCTAATTCTGTTCTCTTTTTGTGAATTTCTCCCAGCTTGTTTTGTATGTTGAAATGTAGATTCTTTTGTCTAATCTTCGATGCTCTCTCATTGACTGAAAGTTTATTCTCATGCGTAAGCTTCTCATATTCTTCTAAATCTTTGAGTGTCCAATCTCTATATAATTCTTCTTCTATTTCTTCATCGATCCAGCCATCGAGCCATCCCTTAGACTCTAATTCTGGGAACTTGTATCCGTACTTTTTCCTGAGATACAACATTCTTCTTGGCAATTGAATATATCTTAAATAGAGCATCAAGAGTGCGACAAAGATTGCTGGATATAAGAATAGGTATTTAAAATGTTTAGGAGTATATCTTGGTGACCAGAGCACAGAATTCTTATAATACTCCAACTGATTTCTTCTTTCTGCCAGAATAATTTCGTAATGCACCTTATAAGGGTTAGTTTGTGAATTTCCTCCTTTAACGACAAATTTAGGATGAGCTTCTAGAAGACGATGTAAAATGGCTTTTCTTTGTTCAAAACTGGCAAATGCTGGGACGTCATATTTAGGTTTTGGCTTGAGCATGATGCATTTGGGAGCATTCTTGAGCATTTTGAAAAAAATAAAAAAGATAATTCCACAAAAGTTAAATTTTATTGTTCTTTACATATTTTGAGTATCATATGGTACAAAAAGAAGGGAAAACTAATTATTTTCAAGATATCTATCAGTTTGCTCTAGCCTCTGGAGAAACCCAGGAACTCTTTTATTCATTTCGGCCAATTTTCTAAGAAATTATGAACTTTCTTCCAAAATAATACTTTTTATATTGATGAATCACCTGATTTTGTCTGAGCTTTTCTTGGAGCATTTCATACCTCACCTGTTGTGTTCCTTTAGGTTGATTGAGGAGAAAAGGATTCGGATCCTTTTTTAGCTCATAGTTATGAATATTATTATATATGAACAATATATCTATCATTCACTTCAACAATAATCAGCCTTACCTTCTTTTAACTTATTATTAGCCTCCTTCCTCAAATCTTCATGATGCACATGTCCCCAAAATTTGACTGGGACATACCACTTGCAGTAATACTTTTTCGAATTGGCATCTTTATTTTTTTGTTGATGTTTGTTAGGACTTTGAGATTTCCTTTGATCTAATTTTAGACCCTGTTCCCAAGGATGACTTGTGATATTCGAGTCAATACTCTGTCGCATATTCAATGCATTAGATGGACTTTTTCTAGTGTCTCTTAGCAGGCTTCCAGCCTTCTCTTCATTATACTCTAACAGATGTTTTTCAATTTCGCTTAAGGCGTCCTTATGCTCAAGTGACCCAAGAAGATGGTTGGCCTCAACGCTAGCACCTTGCACATCATGTATCCTTTTAGCAAGCATTAAATCTTCAGGAGATAATAATTCTGAACTTGATATTTGTTTGAGTACCTTCACAACATCTTCGTGTGGGTTATATTCTAATTGATATTCCATTTGTTCAGGGTTTTGCATGTCTTTTTTCTTCTTTTCGGAATAATTCGAGAGCGATTCTTCTTCAGTTGATGGTTTAGAGACACTAGGAGGCAGAACGGCTCCAGATTTGGAAAGAGATCTTCTATGAAAGAATCGATCAAACCCGATTTTCTCAGATTTGACTGATTCTTGAATAGATTTATGCAGAGAACGAGAGTTGTGCAGATTATGACTGGAATCCGAATTTGCCTGAAGTGAGCGGTTCTTTTTTTGCCTTACTGGGGCATTGAATTTCCAAAAGTTTCCTTGAAAATTAAACATTTCGGTCTCTGTTTGTTTTATAGTGGGCAGTTTTAGGACTGTCTTGATTGTTTTTTCAGAGTTAGATCTTAGTTTTCTCTGGTCAGGTTCTCCTATTCCCGTTATTTATTATTCGGCAAACTATACTATTAGATCCTAATTTTTGGAGCTGTTGGTTTGATTTATAGTTAGAATACACGTTAACATCTGCTTTTTCCAATTCTTTATCAAATATCCCCCCATCCTAACATTGTAAAGCTATAAATAATTATACAAAATACGCTGTAACCAACATTGTGACTCATTAAGCTCCCTTCTTCTGCTCCTCTGAAAGGGTAATTGGATTCATGTTGGGTCTATTTCAGTTTTAGTGAATTTCTCAAGAGGAACCTTTGATTTATTAAGTGAAAATTGAGAATAAGAAGGATCGTTGGTTCCATCGCCATATCCTTGAACTGTTTTGAACTGAGTGAATAGTAAATTGTGATTAGATTTTGCGCCCTTCAACATAGTTATACATTTTATTGTTATCAAATATGTTACGTCAGGAAAATAAAATAAAAAAAAAAATTCCTAGATAAGGAGAGACATGGTCGGCCAAGCACATCCCTCTAATGTTGTTGTTAGAAGGACAAAGTTAAATAGTGAAGAAGGTCTCTTGGATTCTCCTAAGAAGGGACAGGTTGAAAAATTCAGTCCATTAAAGCCTCTTCCCACACTTTCATTAAAGGAAAAGATTATGTTTGAATTGATCCAAATGTCTCCAATATTAGTTGTATATGGAATCCTTCATTCAACACATGACTTCTTACTCACACTGATTATTTTTCATATATTGTTGATTTGGTTGCCATTTCAACTTCTGAAATCCAAAGGATTGAAGCTAAATCTTTCTTTACAGGATGAAATGACCAAACTAAGGAAGAACAAAGACTCTCTAATCTGGTTTTTGATGATACCTTCAATTGGGTTGCTGGTTGGATATTTGATCATGAAAAAGCTTTTCCTTGAAAACATTTCAACTGGCATGAATCTCCCTGATTTCACCAGCCTATGTTATGGAATTCTTCTAGCGATTGACTTCATAATTCTTAATCCTTTTATTGAAGAGGTTTTTTGGAGAATCTTTTGCCATATGTTTGTAGATGAATATGGCCTGAAAGGGAAGATAAATGTTGCTTTACATTTTGCTCTCTATCATTTCTTCGTGATTCATTTCATCTCCCAAAATGCATTAATCGCCTTAATATGTGCCTTTGGGATATTTGGACTCGGTTTACTGTTAACTATAACAAATCAAATATTCGGGCTATTTCACGCAATCGTATTTCATTTCGGCGTTGACTTGGTTGCTGGAATAGCTATTATGGATCTGAAGTTCAACTTTCTAAATATTCTTTAAATTGCTTATCAACTATATTTATGAAATTCAACATGTAAAAAGTTGTAAATTACACATTGACGAAACATTTTTCCTTCGTTATTGGAATGAAACAGTCTTTAAATTTTATTTTAATAAAGAAATGATAACAAAAGTTGCACACTATTCGGGTTTCCAGTCATACGGTGACCTGCCATATCCTTCTCTAAAGCCAGGCAAGAAGACCTTGGAGTCAAATACCATATTTCAAGAGAGTAAATTCTTTGCACTTGTAACTCATTATTAGCTGTCAGGACTGGAGATGAACTAAAATTCTATGAGAACTCAAACAGATGGAAGACTATCTATGATAAGAACATTTCACAAAATGTTCAGCCAGCTGACTATCAAAATCCTTTGAAAGTGACCAAACAACAAGTTGAAAAGCCTCTCCTTTCAAGTACTGGAAGAATTATAACTAATTTCTCCACAACTAATTCTCAATTTGAGGGGAAGAACGAGCCAGAAAAGCAAGGAGACATCTTCGCAAGTTCCGGAATCGAGTTGTATAGTAAAACTGTTGGGGCTCTCAAAAAATCTTCAGCAGCAAACACAAATTTGATTGAACAACCAGATCTTAAAAACACAACTCAGACTTCATTCAACAGTAACCCTGCTGAAAATCGTATGTTTCTCTTCCACTTGATGTAATTACTCTAGAATTTTTGCAGACTGGTGTGGAGCATTGGAAAACAACTTACGCAGCTGGAATCAAGGATCCCTATGCATATGCTAAAGCCTCTCGCCCCGAGTGGAGTTTAAATAAAGAGCCTTACCATGTATCAAGGTATACTAATTATGGATATCTCTTGATAAGGTAGCGGACCTCTCCAATCTGAATACAAGGTTAACTTTGGAGAAAGAGGAGAAAAGCCTACAGATAAATTCCCTCCACATTTAACCGCCCCTCCCAAATCCGAAGATGTCTTAAAGTATATCAATATGTGACTGTTTATTAATAGAAGATTGGGAACCACTCAGTCTACGTTCCACGTTCCTGGATACACTGGATACATTCCAAAGACATTGACATCCCCAGATTATTGGGATCAAGCACACGGAACTAACACAAGAACAACCTATCTGAAACAGAATATCACTGAAAACTAGTAACTTATCTTTTATCATGAAGAGTAATTTTTTAGTCATACAAGAATTCCTGGATATTCTGGTCATAGACCTCGTAATGCCAAAAATGATAGAGGAAACTTTAGACCATATTGCTTCTCAACTGAAGGAGAGACTTTCCATTAAGTGTATTTTATCTAATCGCGTAACAATAAATACTATATACCGACATCCTATTTGTTTGAAAATTGTTGCCTTCTAATTTTGATAATCAACTCTCCGATTTTACATGGAATCCTTTTGAACTCAACAACTATTCTAAGATATATTTTAAAAAACGTTTTTTTAAAGACGTATGATAATAATGAATTTTATAGATAGGAGAACATTAAATATTATACAGATTATTGTTCAAGATAGCATGTTGTAGCATGTTAATTAAAACATACTATTATTGGTCAGGAGACTATAAAAGGAATTTTCATTTTGAGTATCAACAGACGGTTTGCGCCCGAAGGGATGAAACATACTGGTGCTATTTCTTCTAGAAAATGTGCTTTTCTAACTAGATTAGGAATTTTATGCTCAAAACTTACGCTTCTTGTATTTACTCTCTTGGCTTTTTTAGCATATTGTAGCAAAGGTTCAATCTCAATAATCTTTTTCTCCAACATGGCAAGCTTTAACATTATAAAAAAGTAATTAGTCATCTTACTTTCTTTCCCACCTTGGTATTGAAATTTTCGAAGACTGTTGAATAGACAAATTTTACAATATTCTCAATAATGGCTTTCAATATCTTTCCGACATTCATTTTTTCTAGTATTGTTCTTATCTCCTCATTCTTTGTAGCTTGAATCAATCCTGAGATGGTAGTATTTCTCTCGTCACCAATAACACTTGTAAAGAAGGATTGAGTAGTTGAAGAGAAGGGATCTCCGAAAGAAGCCATCTCGTTTCTAGTGAAGAGATTTAAGAGTTTGACAAATTGGTCATTTAATAGCTGGCTAGCACATCTAAGTATTTCGATCTTTTCACGCTGAGTCTTTCTCAGAAATTCTATCTTTTGTTCGATCTGGGGTAAGAGATATTTGGTATCTTCAATCCTGGTTAAGTTATTCTCCAAATTTTCAACCTATATGATTATTATAATAGTCTCGTTATCAGTTACTCTTGATTCAGTCTCTCTAATCATAGATATGTTGGAATATTTATCTGAGAGCTCACTTTTGAGCTTCGCAATTTCTTGTTCAAGAGAGAAAATTTTTGTTTGAAGTTCTGAATTTTCTTTCATCTAGAGAATAAAATGAGAATCTAGATTGGATACTAATTGCGTATAATTGTTGAAAAGATCGTAATTATGCTGAATTGTTGAGTCCAATTTTCGCTTGAGATCTGTCTTCTCAGTTTGTATAACAGAATAGTCTAACAAGGATATATCATTTACTTTGGAGGTTTCGTGTTCATGTTTGTATTTCTAGCTATTTGAGATATTTAATAAATAATATACTTTAATCTTGTTTATTGCTTTTACAAGCTTCTTTTGCAAATCAGCATTCTCTGATGTTAATTGATTAATTGTCTTTTTTGATTCCTCAATTTGCGTGTCTTTTGATTGAATGATCTTCTTCAATTCCTTGATCTTTTGTTCTGCATTTGCCAATTTTTCTTCAGAGTCGTTTTTAATTGATTTCATGCTCATGACAGACATACTATTCAACCTATTCCTTAGAATTTTATAAAAATTTCTTACTGGCTGAATAGATTTTGAGAGAGAGTATCAAGATGGATGTCAGCTTTTAAATGTGATATTAGTTCTCTTGCTTTAAAAAGCATTTCTTCATTCTTTTTGAGTTGATGGAGGTATTGATCTCGCTGGGCCTTCAATTCGATATTCTCCTTGATAATATCTGCAGTATTTGCACTCATCTTTTTCTCATCTTTGAATTTGGCTACGATCTGTTGTAAGTATAAATTTTTCTTCTTTAATTGTCTAATTTCATCATCTTTAAATCCTTCAGCAGTCAAATCAAAAGATATATTGTTATTTATTCTAGATAATGACAAATCTCTAGGAGGATAGTCTTGAAAGTTTGATATATCCTGTAGAATATTGAAGTTTTCCTTATCTTCAAAAAAGCGAGTCTTTGACATTTAAATGATTTGAACGTTAATTATTATCAATTAAATTCTAAACACTATATTCTGAATATACAAAATCTTTTAGGTAATTGTTTTCAGGAAGAATAAGAGTGAAAGTGAATTTTTATAGATCTCATGGAAACAAGATTTCTATTAGGGAAAAAAAAGATTGAGTGAACTTCCACTTGAAATTAAATTTATTTTCTAAATTATGAAGAACATATCCTTGAAATTGATGCTCTTTCTCTGCATCCTAGGGGCCATGGCTATTAGGGCAGAACAGACAGGAAGACAAGCAGGTGGAGTTGTAGTAATCAAAAAAAATCTCAGCTCAAAATTTTAGGATGAATCACACCATTTCGGCCATGGAGAAAACCAAAATTTGGGCTTCAGAGGACTTGTCACTAAATATCTAGGTAAATATCAAAAAAATCCTAATATTCATTCTAGGCGACTCAAATAAATACTTCTTTGAGATCTTGCTGGGCTTCTTGCTTCTAGTCTATATCTTGAATTACTTTATTGGCAAAAAACTTAATCAAAAACTTGCTTATTTATGGGTTCAAGAGAACAAACATGTATTCGACGCCGAGTTCGCCCATGTCGGAGTTACAGATAAGTCAGATGGACCTTTATTAGATGCCGAAAGTGCAAATTGCTTTAAATTTTATGCCAGCGGAAGGCAAAATTGTGTGTATGCATTGACTACTCTTGAAGTAGAATATTCCGATCATGAATATAACTTAAAAGTTCAAAAGAAGACAAGACCTTCTTACAATGTTCATTTTTAACTTGATATGGCCAGAGAAGGATAGAATAATGATCGAAGTAGAGAATACTTGCAAGAGATAAATAACATAATAGATTCCTATTGATCTACCAGCACCTCTTCCTTTTGTTTTTGCAGCGGTCAAGAGAAGGGATGCCAAGACCATCCATGCTAACCATCCTGATTTGAAGAGCTTCTGCAAGAAAATGAACTTTGACGAGCTCAGCAAACAATATGTAATATTAGCAGAAAGTGAAGAGACAGTTGAATATATTCTAAATGACAAAGTAAATTTTGAAGTCCTAATCACCTAATTAAAAAGGTGGTCTCTGCATTGAAGAAATATGATAATCTTATTCAAATGATTTCATTCACTGACCAAAAGAAGCCTTAGTAAAGTCAAATTTATCTCAATCTTATTGTCTTTAGCAAGCTTGTTCTCAGAGCTGATATGATAGTTCCCAAACAATACTTGAATAATCCTAAGGAATTCAATACAATCATCAAGCTGTTACTTTACATGGCTGATCAAATCACTTTCTATAAAATGAGCCAAGCCTGTAGAGCAAGAGCTGAAAAAGAAAGACAATTGATTGAGAATTTAAGAGCTAAAGAAGCCCAGAAAGAAAAGAGCGAGGTAATTTTGAACTGAAAAGAGATTAATCTACTTAGGAAATTCAAAAGAAGCTTCAAGAAAAGAAGAAAGAAAGTGGAAATAAGAAAAAAGATGAAGACAAGCTCAAAAGGAAGATGCAAAGAAAGTTTGTTAAAATTGCTTAATAATTTGTAATCATACAACATGAATTTTGGATGTAATAGAAACTTAAATGATGATGACCTTTTGCCATTTTTCCTAATGAAGCTGCAATTTAGATTGTATCAATCAACTAGAAGTTTATTACGAGAATTTTGACATAGAGAATGAATGATGTTTGAATACATGATTATAGAAATAGGAATTACCCCCACTTTCTACCTAGAGCTATGCCTAAGCATAAAGCATAAACTTTGGCTTCAATCTCAAATCCGTTTTCTTTTGAGAAAGAGATAATATCCTGAAGTAAGGATGCTGAAATCTTAAAGCGATGTACTTGGATATTCTCAGATAATTCCAAGGATTGAGTCACATGCTGATTCTTCTCATCATCACCATTAACCTGTAGTATAACTAATTTTCCATTTTCTGTACTCTTCCAAGGATCTCCATATAAAATAGGACTGATTTCAGGAATGTTCTTGGTATCCAAAATATCAAGAATTTTCTCTGGAATAAAGCCAGTTTCTTCTTTTAACTCTCTACTGGCCTCTTCTTTGCAATTCTCTGGGTTTTCTATCAATCCTGCAGGCAGTTGGAGAACAAACCTATCAATGGGAGGTCTATAATTTGCGATCAATATAAGTTCATCTGCTCGCTTTGTTACTGGAAAGTGCATTATGCCTAGAATATCTACTCCATCAAATTCTCCTTTTCTAGTTGTTCTTTCCACATACTCATATCCCTTGATGGTAACGCCCTTGTTTAAGTAGTCAGCTACATTAAAACTGAGCCAACTACCACGATAAACTTCGAGCCTTTTAAGATTTTTTGCTGTTGCGAGAATTGATTTATTCATTATGCTAACTAATAAAATTTATGCATCACTTTCGTATCCTTTATGCAGTTAAATCAATTTACGTAAAGCATAGTTAAGGATGCCTCCATTTCTATAGTATTCAATTTCGACATCAGTATCCAATCTAAGCTTGCACTGGAATTCCTTACCGGTGCTGGTCTTAACAGTGACAATCTGGTTGACTGTAACAGTGTCAGGGTTGACTTCAATAGTGAATTGTTCCTTTCCAGTCAATCCCAAGGAATCAGCATTTTCTCCTTGCTTGAATTCAAGAGGTAAGATACCCATTCCGACAAGATTGCTTCTGTGAATTCTTTCAAAGCTTTGAGCAATAACAGCCTTAACACCTTGGAGATAAGGTCCCCTAAACAATTAATTCGTTGATGTTGTGATCATACTTGGCAGCCCAATCTCTAGAAGATCCACTACCGTATTCTTGACCGGCTAAGATGATAATAGGATGGCCGTCCTTCTTGTAGGCTTCAGCGGCATCAAAGATGTCCATCTTTTGTCCTGAAGGAATGTGGACAGTTTGTGGTCCAACCTTATCGTTGAGCTTGTTGATAATTCTGGTGTTGGCGAAGGTACCTCTTGCCATGATTTCATCGTTACCTAGGCACATTAATATAAATAAAATTGATTTGCTACCTCTTCTAGATCCATAGGTATTGAAGTCAGCTTCTTGAACACCCTTGGAGATAAGATATCTTCCTGCAGGTGAGTTCTTAGCGATCTTTCCGGCAGGGGAGATGTGATCGGTGGTAATAGAGTCTCCGAAGGAGCACAAAACGTAGGCATTTTCAATCTTCTTGGGCTTAGTAACAGTCTTGGAGAGTCCTTGGAAGAAGGGAGGTTCACGAATGTATGTTGAATTAGGTTTCCATTGATAGGTTTTATTAGCAGAGATCTTCAAAGCATTCCATCTATCAGTACCCTTGGAGATACGATCATAGACTTCCTTGAAGAATTCAGGCTTGACTGATTGAGCAACAATCTTGCTGACCTCTTCTCTGCTGGGCCAGATGTCTCTCAAGAAAACATCCTTTCCGTCCTTATCTTTGCCAATGGGCTCCTTTTCAAAGTCAATATCGACAGTTCCAGCAAGAGCGTAGGCAACAACGAGAGGAGGGCTAGCAAGATAGCTGGCACGAGCCAAAGGATGAATTCTAGCTTCGAAGTTTCTAAGAATATAAAAATATGTAGAGACGGTCTACCTGTTTCCTGACAAAACAGCAGCAGCAACAAGATCACCATCAGTGATGGCCTTGCTGACTTCGGGTTCGAGGTCTCCACTATTAATGTTTAAAGAGAAGTCTTAAGTAAATTACCTGTTACCAATACAAGTCATGCAACCATAACCAGCAGTGGTGAATCCAAGTTTGTTCAAGTATTGAGTGGTTCCACTGGCTTCATAGTACTTGGAAACGACACCAGAACCAGGTGACAAACTTGTCTTAATATATGGCTTAACAGTCAAACCCTTCTCAACAGCCTTCTTAGCCAAAAGACCAGCGGCAATCATAACATCAGGGTTTGAAGTGTTGGTGCATGATGTGATAGCAGCAACAACAACGGAACCGTGGCTAAGAGTGTAGCTTTGTCCTATTTAAGTCAAGCAAATTTTTAAAAAAGGAAAATACCGTGGTAATCGAATTTAACTTGCTTTCCAGTTTGGTCGCTGGGAAGTCCATAACCCTTGAAGCCAACCTTGTTGGTAAGGCAGCTCTAAGAATTAGATATAATAAAAAAATAATTACCTTCCAATCATCCTTCATATTCTTCAAAGGAACTCTATCATGGGGTCTCTTAGGTCCAGCCAAGCAAGGTTCGACTGTGCTAAGGTCCAATTCCATAATTTCGCCAGTGTACACGGGATCGGGTTGGCTTCCATCGTAGGTTCTGAACAATCCTTGTGACTTGAGGTAATTTTCAATCATTTGGATCTTCTGCTCGTTTCTGCCAGTAACTCTGAGATAGTCAATGGTCTGGCTATCAATTGGGAAGTATCCCATTGTAGCACCATACTCAGGAGCCATATTACTGATGGTAGCTCTATCAGCCAAGCTCAAGTTCTGAACACCATCTCCGAAGAATTCAACGAACTTACCAACAACACCTCTCTTTCTGAGCATTTGGGTAATGGTAAGGACTAAATCAGTGGCAGTAGCAGTGGAGGGCAACTTTCCGGTGAGCTTGAAACCAACAACTTGAGGAAGAACCATGGAGATAGCTTCACCAAGCATAACGGCTTCAGCTTCAATACCACCAACACCCCAACCAACAACGCCGAGACCATTAATCATGGTGGTATGGGAGTCGGTTCCGACCAAGGAGTCAGGATAGAGTAATCCGTTTTTGTTGAAAACAACTCTGGCCAAATATTCCAAGTTAACTTGATGGACAATACCAGATCCAGGAGGAACAATCAAGAAGTTATCAAAGGCGTTTTGGCCCCATTTCAAGAATTCGAATCTTTCGTAGTTTCTGTTGAATTCCAATTCTTCATTCTTAAGTCTGGCGTCTTCAGTTCTGGCAAAATCGACTTGGACAGAATGGTCAATAACTAGATCGACTGGGACGGCAGGGTTGATCTTCTGGGGATCAATACCTAACTTTTGAACAGCATCTCTCATAGCAGCAAGATCACAGACGGCAGGGACACCAGTGAAATCTTGAAGCAAGACTCTTGCGGGCTTGAATGGAATTTCGACATCTTTGACACTGGTATTGGCCCAATCTAAGATCTTTTCGACATCCTTACCTTTGAGAGTGAATAGAGAGAAAGTAAAGGATTACTCTTAAAATTGAACTCATCACAATTTCTGATGGCACATTCAAGAAGAACTCTGATAGAGTAAGGCAACTTAGCTTTTCATTTCAGTTAATGAGAAAATAACAAGTACCAACTCTTTTATCACCAAGATCTTGGATAGAGAAATATTGGTACTTCTCATTTCCAACTTGGAGAGTCTTTTTTAAAGACTCGTAAGGGTTAGCGGTACCCTTAGTAGTGGAGAATTTGCGAGAGAACTTAAGGATATTGCTATACATAAATCGGTTTATTCAGGTTTATTAAAAAAATTAATTTCTCATGGTTTATCAGAGAGTCACCACAGAAGGATCTATTTCTCTTTTAGCTTCTTGTGTTGGGTCTCTGTTCTAATAATCATACTTTCAGATGGCAGAGAAAGCTACGAGATAATGTAGTTGTTTCTAGAGCTTATCAACTTGGTTTAAGGGACTAATCCCTATTCTTCGTCCTTTGTGATCAAATTGAAATAATCAATGTTTCTAGACAAAGAAAAAAAAAAAGAAAAAAAAGCTATCTCCTTCTTCAGGATGGCGAGCAAAGCGAGGCTAGGAAAAACACAACCATCCGGATGAGCTAGCTGCAAATATTGCGGGCAACCAGACAAACGTTAGCATTTGAGATTTGTTGTAAGCATTTGTAAGGCCAAAGTTCTAGGTTGAGTATTTCCCGCTACCTTATAGGACATAGACAGAACAAAAACAATATTTCTAATTAATCTTGATATCACATTTGATATTTAATGTCCTAAAAATAAATACTTTACAAGACATCAAGTGCATCGTTCTGTTTTCTCTGACTAAATCAGCTTCATTAGTATGGGTAAGTGAGGCAAAGAAAAAAGGTGTATTGAATTATGATATTTCTTTACTTGAATTTGGCCATTGAAGCTTACATTTGCCAACATAACCTCCCAGCTATCAATAGATCTTGATTAATTAATATCCCAGCATAATCTTTTAATACGGATAAACATTTCTAGAACGAATGTTAGAGACTAATCTTGTCATGTATTTTTCTAACTCCTAGCTAATTTTATTTCAAGTTATCTAAATTAAGAAGTTTTAGAATCAAATTTTTCCGATGGATCGATCAATACCCGTCTCAAATAAGCTGATATTCAAAAGGATTAATGAAAGGAATCGACAAATCCATCTAAATAAACTGAGTCAGATCAAATCCTCAATTAATCGACAACCTCCTTTATCTTTTAACCATCTTAAAGTAAACAAGAAGAAAAATCAACTTTATGAGACCAAATTAACTGAAATCGAAAGAGAGAATAGAATCCTACTCGAAAAATTAACAAATATAATGAAAGCGCCGGCCAAACTTCCAGCACCTGAAAAACATCCAAGAAGTCTGAACAGAGAAACCAGGAAAAAGGAATTAGTCAAGATCACTATCGAGAATCAGGCTATATTAAAACGGCTTAAAGAACAAAAGTCCATGTATGATCATAATTCTTGGCTCAACGAGAGAAAAAGACATGAGACCTATCTTAAGAACATCAGTGAGTATCCCATGAGCATATATACTCTAACAACAAAAACCCCAAAGTCGCCATCCGAAGAAGATGTATAAATATACCTACTTATGTGAAAATTTATAGATTAGAAGACCCAAAACTTACCAAGATGGATCATATAATCATGAAAGATATGGTCTACACACAAATTATAGCCTATCAGGCCATTCCACAGGTATAGTTCTGGAATTCAGTTCTAATTAGTAGATGAAAATCTATACCAAAGTAACACTAGAAGAAAACCACAGAAGCTTGTGCCTGTCACCAATCACCCATATCACAAAGAAATATTATATCAAGCAAGAAAAAAGATTGGGTTCAGCTATTTCCTTATTCACATCTATCTTCAGAATGAGTATCTTTCTAAGTATAAAATGATAAGTGATCTAGCACCTTTAATATTTTGGCCTCAAATAACGATAGAGCGGATTTCAAAACTTTGTCTATTCCTATAGCTGAAGGTATAATGTGAATTCTTGAAGTAAAAGTCTTAGGAAGAAGAATACTCTATAAATTTGGGGATAGTTACGAGGCGCTAATCAGCAAATTGAAATTCCAAGGAAATAAAATTATAATTGATGATGAAGAGACTGAGGAATCAAGCTTTCATCAAAAACGTAATGCTCAACATCAATATCTTATCTGAATAGCAGATCACCGACCAAAGACTGGACAGCAAAATGAAGAAGGAATAATTGAAATCCAAGACGATAATGATGAAAATGATTCCTTCGAAGTTAGTGAAAATAAGGCCCACCTTAAACTTAATGCTTCATTTGGAAAAGAAGAGGACAAAGCAAAAGATATGATACCAACAAATACAGATGAAGTCAAAGAAGATAATATCAAAGACTATCACTCTCATAAATTTGATGAGCGCAAATCAGAGAATGAAGCTGAAAGTGATAAAGAAGAGAAGAAGAGTGAACAGATTCAGCCTGGAGAGAGACTGTCAGCTGAAAGTGAAAAAGTCATAAGAAGTCATGATCAAGATGAGGATTATGGTGAAGATCACGATGAAGAGGAAGAGATCCAAGAAGAAAATTAATCCCTGTATTTCTTGTTTTGGGTAAGAGTTCAGTCTTTTTGAATGAATTCTTAATGTATTACTAGCTTTCATTATATCCAATATATAATATAATATATTCAATTTATTTATTTCAAAACAAAACTCATCTCAATAGTGACTCAAAGTGAAGTTGTATAGAGTTGATATTTCCCATTTTTCAAAAGGAATGCATATTGTTCATTTAACTTGTCCCATGTTTTAACTTGAAAATTATTTCTCAATCAAACTGTTCTTACTTCGATCCTCTAGTTGAATCTGAATTTCCTTTATTGGCATTTTCTGACTAACTTCCCAAAATTTTAAGTTATTCTCTTCATCCATAATTGTGACCAATAACTCGTCCTTTTTCTCTGTATCTAAATGGAAGAAAACAGGAAGCAAAAGATTTTCATTAGCATGGCCTAAATTCTTATGATTATCCCGTAGATTGATACCTTTAAAAGTAGCCACATTCTTTGCATTTTTTTGATCCCATAAGGTTATTGTACTATCCAGACTCGAAATAAGGATATATTTAGAATTAGGAGACATTTTCACACAGGAACTAACCAATTATTAAAGAAGTTTAGTTAATATAGAACATTGGAGGATTATTCTCATTAACCAGTGTTTTTCTGCATCTTCCATCATAAGTGTCCCAAAGTCGACTTCATTTCACAAAAATTCAACAATATAATTACCAGAAGCCATCTGTCGAGCCTGATATAATTAAGGTATCATCATGACTAAAATCAAGTGATGTAATTTCTGAAGAGTGAGCTAAGATTGCATTTATCGGTTTAGAAGTTCTAACATCCCAAACTAAGATAGTTTTATCTGCGCTTCCACTCAACTTGCCAATAACATTTTTTTCAATTGATTATTTACCAAAATGTTTCCATACTGGTTAGTCTTCAAACAAAAAATGCAGTCCGAATGTCCATTGAAATTACGAATTATTTTGCCCTAAGAAAGATTATTAAAAAGTTTGGGAGCTGTTACTTTAGTTAGATCAGTGAGAGATATCTCAAGTTGGTTAGAAGAAAATATCTTAAAATCGTTATTTCTGCAGCATTATGGTAAGAAAGGTTAAAGTACATTTCTAAATTAATAACTGCACCGTCATGTATCTTTTTCTTGTGTGTTTCACTCTCAACTTGTTCATGTTTTTGAATGATAATAAAACCTTCAGCATCTAAAGGATTTTGTATCAAGCTAGGAATTGTTACCTCCCAATAAGATATTTTCCTTGTTTAAGATCTTTAGCGAGGTGATATTATTTACAGAATTATCAGTGGAAGTATGTATTAGGCTCATTACAAAGAAATAAATTTTATTGGAACTCAATTATCGTTTTTCCTCTGATCTAGATGGAGAATGTATTTTAAAGCTTTCTTTAAATTTTTTTCAGACTTCAAGTCAGTAGGGTATTTATTCGTCTTGGTCACTCCTTTCCCACTTGAAATTTCTTCTTCATCCTCCTCGTCTTTTTTAAAGTTGTCAATCTTGAGCTTGGAACCTACTTTGAAAAAATTTTGATATTTTGATATGAGTAAATCCGATAACTCTTTTGAGATTCGAGATATTGCAATATGAGAAACATCAGTTATCTCACTTAGTTTTTTCATTGTGATCGGGACATTAAAGGCCTTGCAGATTATAAAGACAATACTAGAAGCATAATTCTCGAACTTTTTCCCATACTTAATAGGAAAGAAATTCTCATCTTGCAATAAAACAGTCCCGTATTTCAAGATTTTGCTTTTTATTCTCTCTTGCATTTTTTCCAATTGATCGTCCTGATAGATAGGATGCTCTTGAATGGTATTATCAGCTCCTACTTTTCTCTGAGATTTGAACAGAGAAAGGGCTAGATTAGCATCTGTATTAAAAATTTGTGCGAAATCAATTTTATTGAGAAACTCTTTAAAATGCTCTGTATCATGAGTTAACTCATTACCACTTTGCACTGTTGATGACATCTTATCTGTATCAAAAGTGAAAGGTTTGATTTCATTCATATATTTGATGATATTCTTGGGTTTCATCCCACAGATTTCACTAAAATTTTTTATGGAGTAGGAAGGATCTCGTGTTCTTAGCTTGATGAAGGAACAAACATAGCAAAGTGATTTAAGATTTCTTGAGAGAGTTGGCAGTTTAGTTAGAATTATCTTTACTAATGCTTCTGTTTTGGTCCTTAGGTTCTCTGGAAAGTCAATTTTTTGAGCTAAATCTTGAATGTATCTCCGAATACTGTAATCCCTTGCAAATGATGAATCATATCTCTGTGTTGCCCAATATAATCTGTTCATATTTAGAGAATTAGGTTGTTCTCGAAAGTAATCTTCCATTTTGAGGTCGTTGTCTTGATAAATACTGCCGCAGTTTTCACACATTTGTGAAACATCGGACATACTTAGATTTTCATTACATTCTCTACATTTCTTTGCTTCTTGAAGTGAGTAATCCTCCCCTTTTATTTTTTTTTTAATCATGACTAAATCATAAGAATACATTATGATGGTAAAATACAAAAAAGTTTTGATCTGATATACATTTAAGAATAAAAGAATCGATTAAGCTCAATTGCTTCGAAGACTTGTTTATGTAATACTTCTTTTTCAGTTGCCAAAGCCTTTTTGGCCAATACAATCTTCTCATGAGTGGATTTGTCAAGCTGTGAATACATTCTTCTGATATCGGCCATTTGAGCCCCTAAGCTTTTAATATACGAACAATAGAGTAACTACCTTTATTGTTGCTCAAGTTTGCAATACCTTTCAATTCATTTTTCTTTTTCATACTTTCAAATTTTGAAAAGACATTTTCTTTCTGTGTTCTCGATGGATCTCTTAATTCTGGAGAAGCAGATCTGGCTAATTGTATCGACTTTTCATTATTACTTAGCATTCCAGTTTTCCCTTCTGGATTCATTGAAGGGAAAAACTTAGAACCAGGTGATTGCATCAAATGTTGCGCGTGACTGCAAGGCGAAATTAATTGGGAAGATTTGTTTGAGATTGAATTTAACGTAGAGCTACCTATCAATGGCTCGCGACTGTAAATAGAGGATGATAGAGACTCTCTCTTTTCTGGTCCAGGAGAATATTTGTCTCGGAGGAGATCCTTACTGACAATGCT
>Ga0065720_1019337_pt1 | contig 28220 bp, 29 predicted proteins | sample Thericmetagenome_FD_59107 | JGI IMG/M metagenome (GOLD analysis project Ga0065720, IMG submission 59107) | Thermophilic microbial communities from the Joint Bioenergy Institute, California, USA of rice/straw/compost enrichment - eDNA_2 v2... | ecosystem: Engineered > Solid waste > Grass >... | reverse complement strand
TTTGAGCTGCTACTTCACTTTCATTATTGGTTTTTTTAATTATTGGATTTGATCCCTCAGTGGAAAGATTATCATTCAGGGGAACTTCTTCTTCAGCAGGAGTATCCTTGTACTTGTTGTTTAATTTCTGTAAAATTCTAAGTCTTCTGGCCTCGCTGGGATCAACTGCGCTCATTTCAAAATAAAATATTTTAGATTTTATTAAAAATACAAAACATGTAACACAACAATAGTCATTTTAGAAGAATATAGAGAGTAGAATATTACTTATTATTTATCCTTATCCTTAGAGATCATAATGTTTATCTTTTGTGAGAGTACGTTAGGTTTAGGCTGATTTCCCTAGTAAATTAAATTACAAAGGACCATATCTTACCTTTTGGATTATGCTCTGTGCTTCTGCGGGGAGTCTGCTCAGTTTTAGCATCAGACTTTGGTGATTCTAGAAATATATCAATAGGGAAATAATCAAGCATTACTTTATTTGTATTTCCAAAAATACTTTCAGTTCTTATTTGCTCCCTTTTTTCTAATCTTTTCTGACGATAAGCATCCAAACTATTGAACTTTTTCTTCTTTGCGATGAGCTAATAAATTAATATTCTATGATTCATTTAAATACTCTATCCTCAGCGTCGGCTGGTGCTAATGGAAGAGCAAAATTTTTTGGTTGTGCTTCAATTGCCAATTGTTTCTCAATCACTTTTTTCTCTGTACGAAATTTTTTCCGCAAAGCTGCATTCAGCTCAAGGTCGTCTTTTCTTTTCTCCTAATTTTTTATAAAATAATTCATTATTCTCTTACGCTCAGTTCCATAAGCTGTTGAAGCCTTGGCTTCTCTTCTTTTCCTTTGGCTTCATCCATTACTTGATTTTCAAGCTTTGCAAATGGGTCTTCTCTGATTCTTTTAATCTAAAGATAAGATTTGTGATAGGAACGTTATACCTCTTCTGCAGTTCGCATAAATTCAACATCGGTGGCATTTTCTGTGCTTAACTAATGGTATGAACAGAAAATTGAATTAATTATACTGTTTTTCTTGCACCTTCGATGAATTTATAATCAGTATTTTCGGGATCGGTTCTCACAACGATTTTATTTCCACAGAGATGACATTTCATTGTGAATTCCCATATTTTTGTGGAATGGAAATTTCCGACTAGTCCAATAAGTTTAAATGAATAAATATATACCGCATTTCTTCTCTGCATTGAAACGGACACCCTTTCCAATCATATTCTCACACTTTGTACATCTCACATGAAAAGGAATTTCAAATCTAAGCGTTTAAAGACCAAGAAAGCTTGTCAAATACCTGATGATCAAAATTCCTTCTTTTAATTTTCTTGCTCTGCTTCCAAGAGGATGAGACTTATGGTATTTATTTAGACTTCCCTAAAATATGTTGAAAGAAGGTGTTATTTTTACCTTAGAAGGATCCCAGTCTTTAGGGTAGTAGAAATTATCAGCTCTTGCTGCTGCTAATGTACTCATTAATTTTATTAATTCTAATCAGAAAGATGAATTTGCCCTATATACTGTTGGAGCCCACAAGACGGTTAAAATTCTGTTCATGAGATATTATCCAATATCCCAAATTTGTCTTAAGACATTCATAAAAAATTCTTAGCTTCGCTTTTTAAAACGGCCAGAAGAAATGTGATTATTAATCTTTTTTCTTTTGCTAGTTGAGCTTTTTCTCTTGATAAAGCTCAAGAGCAAAAATATCTTTTTGTTGATCTTCATAGGGCTTCATTTCCTACAGATTACAAATAATTTTTATAAATCCTTAGACTAGAAATTGAGTAAGAAATGGCCTTAGACTTTCCCCAAAAGGGACTTTTGTTGGTTTTAATAATGCTGCAATTAACCTTTGCCCAATACAATTACGTATATGTCAATAATTCTTACACAGGAAGTCCGAGTGGAACCAAAGAAGCACCATATATCACATTAGCTCAGGCTTTGGCATCCCTAGAATCAGTTGGAAGCCCTGCGATAATATATCTTGCTCCTACTGCAACTTCATACACTCTGGAAGGAAATACAACATTGAGTGAAGATTATGACTTGAGAATAATGCTGGGAGATGATGAATTGAATTCTACAGAATTGAATTCGCTAGAAGACTGTTCTAAGCTTCCTGTTATTTCCATTTCTCAGGCTTCTCTTTCACTAGGAAGTATAACTTTTGGCTTGATTACATTTAAAGTTGCCAATCAGCCAATATTATTGTTAAATGTTACTGACAGTGATTTTCAGAATATTTGCTATAATGTCAACATGAATTTCAATTCAGGCATTTCAAAGAGTCCAATTCAAGTCTTTCGCAGAAAAACTGCTGATGCTAGTGGAGGTATTCATATCTTTAATAATATCCTACTCAGTATCCAAGATAACACTCCAGATGTTAAAGATATCGCAGCCATCCAAGTGTATACTGCAGACAACAATGACAATAATTACTTAGCGAATAATTTTTGGGTCTATTTATATAATTGGCAGATATTCGCAACTGGAACTTCAACTCCCAGAACATTCATTGGAAAGGGAATAGGATCAATCTCAATTACAAACCTTACTTCCAATTCGATACCACAGATGTCAGTAACTACAGAAATTGCTTTAATCCAGAACTTATATATGAAAGGACTAACAATGGAATCCAATAACTGCAGAAATGCTTCCGGTGTCATAATGCTGAATTTCACAACACTAGCTTCCTTCGAAAATGTGACCATAACTAGCTTTGAGCTTACTGATATAAGTCCGCTCATGTATATCTACCAGATCAATACCAATTTCACCAAACCTCAATTAGTAATTGATGGCTTTAATTTTTCAAAGAACAGCTTTTACTTAACAAAGACTTTGAACACTATCAAATTCAACTCGTTCCCCACTGTCCAGCCTAATCCCAAACAGACAATAAATAATATAGTGATAGCACAAAACACGATCTCCTTTAACTCCATAAACTCACAATTCGAAGTCTTCCTGTTTAATCTCACCAATACTCAAAACCAATATTTTGAGAATTGGAACATTGACAGCAATCAGGACTTCAAGATTTTATACTCTACAGGAAAGGTGAATGCTGAATCAAGACTAAACTTATTCAAGAACTGCTCATTTACCAACAACTATTGGGATTCAGGGTCATTGCCTGTAATCAATATTATAGGGAAGAAGATGCCACCTTCCTCTATTGAGGATCAGCCTTCCGACGTAATTGAGAATTTAGTGATTACGGATAATGTGATTCAGAATAATTTCTTTTCTTATCATAACAATGAGCCAAAAGGCAACGAAGTAAATAAGTATTTGCGACCAAGAGTAGCATTGCAAGATATATCGCTAGTCAGAAACAAAATCCTAAATGCAAGAGTTTTCATTATCGATGGGCAACTCCTTGATTTTAGTCAATCATCAATTGAAAACAACACATTTTCTTCCGCTGTTTACTTACAGAGTACTTATGGTCTTGTTTCAGCCCAAATTAGCTCGATCAGCCTGACTAATTCAAACTTTATCAATTCAGCACTTATTATTAAGAAAGTCGACTGTACTGAAATAACAAGTAAGTTCAATTCAGAAGATCAAAATGTGACAGTTGCCATACCTTATTCTGTCCTAATAACTGACATTCAGGCCACGGATATTACTCTCTCAAAAGGAACCAATTTATTTTGGATATCTGGCGTTCCTAATCTATTTCTGATTAACAGCACATTCAAAAATATGCAGCTGCAAGATTCCTCTTATCTATTATATTCAAGAGAATTTTTGAATCTAAATCCAAAAGTAACCTTTCACGATTCTGTCTTACTGGAATATGAGTCATATCTTGAAGCAATTCAAAATGCTAATCTCACAAAGGCATTTCATCAATCACTTCCGTTCCCAAATGATACTGAGAATCAGCTCAATCATCTTGAAAATCATATAATCTACATTTATAGATCGTATAAAAATCACTACTCAAATATAATTCTCTCACAGTCATCGCTGTTTAATGTCATGGACTTGAATCTTCAACAAAGTGCCTACTCCTTCGATATGAGTACAGTCGAAAATGTAACAATTCAGGAATATAGAGATAAAATGATTTCGCTATCTAATGATATCACGGGAAGCTTCTCAGATAACAATATCACTTTGACTCAGGGTTTGGGCTCGTTGCTTGTAACAAGTGGGGCTGAAAATGTAATAATTACTAACAATGTGATCCTAGATCATTTGGGATCAAGTCTTTTCCGAACTGTCATGATTCGCAATATTCTCATTGAAATTGCAAATAATTATGGGTATAATATCACGTCACGTTCAACATTTATCATGATAAATATTCGCTTTAACGATGGATATCTAATCTTTTCGAACAATTCATTTTCCAACTTGCAATTCCTCTCAGCTGAGGATGCCTTCAGAGAAATCAATTTCATCTCGATTGATACAGAAGCAACCGATACATTAGCTGATGATATACCAGATATCTATTTTAAAGATAATAAGTTCAGTAATGGATTAATTTTGAAGGATCATCCTTTAACCAAAGAGTATGATAGCTCTTTTATCTTTATCGGATCATCCGAGGATCTTATCGGATTTGAAAATACCATTTTTGACAATATCACAGTGCTATACGATGATAACGTACTTACTCTAATCAGCCAAGACATTGAACTGAACAACTTATCAGTGATAGATACCTACAACAATGGAGTGTATGGATCGGTTTATTTGCTTTCATTCAACATTTTAGTCAACAACAGTAAATTCATACGAAATCAAGCTCCTCACGGCACTGGAGCAGCTCTATATATTGATTATGATCAAGGAGCAAGCATAATTCAAAAGATTACTTTGGACAATAACTACTTTGTTAATAACACAGCTTTGGAAGGATCTGTCATTTATTATCTTCTGGGAGAGCTTTTATTGAGTGCGACAAATAACTATCTTGAGAATAACATTGGAAGTGCAGAGACAGGATCAGTAATGTACTTCTTTGGATGCAAAATTCAAGGATTTTATTTGAAAAATACCACCTTCCTCTATAGTGACAAACAATCAAATGCTATTAATGTATTTGACTTTACAAGGATAGAGGTCTCCAATCCATCCACTCGACTTGGGATACAGGATCTATATGTAACTTTGAATCACGGATTCGTTGGAACAATTTTCAAGATCCAAGATTCTCATTTATTCTTTTCTTTATACAACATCAATGTCAGGGATACTATCCCCAGTCAACAAGATATGCATAAATTTTCATTAATAACAGCGCAATCAGGAATAATCAACATAGAAAACTCTAGCATAAGCCATATTGCCTCAAACCTTAATTCTTTCATTGAATTCAGCTGCTCGAGATGGGACGTTTCATTCTCCATTAACAATACGCAATTCAGAGATATGAGTGTTTGGGAGAATGTGCTAAATCTTGAGACCAACCAAAGAAGCGGCCAAAACGCATTAATTCATGTAAGTAATGAAGGAGCAAATAGCACATGTCTTCAGACGCTTATTGTTGAAAATACATTGATTGATGGACTTAATGTTTACAATACAACTATTATGGGTGATCCAAGTTCTGCAATTCTAATTGATTATCAAGGACAATTTACTCTTAGGGTATTGAACTCAGAATTTAGAAATATTTACGCTATGTCAGGTGCTGCTGTGAAGCTTTTTGATGGATTATCTAATGAGGACTATTTAGACTACATTGAGATTAGAAACAACAAATTCCTTAACATTACCTCCGAGCTTGAAGGTGGTGCAATTTATAGCCAAAATCACAGTTTACATGCAACTGGTAATATCTTTAATGGAACGAGATCCATGACTAAAAGTGGAGCCGCTATTTTCTCATATATGTCCATTGACTTGTTAGAAATGCTGCAAAAGAATACATTTATGAATACTATTAGATATGCTCTCTACTCATTCAGAAGGGATGAACCTATAGGCTCTAGGCCTACAAGACTGATTCCGACATTTATGTTTGAGAATGGAACTGGAGCCAATCTGATAACAAACGACGATGGAAGCTTTTACCTGATAAATGCTTCGACTTATACATTCCAGGAGTTAAATATTAGTGTCAAGCTTGTGGATCAGCTAAATCAGACTGTTTATGATGGGTACTTTACCAATCACGGAAGCAAAGGTGTTAGAATATATGCTGGAGATAGTTATCAAGATAGTAGATTCTGTGACTATTATGGATGCTATTTGCTTAGGCCAAAGCTGCTCTTGAAGGGAAAGGCTGATGACATCATTAATATGACGATATCGTATAAATCAATCCCCGAGTTTAGCGTTCCTGATATACATTTCACGGCTAAATTAAGGGAATGTGTCCCTGGAGAACTCAACAAAACTTCTCTTTGCATACCATGTTCAGCAGGAACTTTTTCTTTTAATACGAGCAACCCAACTTGCCATCAATGTCCTCCTGATTCAGCAAATTGCTTAGGAGGAAGTAGAATTGAAGTGTATCCAGGAAAATGGAGACCAAATACGACAACAGTTCTCATTCTTGACTGTAGGATGAAAGAAGTCTGCTTGGGTGGATATGATAGTCAATGTAAAACCGGTTATACTGGTCCACTTTGCGATTGTTGTGATGTCAAAAATGGCTATGTCCAGACTACGACAGGATGCTCATCATGTGGAAACTCTTTCTTCAGCTTCATATATGCTACTGCTTATGTCTTTATCACCATCCTCTTCCAGCTCTGGTTTGTCAAACTTGTTCGAGTATCTAATACCTTCTCCGCAGTTACAAATAATGATATCCAAAGCAATCCAGGAGTTCAAATCAAGATCAAAGAAGCCATGTATTTGAGACTGCTAATTACATACTCTCAGGTTATCTCATTGCTAATGCATATTGAACTGGACCTGACTCCACTATTCAAATGGCTCGAGTTGTTCACTACAATAGTCGCAAACCCTTCAGTCAATATATTCTACTCACTTTCCTGTTCCCTGTTGGACTTCAATTTCGATCCTGATCATCTCCTTTATTATAGAGTCAGTTTCGTGATATTCTTACCAGTCCTCAAAATACTAATAATTTGCTTAGGAAGGATAATCTATTGGAGATTCAGGATCAATAAGAAGCGTTGGATCCTGCTCAAAGTTACAATTCTCTGCATGTTTGTGATTGAACAGCCAAGCGTTGTAAGAGAGTTAATTTCCTATTTGTCCTGCGTTTCGCTTGATCCTTCAAACCCAGACCAAACGTTTGTTTCAAGTGACCTAACTTACCAATGTAATACTCCTCTCTACATGAGCTTCAAGCAATATTATGTGATCCCATCGGTAATCTTCTATGGTATCCTCTTACCTGTGATACTTTTCATTATCCTTTTTGTGAACAGGGAGAAGCTGGCTACAACAGAATTGAGGGTTGCTTATGGTTCTCTTTATAACGAATACAAGGAGCAAAACTACTACTGGGGAATAGTGGTGATTTTCATTAAAATAATTATTATGCTGTTGGCATCAGTGCTTTATGACGATCCTAAAACTCAAACATTAACGATATTTGTCCTAATTTATAGCTATTATGCTATATTTGCTAGAATTCAGCCCTACTTTGATAAAGACCTCTACCATGCTGAGAAAAGAACCTTAGAATGCTTCTTAATTACAATATTTGCTTTTATCTATTATCATAATAATATTATTGAGACTTTGCAATGGATTACAGTGAGTGTGGTAGCTTTGTTCAACATCTATGTGATATTACTTATTATCTCAGGAGTGATTAGGAACGCATTGATTAAAGTCCAAGACCGCTTTGACCCGATGATTCCAAGATTCAAACCAAGAGAAGTCCAGCTAGACTTAGACTTTAGCTCCGATAATTTACACTATAGCTTTGAGGAACAGAGACAGAAATCAGGAAAGAAATACAAGGAAGTATTATTAGAAGATGTTGAGGATCTCCTCTTTGGAAAAGACGATGATTTGAATGAACTAAGTAGTATTGATACCTCTAAGATGCATAATATATAACATATAATTATAACACATTATGATAAAAGAAAAAGTACTAATTTTTATTGGTTAATCATTACTTAAACTTTTTCTTAGGCAAACCATTAGGAGGCCTTTTCTTCTTGGAGTTTTTAGGGTCTAATTCCCCAATGATCGCCAATTGAGATGTCTGTGCTGGATGTCCAGATATAATAATTCCATTTGGGTTATAATTTTGTATAAAAATATTATTTTGACTCTGATGACCTGACCCAGAGACCATGGAATCTGAGTCAGGGAATTGTTTATTTTCTTGTTCTTCAGGCCTGTTATTTGAGAGCTCATCACCTTCATTAGAATAATCAGAATCTTGATCACTACTGAAATTAAAAGAATTGAGAGAGATTTGTACTCTTGGTTAGCTGAAAATTTAGCTCCATCATCCTTTTTGTCAATTCCATTTTGTTTATCAAGTAGATTCGATTCTATTTCTTCCATTGCTTGTTTGACTTTGAGTTGTTCAGGTTCAGCTATATCAAGGATGGTTTGGAAAAATCCTGCTGCGGCCTGTCTGAACATGTCTGTATTAAAATGGAAATATTCATATCTTCCGGTATCAGGACCACAGAAAGAAATCTCTAAAGTGTAACAGTTGATAAGTGAAAGCTCCCTCCACAAATTCACCTATCATTGAGAAACATGTTAGACATCTCTTACTCTTGCAGTTGATTCTCTATCCCTCTGAACTAAAAAGCACGAATCTTTGAATGAGAAGAAATCAGTGTTATTTCTGAAAAGGAGTGGAAATATCATTTCTCTTCTCCTATTATCTTTTCCAGAGCATCCATCTAACTCTTATTATATTTAACCAGTTCTCTTACACATAAACATATTCTTTTTCCTGCTATGTCCATGGATATCACAATATAGTAAGAGTTCTCTCTCTTCTTTGAATTTCTTAATCATCTAATTTTCTAATAAAACTCAACTGGAATTACCATTTTGGTATTGTAAATGGTAGGATGAAGCTTTTTAGAAGGGTCGATCCACTGTCTATTGAGATCTACTCCTGCAAGATTGCATCTAGGGAATAATTCAGAAATTCTCTTATCTATACCTGTAATTTCCGTTGATAACACCATCGGGATTCAGCATAGGAACTATCTAGTTAATTAGCAAAAAGTGATGGAAAACGAACTTTGAAGATAAAATTATCTCTCAGTATCTTTGCTTCAATTGTTGGCCCTGTAAGGAAATCTATCATATATTCCATTACAAGACTTGATTGCGTCTCTCCGGGATGTACACGAGATGTGATGACAACACCTTTTTTGTCTTTGTTATACTCTGTATCGTTTGAAAAATTTGTTATAATTAGCATGTCGCAACTAATTATTAATTTACTGAAGAATCACTAATACTTGTTTCCAGCTATGGTTTGGCAAAGCTGCTTCCTTCTGAATTTATTTCTTTTGTAGGGATCCTCTTCAATACTCTTCAGATATCGGCAAAGATCTGTGTATGTATAGGGGAAGCAATGAGCAATATAGACACAGTCGTAATCATCTTGACAATTATTACATAACTAAGGGTTATTTACATTTGAATTTGATTGAAAATGTTAGAGTGTAGTAATATCCTGCAGTTTTTCTCTTCATATTATTTTGATAATAGCAAATGTCATATCCATCGCGATGCCAGCCAATTTCTTAGAATTAATAACCAAATAAAACTTGAATACTCTTATACTTTGCCAGGGCATCTGAGTAAATCAAAGGCTTCATGCCGCAATTATAGAGACTGTCTGGCTTCATCATATTAATGATATTGAATCGATATTCCTGAATTCTTAATTACCAATGCCATTAATTTACTTTATCCTTTCGAACATTTGCAACTGAGAAATAGAACCATTGAGTATGGCCTGTCGTGAAATAGTCTGGTTTCAGAATCAAATTATATTCATTTTCATAAATTTGAATTGCTCTTCGAAGATTTCCACTCTCAAATCGAGATTCAAAAATGAGGGTTGTATCATCCTTAGATGACGGAATGTAGAAAGGTAGGATATCCATACCATAGTCCTTTGGATTCGTATTCTAGCAATTTAGAATAATTGAAACTTCGTTGGAAACCTTTGTATAATTGCTTGGATCCACACAGTCATATACAACTTTGTTCATTAATGTATCAGGGAAACAAATTTTCTCGGCTTCCCTTCTTATTGTTTCTTCTAGGATACTCTGTTTGGGTATATAGACAGGTTCAAGCTGGTCTGTGGTCTTAATAAAGGATGGATTCTGAGGAAGTAAGATGAAATCAGTTCCCCTAATGATATGATCATCTTTCTTATATCTCTTTACGTTTTGGGTAATTCTTGATTATCAGATTTCCTGTAGAGGGCCTTATTTATGCCAAAAAAGTTGATTGGATCATCTTCATTAAATCCATTTTCAACTTGCACACTTCTGATCGCTAGAACATTTTTAGATTAAAGTACTTTCTTATCTATACGTGAATAGCCGCTCATGTCACTGTACTTTCCGTATTTGACTTTAGGGGAAGACATTTGAGGCTTATTTCCATAATTTTCATCTATAGAATTGATACAACCGATTTCTCTAGTACCCTCGAAAATATCATCATCTTGAGTCTTCTTGGCTAAGTTGTTACGAGGATCTTGTAGATTATCCCCTCTAAGAATGTTAAAATTTTCCTTCAAACAATCCATAAATTTAAATTGAAATCAGCAGTAAAGTTTCATTATCAACTCTCAATGCCAAAATAGTCAAAACTCCTTGGAATATCAATACAAGGAATAATATGAATATAATACGATCTAGACTATATCAGATCATACTTAGCCCCAGTCTTCCCATGAGTCACAAAAGTTTGAGAGATCACTTTATTAATATTACCTTGTAACATTTCCTGTAGTTTTTCATATTCCGTTCTTACTTGATTCGATTCTATCTGTGATTCCTTCAAATTTCTTTCAAGTTCTGCGATCTTCATATTGAGTTGTCTTTCATTATCGTCATATCTTCTTCTCTGGAAGTCAAAATCTCGCTTTAATTTCTCTATTTCCTCACTATGGAAGGCTCTAAACTTCTGTAGTTCTCTCTCAATATTGGCATATTCCTTTTCAAGACGTGTTGCATGATTCTCTTTAGCAAATACCTCTGTCGTTAGTTTTTCTATTGTTGAATTAGCAGCATTCAATTGATCATGCAAACGATCAATTTCAACTTTGAGTCTTCCAGTTTCACTCTCAAAAGTATACTGATTTTCCTTATTTCTTCTCTCGAAGTTTTGCAAGTCCCTAATCAAATCTGTGTTCTTCCTAGTCAATTGCTCGTTTGTTTCTTGCAAGGCTGCTAACTTATTTTCTAAATTTTTCATGCTAACTTGTGCCTTTTGAGCTTCGTCTTCTCTTGTTCTTTGGACAATCTTTCTAATTTGATCCTCTTGCTCTATCTTTAGTCTTTGGACGTATTCAGTTTGCTTTTTAAGCTCGTCCACCAACTCATTATTCACATGCGAGAAGCTTTTAAGTTGCTCTTCAAATTGCCTGAATTTTAGTTCATATTCAGCTTTTAGCTCAGCTTGCTGATTTTCATAGTATTCCTTGCTTCTTTCTAAAGCAGCCTTTGCTAAATTGTTTTCGCTGATTGCTTCTTTCAAAGCATTATTGAACTTCTCTTCACTTTCTTTGATTCTCAGATTATATTGGAATACAAGCTGATCTGCTTCGGCTTTGAGAGTTGAAACTTCTGTCTTCAATTGGGTATTTTCCTTTCTAAGTCGCTCCAGTTCAAAGTTTTGATCATTTAAGTCATATTCCTTTTTATGAAGTTCATCTAGAAGCTGACTCTGCTTGGCCTCCAATTCATGCTTGTATTTCTTTTCAACTTCCATTTCCCTCATTACAGATTCTAATTTTTCCTCTGCTCTTTCTGTTTTTAAACGCTCTTGGTCAATTGCTACTTGCAGTTCATGAATAACCTTTTCCAATTTTGCTATTGTTTGCGCTTGGGCATCGCTTCTTTCTCTTCTCTCCACCAATGCATACTCATACTTTGCATGAAGATCTTTAATATCACTCTCAACATTAATAGGTGCTCTCCTATCACTGTAGGGAGTAAAGGTCGGTGGAGATCTCAAGGGATAGTTAGCTTGATTAATCTGGATAGGTTGCTGATAAGAAGAGAGCACACTTTGTTGATTGTATTTCTCTTGCCTTTGAGGAGTATATAACTCAGGAGTCAGACCGGGTTTATATTCAAGATATGAGATTGGATTACCATTGAAGTGAGAAGGACTGTATGGGATATTATCTATTTTTTTTCCAGATGTATCATAGGTAGAAAAAGTGGATTGTGACTTTGAAGCCTTGTCAAGCAACTGGGAATTTCTTTGACTTGCAAATTTTTCTGTTTCGAGAGAGTTCAGTTCATTCAATACCTCTGGACTAACATTATTCTCTTCGAGCAAAACCTTGACCTTTTTATTTGAATATCTAAGAGTTGATAAAATGGTTTTGGCACCTTCATTTCCAATTTCGTTCTGTCGGATATCTATAGTCCTTAATGTATTTGAATCTCTGATAATATTAGCTATTGCTCCAGCACTAGGGTATTTCAGTCTATTGTTTCTCAGGTCGATTTCTTCAATCGAATAGCTGGTTCTTACTAGTTCTTGCAGAGTGATCAATCCTGATGTATCCGAGCCAATATTGTTTGAATCTGCTAGAATTGACCGGATTTTGTTGGAATGCTTTAATGCTTCACAGATTGCTCCAAATCCAGAAGCAGAGATATTATTTCTTTGGATTTCTATCGAAGTGTAGTGATTGACTTCTCTCAAAAATCTTGCTACATGGAAGGCTCCTTCATCTCCTATTTGCATCCCGGCTAATGATAATATTGATGTATTGATTTGAGTTTCAAGTTTATTCTTCAATTCAGAATTGGGTATTTTATTCAAATAACTTGGTGGAGTGTTCAGTTTAGTCTCAGACTTTGGTGAGAAGGGTTGAGAGTATTGGAACATGTCGCAGAAAAAGTACTAACTGAAAAATTGAGTAATAAATTTATTTCAATTAAGATTTACTATTGCCTGCCCGATACAAATGTGTGAGACAATTACCTCAAAACTTTAACAACAGGCTTAGGTACGAAGGGAAAATGATAAGAGTAATCATCTTAATTGTAACTATCATAAGACATATTCAAAATCCTGAAATCGTCCTGACTGTTAAAATCAAACTTTGAATTTTATTTGCATTTATTTATTACTTAGATTCTTTCCCACTTTATATAGAGCAAAGTGAAATAGTTGATATGAATTTTCCTCCTTCTATGAATGAAAAGAAATTCTACTATAGATTCAAATCATACACGAATCCCAAACTATCATATGTGCTTTGTTGTACTTTAAAATGCACAAAACAACATATTGATGCGACACTCAAGAGTCTCTTTACGAATGAAGACCCCAGAACTATTGACGTTGTATATTTGAAAGAGAACAATCTTGCAGCAGAATTTTCGGAACTGAGATCTCATCATATCTATTATGCATTATTCAAAAAGAAGATAGGTAAATTGTGAACTTTGAAAAATAATTTTCAGTCCCCACTTCACTATTGGAATATGAGGATCTCAATATCTTGGATAAATCTGTAATAGAAGTTATGAGTGAAGAGGAATATGAGCAAATAAGAATGAATTCAGTTTATGAGCTTGTGGTAATATAGTCCTCTTCCTTTTAAACTGTTAGAAAGAAAAGCTGGATATCTACTCAAACAATCTCTTCAGAATTGAACACAATATTAATTCTAAAGTGAATGAATGGCAAAGAACCTTTAAGGAAAAGAACATGAAGGCACAAAAAGTAAGAATAATTTACAACTAGTGATCTTGGAGATTATAGGAGAGTTGGGAGAAATTGTGAGCCATTTTACAAACATCGAAGAAGAATTATTGAATCTCCAGTCGAAATACATGGTTTGCGAAGCTGATATCAAAAAATTTTTGAATTCTATTCATTTCCAAAATCAATCTCAAAATTTTGACAGGCCAATTGACCCATTTTCTCATGAGAGGAGCACATTGGATCCAACCATAGACGAATCATATAATGACAGGAGAACAAATAGTTCTCCTTCTAATAGATATAAGAAGTATAATTTTTCTTAGGCAGGAAGTATTTAGATTTGTGCTCTCTTCATTACTTCTCATTCGGATAATGTATTGTATAATTCATTACTTCGAGATAATCGTATTAGAAGAAAATCCAAAAGAACCCACATATTTTCTTATAGAGTTATTGAGACATAAGAGTATTTCAGAAGCTTATCTTACTGTATGAAAACACATTAGAAACTATTCGTTCTAAATGAAGATTACATAAATAAATCGATATTATTGGGGGCTTTGATGATTTTCATTATCATTTTGAAACTTCTCAGTATAAATCTTGTTAGCTTCTTCAATGAGTTTTTCTGTTTCATTGTTAATATAAAACACCTTCTCTTTTGCATGGAGATTTATCTTCATAATCTAATGATTAAGAAATGTTGATAATCAACATACTATCTTATCAAAGTAGAGTTTAACAAGCTCTTCCATAGTGGCTTCAGAATTTGTCCCTACTGTCTCATTGACAAATTGAAGAAAATCCGCTTGAGAGTATTCAGGAAATTTAAATTCCATTTATTGATCCTGTAAAGTATTCGGTAATTTTCAATTTATAATGCTCCACTTTAAGGCGGTTTAATAGAGAAATGCTGTTAATCGAAAATGAAGATTCGAAACAACACTCTTGAGATTTGCCTCATGATATATACTTGTTTATTTTGATATTCAACTAAAAGATAGCCACTTAGAAAAATTATTGACTTCTTCATTCTTATTCAGAACTGCATGTATACAAGCCATATTGTTTAGTTGTCCTGCAGGAAAGTGTCTTTGATAAAGCATACATATAAATATCTTAAAAAAATAAAATTTTTATTAACAAGACTTGAACATGTTTGGGTTTCTGAAAAGATTAGGTTCACAAGAGCCAGCTAATAATAACAACACCTCGACAAATAATGACTCTTCTTTAGATCAGTCTTATACTCAAGCTGCCAAGGACTATTACTGGGAAAATAAAAAGCTTACAGAATTTTTGTTAACAAACTATCCAAAATTAAGCCAGAAGCGATTTTTATACTACCAGCAGAAAGAATTTCAAGAGGAAGAGGGAATAGACGTCTCTGTTTTCTTCGATGAGAAGGATAAATATCTTGCCAATGAGCATGACCAATCCAAAATATTTTTTACAGAATTCAGATACCTACCAAAGGAAGACCTGAGGGTTGAAGATGTAATGGCGAGAGTAGAAGTCCTAGAGAAGTATAACAAAAGAATCAATGAAAAAGTTCAAAAATCTGCCACAAAGAACTATGACAAATTCCGTATGTTTCTATTTTTGTTTTTAATTCAAAAGAGGGCGGAATCTCCAATCTTGACTTTTTCCAGAAGACTGTAGCTCAGTGTAGAGAGGACATAAGAGAGTCTAGAGAGATTTTAAATACTTTTCGCAATGATCTAGCACAGAGTTCATTGAAAATCATTGAGCTGTTCAAAGAAAAAGTGAATAAACAGGTAATTTCCAGCTTCACAAGGCCTAATTTCAAAGAAAGCCCTAGATTTCCTAGTAAAATTTAGAGAAGACTTTGGAGGAATCTACAAAGTTATAAACGCACTTGATAATGAGGATTTCACTCATGCTTACGAAATCATCCCAATTATTAAGAGGGCAAAGGCTGAGTTCGACAAGTCGAATACAATGGCAGAGCAATTTGCATGTTTAAAAAATGCCCATAGCTATCTTGACGGAAAGTTAGAGCTTCTTAGTCAAAATGTTAGAAATGGTCTTGAGAATATCTTCACAGAATGGAATGAACCCAAATTCGAAGCACTCCTGAAGTGCCATTATATGCTAGAACAGCATACAACCACAATGCCATATTTGGTCAACGAGTTAGAGAGTATCATGAAAAATAGTATAAAGATTGCCCGAAAAAATGTCATTAAACACTTTTCAAAACAAGCTTTTCAAGTACAAAATTTAGAAAGTCTCTATAAATCCTTAGATGAGAACTGAAACAACATTCTTAAAGCCTAAAGAGTTTGCCAGCATCCTGCAAAGAGATGTCTATGCCAAATTTATGAATAGAATCTTCCATGAGATGAGTTTGCTTATGTATAACAATCACTTGTCCACAAGATATCTCGAAGGTAATTCTAGCATTCCTAATGAATAACAAAAAAGATAAAGCAATGGCAAATATCGAAATTGTTCTAGAGGATAAAACAAGATATAACCTAAGAGAATATTTTTCCACGTTAGCTGCCACAACTTTGAAACTCAGAAAAGTTATATGGCAGACTATCCAGAAGAAGGTAGCCAAGCTCCTTGTTTCAACTCATATTTGCGAATTCTCATATAATGAGCTTGTGGATTTCATGGAATTTTGCAATATTTTTGTTGAAATTGGAGAAGATTTCAGCAATTCGTCCTCAAAACTGTAATCAAAAAACTTATCACCTTGTTACCTTTAGATTCTGTGATACACTGCTTGAGAGGCTGAAAGAATACTATAATCATTTCCATCAGAACCATTTGAACAATATCAAGTCTGTATTAGCTACTGAAGAATGGAAAAGACTTCCATTACCAAGGAACTATAAACAACAGTCTCTGTTGAATTTATTAGCTCAATTCCCGAATGTCCAACAGAAAGTCAGAGCTATATTCCGTTCCTCTAAATCTAATGTCATTGAGTCTTTAAGCTTAGATGACATCAAGAAATTAAACTCTCCTTTGACTTCTTTTGGTAATTTTGCATCCAAACAATATTTAAGGGTTAGTCAGTGGAAATCCATTCAAGTTAGAGAATAATCTAAAGCCATCTAAGTCATACAGTAGAATGATCTCAGCTAAAATTGCAGACGTAAAAAAGTCCATATTCAAAGATAACTGATTAGACTTCTATTGATGAGATGAATGAAGATGAAAAAACCTTCTTGTCATCAGCTGAGAGCTTATCAAATGTTGATGAGGAGAAAGATAATGATGTTGTGGTTTGTGCAACAGCAAACTTTATCGTGAAAAACTTTGAAAAATATCTGCTGCTGATGGACCTTATTCGTCCTTACTCATTGGAAATTTTCACATCAATGCTTTATAGTTTCGAATATTATGTAAGATCTCTGGACGATTGAGCTAACTAACCATAGATCTATGCAGTTGTTACAACATACGTTCCACCCCAATATAGAAACGCTCTTTGTGGGGATGTCAATCTTGACAATCTGAATAATTTCAAAGACGACGACATGAGGATGGTTGCTCTCGAGAACGCTCATGATATTTTCTTATTCCAAAGTACTGACACAATGACTTTTAATAAAGCTTAGATTCTTACAGAAATTTGAAGGCATTTTTACCAAGAATTGTGGACTACTTTGAGAATTCCTTAACAAATATGAAAATAGAGCCAAATGCTTCAATCGGCGGGAATGTGTTGTTTGACCTTGGAGAGAGAACGATTGCAACTGAAGCTATGCTATTTGCTTATACTCATCTAAAATATGTTCAAAACCGTGTCACAGTATAAAAATACTAAGAGTTATCTTGACTTATAGAAAATTATAACTGATCCTGGTGAACTCGATGTTGTCATAAACTATTATCAAAGCTATGAGAAAATCATACCTGAAATGAGGTCTTTCATCTATGCCTGCTTCATGCCTTCTCTCATCAAGGTAGCTGTATTTCTTCTGTAAATAACAATGATCAGAATGATAATTTCTTCCAATCTATTCAGAACGTAAAATGGGAAATAAAGGAAACCTCAGAATTATCCAACATCTATATTGGTAATTCCTTATTGAAGGTGTTTAATAAAGTTTAGATCGTGTTGTGTACTTCGTGAAAGATTTCAGAGAAAAGATTCAATGTCTATCTGGAGGAGCCATTCCACAGCAAGTCCAGAACGACTTGAATAAAGACGTTGTCAATTTCACATTCAGACAACTCACAGATAATTACTCTAAAATCAGAAAGGCAAATAACTAGATAGTCTTTGACTGATATACTAGATTAATGCAGCAGGAAGAAATATGATGTTGCAAGATTTCTATGCTATCATACAAGGATTAGATGGATTGATTGATCCTAGATGCAATGAAAAAAAGGAAAGCACAGAGAAGTTCATTACTGCTTGGCACATGAATGCAGAAGATCTTACACAATTTGTTTTAGACAATAAAGTAAGAGTTGCTTAAGTAATTTTTGATTTTTAGAACACATATGCTTTGAGGCAGCTCAACTTGCTATTGAATTCTAGCAATGCCATTAACAATTTAAAGAAAAATAGTAAAAAAGAATTGTTTGCTAAGATAGAAAAAGAGTTTATTGAATTCATCAGGAATGGTTTGTAATATATGTTTATTTGCTCGTAAAATTACAATTCTTAAAACCATATCATCACAACTAGAGTCAAGCAGATAATTATTTAACCAATCATGCACATAACTGATAGCAATAAATTACAAGAAAGTGTCATGAAGTTCCTATTGTAGATATACGCTCTGCTCAAAGTACTCTCTATATCTAGCTGCTTCTTCAGCCATTTCTTCTTCTGTTCTACTTTCCCTTTCTAAAAGGATTAAATTTCATGACAAAAACATACGCTCAGAAGCAGTGATTTTAAGCTCCTCTCCTTTTGCTTTAAGGATTATATGGACATGTGAATGGGGAATAGATTGACCTGAAAACATTACATCAATAATCCTCAATTATACCTGCTTCTGGGCCGTCTTGAACAGCAACTTCACAAGTACACTATAGAGAATCTGAAGAGTACTGAGTTAACTTACCTTATAAATTTCTTCTATCACTTTCTGAACTTCGGCAACGCTAAGCCACAGATCACAAGTTTCGATTTCATTGAGTTCTTTAAGTCTTTGGACTTGTTTTCTTGGACTTACTAAGACATGACCAGGAACAGCGGGTTTTAAGTTGACAAAACCCACGACGTTCTTTCTTAGAAGGAAGATTTGAGAGGCTGGAATATCGATCTTTCCATACTTCCAGACGAATCCTGAGGATAAGATACTCTTCTGTGCCATTTTAATACTGTTTTTAAAAAGTTTTATTGCAAAAATTATCTCGTTATGTCAGAAGTACTGACTTTTACATCATGATAAATCGATAGAAACGGGGAATTTCTGAAGATAAATATAACCTTTTCCACCTAAATGATGCAGTGCCCACAATCAAGGAAGATATGAGGCATCTTTGGTTTAATTTAATTTCTAAAAAGCTAGAATGACATTTACAAATTCTATAGATCAGCTAAACTACCGAAAAGACTCCCAGCTCAAAGACGAAAATACAAAATATCTGAAGGACTATTATATTCCAAAAAAAGGTCCTAGTACCTTAAACCTGCCCATCGATTTCCTTAAAAACCAATTCGAGTAACCCCCATAAAATAATTTCTTTATCTACTTAGTTCCAGCTCATACTTACAATTACCATCCAGCCAAAATAATTCAAGTGTTAGATCGATTTCCAAAAGTAGGGAGCATAAAAATAATAAAGGGGGTATCCACAGAAATTTGAGAATCAGTTCACACACTTTACCAACAAATGATACCTCAGTAATCAGAAATTCAATCAGTATTGAGAGAAGAGAGGAAACCATGCCAAGTAGTATAAGAAAAACTCTTTCCAAAAGTCTAGAAAAGTCGTCTTCTGTGGATAGGATTGAAGAGATGAAACAAAGGTTCGAGATGATAAGAATCAGGGATAGAATGAAATCGATCAACAATAGGAGCATCAAAATAGGCTCGCTGTTAATTAATCCAGAGGTTCCAACGCTATTTACTGCTGACAATTCTCGCATTGATGACACAATCTCTTCCAAGAGATATAACTCAAATCTGAATTCAATAAGTGAATTAAGAACCCCTACAAGGTCAGTAAAGGTGGCTTCTTACTTGACACCAAAATATCGAAACATAAAGCATACACTCTCATCTGTGATGAATTTAGAAGATAAATCTTTTGAGAGCAGAGATTCCAATATTTCTAGCAAGAAACCTTTGCATAACTCAGAAAAGTAAGACTCTGAATAAAGACGTTTACCGAATAGAAAATCTGCCATTGATGTTCAATCAAGTTCCTCCACTCTGAATATTAAAGAGAAAATCCTCAAGTATCCGTTTTCGCAAATGAGGTTCAATTGTTAGATCACTTGAGAATAAGACTTTTGAGCGCCAAAGGTGGCACAAATATGATTATGCCGCTAAAGTACGTGAGCAGCTCAATGAAAGGAAGAAGTATGTTAGTCTTTCTATTATAATGTGTTACCATAGGCAAATATTGAAACCATCCCTTGCAAGGATTAATCCAAATCCAGCAAATCCTGTCAAAGGATTCAGAATGATAAATGTCATATTTTCTGCAATTGGTGAAAGAATCAAGACAACCAGAGTAGAAATTCCTATATATGTAAAAAGTATTCATATTTTATTTAATTTTTAAGGAGCAAGTACATGACGAACAAAAACTTTCAGAAGATTTTAATCAGTTTATTAAGAAGCTTGAATATCTATTAATGGTGCCGCGTCCAATTAAAATCATTTATATGCCCAATGAAACCATCTTATCAAACTTTTCTCAACTTGATGGCAACATCCACTTCGTTATAGCAGGTAACTTGAGACTATGCATGCAATTCATGATGATAGATGATCACCTCATCCCAACTTTCAAAAAGAATTATCTCAACTTTCATAGAATCGATCAAGTGACCGATGACAAATGGAATCTTATCTTGTACTTATTAAATGATAAGACAGGATTTTCCAAAAGGCTTTCGCTTCTCACCGACAATAAGATAGCAACTTTAGTGATACAGAATCATCTGTTAGAGTTCTCCAAGCTTCAAAAAGAAACCAATATGTTAGCCTCGAAGGCTGCCCCTAAGAAAAAGGCAAATAAGTATGCTGAACATGTCCAAAAAGGAGTAGAAATCATCACATCGCTTTGTGAACAATATGCTAATCAAGAAAATAGCTCAAAAATAATCGGAGAAAAATACGAGGAGGGCCTCAAAATGATTATTCAAGATAAGGAAAAGACCGAAGATATCAATAAGTATAGGAGAAAGAAGATTTTACAAGAGCTCTTTGCTGATGTTGACCTATTTCTTCAAAATAAAGAAAAGGCTGCATTTTACATAGACCAGCTAGACACTTTATTGACCGAGGAAACAAGAAAGGTTTCTCCAAAACATATCAAGTTCTCAAAGACAAGGTCCTTTTCAACATATAAAGGAATTTACGAGTATAAATAACTTGAATGAGTGAATAAATAACTAGGAAACGCCATAAAGCACAACAAATTTATGAGACTGTGGCCCATAATCATAGCTCCTTATTTGAGCACAACATTCCCAAACTCCAAGAAGAAAGCTCATTTAATCGACGAGAACTTCATAAGCTTTTTGTGAAATACAAAGCTCTCTGCGCCAATTATGGATTAGCTAAAATAGTCAAAGGACAAGAATATGGTAGATAAAATTATTAATTAACTAACTGATAGATTCCAAGCAGGGATTCGATCATCTCACATTCAAAGAAGGCTTTTCACAATTCGTACTCTCTACCGACCAGATGGTTGAAAAAATCTTTCAGTTTGGAACAACAGGTTTGATATAGAGAATTCTCAAACTAATAGTCCTAGACGAAGTATCGGGCATGACCTGGGACAAATTCTTGAGGTTGATGATGTCAATTCGAGCCAAGTCGGTTAAAGATAAGATTGGGCTATTCTGCAGAGTACAAGAGTTTTAGTACCATAATAATGTATTAGTTAATCGACGTTGATGGTAATGCAAGCTTGTCTTGGGAAGAAATCGAGGCAGTATGCCAATCAGCCTTAAAGCATTACAGAACACATGTCAATGATCCAATTATAGACAGTCTATCGGAATATTTTACCAGAGCAGTATTTGAAACCATTGGAGCGGCTTCTACAGAAGAGATTCCTATTAGGAGACTTGCTCAAATTATGGATCAAGGATTAGAGGCCATTGATTTGCTGTTAACCTTCTCAGGTGCTGATGCATTTCAGGATGAAGAAACTCTCTTGGAGAATAATTGTATTACAAAGAAATTTGCAAAAGTGAATACACAGGCAAGACTGAAGCAGGAAAAGGGTTTTATCAAAATACTCCAAGAGCTATAGTTTTGATTTTTCTTCGACTTGTGGATAACTTTTGATTCTTTTGGATTGTTTCTCAAATTTTTGTGGCTTATCTTGATATATAGTAAGACATTTACAACTCTAAATATCTCCACTCTTCTCTTATACCCAGATGAAGAATTGTAAGATTTGTGAAGTTAAAAGTAACTTTCAAACAAAAATACAATAAAACAAGAAGAACAAAAAATTATCAAAATTTTTCATAAAGTAATTATGCTTTCTTTGAAGACTGCTTCTTCTCCAGCATAGCCAATGCACCCTCAGGAGTATACTCTTGGGGGCTTTTAAAGTACTCTACTTTGTAATCGCTCAAACTAATTAACTCAATCAAATCTGAATTATTTCTCTCAAGCATCGGCTGATCGCCAGCAGATCCTCTTTTATTTTGCCATCTGAAGCTTCCTCTTAGTTGATTTATTGTGCTTGGATCCTCGCCAGCACTGGACGTTCTATGATGTGAAGGTTTCTTCACTACTGTGCCTGGGCTATTCATGGGATTCATCTGGTTTTTCTGTTGCTGAGAGAGAACCAATCTTTCAAAGTCAAAAGTAAGCTTATTAGTATGGAAAAATTGTGCATAGTAATCTTCTGCCTCGACAACGGGCTCTTTTACCTTTTCAACAGTTTGTTGTGGTGTATTAGGGGGGACATCCTTAGATGCATGGTGTTGTAAGAGCTGATGGTTCAAGATAGATTGTTTTATCTGATTTTCAATATGTTGAGGCATCATTACATGAGGTTTCTCAATGCTTCTTTCCTGTTTTGACATTGATTTATTGATAACCTCGATTGGCTTCTCGAAAACAGGAGCTTGGCCCATTGAAAATCCTCTTCTATGTTTTGGCGCATATTCTAAATCCCTGTTGAAAGAAGTTGATGGCTTGTGAGGAGTTATTTCCTCGTAGTTTATACTTCCCCGCATTCTTCTACTATCTTCTGCTCTGGATTGATCATAATCTCTTGGTCCTCCTTCTTCTCTAAATGAAGAATTGTTAGAAGCGTGATTAATATGAGAATATTTATGTGCACTTTTGTTTATGCTCTGAATAATGTATGGCAGATTCTTTTGAGTAACTTGAGTATTCTTTAGTCGAGAAGAATCGCTTAACATCTCAGCCAATTGTCTGTGAGAGTATATATTCTTCTGTGGTGCTTTTCTATCGAAACTTTCATGTTGTATGTCATGCCCTACTATGATTGAGTTATGTCTTGAGGTCGGATGATTGGAAAGCTCTGAAGGTTTCTGTTCATCGGGCCTTCGTGGTCTTTGGATTTGGTGATAGAATACCAATTTATCACTAATTTTCTCATTGGGCTTCTTAGCGCTATATACTGTCTTTTTTGACGGTATTTCCCGGACTTTGTAAATATCAGAGGATTTTAGTTGTTCTTTATCTCTTACTCTTGTAAGATTGAAAAATGTCATATTCAAGGGATTTTTTTTGTCAGTTATGCCTGATGCATTCTCATATTGATTCCTACTTATCCTCAGATTCCCATTGTGATCTAGAAATTATGTCTATAATCGAAATATCTCAATATGTACCTACTTGACGCAATCTGTTAGATTGTGGTCGCTCTCCAGTATATGGTTCTTTGGGAGTTTTGTTTCTGTACTTAAGACTGGGTGTTTGATGGGCATAGGCTGAAATCTGTTGTCCATGACCATCATTCATATTTATTAACGAAGAATTATTGCTGTGGTATTTGATATTTAGGTCATTCATCATCTGGGAAGCTGCAATTTGCGCTGAAATAAAACTAATATTTTATAACAATAAATACAATTTATCTCAAAATAAAAGAATCAGAATGTGAATATAATATTGAACTCTGGGCCCGTAATAAAGAAAGGAATTTCTAGAATCCAATGGGGGAAATCAAATGAATATGCGAGACGAAAATTTAGATGTATTCAATTAATAAAGAGCAAAAAGTATGCTTGAGACAAAATACAAAATTATATACAATTAATAATCTTCATTCTTGATGTATTCACCAACCTCAAACTCGAGAAGTTCCTTCTTTTTCTCTTGGTATCTCTTGATTTTGTATTGAGCACACATAGCAAAAATAGTGAAGAGGATGACAGCATTCATATAAACATAAAATGCCCAGTGTACCTATTTGAGTAAAAGCCATTTTTCATATTAATTACTTCATAGGTTTCATCTTGTATTTCAATTGCCTTGATTAGTTCTACTTCATTAGGGAAATGTCCTATCAAATTAAAAAGTTGTGCTAGATGGGTACCAATCAATAAAGAAGCAGATCTGACCGCAAGATATGAGCCACAGAGACTACTAGCTGCGATAATGATATGCCTAAAAAATGAGACTTCCTCATAATTTATATACTTTTGCTTTTTAATAGCAATAACACCAAATCCCAGGCCAAATACAATTAAGGTAATCATAAAGACAATCTAACACTTTAAGAGTAATAATGAATAGTTTACCATGCTCGAGTTGTCAATCTTGTATATAAAAGCATTGTACAAGAGAAGTCCGATGACGATACCAAACCAGGCACCTAATTCAATTAGGAAAAATTACAGAGATCATTTACCTATACAAAAGATTCCCAATTTGCTCATCTTCACTGTGGCATATCCAATACATGCTCCTACAATAGCCGCAAACACCATTAGAATCCACTTTGTTGATTCCTTGGATTCGGGTGTGATAAATTGTCCAAAGAATGTGAACTAATAGAATTAGAAAACACATTATTTTCTCGCATACCATTGTGATAAAGAAGCCTGTGACAAATCCAAAAACGAAGAGGGTAGGGATAAAAAGTCTGAGTCCAAGAATGGCTTCAATTGTTCCAATAAGAATTCCAATAATGAAAAACAGAACTTTATGGTCTGTAATAAATTGAGAAACTTGATCCAATGTGACAAGAGGACAAGCTAAAATCTAAGAATCCTTAGTTAAGTCTATTACCATGCTTAGTCTCAATTTCCACATGATAAGTAAAGTCATTGGTATCCAGATAGTGGTCGACTATGTTCATATCACTCACATCCTTATTGCATCTAAAGTCTAATGCGAAGCTATAGGTTTTCTCATTATTAGCATTAATAATATCATCAGGAATAGGGCTCCAAGTTCCAATTTTTGTAGTGATGTTATCACCACCAACAAACTTCATCTGCATTCCAGCAGATGCTTTTTCAGGATCTAGAAATGAATCCAAAGCTATATCACTCTTACCCAAAAGACTGTAATAAACTCCAAAAAATTTAGTGGAATTACTAAGCTGGATGCATTCTAACTCTGTTTGGCTGTCAAAGATATTTGCGAAGGTTGATTTAGAATTGCATTGGTGTACTGCGAATTTACATATGTTGAATTCTAAAGTCTTGTTATCTCCAAGTTGAATAACATAATCCCTAAAAGATGAGATTTTAAAAAATATTGGTTACTTGGTTGAGATAAGTGGGGTAAAATCAAAGACGGCACCATTCAGGGTCTGAATACAGTTCAAAGGATCAGAGTATGCAATTTGTGTTATTCCCAGAAGGAAAAACGCCAAAAGTATTGTTTTTACCATATTTCAAAGCTTAAATTTTTTTTATTAAGTACGTTTTTCAATTCTAACTTAATTCAGGAGAAAGATTCTGATCTTATACGATAAATATATATCGGTTTCTAGAGTTTATCTCTCGCTACTATTAATAGATTGATGAATGTCTCCTGAATCTGTTTTTAATAGTGAGGGCGAGTTCCAGCATAAAATCCTTTCAAGAATTTGGTCTTTCCTTTATATTTTTTCTCTTCAAGATAGGAGTATCCTCTATCATTGGGAGTGTAGTTCTACGATTTAATAATTATTCTCTCATTGCTTACATTAGGACAAATGTATTGGTATAGATAAGAGGAGTAAGTATGATGTTGTTCAGCTTCCATAAGTCTGACATAACCTTGGGTGACCCAGAAATCGACTTGGCTTGGGTCTCTAAGATGGGCTTTTTCTCTGAAGTAGGCAGCCAAATTCAACTTAGCCTGATGGGGATTAACTCTCCAATAAAGTTCATGTGCTCTAAGGATAAAAGGCATCTAATTCTTATCTAAGAATATCTTTTCTCTTACAAGTCTGCAAGCTTTTCTGAACAAGCGAAGGGTCTTTAGGGAAGCTTCAGCCATGTTTTTTGAAGGTTTTTGGTATGGAACACCCTCTGTAATGTCAGCACCTCTAATAGTGATATTATTTCCACCTTTTTCTCATTAATGACATGATATAACCTATACCAAATCCCCAGCGAGAGCCATGTGCATATTCTCCTGGGTTAACGTTATCACTTCTATATGACATGTTTGGACTCTTAACTTTATTTTGTTATTTTTATTCAAAATGAACAAATTAGTCAGAAATAGAATCATCTGCAGATATCTGAGAAACCAAACATCTGACAAGAACCTTGTAGGAGTTGAACTCCCAACAGTCGAGAAATATAAGTATATATGGATTGAGCGCAAGTTTAATAGATAGAGCCAAGAGAACAGGATTTCACAAAGGTGATAAAGCTCCTTTTGCCTATAATGAAGTGTTCACTTATCCCAAGGACTTCCAGCCATGGGCCCCCAACTACAAAGGCAATGGATTATTCTACGGAATGCTTGCTGGCGCTTTCTTCGGTAAGCGTAATCTTAATACAACTTACAATCTAGCTTACTTCATGTATGAAGACACTTATCTTAAGAGAACAGGAAGAACTCGTAGACCAGATAGAGAATATTATAAGCCATAAATCTTTATGCATCTAAATGATATACTGAAATTTCTTATATCAAGAAAATGGACTGACTAAGGAAAATTCTCTTTAATATCTGCATTAGATAATATTGACTCACTCACGTAACTCATTAGCAAATATCTAAATATAACATTTTTCTTATTATGCACCTTAACGGTCTGGTTTAGTTAGAGTTCATATTAAATTTTATTGACTCCATGATTTCCAGATTTTCATATCTAAAAAGGCAGTCTCAAGGCTTATATCAAGTAGTGAAGAAAAATTTCGCTCAAGAGAATAAGCAGGAGCTACTTGAAGCATTCCTAAATAAATATAAGAAGAATGTGAATAAAGACACATTCCAGGAAATACTCAAAGTATGCAATGCTGAAGAGAGGGTTCAATTGTTCAAGACTAATTGGTTTACTAAAGCTTTCTTCCTCGTTTCAAGATATCAAATCTTGGCATATTGTATCGGAGGTGGGCTTTACTCATTTTACATCATGCCAGAAAAATGGCAAAAGATTAAAGCTATGGAAGAAAAAGAGCGCGTTACCAAAAAAGAACAAAAAGAAATCATCAAGAATAAACAAAAAATCATTGGCGGTGGCATTGTTCTCCTCATTAGTGGAATCTTAGGTCTTTCACTTACATTAGCAATGGGAAAGAGATTGATTAAGACGATATATTGGCTGCCAAAAGAGAACAAATTTGAGATCAATTATTTCTCATTTTTTGGCTTTTCTAAACCTATTAAAGTCAGTCCTTCCGACATAATCCCAATTCAAAAGCCAAAAAGATTTGATACTACTATTGTCTGGGAGCTAAAAAACAAACCCGAGGGATATCAATATTTTTCTACAAAAGGAACGGGTGCTTGGGCGAACAAAGAACTTTTTGAATATATTGTCACAAATACACAATAATTTTGTGCATAACCTAAGTTTAGAGATGAATGAATTATGTTGTAAATGCACATGTGTAGCAAACCCCTTAAGTTTGATCATAAAGTAACATCCAAAGGAGAAATGTACAAATTATTAATAAGTGGGGAAGCATTTGAATAATTTATAGAAGAAAAGTTCTTTCAAAAGTGTCTATTACTAGCTGTCGAGTAATTCTTAATTCCACTTTCTTGATATGCTTT
>Ga0065720_1019336_pt1 | contig 28226 bp, 29 predicted proteins | sample Thericmetagenome_FD_59107 | JGI IMG/M metagenome (GOLD analysis project Ga0065720, IMG submission 59107) | Thermophilic microbial communities from the Joint Bioenergy Institute, California, USA of rice/straw/compost enrichment - eDNA_2 v2... | ecosystem: Engineered > Solid waste > Grass >... | reverse complement strand
CACCCGGGATTCGCTGGTCGTCACCGACCCAACTACTAACCGGGCCCTCAGTGGCTTAACTAGGGCAGAGCGGACGGGATGCCGTGCTTTCCACTGGGTATGGTCGTACGTGCCTGAGATGCTCGGAAACACTTCTTATAACCCTGGGCTCTAAGTACTGCAGAGAGACTATGGTCAAACAACTCGGTCACATCTCCGTAAGCCTATACGAAAGATGCTTAAAGAAGAAAAGAAGGAGATAAGAATAAATAAAAAACAGAAGGGAAGGGGTGAGAAAGAAGGAAAGAAGAAAAAAACTCGAAGAATCTATGAATAGAAAGTAAGAGAAAGCAAACAGGCACTCGTTAGAAAGTTAGTACAGTAGTCCTTCTAGCAAGTATCGAAGTACGAATAAGAGTGATCATTGCAAATCCTACAATATAATGGTCCGGGGCCTACGGTACGAAGAGATCATCTCTTCCTTAGACGGTTCTAGGCTAGATTTTCGGATTGATAAACGGGCACTCAACAACCGGCACAGCTTCCCACCACAATATTGGTTGTTTAGATGCCTCCCATTTGTATTGTCGACAGTCGTTAAGAAGATACACTATGGCCATATCTAAATTAGAGTTACACGAGGGGGGCCCACAATCCCTTACTGCTTGTACGTCAAACCACCACCGAAGCTGAACTCGCTGTTCTTTCCAGCTTCCCTGTCGACAACACCCTCGGTCTTGCCACTCTCAAACGCACAGCGACCCATATCCAGACCCGTGCCCTTCTCACCAAGTGCTGCGGCCGCCGCGGGTGAGATATCGAAATCAAAGATGTCCATCGGTAGACCCAGGGTCGTGCAAGCGTTAGGAATATCGACGATACCCGCCACATGGCCCTGAACTGGCGCGCAAGATAGCAGCAAGTAGGACTGGTAATCGTCATAGCCGAAGCGCCGCAGGTACTCAATGCAGCGGAGGGTAGTCTGGCGGTAGGCTGTCGTGACATCCATGTAGTCTTCACCAAGGTCGTCAGTTTACATCTTCAATACGTGATCAAGAAAGACACATACGCTGTTTGCCGTGTTCATCGACAGAGAAGCCCTCAAAGTAGATGTACCGGCCAGGGCCGAACTGGGGCTCAACAGGGCCTGGGATGTAGATGGGACTCTTCAGGCCCATCTTGGCCATACCGTCTTTGATGACCTTAAAGTTGATCGTGATGATACCTGCCATCTCGATGGCGCCGCAGAACGAGATCTCGCCATCACCCTGAGAGAAGTGCAGGTCACCGACAGAGAACTTGGCACCCGGCACATGGACGGGTAGATACACCTTCGAACCCTGTAAAGGTCAGTCAGCTTTGTTCAGGGGATACTAACAGAGAGGTATAATGGAATGTTTTACCCTAGAGAGGTTCTTGATATCGCAGTTGCCTGACCACGTTGTTGTTAACCTCAATGCTCAATAGCAAAGCAACTTAGGTGTTTCTTACCTCCATGCTCGGGGCGACCAGGAATGGTTCTGGCACCTTCCCGACCAATCTTCGCCTTCAGCTCACCATCTGCACTACCGGCGTGGACGTTGATGGGCTGAGGCCTAGAGTCCCGCGTAAGAATTGGATCTAGAACCTGGCTAACGCATGCTAGTTGGACTTACGGAAGGGCAACATCGCGATCCAACTTGTTTGCTGCAATCAGCTCGCCTTCACGCTTGTTCCAGGTGGCCAGAAGCTCGGCAGACGGAGCACAACCAAGGATACCAGGATGGATGAGACCAGCAAACTTGACGTGGGGGATATGTCTGCTGGTGGCATATATGCCCTCAAAGTCCCAGATAGCCTTAGCACTGACCAAACTGTTAGCTTCTTTGATGGTATGAGAGTCGAGCAGTAGAGCGTCTTACGCAGATGGATAGATCTCATCCAGAAAACCACCCTGTAATTCCAGGTTAACATCCCGTCCAGTCAATATCACTGAGGACTGTGGGCCAACATACGCCATTGCGCCGATCAAAGATGCCAGTGAAGCCCCATGGCCGATCTGGGAACGGCTGAACATCCATGATCTCTACCAAAAGAATATCACCAGGCTGGGCACCCTCAATCTCGAAAGGGCCAGAGAGGTAATGGGGCTTAGTGAGATCGATATTCTTGATGTCATCCGCGCAGTCATCGTTCTTGATCTGGCCACCAGTCCTTTGCATGAGCAGTAAGTTATGTGCTCACAAGACAACGTGTGAAGGCTCTCACGTACCAGTCAATGCACTCAATTTTCACTGTCTCACCATCCTTGATGGTGCCAGCAAACGGGACTGTCCAGAATGGTCAACAGCGTTGCAGGGGTCAGGTTAAGGGGAGTTCAATGGCCCATACTGTCAGGGTGCCACCTGTTCTGCAAACGAGTTAACATCCGAATGTATTCCAATACCCGTCCCCGAGGAACTTACGTGAAGGCAAGTCTGCTGGTCGGCAGGCTTGTCGAAGTCGATCTTGCAGACTGTACGAATTTCGCCCTTAGGCATGGTTGTTGATGTAGGAGGGAGGTGTTTTTGAAGGGTTTGGAGCACAGACACTACCAGCACAGATGATGAATTGAGAACTGTGGTTGCTAGATAGGATACGAATCTTCGCTTTCAGTCCGGGAATCGACCCTCGTTATATACTGACATGCTTTCTAATCCAAGCCTTCCTCAAGTCACTATCAACTCCATTTGGGCGCATCATCCCACATCTCTAACAGCCACTCTGCGTCTCCTCGGCAGGCGAGCATTGCGGACTCGTCATGCTCCAAACCGTCAAGGCGTAATTGGCCTATCAGAACCATCACAAGCATTATCAATGGTGCGGAAGCAGACTGGCAGAGAGGGTGGGAGTTGTGCGAAGGGCGACTTGCATGAAGCTTATCACCATCACGCTCTCGATAAGGCCTCGGTCACTGTGGCTTACAATGCCGAGAAGACCCCGCCTCCAGTTCAATACCAACCCCACACCCCGAGGCCTGGGCGGAGGAGAGCAAGCTCGGTGATAAGAAGCCGCCGTCGGAAGCGTCTCAAGATTCTGCACGAAAATTTAGTAATGAGTATAAACATCTATCCCCTGATTAGCAGCCAAGACAAAAAAACATTCCACTTCCCCCCCCGGAAAGCCGACGTCTATCAAATCTATTCTGATGGCATGTGCAAAGTGGAAGTCCTCATCTCCACTCTTCACCCGAGTTCCTGAAGCCGAATCGCGACAAGAAACCGAAAGCATTCAAGAGCCAAGCAACAATTCACTGGGCAGAAGCAGCGGGATATGGATCAACTTCCGAGTACGGAGGAGGCTTATCATGGAGGGAGTCGAGGTTGCTGAGCGAAAGGTTAAGGAACTTCTGTTTGTTCCTCCACTCGGTTTGTGTCTCCGCAAAGTTTTTAAACTCGGAAGGAGGCGGGGGAGGATCGGACACCTTAGTGATGAGATACGCAGTACTCTATGAGCAGATTGAATCAGTCAGCGACGATCGTTTTCGGCTAAAGATAGCAAGAACTCGAGCCAAACTTACCGCCTCCGCAATGCCATAAACCAATACCCCCAGCAGAGGCAGTCTCAGCAGCAGATAGAATCCGATGCCAAAACCAAACAACAGCCCCTCCCGACTGCGGAACCACTTCTTCTTCTCTTCCTTTGTGAACGGAATCCTCGAGAAATACGGCTCCAGCAGTTCGCGTACCAAACCTCTCGAAGCGAAGTAGCTCTGCAAGAACACCACAAGGAACCGCTGGGGGAGGAAAACACCAATCCCGAAAATCAGACTTGCAGGCCCCAGCCCAACAGCACTCTTAAACGTCCAGAAGCTGGCCGCCGGCAGGACGAAGCGGCCGATCTTCGGGATGAACGAGGCTGCATAGACGGCAAGAGAGATGGAACCCTTCTTCGCGAACCGAGAAAAGAAAGCTACCGCAGACTCGATCTTCTGTCTCGTGGTCTGTGGACTGCGCTTCTCTGCACTTCCCTTGCTATACTGACTCAAACTGGGATAGTAGGCCGGGCGGAAGGTGGGGTCAGAGTGGTCCTGATGCTGGTGTTTAACTGCATAAGTGTGGTCAACCCAGCGCAGGGACATCATGAAGAGGTCGTCGAGGGCAGACGGGGCGGCATAGCGCATTAAGCTCAAAAGGAAGAGCGGCAATTGCAAGACATGGTTTTCTATGAAGGCGAGGGTGTTCAAAACGGTGTCGTCCCATGTCGTGAGGTGAAGTGGGAGAACGAAGGAAAGAAGGTAAAGGATGAACTTGATACATAGACTCTAGAAGACCATGTCAGTGGTAAGCTTTTGAGAAAGACCCCGAGGCAGCATATTATGTACCGGCAAGGCTATCAGTAGGCGGATGATAATGCCTATGATGACGGCAAGGGCTGCTTGCTTGTAGTGAACGGACGTGAAGAGGTCAGGGTTCTGCAAGGCGCGGTGGGCTATCATCAGTCTGTTAGCCTCTACGGACTCTCGTTCATGCAGTGTTCGTCTGGTGCTTGTTCCTACCGCCGACAAGGGTCAGCTGCATGCCACGGAGGATGGCATTTAGGCCAAAGTGCGAGATGTCAAACTTTTTCATCAACCTCCCCAGGTCCAGGGGAGCGACCTGCTCTTCCGGCATTGTTGACCGTACTGATGGGCCAAAGTTTCGAACAAGCAGTTGGAGCTCAACCGTGAACTGCTTGGGCCTGGTGGCGAGGATCTTCAATGACAGGGTCCAGATTACTGGCGTCCAAGAGTCGAGCAACTGTGCCCCCACCACCGAGGGACGCAATGATGTCAACGCATGCAGGTTATGGGGGTAGCGGGCTTGGCACATCCCACCAGATGCCAAGACTCCACCGGTGCACTCGCCATTTTCTTATGAAAAGCGGGGATCCCGCGGGCCATGGTGCCGGGCTCATGCAAAGCTGCATTTCTGTCAGAAGACGAGGAATTTCTTTGCCATGATCTCGGAAATGGCATTTCGGATTTGCTCAATCAAGCTGTTCCCACTGTCAGCGGAACACCAGGCTGTGGATGGGTAATGGCATGAGTGAAGTCCGAGACCCGTGTTAGTGACCGTGATAGCGCACCGAAAGACCAATTCCCAGGGAGGGCAGAGAGCCAATCAGAGGGCTGGGTCGTTGATAGCGCAGCGTTGGCAAACAGAGTCCGCAGTTCAGGTGGGGCACATCGCCAGGCGCGACGGCTAAAAGTGGTATCTCTGGGGAACGCAAGGATCCAGAGTTTGGCCAAAGCCTTCAACCTTCCTCTCTGTCCCGTACTTCGTTTTTAGTCGTGTCTCGGTCCATGGCCGCTCCCTGTCTTCGCTGAAACAACATCTGGAAATCAACGTTGCTCGCGACACCACAGATTGGATTCCAGATACGCGCGCTGTTTCGATTCGACGGGAGCTGTCAGCCAATCTGTCGATTGCCCGGTTCATCGCGCCACTCTGAGACGGTTCCGTACATGGACGACGCCCCGGTGCCGCCGGCCTAAGGGACCATCGGCTCGCTGCAGCGTCTGTCAAATTGAACTGTGCTTCCGTTGTTTGCGAATTTGCGCTTTCTCACTACAAACTTTGGCCCTTACTTTCTCGTCACTCCTTCAGCTTCCTTTCCGCGATGCTTCTTTGGCCATAGAACTCCATCTGGATAAACACTTGCACCATGGATATCCCGAGACCGCGAAGCTCTGGCTTTCCAGCCCCGCGCCGCGTCGTAACCGCCCCTGTCCCACAGTCAACCCCGCAGTCACCTTCATCTCCGCAAGTCAGTAGTGGGCTGGTCGACACGCTCTACGTTCATCCAAATGTTAAGATTGTTTCCTTTACTGCAACCGGCCGGTCCCTCTCTGTCGGCCCGCGCACTGCATCCATTCATGAAGTTGAGCCAGGCTCACTTCCGTGGACTAGCCAACTTGAGCGAACTATCGCAGTGGGTAAGTTACTAGCCTCCAGAATGTCGTGTACGGTTACGCCAGAAGTGTAGGTTCCATAGGCTAACACAATGTGACGTCAGGTTCGTTTAAAATCTACCGCGCTCCCGGGTCTGTGGCATTCCTTAGTTGCGGTTCTGCTCTCCAGCCAATCCTTCCCAAGAGTCAGGCCTGGTGTGTCGATGTCGAATCAAGCAAGTTCGTTCTGCAGATCCGCCGTCCTCAGTACTGGAGAATTGAAGTTCCGGTAAAGGAGGAGGAAGAAGTTCGGCTGGCTTTACAACTACGAGAAGTGTTTGATGCCATCCTGCTCTTCGAGAAGACCCCATGTCCTTTTCAGAGACCATTCACCGTCGAACTTCCAGAGCTCCCAAAGACACCGGTTAAGAAGCGGCCGTGGACCCCTGCCCGTAGGTCGAGCGCGTCTCTGCCGCTGACACCAGTTACACCAGTTGAAATTGCCCGTCTGCATCACGGAACGCCCAGAGGGTCTTTCTGCGTGAGCGATTTACGGTCAAAAAAAGAGGCAGCGAAGGCTCTAAGTGAGCACGCAAGGCGTCTTGCGGTTCCTGAAGAGGAGGAAACATCTGGAGAGGATAAGCCCACTTCTTCACAGCCTATTGTTATAACACAGCCAGAAGCCAGGATTACCAAACCTACCGAGACCTCAAACACACCCAAAGAGGTTCAACGAAACCAAAATCAAGCATGGTTATCAGTTCCACTCCCTCCTTCCCCTCCTCTGTCCAATCCTGGCTCACCCCTTTTATCTCGTCTACCAACCACACCTGAGATACCCGAGGCGTCGACATCCCAAGAGGAGACGCGTCCCGAAGCCGAGACTTCACAGACATCTAAGAGATGGAGTGTCGCATCTTCCGATTCCAATGCCTCGTCCGAGTACAGCGTGACTACAGCGCCATCGTCACTTCCCGACATAGAGGTTGGAGAGTCCTCCCCCGAGCCACAGAACACTTCAACCACCAACATCACAGCACCTACTCAAACTGATGAGACATTGAATTCGATTCAGCAATCGACCAGGACATCCACGACATCTACCAGCGAACAGTCATCATCTGCTCCATCCACAACTTTACCCCCTACCCGCCGCCCCGTCTATCGTCGGGCAACAACAAGCAGCAGTATCTCCCCATCCCGTCGTGCCCTTACTCCTCTTCCCTCAGCCGCCGACCTTTTCGCTCCCCGTGCGACATTGCTCAACGCAACCTCTACTAATGAGAACTTGGCCACTAGCACCGCATTGGTGGTCGCTAACCGTCCGCTCTACACAACAGTCCTCCACAAGCTCATCTCTTCACCGCCGGCTCACCTGATTAGCCTCATGCTGCGTGTTGCCTCTCGGATTGCTGCAGGCGAGTGGCGTGGCCTGGTCCTTGGTAGGGGCGAGGGCGGCCAGGAGGTGAGCGTGCATTGGGACTGGTCGGATGATGATGATATAGGTGACGACATTCTTCGCCGGGGTAGGAGACGGAGAAGGGTCGTCTGGGATCAGCCAGAGACTCCTACTACTCCTTCTGGATGGCAGGCCAAGGAGGGGAAGAATGTCAAGGACACGCAGTCTAGGAGTGGCTGGACGTTCTGGGGTGATGAAATTGATGATTGGTGGGCTCAGAGGAGAAAAGAAGGCAAGGGGAGAATGGCTGGAACCTTCCCGGAGAGCGACGAAGAAGATGACGAAGTCGGTCCGATGGGCGAGCGGAGGAGCAGCAAGAGCAGGAGCAGGAGTAATAGACGAGGACGTAGTGGCAGCGATGGGAGCAGAGGGCGGACTCGGTCAAGGGCGAACTCCCTGCTCCTTGGTCTCGGCCTGAGCCCAGAGAGCGATGAGCTCGAGAAGAGAGCTGAGGAGGCGGCTGCTGCTGCGACGAACGATCATGGCTATGCCATGCCTGGTGATTTTGAGTGGGGTGTCGATTAGAGTACGACTCCTCCTTATTCTGGAACCGTGCCTACAGGCAGTGATCGGGCTGTGTCATCGTCTGCCTCTGCTTGCTCTTCGATCTCATCTTGCTCCTCGTGGTACACCTGCTCGGAGGTGTTCGTCGCGGAGCCTACCCCTTTTTATCCAAGCATCTTGCTTTGGTTTTTATGGAGTGGTGTTGGTAATGAGGGTCCTAGCGTCTGACGCCTGGTTATGACTACTCATGGAGTACTGCATATGTGAATCCCATGTTTGAGATACCCTGTCAGTTTAGGTTTTTTTTTCGCAATTACGAGTGGCATAGTTAATCCACATTCCAACGTCTATCTACAAACTCTGGGAAGTTCTATGGACAGATGGCTGCTCTAGTATCATGGCCCTCAAACTCACGCCCAAGGAAAAAAAAAATTCTATCTTATCCAGCCCAACAATACAAAGTCATTCTTTATCGGAAGCAACAACCTCCCATCACGTAACAACCGACAACCTTCGAGGTTATTCTCTCCAACCCACGTGTTTGGCAGGAAGAAATGCCGTTTGATCTTTGCATCATTCGTTGGCAAAGATGGGCAGTAAACTGGCAATGGCAGTAGAGGCACTGTGCATACCCAACACTGCCGGTCGAGAAACACAAGATGCCCATCAGGGAGGATACCGAAGGGGGGACAATACATGCCAGCCTTGAACTTGTTCGAAAGCAGAATTGGACTGATGCTGTTGAGAAACGGGATTTCGGCGGTGGCTGACGTGTCCGCGTAGAGACGCTGAAGGGGAATAATAACATCACGGTCGTACATCTCCAGGCGAGTGTGTGTCATCCGGCGCAAATCACTCTGTTTTGGCGGTTCCAGCATCGAGGCTTTGAGAGATATCAGGAAAAGGTCTGGACAGTGATTGTCGTAGTGAATGCTGTTAAGAGTGAATTTGATCTTTGTGAGCCGTTTCTCTGGCCGTTTTTGGTCCTTCTGCTTCTTCGATGATGGGGTGTTATCTGAGGGCAAAATGCCCCCAAGGTTGACGGTTAAGTTCGATACTTTCTCCAGGTTATCCCAAGAGAAGACAGAGATTGAGGTTGGTGTGAAACGAACTACGTACTGTGCTTCTACGGGATGTTGGAACCATTTGATGAAGGAGACGGTCGACCTGCTAATTCTGATCTCGGTATCCCCGGCTGGTTGTTCCAAAAGGACAGCCCCATCAGAGAGAGACAATAACAGCGATGCTGTGTCATGGTGAACCAAGAGCCGACTGCCTTCCGCATTTACCAAGACTTGCCGGATGTTTTGGCCTTTGGCTGGATCGAGAGACACCGGGAAACTGAGTTCCAATTTTGTGGTCGATAAACGCTGAGGTTCTCTTGCTGCTTCAAAGTCTGGTGAAACCAAGAGGATAGAGAGAAGAGCAACAGACCTGGTCGAGGGCTCCGATTCGCGACTGGAAAAGAAAACCAACACTCCGGACTCAGCATTCCAGACAAAGCGTGATAGGGGCGGGCTTGGGGCATCTATTGTATGCTCCAAACCACGGTCCGGATCCCATAGCGTGATGTTCTTCTCAGAGACACATGCAACGAGTGGCCTGCTAGAACTCCACCCCACTCCCAGGGCCGGGATCGTATATCCCCAAAAGTTTGGAAGCTGGTCGCCGGGAATGTGTGGTTCAGCCGGTAGCTCTTGCGTCAAGTTCAAGAGCGCTGCTGCAGGCTCATGTTGGACATCACTGCTGATGGCTAAGGGAGTGACCCCCTCCTGTAAAACTCGGGCCTCTCCGCCGTTCGCATCATGCAAGCTGTGTTGATTGAGGCCAGGTTCTTCTACACCAAGCCCGCCGAGCCAAGTTGACTCCCACACTCTGCACACTGACTGGTTACTCGAGTAAAGCCTTGTCCCATCTGGCGGAAAACATATGTCAACCTTTCCCAAAGATCGGGCATAGGGGGGAGCCTCCAGTCTCTGGATGCGAAGCAAGGACGACACAGTATATATATCAATGTAGTCAGGGCCAGCTATTCCTCTTCCAACAGTTGCGAATGTTTGCCCGTTTGGATTGCATCGGAGCATATCGGGCTCCCCATCACTTTTGCCAACATGGCAGATACCGAATCTGATAACCTGTTCATCTGTATTCCAATCAAACAGCTTTAAATACCCATAAGACACGCGATTGATACCGATAATTGATGTGCCTGAAGGGTGCCAGCTGAAAGCTGTGATGTCTTCTAATTTCTGCTGACTCTCCAAGCGTGGTTGCGGGTTGAGTGAATAGACAGATAAGATGTTTTTGGTAGTGACGTTCTCTCCGCTGTGGGAAAATGCAACTCTTGCTGCATCGTGATCGAATAATGCATGTACAGGTCTATATGTTTTCCCCTCAGGCCAGAGAAAGGCTGCGTACAGCTGCTCCCACTCGGAACTGCCGGTTGTCACATGAGGTCCTGACCCTGTGAGGTGGGTGTTCAAGCGAAGGAACGTAGGTTGAACCGTAGGAGTATCTTCTGCTGACCCTGTTCTGCTGTCGACGCTATCCAACAATAGCATCAGCAAGTCGTCCGTTTTGCTAAAGGTAACATCCAGCAACTCCCAAAAGCTACCAGAGTTTGGCATGTCTGTTGTCAGCCTCAACGAGCCATCCACAACGTTCCATACATAGGTTTTAAATCGTGTAATGCATGCCACGAGGGACCCAGAATTATTGAACACGATGCGCTTGATTGTGCCCTTATCCTGCAAGTCAAACGTCTTCTGCTCACGAAAGAGCTTTGTATCACGAAGCACAACTTTTGAATCCACGTGTGTGCCAACTCCTAAAGCCAAAGTCGAAGTGGAAACGGCCAGAGCAAGGACGGGCAGGTGGTTTTGCTTTGGCAAAATACAGGCTAGACAGTCGTCCCAGTAACGGTTCGCGAACCCATGTGTCCAGGTTGCCAAGACGGTGAATGGGCTGTTGGCAAACATCTTGTAAAGAATCGATGATGTTGGGCACAAAGAAGGAATGAAAGTATAGATGACCTCTGGTTGATCGGAGAGATGGTGGTAGAAACTCGCGGGAAGTTTCGCCAAGTCGGTTGCCCAAGATTCCAAGAGAGAAGCGTCTTGATTAGCATTATGGTTGGCGAGTAACCCATTGGCCGTCGCTGTTTTCCATTTTCTCGCATACGTGCTCAATGCCGAAGACGCAGCGTAAAGTCCCGATAACTGACCACTCATCGCGAGATATTGTATCCATGAAAGCGGAAAGGTTCTTTTGAAGAACTTGATAACCATTTCTCGGACTCTATCAGATTCGATCGGGCAATTTTCAAGATGTGCAATCCACCACCGGGCAGCATAAGACAGGAATCGAGGAATGGTGAGATTCTGTAGCTTTCGCTTCAAACTCGGGTCTGAAAGCACAGTCAGGCATTGAACTAAGAGTTCCTCATGGCCATATCCAGAAGTCAAGTTGAAGGGGTGCCGTTGAGTATTTTCCAAATATTCCCTGGCAGAATGATGTACTAAGGAAATTCTACCCTGAGGGTCAATGACAACAAACTGTCCGCAGACTTCGTTGACTGTATGATGGAGGTCCAAAACCGACGTGAAGGCTGTTGGATATAAGTCAACCAGTTCTTCTAGGGAGATGGGCATCCTCGCATATGCGGCCCACAGTAGCAGAATCTGGGCGAGAGCCCGGTCTTCCTTGGTTTCAAGAGCTGCGACCGAATCCATCATTCGATGGTACAGCTGATCCATTCCGGTAGGCATCGTGTTCAAAAGTCGTTTGATCTGATCCTGGCGATGGCACTTGACTACTTGTTGGGTGATTAAGCTTGCCCATAGAAAGTTTCCTTGGGATCTGGATGTTATCTCGTTGACGATTTGCTCCTTGAACTCGTTCGCACATACTATGTTTTCGCATGGAAGGTAATCGATTTCCTCGGTTACCATTTTCCGGATGTCGTTTTGGTTCTCAGGTAAAGCCATTTTCACGATGTTAATTGCTTTGGCCTTCTTGAAGGCATAATCAATGTGTGGAAGTGGGCGACTGAAGACAAGAATTTTGAGTGGGAGCTTGAACTGGGAAGATTGTGATAAGAGCTGTATGGTCTGCTTGCTGGAGTTAGATTCATCCACTCCATCGATGACCCAATAAAAATGGACAGTTATCTCAATCTGAGAGAGAAGGCCAGAAAATAGCGTGCGCCAGATGTACGCAAAATCGGAATTTGCAATTCGACTGGCAGAAATCGACTTAGTCAACTCGACAATAGCTCGCCGGTATTCTGGAATTTGACAAGCAGTTTGGTAGGCAAGAGACAGAAGCAAGTCTTTCGTCGACTGTTTGTAACTCTGCCCGTATTTGAAGAAGAAATAAGCGCACCGATAACCAGATGCCAATAGGTATTCAACAATGAAAGAGCATGTTATCGACTTTCCGCTCCCTGGGGGAGCATATGCCCACAGAATCTGTGTTGTTTGGGAGGAGAGCCAGCTTTTAACCTCCGCACATTCAAGAAAACCCTCGCAAGTTCCGTCTTTTTTGAAAGAGGAGATAACGGCTAGATCGTCTTCTGGAGGGCTGGTTATACCAAGAAGATTGGAAATCGTTTTTAGGTCATGGGTTGTAGCTATTTCATCCTCCGAAGTGAGTGTCTCAACAATCCGGCGAAGTGCTCCGATGACAGCAACGAAATTGGGGTCTCCTGGACCAGTAAATTTGCATACGGTGTGGTGATCAGCCGCTAGAGGGGCCGACGTTTCGTTTGGGTATCCGGTAACTGCGCTCCATTTCTCAACAATGGTTGGTGAAACTGGGCCAATAGCTGTCGCGACGGTTTCATAAAAAGAGAAAATTTGGAGCTTTGGAGCAAAATGCCGAAAGCTATCGTTCAGATCATCAAGGGTAGCACTCCTTGGATCTAGCTCTCTGATATATTTTTTCGGAGAATGCCCAAACGGAAAACTTGCAGAGAGTATCGCGTTCAAGATGCTGGCCAGGTCACTTCCACGATGAGGGGTAGCGAGGAACAAGACCGCCCGGATCATTGAAATAATTGCGCTGAATTCAGGATTTGAGTGACCCTGTGTGAAAGCCTTCTTGAAGACCAAGCCGCCCATAGAATGGGCTACAATGATGATAGGAACTTGACCAAGCCGTTCTGGTGTCGTTTCGCTGTACTTCATCCGGAAAAGAAGATCGTTTGCGAAGTCATCTAATGTAAATGACACTTGTTTTCTCTTCGAGAAGTTTGCATCATATCCAAATGTGAGGATACGAGCCGTGGGTATTTCATTAGGGAGCCAGAGTTTAGGCCAAAAATAAGCCACTTTTCTTTCCCAGCACCAAGTTCGCACACTAGATCCGCCAAGGCCATGAATGAAGAGTATATCCACCGTGCGAGATGGAGGTGTATGCAATACGGTGATTCCCAGCGGGTCGCTATCACCGCGGAAGTCCTCGGCGTTTGTTTGCTGCAGTTTAGATGATGAAGGGAGAGGTGTCAAGCTGGACGGAAGTGGGGAGAGAATGGCTGGTGTGACTTCGCTTACAACCACCGTTGTGGTACTTGAATCGACACCAGACTTACCATCCAAGGAGTCAAGAGGAGCTCTTGACTTAGTTGCTTTTGAGTTAGGAGGTTGGCCTGGGTCATCAGGCTGAGAAATAGCAGCAGATTGAGAGTTCGACTTCTGGCCACTTCTGCCTACTTTTGACGCTTTGCGGCGGAAGTGGTCCCAACGTTTGAGAAATGAAGGAGGCATGACGTCTGGTTTACCATATAATAATAGGCAGGCTGTGAATGGAACCGAGAGCGCAAAGTAGAAGAAACCAAGGCAACTTCACCCTTATACATTAATGTCTTCAGTCGTCACCACTCAACTACGGGAAGTCTTGTGAGAGATAAGGTTGCGCGAGGGAACGATGGGAAGTAGTTAGCCGCCGAGTAAGAACCACTTTTCTGTGACCTAGGCACCGAGTCCCACATAACAGTTGCCGTCTTGGCGGCTTGTGGTCGCGATTGGGAACATTGTTGACCGAGCTGTGGATCTCATGTCTTTCATCTGGATAAGCCAGGTTGGAGAAACAACGCAGTGAACGGGCTGTGGGATGCTGACAGCCAATAAGGCTTTATGAATCCTTGGCATCAAGCAGAGGACTGGGCGGTTGGTATGGACCTGCATGGCCATTGGGCTTGGTTGCCTCCGAGCTGCGGAGAGGGAATGTTGCCTAGCATGATGGTATGCTTGGGTCAGATATCCTATGAATACTTCGCTAGAAAGGCAGTGAACCTAGGCAGTTTGCTGTATATACCGGCAAGATTGATCAGTAGATCATGGGGCGCATATTTTGCAATCAGAGTTGCGTGACTGAAGTTTGATTTACGAGTCAATGTCATTCGCAGCAGGAGGCATACCAAGCGAGTTCTGCTGATTACTTGACTTTTAGCGCCCGCCAGTCGGTATGTGGCTGCCTTATGTGAAAGTCGAAGAAATCCCGTATTTTCCACCTCAATCATCAGTGTTACAGAAAGACATGAAACAGGACAAACCTGTACAACACCCTGTTTACCGGCAGCAAATAAGACTTTCACGAGTATCGCGGTAGCTTCAGAGCAACATGGCTGCTCTTAATACCAAGTTTTGTCCAATATTCCTCTCATTCAGACCCAAACTTAAATACCACGAATCAGTCATCTCCTCAGATCCAGGCTGGGCCGTACAGAAGCGCTGGAACTCCTCCGTCTCCGAAAACGCTGCTCAGCCGGATCGGCGGGACGTAGTCCGCTTGACTTTGCAAAGAGATTTAGCACATCAGTTAGGGATACGACACCAGTCAAACGACCTGACATGCTGCGAGACCCAGCAACAACAGCAGGGCTGAATGTGGTTTGGGTCGGCAGCGGCGATGAAGATACCGGGGCTGACTGGGGCGCAGAAATCGGGCTTGACAAAGGTGAAGGAGTAGGCGGAGGGATGACGACAGTGCCAGCCGGGCTGGATGATAAGACTGAGGAGGAAGATATGGGATGAGTGGGACCGAGTAACGGGGTAGTTGGCATACTGGGAGAGGGCGAAGCTGACTCGATAACCCACATGCGATGAGAGCGGGTAGCGACAAGCTTGGCAACTGTGTGGCCAAGGGTTGAGTAGGGCGTGACGTGGAACACTGGGACAGAGTCCCGGCCATGCTCAACGCCACGCTCGGTAAGGATCTTGCTGATGAAGGTCATGCACGAATTTTTGAGTAGCCATGCGTTGTTGGCACTGACGAGGTGTTTGACATCTGCGGTAGAGATGTTGCCCACCACAGTACGCGAGTGATCAACAACTGGAACAGAGGTCAGGCACTCGGTGTGCATCAGGAGGAGGGCGTCAGTCAGGGGCGCGTCAAAGCTTGTTGACATTAGCGATTCAGAGCAGGTAAAGAGTTTTGACTGCAAACTTACTTAACAGCAATAATTTGCTGAGCACCGATCCCTAAATCTCGGAGCATGCTACCAAACATGCGATCAATGACGGGGAAGTTGACAGCCTCATGCCAAAAGAACTCCGCAAGGCGCAGTTGGCTTAGAAGACCGATAACCTCTCCAAAATCATTGGCGATTAGTATGCGGTGAATGCCACTGCCAAAGGCTTCGATGGCCTTGTCGAGAGTGTCCTTGGCACGCAGTACCACCAATTCTTCTTTGCGGCAGATTGGCTGTATTTCACGCAGCGTTACCTTTTCCTGGGCTCGGGCCCTCTTAGAAATAGTATCATAGAGAGAGACTTGGTCAGGTCCAGGTTTCGCGAGGCCTATGACAACTAGGAGGTAGGCGTTTAGGTCGCTGTAGTCAAACGTGGTAGCGACAGCGACTTTCACTGTTGGTTTTCCAGCTTCGGACTCCTCAGTTGAAGAGTTCTCAGGCGAAGGTACTTCCGCCACTGAGACGGCAGATGGGGCTTTTTCGGGTGCGATCCCGTCGCGCAAAAGGACAACATTATTGGGACTCTTGAGGAGAATCTAGTATATCAGGAGTTTTGTCAGCTTGATGATGTGGAGATGAGGAGAGATAGATCGATTGACTTTATCGTACCTTGGTGGCATTCTCGACACTGTCATCCAGCCCTGCCCACCTAACATCTTCTGGGACAGCGAGCTCTTCGAGAGCGATATCGCGCCAGTCGCGGCCAGCATAGCGGGGATTAGGATTGCGGTTGGCATGCGGATGGCTGATAAGCTCCTGGAGCATTTGCTGAGTAAACGATGGGTGGCGGGAAGCTCGGGGTGAGGGAGGAGGGTGCCTCTGGTTCTCCACGAAGCTATGGCGGTTGACATGGCCGTAGATGGAGCTCGGGCGGTGTGTGCTCGACTGGGAATTCGTTCTTGACATAGGTGTCCCACCAGCGATTGGCATCGAGCTGCTGGTGCCGTTGTTCGTGTTGCCTAATGCGGGCCGTCCTGAGTCTGTGCTGTCCATGGCAGCTGTGCGGAAGTGCGGGCGCTTAAAGAGGGGTTGTCGTGGTGATCGCGAAGATGAAGCTGGTCAATCACATATACCCGCGGAGTACTCTTCTATCCCTTCGAATCTATCCTGGTGTGATCCAAATGTTTGCAGCCACCATTGGATGTTTGGATGTGTGGGGGTTGACCAGGACGAAGCAGCGACAGCTGGCGCAGGTCGATTGGGATGGTGTTGGACAAGGATTGTCGATGACGAAGCTCAAGAGGGGCTGTAGAAACGGAAGAGGAGCTCTAAAGTCGTTGCTGTGCTTCACACCCCAGTGACCTTGAACTAATGCGTTCCTTGGAGTCAGCCGGCGCCAGAAGCAATTGTACAGGCAAGGCGACAGTCACCACATGACCTCCAACATCACCTTTTCCACACTCGACCAGTTTTAGCCAAATATTTTCCTCTGCTGTTTCTGGGGAGACTCTGATGGTCACCGCCCAATGTCCCAATTGAGTCTCACTCAGCCTTAACGGTTGAACGATAGGCAGGCGGGAGTCGAGCCATCCCCGCTTGCTTCTTGACGTGGAGTCACGCCAGCCGTAATCTAATGGATGCTGCAGGGCTTGTTCCGTTTAAATGCATCCTATCGCATTATAGAAACCTTATCTGCTTATCAGGGCAGATTTCAGACCTGATGCGTTGCACTCTGATGAAGGACAGATCCGCGCCTATGACGCGAATCTAGAAACCACGCGCATCTACACGCCTTGTTTCCAGAGTTGCGCAGTTTTACAAACTATGTACTTAATTATGGTTACAGCGAAACACCCGACTGATGCGAAGCTTCAACAGCTGCACATAGTTACATATCTGAATCGAGCTAGCTGGTTCACAGCTCACCGTCTTATCAATTAAGAGCCCGACTCAGATCTAGGTGATTGAAAACGGATAAAGCAAGAAACCCCTAATCTAACCACTTGAGGATTCCGAGGGAGCAGATTCCGACCAAGTTGTTCACGGCCAACATTGCTTTGAAACACATGCCACAGATCCCAATCAACTTGGTTGTTAATTGGTACATAGGGATTGTAGATGAATGCCCAAACCATCTTGGTCTTGGGCTTCAATTTTTTTTCACCTTCCAGTGACCAGTGGATACGGTGCGATAAACCGCAATTACTGTGTATCTCTAACAGGGATGCTTCCTGGAGAACTTCACTGCGCTTGAAGCGAACTAGGAACAAGGCCTTACTCGTAGTTTTGATGGTTACATAACTTACTCCTAAACTTTCTAGTTATTTAGCGGCATGTCCGAAGATATCGTTTCCCTTCCGGACTGAATTGCTGGTTGACTTCTCTTATCAGTTCTTAGCTGAGGCCTGTGGTCGTCATGTAAGTTCGGGGATGAAGAGCTGACACTGTGTGGGCAGGAAACCTGCCCCTCCCCCACCTCTGCGATTGAACCAATCAAAAAAATATGAGGCATGCCTGTTGCCTTTTTTCGATCACCCTTCGTCCTACCCAAAAAGTTCCCCTCCCACTAGCCTTGGTGTCCTCAATCACGCCGCCCTGCCGGGACCTAAGTTTTTTCTTCTCGGTATCGCGATCCTCGGCACAACGACACGTTCATCAGTCGCGATCATTTCTTGCGACTTCTCTTGCGGTATTCTCAACCTAGACTGACGTCCTAGGGGGCGCGTCACAGACCGGCTCAGCCCCTCCTCCCTCCACAGTGGCTCTAAAGCCCACCTAGGCGTTCGTGTGGTTTTCAGGCAACAAGACCTGGCACCCCCTTCTCAGCATCTCTCCGGATCTTTATCCCCTGTGTCTGCAATAATTTGCGTTTATCGTCGCACCTTATGCGGCAAGCCTGATCGGTTGGAACTCCTGCAGCTCCTGTTTGGCTTGACCGTACACAGCCCTTCTCTCCTCCTTAGTCAGGAGAAGCACTATCAAGATGTCGATGCTGCCGCCTGATATCAGCGCCCAGCTGGTCCAGCTCCTTCAGCAGCTTCAGTCAGCCGATAATACTGTTCGCTCCCAGGCCGAAGATGTGCTTCAGAATCAGTGGACAAGCCAGCGGCCTGAGTGGCTGCTGATGGGTCTGGCAGAGCAAATTGGTACCTCCAGCGACCCCTCGGTACGTCTCGCACTCGAGTGGCCCCCACGGGCTGTCATGCGTAAAACCATCCCTTACTCATGTTGGTCCTTTATACTCCCAGCTGCGCTCTTTTGCTGCCGTTATCTTTCGCCGGATAGCCTCCAAGACCCGCAAGAATATCAGTGGGGAGAACGTCGACCTGTTCATCTCCCTTGAAAGGCAACACAGCACCGCCATTCGTGCAAGACTGTTAGAAACTCTCCTTACCGAATCCGATAAGAATGTGCGGAATAAGATCAGCGATGCCGTTGCCGAGCTTGCCAGACAATATGCTGAAACCGGTTTGTCACGAAATCCCCACCTCAATGTAATCGGAAATCCTGACCTTACTTCTAGGAGAGTCATGGCCCGATCTCCTCCAAGCTCTATTCACCTTAAGCCAGGCGCCTGATTCTGGTAAGCGGGAGACCGCCTTCCGTGTTTTCACAACTACACCTGGCATTATTGAGAGGCAGCATGAGGAGGCTGTGGCTGGAGCATTTTCCCAGGCCTTCAAAGACGAATCAGTCGCGGTACGCTTCATGTTTCCCTTGGATGCTGGTGCATACTAAAGTAAATGAGAGGCGATGGACTAACTATTCTGAAGGTTCGCCTGGCCGCCATGGAAGCTTTTGCTGCTTTTTACCGGAATCTGCGCAAAAAGGATCAGGCCAAATTCCACGCCCTCCTGCCCGAACTTCTCAATATTCTTCCTCCCATCAAGGACTCACAAGACTCTGAGGATCTCAGCAAGGCTCTGGTGGCACTCATCGACCTGGCTGAGACTTCACCAAAGATGTTCAAGCCGGTTTTTAATGTCCTGGTCCAGTTCTCCATTTCAGTCATCCAAGACAAGGAGCTTAGTGACCTATGTCGCCAGAACGCCCTCGAGCTCATGGCCACTTTCGCCGACTACGCACCATCGATGTGCAAGAAGGATCCTAACTACACTAACGACATGATCACGCAGTGTCTCAGCCTGATGACTGATCTTGGCGAGGATGACGATGATGCTGCGGAGTGGTTGGCTGCCGATGATCTTGACGATCCTGAGAGTGATCAGAACCACGTAGCCGGAGAGCATTGCATGGATCGTCTTGCCAACAAGCTTGGCGGTCTGGTCATCCTCCAGCCTACCTTCAACTGGCTGCCCCGTATGCTTTCTTCCCCTGCCTGGAGAGACCGCCATGCTGCATTGATGGCTATCTCAGCGATTTCGGAGGGCTGCCGTGAGCAAATGCTTCCTGAGTTGAAGCAGGTTCTTGATCTGGTTGTCCCTGCTCTCAAGGATCCCCACCCCCGTGTCCGCTGGGCTGGCTGCAACGCCCTTGGTCAAATGAGCACCGACTTCGCCCCTGAGATGCAAAAGAAGTTTTATGATATCGTTCTTTCTGCCCTTGTGCCTGCACTGGATTCTCCAGAGGCCCGAGTCAAATCCCACGCGGCAGCTGCTCTGGTTAACTTTTGCGAAGAGGCTGACAAAGCTGTTCTTGAACCTTATCTAGACGGTTTACTGACAGCTCTATACCGTCTGCTTCAAAATGAGAAGAGATACGTTCAGGAGCAGGCTCTGTCCACCATCGCTACGATCGCTGATGCGGCAGAGCAAGCCTTCGCGAAGTATTACGATAGCCTGATGCCCCTGCTCGTCAGCGTTTTGTCGCGCGAGAGCGACAAGGAGTACCGGCTTCTCAGAGCAAAGGCGATGGAATGCGCGACCCTCATCGCCCTTGCTGTCGGCCCCGAGCGCCTGGGAGGGGATGCTATGATGCTTGTTCAACTGTTGGCCAATATCCAGGACAACATCCAGGATCCAGATGACCCACAGGCACAATACTTGATGCATTGTTGGGGTCGGATGTGCCGTGTCATGGGCAAAGCTTTTCTCCCATACATGCCAAAGGTCCTTCCCCCATTGCTTGAGCTCGCGAGCGCCAAGGCGGATGTGCAACTCTTGGATGACGAGGAGCAGATTGCAAAATTTGCCCAGGAGGATGGGTGGGAGCTGGTCCCGCTGCGCGGCAAAACGATCGGTATCAAGACTAGTGCTATGGACGACAAGCACATGGCTATCGAGCTGCTTGTGGTGTATGCCCAAGTGCTTGAGGAGGCCTTCGCTCAACATGCAGATGACATCATGGAGAAGATTGCTCTTCCTGGCCTTGCCTTTTTCTTCCATGATCAGGTCCGATTTGTGTCAGCCAGGCTTGTACCACAGCTGCTCAGCTGTGTCAAGAAGGCATATGGCTCTCAATCACAACAGCTGGTGAATCTGTGGAATAAGACGGTCGACAAGCTTCTTGAAGTGCTCTCTGCTGAGCCTGCTATCGACACGCTGGCGGAGATGTATCAATGCTTTTACGAGTCCGTCGAAGTAATTGGTATGCCATGTCTCACAGATGAGCGCATGTCCAAGTTCATCGACAATGTCATGTCTGCTCTTCAGGACTTCGATGAACGCGCGAAGCAACGCAAGGAAGAACTGCAAGGCCTGGCTCCGGAAGAACTTGAGGACGATCAAGAAGAGCTTCAAGAGGCCATCGATGACGATCAAACTCTTCTTGCCGATATGAACAAGGCATTCAACTGCATCTTCAAGTACCACGGCGTCAGCTTCCTGCCTCACTGGGAGCGTCTGCAGCCAGTCTACGCGGAGTTCCTCAAGTCAGACGATACCATGCAGATCCAGTGGGTGCTTTGCCTCTTCGACGATGTGCTTGAGTACTGTGGTGCCCAGAGCAGCCACTATGACAAACTGATCATGGGGCCACTCCTTAATGGGTTGAAGCAGCGCTCGCCGGCTGTCCGCCAGGCTGCTGCGTATGGAATTGGCGTTGCAGCGCGCCAGGCCGGTAAAGAATGGGCAGCGATGCTCAAAAATGCCATCAAGCCGCTCTTTGAAGTGGTGGAGGTGCCGAGCTGGAACGAGCACGGCGTTTTGCCTGATGGCCTGACAGAGGAGGCTATCTTGGATAAGGCGAGGAACGACGATAACGTTTATGCCACGGAGAACGCGTGTGCAGCCATTGCTAAAATTCTGCACTTCTATCCTGAGGCGGTTACCGTCGATCCCTACCAGGTTATTGCCCAGTGGTTCAAGCTACTCCCCATCACAAATGATGAGGAGGCAGCTCCATACACCTACTTGTACCTGGTTGAATTGATTAGCAAGTAAGTTTAACCCGTTGATGCCGGGAGATCAGTAGCTAATATGATGATTACAGGCAACACCCGGTTGTCATGGGCCAACCTGCTATTGTTTTCGAGAGGGTGGTGGAAGCCCTTGAAGCTGAGACATTGACCGGCCAGACGGCAATGCGTGTGGTGTCGGCTACCAAGGCGCTTCTGCAGGCAACTAGCACCGATCCGTCGCCGATGCTTCTTAAATTCTCTCCTGAGACGCAGAATCTGGTCAGGAGATTCTTTGCATAAAGTGCAAAAGAACTGGGTGGCTTCCCGGCAGGTTGAAGCTTAAGCATTCTGTATCTGTGCTTGACATGCAAGTCTTTGCAGACTGTGAGAAAGTTCATCTCTCACCTGCTGGACTCAGGATAATGTGGGTGTTATGTGACTTTAACGGTATGACTGGATTTTCGCTTTCAAGGGTCAGGAGACACGCAAGGTATGTCATAGAAGCATTTAGCTGAAAGACATCCGTTGATTCAAATAGCTTCTCAACGGGCTGTTTTCAAGCTAGCTATGTGGTGTGGTGTGGCTTGCCCTTGCACGGACGAGCAGGTGGTGGACTGCTGACGGATATGGTACTATCTGGACGAGGAAGAGGACCCAGGATTGTGGCGAGGTGGGCTGTGATACCAATAACGAGTGGATTCAGTTGAGGGTGTGCAGGAAGACTACAGCAGCATCCTGCTATGGAGGGACTACACCACTCTTGAGAGTATGCTTTCTCTGAGCTAGAGCTAGGGACTCGGTGTGGGTCTGCAAAATGCTAGTTGATTAACCACAGAAAGCATATCTTGCCCCCCTTTAATCGCCGTCGCCTGTCCAATTTTCAGCTTAGTCCCTGAGATTGCCAACATGGACTTGATGCTGCTCGGTAGTGATGAATCATATTTAGCCGTCTTGTAGGCTACTGATATTACTTGAAACTAACGATATTTGTGTCGTTCTCGGAACAAAACACTCTATGAATCCCCTCCAATTTTATCTGCCCAACTTATTGAATGCTCATTTCCTTGAATGAAGCATGTTTTGTCTCGTTCATGTGCTTCCGAGCATCCTTCGCACCCTGACCTATCCAGTTGCACTCCTCACAGCAGATAACGAAGTCTGTCGTATCTGTGTAGTAGTGCATGGACTGAAGGCGCTGGCACAACCCTCGCGCCTTTTCGATGACCTCGTTGTCCTCAGAGCTCCATTGAGTTACATCCCACTCAACTGGCAGACTTAAGTCTATGCAGAAGGCGATGCGGTCATAATGGATCCCGGAGTAAACGAGAATCACCCGGTTGGGGTTGCCCTCTCCGAAGCGGTCCACACGGAGGGTCTAAGTCATGTGAGTTGTTAAGACCAAATCTTGTAGTATGTAAAGCTAGGAGGTGAGCGTACCTTTACGTCTATCGAGGCGATTTCAACCCCGTAAATTTTGGACAGAACGGAGAGCTCAATAGCCCCTCCCCATGTGTCCATCTGCCGCATCCGGTTGGTATAGACCAGGGGCGGATCACCAAGGATGGCCTTGTTGTACTCAACTGGATGATCTAGAATATAATTTGCAACCTCATCGCGCAGCCGTCTAGATGGGTTATCGATTTTCATCGCACCACCAAATGCGGTGACTAACCAAAAGTTAGTGCTTGTGCTGGTTCATAGATCAAATATTTGTCCTGCTACAAAGAGTGCTTACACAAACAGCTGTTATCATCCGGCATAACCCGGAGAACTGACCATTTGTATTAGCATGTCACTACTGATGAAAAAATATCATGACTCTTTCACTCACTGAGGTGTCCACCTCGTTCTGGCCACTCAACCGAGGTCTCATCAGGCTCTACACTCTTGGGAGCGAAAGTCTCGGGCTGGCGACTAGGCGACTTCGGCGCCGGCTGGCTAACAGGAGACGAGGGCCTCGTCTCCAAGGGGACAACCACAATTGTCTCGCCTCGGAGCTTCATATTTTGGATGCTCTCCTCCAGAGCTGACGGGGTGATATCCAAATCCTTTGGCGGATACCCATACTTGAGCGAGAAGCCCTTAAGCCCCGTCTTTTCGGTGATGATTTCGATCAGATCTCTCAAAGTAGACTGATCATCAATTTGAATCCTTGACTGCCCATTGGGGGCACGAAGACTGATTTGAATCAGCATTGTCGAGATGAGAGATTGGTGAAATGTATTAAACCGTCTCAGATGACCGGTGTAGGGCTCAAATGCTTTCAACTCGGCAAAAAAATGGAAGGGATCTGCCCCCAATGCGAGGAAAACAACAATCAGTGGATAGAGAAGACCAGACTGTTTAAAGCAAAATCAGTATACGTTCGAGTTGTCCTAGTGTGGCGCTTCAGTTGGAACACAATGACCTTGTTTGGAGGGGCAAACAATCAATCGGGTGTCTTTACGGCACTAAATAAAGACGAACAGTGCACGAAAAGCAAACTTGCTAGAATACCAATATGGCAATCGAAAGGAAGATAGCTCTTTGCATACGCAAGAACCCAACCTGGAGCTTTCCAGGTTAGGCTGTCGGATCGGGCCGTAAGCGACGTCACCGGATTGTGGGCTATAACGACAGCACAGAGGTTGGGGGTCGGATTTGCTAGGCGCCTATCTTAGCTGCTCAGCGGTGACCAATCCTACTCAAGGTAGGACGGCCAGGATTGCACTAACGGATGATGCAATTGATTTAAGTCTTTTTTCAAATTGGTATAAATGTGATTTGTGTAAATAAAAGGAGAAACTCTGCAGATGACAAGGAAAAGTGGCACGGAAGATGATTAGATGAACAGCTATCCCGATTGTTCGCTAACATCTTGATGGTCACTTCATGGCCCCTCACTTGTCTGGTGGCACAGACCAGTGATGTTTCACTGGTAGCTGAATAATCTCTCGGTATCACGATCTAAACCACTGCGCTAGTTTGCTATCGGGGCGTTAGTGCACTGTCGTAAGCAAGCACTGTCACAACGCCCATCCTCCAATCGCGCTAAACACTTCGCAGTTGCGACGTGAACCTCTCTGACCTTGCGTCTGCAGCTTGTGGAGATCCCAAAAGATCTCAAAGTCCTGCCAAACCTGTCACAGCAGGTGGTCACTGACTCGGTGGCCGTCAGCTAGGTACTCCCGTCCAGCTTTCTGAGTTCTGGAGACCCTGTATCCCGGGTTGTTTGTGTGCGCGTGTCTGAGATGCCCACCCTGCGCGAGCGACCCAGCAGGGGCGAAGCATCGCCCGCCAAGTCTGCCTCGACTGCCGCGACGAGATCAACCCCAAGAACCCGCCGAACAAGCATGCCTGGCGACGCGATTGAGGTGCGCGAATCCATTGAGGCCAAGGGCGATGTCGATGAGGACATCGAGATGGAGGACGCCGACGGCAGTGCCACGCCGCGCAAAAACAAAGACAAAAACAAGGACAAAGATGCCGATGGCGACATCAAGATGGGGGGCGCCAGCGGCACTGGTGATGTAGATGCGGACGGAGAGCCTGATGATGAGGTCGCGCAGACACAGCAAGATGATTCTCAGCGCGATCTTTTGCAATTGATTAGGGAGACGTCTGAGTATCTCTGTCGCTACACCATCAAGATCGACGGAGAGTGAGTCCTTCCTTCGTCTCCCGTCCCTCTTACATTGCGCCCTAGGACCTATTGCTTCCCATTGGGACGAGCTCTCATGCTAATTGTTTGCTTTCAGGGAGCATGAAATTGCATCTGGCTTCCAGCGTCTGGTGAGCAAACGTAGTCTTCCCGACTACTTTGAGGTCATCAAGGAGCCAATGGCCTTCAGTACCATTCGGGTGCGTATTTTGGATTACTGGACCATTTTAAGGAGTGCTGCAGTCTGATAACAAGTGTCACAGGCCAAAATCGGGAAGAAAACGTACCAAAAGTTCAGCGAATTTGTTCACGATGTAACGCGCATCTGTCACAATGCCCAGGTGTACAACAGGCCCTCTGCACCTATCTTTGCCGATGCCGCCAAGCTCCTAGAAGTCTTTAAGGAAAAGCTCGATGAGCTGGTGAAAGAGGGCGCCATCACAGCCGAGGAGGCTCAGATCCCTGACCTTGGGCCTTTACCTGAATTCGAAGAGTCTCCTCCCCCCGAAGAAGAGGAAGAGGAAGAGGAGGAGGAGGAGGAGGAGGAAGAAGAAGAAGAGGACGACGATTCCGATGACGATGGCCGGCGCCGTTCTCGGAGACGAAACCGTAAGGGTGCAAGTAGGAGAGGTGGCGACGACGATGACGATGATGATTACAAGAAGCAGCGCCCGGGCAGGCCTCCCAAGGTCCTTACACCCATGGAGGCTCGTATCGAATCCCTCCTGAAAGGGCTCCGTAAGTTCAAGAATGAGAACGGGCAGCCACGTGTCGTCTACTTCGACCGCCTACCGGAGAAAGGAGAGCCCATCTCGCTTGACATTATCAAAAAGAACCACAAGCGCAAAAAGTATCAGAATGTCGACGAGGTTTTGCAAGATCTTCTGCGCATGTTCAACAACGCCAAGCAGCATCATGACGAGAATAGCCAGGTGTACAAGGATGCTGTTGAGCTCGAGAAGCAGGCCCGTCTCCTTGCTGAGATCGAAAAGGCAAGGCCTGATGAGGACTTCCGTGGCGAGGATGGGAAGCTTCCTCTGGCGAGCATCGAGCACAAAGGAGAGATCTGGAAAGTTGGTAAGTCTGAAATCGTAGCGCTATTTCTTTTGGCTAGAGGATGTCTAACACTTGAGCAGGCGACTGGGTCCATATTCGTAATCCCAACGACTTGTCGAAACCCATCGTCGCCCAGATCTTCCGGACATGGTCTGATAAGTCGGGGCAGAAGTGGGTGAATGCTTGCTGGTACTATCGCCCTGAGCAGACTGTCCACCGCTTCGACAAGCATTTCTATGAGAACGAAGTAGTCAAGACAGGCCAGTACCGGGACCATCGCATTGATGACATTGAGGACCGTTGCTTCGTCATGTTCATCACCCGCTATCCGAGGGGCCGGCCGCGTGGTCTTCCTCCGGACAAGGCCGTCTACGTGTGTGAGTCACGGTACAACGAGGAGACCTTCAAGTTCAACAAGATCAAGACATGGTCGGGCTGCCTTCCGGACGAGGTGCGCGAAAAGGACTACGAGATGGATCTGTTCGATGTCCCTCGGGTCATGCGCAAGTTCCCTAGTCCCATCAAGCACCTCCTGCAGGCCGACGCCAAGGAGACAGACCCCCTACCTAAGCCGACCTGGAGAAGTCCCAATGCTCCTCCCTTAATCGGCGCTGTCCATCGCCGCCCTCGTGAACCGAATGTAAGTGTGCTCCTTCTGCCTTGTTGTTGCTTTACTGTTATTTTTTTTTTCACCTTGTCAATTTTGTCAATTTCAACCGTTTTCCCAATTGCCCGTGTTTTATGATGAGTCAATCCTTCCTGCTGCCATACTCCCCCTTATAACGCGTTTGCCTTCCCGGCTGAGGGGGCAGTCTGTTGTTGGCTAGCTCCAAAGTGCTTATCGCTTCTATCTGGCCTTTATCTGCCCATCTTCCCCGTCATTCCTCGCATGTTTTGACGCAAACCAACCGCGCCTTCTCCGCGCCCCATCTTAACTGGACGCTCCAACGCGTCGCGGAACATCAGCTTACAGACATCTAGGAGTCGCCTCCTCCGGAACCACACCCAGTTCCTGTGCCAGTTGCGCCTGGCGCTGTGCCGCTCCCAATGGCACCCCAGGTTCCTATTAAAGCCAACGTTCCAGGCGTCACTGGGCCGCCACCGCCTAGTTACCATCATCCTGCTGTGCTCACGCCGGCACCCGCGCCTTCACCAGCGCACTATCAGGTCCAACATTTCGCACCACGACAGGCTCCCCCTCCTGTTCCCCAGCAGGTGCCCGGACCACCGATGCCCCATTTCCAACCGCAACCACAACCGATGCCAATGCACGTGCCTCCGCAGCCTGGGATGATGCCACATCCGATGCAACAGATGCCACCGGCTCCGCACTTCCCACCTGCACCCCACGCGTATCCACCTCAGTACGGAGCCCAGCCGCCCCAGGCTCCGCCGCCGCCGAATTACTATCAGCCAGCTCCCAACCATATTGCTTCTGTGCCCTACGAGCAGCATCATCGCCCGGTGCACGCTGCACCTCCACCAGTGACACCGTCTCGTCCACCACCGCCAATGGCTCCTGCACCTCCCAACATCACGACCATGCCACCACACGCGTCTCCCCACGTCAGCGCTCCTCCCCCTGCTCCTGCGCCCCATGTCTACAACGCTCCTCGTGCTCCCGAGGTCTACACTTTGGCCGATAACATCGACGCAGCCATTCCAAAGGAGGTGCGCGAGCAGTTCCAGTGCGACGAGAACGGCCGCATCCTCTTCTTCACCGGCGCACCGCTCGACCGGCCCGCCAATCGCGTCGCAGAGGCCTATTCTCAACTGGGTCACAGCGTGCGCCACCTCGCGAGCATTAAACAACTGCGCGAGGAGCGGGCGCGCAAGCGCAAGGAGCGCGACGAGGCTCTCGCACGCGAGAGGGCTGCACAGGAGGAAGAGGCCAAGAGGCAGCGGCTTGCGCAAGAGCAGGACAGCAATGATGCTGCCACGCTGGAGCAGAAGAAGGCAGAGGCTAGGGAGCTGCTGGAAAAAGTTCTG
>Ga0065720_1019335_pt1 | contig 28226 bp, 20 predicted proteins | sample Thericmetagenome_FD_59107 | JGI IMG/M metagenome (GOLD analysis project Ga0065720, IMG submission 59107) | Thermophilic microbial communities from the Joint Bioenergy Institute, California, USA of rice/straw/compost enrichment - eDNA_2 v2... | ecosystem: Engineered > Solid waste > Grass >... | reverse complement strand
GTGTGTGTGTGTGTGTGTGTGTGTGTGTGTGTGTATGTTCCTAACTCCTGTCTAACGCCAATTGCTGATGGATGCTACCTGCCTAAGTCCTGCTCCCTGGTATCGTCGCTAGTGCGTGCTCCAATTTCTATGCTTACACACGAAACCGCCCATATCCCATGGTGTCCAATCCGTTAAAATCCCAATTCACACACCAAAACTTCACCCTCAACTACCTACCTACCTATTCACTCTCAAGCATTCCCTCCCACTCCTATCCCATCAACCCCTCCCTCTGCGCCTCCACAACAACCCACCACCACTCCCTGACCCCCGCGGCAAGCCCATCCATCTGGCTCCCTACAACCCCCAAGCGCTGACACCACTCCAGAATCATCTCCGCTTCAAACAACATAATCACCGGCTTCAATGTCTTGACCAGCTCCTGCGCCCCCATCGATCCTCGTGACGCCAACGTGATGAGCACAGCACTAAGGTACTTCAGCCAGCGTTCGGCGTCGACCTTATTGAACACATCGCACCAGACCGGTATAGCCCCGTTGGGGCCCTGGGTCGGAGGCGGGGTAGCGCGGATACGTGCTCGCAGAGCGGCCAAGTCATCAGGTTCGTCAGGGTTTGTGGGGGAATCGTAGAGGTAGGTCTCGGTGGGCACGACGTCGAGCCGGAAGTGGAGGTATTTCTTGGTGTACTTGCGCGTCTCGTAGTTGCCTGGTTCATGGCCCATGGGCACCTTAGGCTGACCCGTCGTCTCGATGCGGACGCGTCCGTGGGCTTGCATGTTGAGCAGGGCCATAATCATCCCGTCGTTGGTGATATACGTTACGCGCTTCGTTTCACCAGCGCGGAAAGCGGCGTCGAGCTCGCGCTTAAACTGAGCTGCCTTGACGAACTTTTCTTGCTGGGCGTGCTTCTCGAGTGCGTCCAGCACGCGGGTGTTGAAACGCCAGCGTCGGCCGTTGGACCATTTCGAGGACGACTTGGAGATGACGCCGTCACGTTGGAGGGCGTCGACACCCTTCATGATTAGCTCGGTGATCTCTGTCTTACTGTACTGCGGGAAGAGGCTGTTGCGCCGGTGGAGGACCATCTCAGCGGAATAGGCCTCGACAGGGGTCACGCAGAGTGAACGTGTCCAGGCCATCGCGACAATCATGTCGGTGCTTAAGCCTGTGTAGCGGCCGCGGTCGCAGTCGCGCACATCGTCGTCGACGGGGAGTGCCAGCGCCTCAGAAGTTGCGTCCTGAAACTTGTTGAAGATGGAGCGCTGAGGATGGAAGAAGGCTTCACGCCACTCGCGGTTGCCGTGCTCGAACTTAGCCACGCGGAAGTGCTTGTCGAGTTCCTCACGGGAAGCGGGTAGCTCGCGTCTTTCTATGCCGTCGAGCTGTGTGGTCCACTTGATAAGGCCCTTCCAGTCGTACGCGAGCACGTTATTGTAATCCAGCGGCGGGAGCTCGCCATTTTCGTACGCCCTAAGGAACGCAACCCGAAACTTCTCCGTCAGGCTCACAATCGTCGACATGCGATCCTTCTTCAGACTGCACCAGTAGTGCCGAAGTTGGCTGATCGTCTGATCTGGCATCAGCCTCAGCATTAAGCCCCAGTCCACAACCCGATCAACACCGCCCAGCAGCGTGGTAACCACGATGAACGCCGCCAGCCGGACGTTCTCGCTCGCCCAGTTAAGATCTTCCTCTTCTTCGCCAGGATGCCGCAGAAAGTCGTCTGGTGTCCGGGGGTACGCCGTGAGCTCCCGCATCGTCTTGATCGCCTGCAGCTTGAGCTTAGGCGGTCGGCCCATAGCACGGCGCGGCTGCGTAGAAGTCGACTCCTTGGGTGCGTGCTGCTGTTGTTGTATCTTGCGACGCTTGTGTGGCACGTCGCCTAGGAGTCGGCCTGTCCCTTTACTTGGTGGGAAATCCACGTAGTTCACATCGAGATAGTCGTCCTCTTCCAGATCATCGTACGGAACGGTCTCGAGGTCGAATTGAGTGTCATCTGACCACTTGAGGTCGACAGGGCGCATGTTGTAGCGGGATGGGTGAGGGGAGACGTTGATGAAGGTGGTGCCCGGCACAATGGCCAGCCCCGATAGGATGGCTTCTCCCTCGGGGGACTGTTCCCAGGCTGCGACTTGGTTGACGAGGGAGCAGAACTTGGCGTACTTCCTGTCCACCCAGTCTTGCGGCCGGATCCTGGCGGCCTTCTGCTTTTCTGCCATTTCGGCCGCGCTCGTCGGTACATTCTCAGCCAGAAGCTGCTGTCGATCTGGCATCCAGCATTCGATGGTGAAGCTGGCGTCGTGCTGTTCGAAGAAATCTGCTTCGAGAGATGGCCATGCGCCCTGGTAACCGTGTAGGATCGATGGCTCAACAAACGTAAACTCTTTGGGCTTCTTAGCCCCCTCGGGTGTGGCATCAGCATTCTCCATCGTAACATCCAAATTCTCCACAACTTCATCCTCATCATCGGTCTCGGCGCCATCAAAAAGGCCCGTATTAGGTTCCAAGAACTTGACGACCGGAATGTCCCAAGCCCTAGCGCTGCCGATAGATGTCCAGAAATCGCCAGGCAGGCTCGCAAGTCCCGGATTCCTGATCCTTCCCACCTCGCGAGGGACTTTAGTCAATGTCTCAGGTGTAGAATTGGTCTTCCGACGCCCTCCCATTCGCGCAGGTAGCAGACTATACACCCTGATCGCGTCAACGAGAGAGGTTGGCCCAGTCCCGTTGCCGCTGAAAGAGCCATTTTGGCCCTGCTGAACACCGTTCTGCGCAGGCGTTTCACGTTCCCCCTGGACAGACGACGTTGAACCAGCGCTGAGGGTCAAAATAGTAGGATCAACAGGGATCTCACATGAAGAGCTCTGTGACGCCGGTGCTGAAGGAATGCCAAAACTCTCCTGCGCCGAGACATTGACCTTCTTCTGTGGCGACGTCTCCGCGCCCTCTTCAACCGGCCGCTTCCTTGGCCTGCCTGGGCCCCTACCCGCATAGGGGAACTCGCTATCCTCCCGGAACCAGAGGGGATCCCGCTTGACCTCCATCGTCTCGGCATTCTGCGTGTAGTAAGGCGCATTGAACACCTCGACCTCGTCATACTTACGCCGGCTGCGGAACTTTTGCCCATTGGCGTTCGGCTTGGTTTCGATCGGCTGTGGCATGGGTTTCTTGTCGAGCTCTTGAAGAAGTGCCAACTCCTCTTGGGTTGGCGAGAAGGCAGGAGGGATAAAAATGCTCGGATAAGCCTCACGCATTTTCTGCTTCATGATAGCCGGGACCACACCGTTGGGATCGACGCCGCTGCGGATGAGCAGTGTGCAGGTCTGCAATTTGCCTCGCTCGGTACGCAGCATATGGGTATGAACTGTGGCCAGCTTGCGTGACTCGATTGCTCGAACAGCGCTTAAGAAATTTTTCCAGCTGGGCGGCACCTGGCCCCGGAACTCTTGCAGGAAGACCTTAGTGACCGCGTAGTAGAGAGCCTTTTCGCCGGGGAAGACGCCGCAGTTGTTGTCGAGGAGGTAGTTGATGATGTCGAACGCCTGGGCTGTTCTCTTCTTTGCGTCAGTCGCCAGGCGGTCGTAGCTTGAGGGGATGAATGGCTTGATGCGGCTGGTTTCTTCGGGCTTGTTGGTTGCTGCCTCGGTTTGTGCTGCTGTGAACTGAGCAGTTTCTTCGGCGGTTGAGTAGGAAGGCGGTTCAGGATAGGATTGCGAAACACTCGATACAGAAACAGCTATGCCTCGGTCGATTGGGCTCTGCTGCGTATTGTCGGACGGGGCTCGGGCGATCTCCACTGGGGCAAGTCCTTGGGCTGTGGCTGAATGGTCCAAGGTATCTGGGGGGGTTGAGGGTGCTGTCGGAAGTGAAGCAGAGACAATATGTGCTTGTGCTTGCTCCGGAAGCTTCGTAGTCCCGTTCTGCGCAGCAGCAATACTCCGTGGATATGTCATTGACTCGGAGAAAGATGACGTAGTAGAAGGACACGCTGGCAGCGCTGAGAGCGTGGAATGTTTCGCAACCAGGAAGCCCTGCTCAGCTGCTGCAGGTACACCAAATTGAGGCTCAAGCTGCTCAACTGGTTTGGCCTCCTGAAAAGCGCGGTATCTTGATACAACCCGTGCCTTCTCAGCCTCCCAATCAATCTTCATTTCCTCCTCAGGCTCCGGATCTGCTGCCCCAACGCCACGGAACCCGTTCACAACATCCCTCGTAGACCGCATCGCAGCTCGAACATTAGGCCTCGGCCGGTGCTTCTTTTTCTCCTCTTTCCTCTCCCTGCCAGCAGCTTTAGCCCGTCGCGGGCGTGTTGCATTTTCCGTAGTCACGTCTGCTGTCTCTTCCCCAGCATCAGACTGAACAGACTCAGGCGGCGGTGGCACAGGCGACTGCCTGCGTCGTCTGCGAATGACTGCGTTTGGGTCGAAGTTGGGATTGCAGGGTACCTGGGCCTTCTCCAAGTGGTATTTCAAACCAATATCGTTCTTCCAGGCGCCGCCGCAGGTTGGGCACACGAAAGGTTTGACGCCGGGAGGAAGCGGCGGCCTGCGAGGCTTCTTACCCTTGCTACGGGCTCCTCCACGACCGCGACCAGCTGGTCTGCCTCGAGGACGTGATCCCGATTCTGCGGGTGTGGCTTCGGCGGTGGCATCTTGCGCAAAGTCGGTCTCTTCGAGAGCTGCCTCTTCATCAGCGCCAGGATCAACTTCCTCCCCGGCTTTGATCTTGGCAATCACTTCTTGAATTTCCATGGCATTCTGCTGGCTGTCGGGTTCATTGTCGAGGATGAATACACACGTCCAGGGAGCTTCATCTTTGTCGACCTGAAATTTCAAAACAAGACTGCGGTCATTGCTGTCTGGTACATCTTGAATCTCCGAGTCGAGTAGGGTGTCATCGATCCGAATGATGAGGGGCTTCTTGAGGCCTCTTCCCGACCGAAGCCAGACAAGATTCTTTTCAGCAAAGGAAAGCCGCAGCCTGCCCCATTTGTCGTTGTATTGAACATTCAAAGCAATCTCCTCCCGCTTCTTTGGCGGCACTTTGTTGATTGGAGTAAATCCAGAGGGAAGCGCCTCGTCAGATGTCTCCTGTTGTTGGACTTCCTCTTTGGCTGCGTCTTGAGAAGGCTCTTGCTGTTCTTCCCCCGGTTCTTGCCCAGCTTCCGGTTCTCTCGCCTGGTGCTTTTGAGTGTCAACTGGCTTTTCAGCAGTCTCGACAGCAGTAGGCTCAACTTCCATAGCTTCCAGAGGAGCAGGTTCACTGGTCGGTGTCTCTGCCAGCTGCTCCTCAAGCTTCTCTTCTGTTGATTTCTGGCTCGCAGGCAGCTCCTGCATCTCAACATCAGCCTGCCTGGCTGTTTCAGGTGCAGGTTCTGCAACGACGTCTCCCACTTTGGGAGTAGGAGGTAGGGTTTTGCGCTTCGCGTACGGTCGCGATTTACGCGCAAGACGCGAGAAGTTGGAGAGAGTTGCCTCTTCCTCTGGAGCAAACAGCTTCGGCCTCACGGCGCCAAAACCAAACCGATCGGCGGGGTTCGAGCTCTCTGTCTGAGTGGCTTCCTTTTCAGGTTGATGTTCAGGATTGTTGACCGCCGCCGAAAACATGTATGCAGAAGTCTTGCCGTGACGCACAAGTTTGCTAACAACCTGGAACTTCTTGAGGTGTGGCGGCTGCTGGGTCTCAGCGACCTTGGTGAGGTAGCTGGACAGGTAACGTCGATGTTGATAGCCGACAGTCGCGACGCTGACTTGGGGGTTGGAGGCGCCCTCGGGCCCGGCACTCTTGATGACCTCAAAGACGGTCTGCGGAAGCGGCTTCTCCGGCGTCCAGCCGCTGAAAATACGCTTCAACTTGGACTTATTATCTCCGCCCTTCTGCTCATCGTTGTCGTCTGCTTTCTTGTAAAGCGCGAGTGCATTCGGCTTGGGCTCTCTATGCCTGGTCGGGTCCGAATACTGCGAAGTCTTTTTGCCAGTAGCCAGAAACTTCTCCCACTCCTCCGAGGTGGGCTCTCTGATAAATTTAAGACAGTCCTTGAACACCTTGCGCGAGCCCGGAAAGGAGGCAGCCGTGTACTTCAGCATTCCCATGTCAACCAGTCGTTGGCAAGTCTTGGCCAGTGTCTTCATCTGCCATCGCTTGCCAACCACACCCATCTTGGACCTGAGATCGGAGTACCGCATCACGTTGAACGCCTTCACCACGCCGACCGCGGTCCGACCCAGAGCATCCATGTCGATGTTGTTACCAGTCCAACGGGAATGCCACTGAACAGGTTCCAGGTCCTTGCTGAGAGTCTCAGGCGACAGATCCAGACCAGCTGCATCTGCTTCGACCAGGGGAGGGGCAAAATCAATCAGCCACAATCGACTAGTCTTCATCTTCTGAACGACAACAGTTCGCTTGGCGATGTAGCCCTTCCTAGCGAGAGAATCTGTGCGCTTGGGGAGAGATCGCTTGTCTTGATTCACGAGCTTTCGGAGGTCGCTTTGGAGGATACCTTCGGCCCTGGCTGAAGCAATGCCTTGAAGACAGGCCCATTCCAGCGCAGGAACTCGCTTGTAGTCGACTCCATGACGAGTTAATGTTTGCCAGACGAGCTCCTCAGATGGGTGAATCCTCGGCCGAACCGTGAGGGTCAAGTCCTTGCTTTTCGAGCCCTTCTTGCCTTTCTGCCCCTTTTCGGGCGCACCCATCGACGATGCTCCGGCAAGTGCTGGGCCGACTTTATCAGCTTCAGGGAGAGCGAGAACCTCGTCCAGCTCGAGCTTGTTATAGCGGCGGTCGCCATTGATGAGAATCTGAGGACGGGAACGTAACCAGTCCCACGCCCAGCGAGCCGATGCCATCTCAGCCTCGGTCAGCGACTTTTCGAGGTCGGCATCGTCAATTGATGCCAAGCTCTCTACATCTTGGCCATTGAGGCTCAAATGGTACTTGCGAACGATTTTCAGTAACTCGGTTATCGACACGCCTGTTCACACAGGTTAGTTCTCATTTCACAGTTTCTTCCATGCCCTTTTTGGTTGCCGAAGGAGGCGTTCATGATAGATTGACTTCATGAGCAGCTCCTGAACTGCCTTTCATCTAGAAGATCATCAAAAAATCATTCCAGCGATGAAGTTTCTCATTAAATCGCCGTAGCAACATTTCCCATATATCAAAGTCTTGAAAGTCTGTCAAAAGGAGGTCGCCGCAGGCATACCTTTCTCGCCCGAATAGGCTATCTCTGGAATGAGGCCCTCTAAAAGGACCTCGAGACCCAGTCCGCTCATGATGGCTATGCGGGTTGTCTCATTCTCGATGGTGCAAAAAAATTTAGCGACAATGGACCCAAGCGGGAGTTGAACTCTGGCGACTGCGGTTTTCGATGCAGGATGCGGAATGGTGGCGATGCGAAGAATGACGCGGATGCACGAAAGCGTGGGAGTTTTTTTGGTGGGGCAGAAGGTCAGGTCCACCGTGGGGGTACAACAAAAAAAGGCGTAACCTACGTTACGTAAGTTACTGAATGATATGCAACGCGTGTAACAAATGACGTAAGATTAAGGCGGGCTTCGGGGGCTGAGGGATCTGCACGGCAAGTGCATCGACATTTGAGGCTTTGATATTGTAGACAGCCTGAAAATGCACCCAGGCAACTTGCCCAAGATAACTGAGATATGGTGGGTATTTATACAGGAACCAGGTTCCCGATAAACAGAGGATGTAAAATCATCACAAACGTCTAGTCATTCACTGTAGAAGGCAGAGAGATAATTAGAGAACGTAGGATTCCGCAAACATAAAAGCTGAGTAAAGTTTCCATTAGTGTTTCCATATTCACGTCCCAACAGTAGGCCTCCGTTCGGCCATCATCTTCCTGTATTGCTCGACAATCTGCTGCCGGATGCTCTGCAGCTCCTCCCTCTGCCTCAGACTGCCCGCGGCCTTTGGGATGTCCTGCACAGCAACCGTCGCTCCACGAACCAGTAGATTCTTCTTAGGCTTCTTGAGCTCTGGAGGCGCCGTGGCCACATCATTAAGCCCAGGCTTGCTCTCACCGCGCCGCCTCTTGATCTCCTCCCACGGATCCTCGTCCGGGTCACCGACCTCGCCGAGGAACTTCTTGCCCTTTCCCTTCTTTTTCTTCTTCTTCCCCGTCCCCTCGAGCTCCATTTTCAGTGACACGCCGTAGGTCATCTCGGTTTCTAGATCCTTCTCTTCCTGCAGCTCGCGCTCTTCCTCGAGACGCTCCTTCACCTTGCGATCGATCTCGCGCCATTCCTTGATCATGTTCTGAATCTTGCGCTCCTTCTTTGTCTGACGAACCTTCAGACCCAGCGGATCTTTGCCATTTTTAACTGTCTTCTTAACCAGTCCGCCGAGGGGGAGGGCAGCGTCAACTCGCTGGGCAAATTCCGATAAGCGCTCGCCGGGCCGGATCTTCAGTTCCTCGGAAAGATTTGGTCTTGTTTCTTCCTCCTTGGACTTCTTTTTTTTCTTTCCTGGCGTTTCGCCAGTGTCTTCGACAGACTTGGGAGGGAGCTTTCCCTCCTTGAGCGCCATCAAGCGCTTGAAGGCGCGAGGAGCATCGTCGAACTCGTTCTCGCGTTTCCTCTTTTTGACAGCCTTCTTCTGCACCTCATCCGGCTTCTTTTTCGCAGCTGTCTTCTTGGAAAAACTGGTCGGTGGAAGCGGCAACGCAATCTGATCAGGTGGGAGGTCGTAGCTGCGGCCAGGTCAGCATCGGCAAGGAAGCAGAGGGATTGGTGGGGAGGACATACACCGACTCGTCCTTGTGTCTCCTTGTATGTTTGTGCGGCATTTTGGGCAAATTCGGCTCCCAATTCCCTTGACCGAAACTTGTTATCGTGTCGGACTGAAAGACGGCCTGCACCCTGATGCTTTCACAGTACTCGAAAGGTCGTCGCTGTTGCGCGGCCGAAGCTGGAAAAATTTCCCCACCGCTCCAGGATTGCGATAAGATAAGCATGGTGCACAGATCAGACGACGGTCAGGGTTACAGTGGAACAGCCAGTCGGCAGAAAGCGAAGTGTGGGGATAGACCCCTGGCCGCTGATGCAACGGTCCCTTCGCCTCGTTCCTCAGTGCCTGCAGTCAGTGTGGGGCGTACACCAAGAACAGAAAATCACCAGAAACGCGGAGTGGTCTGTGCAGGCCAGTGATTCCACCGCTTTTCCAGGGCTTCCAGACGCTTTCCGAGCAGGCAAGCCAACGGCGACAGGGAGTGCGACGACAGGTCTTGGGCGGTGACATCGATCACTTGTCTCGGGGCATTTTCAGACTCCAGGACTCGCTGCAATCAGCCTGGTTTTGCGTGTCCTGGACTGTCAAGAATAACAGAAGACGCTGAATTCAAGCACGTTCCTCACCCAAAGATGCAAATTCGGAACAGCATCTGGCACATCTGCCGTCTACAGTAAAATCCGGCAACAGCAGCATGCCGGTTCCAGTCATCCAAGGCACAGCTCCGTATCCATACTGTAAACTTTCTGGACGAGAAACACTCACGAAGCTTGGAAATCCCCAACGGCTATCTCGCCGCTGCTTTTTCTGGTCCATTGCATGGATGCTGGCACTGCCGATCCTGGTCCTGTCAGTCTTTTGTCAGCTGTCGGGCACTCAGGAGGGTCCACGTGCTCTTCCCCTGCTTCGTCTCCTGCGTCTCCTGGCGCTTGCGGCCGCGCCTCTGTTCCGGTTGTTGAGAGCAACAACATCCCCTATATAGCAGCCGCATCGCAGCATATCATGGACAGCACGACATTTTCTCCTGGGTTTTCATTTTTTGCGTCGCGTCCGGATATGAGCAGTTGAGCTTCCGGAACTGTCGCATTTTTCTGACCCCCGAAGCTCTACCCTATCTTGTCTTTCGCCGTCATGCCGTCAATGGATCGGATGGCCGAAGACCAGGCCGTGGCTACTTCGGCCCGGCGCGCGCCGGCCGAAAACGGCCAGCCCTCCTTGAGGGTGAGTAGACATTCAAGATCCCCGTGAAGGCCAATGACTATCCATAGCGATCATTCAGGAGTCTCATAAGTAATTCCCTTAGGCTTTCCGGGAGCGAACGGCTCGTCTAAGTCTCGTAGGCGACTCTGAGTCCCCAGCCGGCTCAAGCCCTTTGCCGCTACACGCCAATGCAACAGAAAAAGACACGAAATCTTCCACTACGTCGGAATCTTTTAAAAAAGCAGTTGTAGACCGGCGCTGGTCGTCATGTTGGATACTAGCAGCCATGTATGTAAAGCTTTTGCGTATTCTGGGTATCGAGTCGTTTTACTCACAACTATTTACTTAGAATCACATCGGCCATTTGGGGCTATATTACGCTCTTCCTATTGGATACATCTCGCCAAGGCTACTTCCGGAAGAGAAGCGGTGTTGACCCCTTCGAAAAATGGGGCAAGGCCGGCACCGGGACCGAAAAGCTCGCCTGGTACCCTACCGATTTCCTGCGCGATGTACAGCCGGTCCGGTGCCACTCGCACAACGACTACTGGCGCAAAGTGCCCCTATTCTCGGCACTGTACGCCGGCTGCACCGGTGTCGAGGTCGACCTGTGGCTGCGTAACGGTGACCTGTTAGTCGGCCACGATGAGGCATCTCTGCAGCCCGATCGCACCTTTCAGTCTCTCTACGTCAATCCTCTTGTGGAGATCCTGACCCGGCAAAATCCCCATACGGCCTACTACAATGGCAGCTACAATGGCGTCTTCGACACCGACCCGAGTCAGACCCTCGTCCTCCTGATTGACCTGAAGAGTGATGGCGCTGAGACCTGGCCCTTAGTAATGAAGCAGCTGGCACCGCTCCGCGAGAGAGGCTGGCTGAGCTACTACACCAACGGGCGATTCGTCGAAGGGCCCGTCACGGTGGTCGGCACGGGCAACACGCCCTTTTCGCAGATCGTCCAGAACGCGACTTACCGGGACGCCTTCTTTGATGCTCCTCTGGACCAGCTGGAGAACTCCAAGTACGATTTATCCAACTCGTACTATGCTAGCGTCTCCTTCTGGAAGGCGATTGGCATGGTGCTGTGGAGGGGTACGCCGAACGAATCGCAGATGCGCAGTATTCGACGGCACATCCGCGAGGCACACAAGAGGGGCTTAAAGGCGCGGTACTGGAAGCTACCGTCATGGCCGGTCCATGTGCGGAATAATATCTGGGAGGTGCTCATTCGCGAGGGAATTGACATGCTGAATGTAGACGATCTGGAGGCAGCTGCTCGTCAGGATTGGACGGACGTCGGGATCTTTTAGGGAGATGGCTGGCGTCGCTGGGTTTGTGCATAACAGTTTTTGAGCCGTGATATATGTCTCTGGCTGCTTTGGCCGAGCTCCCAACGAAGGTGGAGAGGTGGTTGGCAACACAGCCGGACTCGGAAATCAGACGGGGCGACAAGGTAATGCACTCTTCACCCTGTTGAGTGGAGACCGTAAGTCGTCTCCCAACGCAATCGAAAAAAAAAAATTGGCATTGATCCTTAAGCATGCCGAGTTACCATGACACATACAAAGATGACTTCCGAGTTTTGATAGGGTCGTCCGGCTTGGTCTACATATACTCCATGTTGACCCCGCTGTCCGGGGCTACGATGCCGAGTCTCGTCCGGTTTTTCTCCTGCGGGGAGCACACCATCTACCCGTTTGAGTGGGGTTCGCTTGCACCCACGCTGCAAGCTTCCATGACGTCCGGCAGCAAGGCACTTTCGAGAGCAGGGCTAGGAGGGAGGGGAAGTCGGAGCAGTTTGTGGTATAAAGTGTTCTGTCAGTGCTGAAGTGAGAAGTTTCAACACGTTGTGTATGGTTAATAATTTTCGATACGATACCTCAACTCACTCACTTCTGCCCACTTTCTGGGGGACAATAATCCTTAATTCCACTGTCAAATAAACCGCATCAGTTTGTAGTCACGGCCCTTGAACCAGAACACTGGTGGAAAACACAAAATGGCGACAGAACAGCCCCAACGCCTTGCCTCTATCGACGTGAGCCTCACAGCAATTTACTTAACAAATCACAACCAACTAACCAAACCCCTCAGTCCTCCCTGGCAGCCCGCCTGCCTTCTTACTCAACCGTGCTCTTCGAGGCCAAGACCGCTAAGGGCCTGACCTTTGAGCAGATTGCGCAGCGCCTGGGCCGTAGTGAGGTGGCCGTAGCAGCCATTTTCTACGGGCAAGCATCTGCATCCCCCGAGGACGCGCAGGCCCTCTCGGAGCTGCTCGGCGTGCCTGTTGATGCATTCAGGGATGCCGTGCTGGGCTTCCCTGACCGTGGTCGCGCTGGCCCCATGCCCCCCGTCGAGCCTCTCATCTACAGACTGTACGAGATTGTGCAGAACTATGGGTATGCGTTCAAGGCGGTGATTAATGAGAAGTTTGGAGATGGCATCATGAGCGCAATTTGCTTCAATTCGAAGGTTGAGAAGGAGGTGGATGACCAGGGCCAGAGTTGGGTAGTCATTACCCTTAAGGGGAAGTGGTAAGTCTACCTCTCCCAGTCTCATTATGGTTTCTCATAGTCTCCTTCTTTCTTTTCTTCAAAAAACGTTTTGAGCCGTCTACAGATTGCCCCGTCATTCTTTATTTCATTGTCTGGATTGGTTTGGGCCGCCTCTTCTGTGCATGAGACTTGACCGGGTGTCTTGTCTTTGGACAGCGTTCAGCCCCAACTTTTGCCCTTACTTTCGTGTTTTATTTTCTGATGATATTGTGGTGAGCTTGAGGACAAAGCTGACAATACTAGGCTCCCCTTCACGAGGTTCTAGTCGGTTTGTGGTTAGACACGTTAGTGTGTGAGGGAAGGAAAGCAAGAAAGAATCTTGCCCAGATTTTGCGCACTTTCGAGTATGGACCAATTGACAGAACATGTCTCCGTATCTGGGTTATTTCAGCTCAAAAGCATCTGATCCGAGCCTAATTCTTCCATCCCGAACCCACAAACGATTGTTTGTGCACTTTGTTCCAAGTGGATGGCGTGTGCGGCAGTGATGCAAGTGTTGTGCTCCAGACAAGGGGGCCGCAGGTCAAATCAAGTATGAAGGCATTCAGAGGGAATAATGCTGAACTTCAACGCCACAACATCGCCGCAGCCCACAATCACTGTCACAGCCCACCATTTCCATATCCATTCAATGGTCACTCTTCCAATCATCTTCCAATCAAAGAAGTTGGTAATCACAGTTGTTAATGATCTGCTGCAGCGCTCAACTTGTTTATTGTCGAAGCCTAGAAACCCTCCAAACCTGTCTCCCTTGCCGCTCGTCTCCTTGTCATTGGGAGAAAACAATCCTAAGGGTCACAAGAGTAAGATTTTGCCTCGTAATTGACAAAGGCAACAGCTTTTTTCTGAAAGGATGTGCGTTGTGATTGATTACATCACAACTCCCTAGATCGTTAGTATTGTCCTTCCTCTTTCTCTCTTAACTCTCATCCCATGACACATTTCCAACCAGACTTTGTGAATAATATACATACCAACCTTAATGACAAGCAACACTTTACCACCCCACTTCTTGGCCAACCTGGAGCCCTCGGCCTGTTCCATGTCACGCAAGAGGGAAAAGTTCGCGGTGTCTTCCTCCCTCTTGGGAATGGGATTGCTTGGGGAGAATAGATCTTGGAGAAGGGCTCGAGTGGTAATGCCATAGGTCACCTGTACTTAGCTGGGGAATATTTGTGGTGGTGACGAAGGGAAGGGTTAGGAATAGAAGGGTTGGTAGGAGGACATGGAGTTAAGACACGATATTTACTGGCTGGTTGCTTCTTTGGTATGCCCTAGCGGGGGATGGTTCCAGGTATAGTAAAAGTAAAATATGTCGGTTAACATATCCTTACGTTTATAATATTGCCTATGATATGGTCAGAGCTCAAGTGTTAATAGACAGAAGACCACATAACTACTGCCCAATCAACTTTTATCTCCTTGAGGTTGACCATTGTTACTCTTTCCTGGAAGTTCCGTGCTTGGGTCAATGCAGGTAATACGCAGGAAAACCTCTCCAACTTGGTGCATTATCTTTCTTCACTCCAAATGCACTTCTCTTCATTACCAAAAAACTAAACACATCCTCCGCTTGTCCTCCGTGGTCCCCGACTGGAAACGGTTTCTCAGTAATTTGAGTTGATTCCTCCTCCCCGAAGACAGCTCTCACACCTTCATCATTTTCACAATACCATTTTCTGTACCTTCAAAAGATGCACAATATTGATTTCAACTTTTAAAGTCCCGTCAGCCAAGTCTTTTGCCAAGCTAGGGTTCTTGACGCGATCAATATCCTCTGCTGCTATCGCGACTCCATCTTGGAAGAGCTCCTTTATTTTTTTTCAAGGATCAACAGGAAGTCTAGCTGTTGACTGATGTCTTTCAGAGTTGCCTCAAAATCCGGGCTCAAATATCCGGGCTCAATTAAGGGTACTTGGTTCTACTTCGGAGAAACTCCGCAATCGACTCTCCGCGTATCTCCTCTTGTTTCTGGATCAAGTTTGGTCCAATCTCCTTCAGTCTCTTAAGTGTGTGGGTGAACTCCTATGGGCCAAAAAGATGGTCTGCAGTCTTATTAGCATGACAACCATCGGTTGTGAAACCGCTTGAGTCATATTGGATTCCCCTTACCGGCCATATATCTTCTTCATGACGACATCAACACGTGATGCTGGAGTTGCAACAAGTGGACTTACCTGCTTGAAGTGAGACTTCATTGACGAGCTTTGGTATTCCTCCAAACAATGTTTAACACACATAGCATGTTTGCCATGGGTGATACAAGAAAATGTTAATTATTGCGATAGGAAATGTTGGCAATGACGCCAGTGCAGAAAACACTGCTACCGACTTCCTGTCGAGGACAGTCTGCGGCATTCTGATCAATGGTCGTAGAAGCCTTGTCAATTGTATATCAAAGTCGTGAGGTTGACTAGAGCTTGGAAATTACAGCGACCCTCAGCGAAGTTGAAGTGATCTTGCTTCTACTCACCAGTTTCTCCTGGTGTAGTAGTCGTGATTCTATCAATTGGAACTGGTGAGACATCACAGGCATGGCACCATTTCCGGAACTCATTATGGCTTACGTAATCGGGTAAGTTAGGGGTATTCTAAGACTGAATAAGATTGTCGGGATGGTATACCCCTCTCCCAATAATCGTCCCTGTGAAGAACAACTTTGATTGACTATAGGGTGAGCTCTCTATATATTGAAACCCCATGATCTTGGGTTTGCAACAGAGGGGCCATAGTGCCCCTACAAGGGGCACAAAGCCGCTCGTCAGTTGTCTTCATTATGGGATGAGGACTACTCGAAAGTTATTGTGAAAGTCATTTGAGCACCAGTGTGTTGGTCGCTTAGCTTAGGCCCGACTTCACGATATCTTGATACCCCCCTGTCGTGACAATACTCGTTAGTATATACTTACTCAAGTCAGAATGTCAATGTGCTAGTATCCAAACAATTCATCTCCAGAGTTACATCCAACATCACGCTCGTCTTTCCTCAGTGTCGTAGAGACATCATGAGTTCAACGCTTCCAGATGCTGAAGAAAAGCCCATTGAGCTTCCACATCACACAAAATAGGCTAGCAATAGCGGTCATAAGTGGCAAAAGAATGCGGGAGATAGGCTCCTTGTGCTTTGCCTTGAAACTGGTTTCGATGTCGGCAATCACTTCAGCAGTCCGTTCGCCCCAGATTGTTCGAAATTCATCGGTAAATGCAAGCCAAATGCTCGCCAGACGATCTTGGACACTCTCGTCCGCATTTTCAATGATGGTGGTGACGTCTTTAAAGGCAAGGTCGATAATGTCCGCGGCAGTTTGACATAGCTCGCTCTTCGAGTCGGTAACCTTTTTCTTCCAGGCCACAAGAGCCTCACGATCAGGATAACTGCCCATATCCTTGCGTTCTTTCAGAGAGTTGTGATTGTTTCATGGAGATTGAGCTTATCTTGGAACTCTTGGATGAGTTGATTGGCAATCGGTTCCATCTCCTTCACCAACTTGTAGATCTCCTCGTTATCATCGCCAGCTGATTCCTTGATGATGTCAATGATTTCATGCAGGGAATCTGACTTGGAGGAATTCACAACAGCCACCAAAACGCGAGAACCTGATTCAACTGTGGACAATTCCTCTTTGAAAGAGCCCTGTTGCGTAGAGTCCTCGGTTTTGTAATCTTGCACAGGCTTGAAAAACTGGCCCAGATGTTGTCCCTGCTTCTCGATAACATCACACTTAAGGTTCTCGATTCTATCCTTCCATGGCTGCGAGGCATTGTTGGGGGCCTGCAAGGTCCTAAATTAAGTGATTAGTTAAAAGGCCAAAAATATCCATGGACTGAGAAACCAAACTTATGGCGACCTACATGTTGGTATAGTTATCTGTGATAATCAAAGAAGAGAATGAAGAGCTGTGGGTACTTAGATTTTGCGCTCAGATTGTGGTCTAGTTGGCCTGATTTCGAAGTGGGAGTTTCATGAAGGAGCTGATGGAATGGGAGCTGAACTATTTAACTTATGAGGATCCAGCAGCTGGCAGAGGATTATCATCAGAAACCGGATAGACTCAGCCGGCGGAGAGTGATTTTTGCTAGGCTGGTTTCTGTCTTCTTTACGAAGTGGACAGGTGAAATATGGACAGGGATTTGCTTTGCTGACATGGATTTCACAACGCCAACGATAGTGTATTCAACTGCCAAAGACGCAATGATGCTCATTCCAACATCCGCAAACACCATTCCGCCAAGATCTGGCCAATTATCATGCTTCTTTTAATCAATTAAAGAATAAAGAACCACCATGGCCGTCATCCTGTGTGGCCTGTATTGCTAAACTGCTGGAAGCTGTTGGATGTCTTGAATGGGCTAGTAGCAAGCTGGAAAGGGCCCAGCATTCATAGCCATTGTTTCAATAACCTGCGACCCTTGAAGTTTGACAAGTCCTGGACAAGTAAACCAAGCTCGCCTTAGTAGTAAGGTATGATGGTATTATAGATTTCCACCCTGTAAACTCCGTCTTGGTTGGTCCGCATAAACACGCACTTTCTCCATGTAAGATTGGAAGTCCAGATATTTCGTATAGCTTCCAATCGGAGTGTGTCTGTGTGACACGGCCCATGGCTTTCGGCATGTGCTCCAGTGGGCCAGTGATAGTGTCACTGCCAGCCTGACAACTTACCACCCCCTCAGTCACGCATCATGATAGTCACTGACTCGTCTCTCGACAGTTTCTCTTGGAAGCCACTTTGTAGATCTTTTCTGGTCCACCTCCTGGATGGGTGTGGAACCGTCCAGAATCTAGATAACAAGTAACAAAAGATGGATTAAACCGGAGCGTACAGAGTACACATGGAAGGCTTCATATGTTGGTGTATAGATTCCCTATTGTAAGTATCTAGTACACTTAAGATGCAACTGCTGTGTAGCATGTCCTCCACAAAATTGAGCCATGCTCAGGTGGGGGTTCCCAAAGCCAGCAGCCACTGGCGACCCACAATCGGATCGCCATTAAAACGGGCCGAGGTGATGTGGGGTGTGTCTCGGCATGCCCATTGATCCCGGAACTTAGCGGGCCGGTTGCGGTCAAGGTCAATGTCACGTAGTTCGGCATGTGGTCAACACCTAGATCTCTGTCGCTGGTGACGTGGTGGTGGCGTGGCACGGGTAGCTGTTACAAAGGGCGTCACCGTTCTCGAGGACGAATACACTGAGGATAACCGAACTCGAGTTTACAACTGTGTCGTTGTTTCTGCCCTCCTTAAGTTCATACTTGTAAAAACCAAACCCAGTAAAACGAACTTCCCTTTTCCCTGCATATCTGCAAACAAGTCTTACGCCTGCCCCAAGTCCGTTTTGAGCTAAAAACTTCAGGGATACATGCCAAATCGCTCGCGACAAGTTCACAGCACTTGTATTGTAATATGTGCTCTGTGTTGCTGATGGCTTGAAGTTGTAGAATCCGAGTTGAAATCCCAGCCTAAAAGTCATGTTAAAACGTTGGGCTGTGATGGTGTTGCGGGGTAGATGGGGGCAAGTATCTCCCCTCAAAATCTTCGGCATAGGTACAAAAAGGGGTCGTTTTACTGGAATCGGTTAGAAGCGAATTGCCCCCATGTTCCAGTATAGGGGTGGACTTCACAATACTCCCTATCCCCAGCGAGCCGCCCCCCCGCCGCACCACCCGTCTTTATTATACTGGCTGATCTTACCAGACACAGACAACACATAGCCGCCTCATGCTCCAATTTACCATTTTCAGCTGTCAAAGTGGCCCAACCTAGACGATTCAGACTCTTGTTCCCAACAGCAATGGTGATACCATCATACTCCTGGCAGCCAGCAGCCTAAATTCGCTTGTCTCGTGGTTGTTGTTGTTCTGCTTCCTGCAACCCATTAATAACTATCAGTTGTCAGCTCTTTTGCAATTCAGTTCATCTTGTCAATGGCCGGAATGAGCGAAAATGTGAAAATCGGCTGCTCACAGCACTTCTTCGACTCCGCTGGTGAGCAAGTACTGATCCATCTAAAGACCCGTTCTGTGCTTCCACTGAGACTTCACTTTGCTGGGCAGCACATGGCAACCTTGTAAACTTACCAATAGTAGAAAAGCTGCTCAAAGACTTTGCTCGCCAGCTGATCAGAGGGCTTCTAAATACGGATCCGTAGGCGTACCGTTTTCCTGTGCTTCTTCTTGATCAAGCACTGTATTTGCTTGTGTACATGTCTCCCGTAGCATACCCAATACGAAGCCCCCCTCAAAGCCACGCACTGAAACTGCTGTCGAGGACTTGAACCTGCGTTCTAGTATCCTCAGGTGTCAGTTTATCACCCACTTGCCCGCTTTCGGTGACCGACTTGTCACATATGTATCGATGCCAGGTCGCAAACGCCTTTCTTTGGGACCTGATCCCCACCTCTGTGCTGTTCGACCCCGTCGACGTCAACTTCCTGCACCGTGGAGAGCGCAGATAGGCCATGATCATGAAGAACTGCGGAGTCTGACTGTTTTCTTCCTCATTTAGATCCATGTTTTTCAGCCACAAGATTTACCTCGTCTCTAAAACCGGAGCAAGATCCATTTCCCAGGGATGTAGGCCCTGTGGTTAGTTTTACCCTTATCTAGACCCCTGTTCCAGCTGCCTTTTGAACTGGATCTATGGGTCCATTGAGTGACCTGTTTTCCAATAACTGATCCCAACGCATTTGGATGAAGTGGCTAGACCAAGGGCCTGTAGAGTCACGGAGGAGACTGGCAAGACGAAGCGGGAAATCCGGAAGATAGTGAGCCAGCCTGTGAACATAAAAGTCCTAACAATCCGCCTTAGCATATGAGTTTGTTTGACAAGCAACTTCCAACGTCGATACACGCCTACTCCACGTGCCTTCACATTCGAAAACTACATTTTCATCACCCTCACAACGTAAGACTCATGAGACTTCAACCACCAGATTCTTCTAATTCAGAGCTTGCAGGAAAATGGGTGCCGAAAAAATCCCTCTCCAGTATCCCCCAGTGGAAGCTGGACATGTGGCAAACAACAGCTCTTTGGAAGAGTTGTGAGACCGACAAGGATTTTGCCCGGTACAGCATGGTCATCCAAGCCAAGACGCCCTCCACGATATTGATGGGGTCGGTCGAATCTTTCGGCCGGTCCGGTGGCTCTACCCTCATTAAGTCGGCAGTGGGTGGCGATGATGACCAGCCCAATGCACCCAACCCAAAAGACCCGGAGGTCATGAGGTCTCGGTTGGAGGTTATTACGAACGGAAAGCCTGACCTGAAGGGGTTTTTCGAGCAGGCCTCCAGTGACGTTGTCCAAAAGCACGAGGATTCAATCCAAGATATCCGGCAGGATGCTGAACAGGCCAAGGCCGGGAAGACCGACAAGTCTGCCTGGAGGACGAAGTTGAGGGAGAAAAGAGATAAGCTGGTGGAAAACTCCAAGGAGTGGATTCTCTCAGCCTTCGCCAAGGCTGAATCCATGATCGACACTTTGCCGGAACCAATCCAGGAGCAAGCAGGTAACTGGTTCAATGACCTGATGGACAGCCTCACCAATTGGCTGAGCGACGCAAGTCAGAAGATTTCTCAGTTCGTACATGATGCTGTGGAATTCATTAAGGTCGTGTGGAACAAGACTGTTGAGCTCGCCAAGGAGGCTGCCGAGAAGATCATTGAGGCCTGGGAGTATGTGAAGGAAATATTCCACAAATGAGGGATGTAGTCATGAAAGATTATGGCTACAGCTCGATAAATGCAAAGGGTGGCCAGATCTTCTCTGCTGCTGCAGACAGTCCGGGTATGATTGTTCAGTATCTCATTGTATGTAGAAGCTGGTACCAGCACTTAAGCAGCCATCATTACTGCAACTCATATTCATTTGCTGCTTGAAAGTAACATGAAGAGACTGCATCGCATATCACATATTACCATTTTTTGGCTTTGACTTAGGGAGTAGGAGTCTGAAGTCCCTCATGAACTTTGTAACTTTATGTGGCTTGGAACTCTAGAGACCTGCTAAGCGTATCATTATATGTATCTGGTTAAGCTTTCGCTTCTTAGATCAGATGCTGTTGAAACAATTGACTCGCGCTAACTCTGCAACCAGGTATGACAGTTGAGTTTTGTCACCAAGAACCGCGCTAACAATCAAACAAGGGATATCCTGTAGTGCATATACATCAGTGGTGAATTCTGTCGAAGTCTCCAGCGCAGTAAGCTGAGTCGGCCAAATTGGATCATCCCAGTCCTACATCATGTCTTTGTTTTCAGGTGTTGTGAAGTTATCTGTCTTGCCTTAACGTACTAACTGCATTAATCATGGGCAGGTTAGAAGTATTTCTGATTTTCTCTCATTCATAGAAACCTTTATGTTCTGCAAGAATGAATTATTCGGAGTCTCTGCCAGCTACGTGGATCCTCAATCTCTCTGCAAGCACTGATTTCCTCTCTTGATTTAGCAAGTTCACATCGGTAATATGCGCGCAAAAATCACGCTAGACTAGAGAAGCATCATAACAATGGTCAGGAGGAAGTGTGTTTTGGCAGGAGATGAACACAAAACAACCGGACAAGGAGGCACATATGTGCCACTTACCCTCCCAGGTTGTCTAGCTGTGCTTCCTCGGTGCCCCAGAACCCGAGGACCATCAATTTGGTGCCAAGTTCAAGGGATTGATAGTCGTGAGTACTTACTGTTTGTCGCTTCAGAAAGCGAGAAAAACACGTAAGTCACCCGGTTTTAAATCATGTTACTTTGCCAGTTACTCAGACTATTACATGTAAGATGACACCGCTGCGTTATCACAGAGCGCACTATGAGCAGGGGGGCCCTGCGAGATCCCGAAACAGTTTTTCTAGACTTGGTTGCCAAGTGCAAGAAAGTCGAAGAGCTCGCAGCCTTCGCGGATAAACTTGCAAAGTACGGCGACTTCAGCACAGGTGTAGCGGGGAGAAGATAAATGTTCAAGTTGACGAAATACTAGAGAAGTTCAGCAAGGCAATCAGCTAGATTTAGTGAGTTTGACATAGTTCTCACGCTGTTGCCTACAGAAGGAGTTCAGAACCTTTCAGCAGCAAAACTCACCAACGTCACCCAGAAATCCAGCCACCATTTGGTCCAAGGTTTGCGAGGAAATCCTTAATACAAACAACGTTTTGAGGGGTTTGCCGCTCATTCTTGCATTTCGAAAGCTAAGAATGGTTCAAGCTGTGAACTCAAGCTCGTTGAACCGGATCTTTGCAACCATGCGCAGAGAGGCGAAGGGGGATTTTCTCGATATTCAGCATCTTGTGTGTTAGGGTTCGGTCTTTACACAGTAAAGTTCATTGGATGCCACAGTTTCTTAAGGTCAGCGAGAAGTTCCTATCTAAAGTAAATCAAGGAAATTGACCCCGTCGCTCACTTATATACAGCAGATTTTGGTTGGTTGAGATGCATCATAGAGAATATTTGTAAGCAGTATAATGAATATGCAACTGGCAAATGTACTGTGCCAACTGTAGTAGGATGGCCAAGTTATTGAGTTTTTTAAGGGTTCATTTCAAGCTTGAAAGTTAATGTAACGGGTAACTTGGTCTGGTGCAGACAGGGATCGACAATGGGTCAAATGGGTTAGATGATGGCCACTGACGATGTGGAGTGCACAGCGAAGTTAATTACTACGCGTAATAATCTTTCTTGATCTTCAGTGTCCTTGTGTTGGGGAGAGGAAAACTCGAGGAATGTTTTATCGTGTCTGAGTAGCTCCCCTTATAAAATCCCTTTGCCCTTGCGAGTACCTCGCGGTCTCCTGCAACTTTCAGGGGTTACCTTAAGCGTGGCAAGGTTATCTAACTCATTCTTGCCGCTCCATCATATTTCCCGGGCTCTACCAATCAGATATGCCTTTGCCCTTCTCAGCTCTTGTGTCACTGGTGTTCTATATGTTGACTGTCAAGGATATTTCTTCTCCTTGGACTGCCATATACATGTGACAGTTAACATAATTTATATAGGTGGTAGCTCGAGTAGTCCTTGAGCTAGTGAGAATAAATGATGCACTATGTTAAGTGTTTAACATTCGTTCAACAGCTTAAAGCCTTCACTAAGATTATGGTAAAATCTCTCCTAGCACTCCATGGTATAGTTCAACTCTTATTTAATTATAGCGTTGTTTCAGAGGCATTGACCCTTAACACCCAAGGATGTTGACGCTCAACGGTCTGTACCGTCGAGGAAGGAGTAAACGAAGCTACAATGGGTATAAGATATAGATAGATTTCAAGCAGGCCCATCTGGCCGAAAGAAGCCTCTCAGTCAGCAATACAAACAGCTGTCTGCTCAACTGGTAATCAGAGATCATTCTGACTGTGTGAGAAGTCCTGTCTCTTAGGTCCAGCGGGCTGGCACCTCTCGAACCCATCTCAGCAGGTCTGTCTGGATCATCACACCACCAGTTGGGCACGCACAATTGCTTGCATTCCTGACTAGGAAGTTTTTCGTCCCTTTCTTTCAACGAGGAATCTATCGACCTTGTATATTCAGGATCCTTCCTTATTGTTTCTACCAGAGGACTTTCAGTCCTTCATCAAGAACCCCCTGTTTCCTATTGCCATTTCGGGCCCGAGTGAGCAGCGTCTTGTTTGGTCCCATCTGCGTGATCCTACTTTTCTTGCCGGTATCCCTTATTGGTTGTGACATCACAGTTCATTGCAGAATCGCGACATTTGCGCTACATTCGTGATTGGCCTATTTCCATAGCCCATTGGGGGTCCACTATTGGTCGCTTCCTTCTGCCCAGTGGCTTCCGCATTGGTACCATTTCCAGCTGTAACACTACTATTTCAAGAACTTATAGAAAAAAAAAATCAGTCTTCAGAAACGATTTCAGTTTCAATAATTAGAGTCCTCTTAATTCTGACCGAGTGTTTTTTTTTACCAGGATGGTAGATGTTTTGGTCGTAAACTACAGCTGTGGAAAGGGAGTTTTATAAACCTCTGTCATAAATCTTGCGCTAACAAGTAAACAAGGGTTGAATTGTGCCAACCTATAGAGGAGGTAGAAGCGTGAGTGTGGTGGGGCGCAGTGGGGTCACTCCATATCGTTATCTTATCTCCCTATATGTGTGCCAATATACGACTTTCGGCATCCTCGATAATTCAAGAACATTTAACACAAGAAAACCGTGCAAAACTAGACACTGTCAATCCCCAGGCCGGATACCCATGGTTCAGTATATATTCACACCTTGGCGCAACCGCGCCGAGCTCCTCGCTGTTCGCGCACAGTTTTACCCAGAACATACCTCAAAAACACACTTGAAGAAGCATCATCAATCAACATTTCAAGACGACGAGCACACCCGCTCCGAGAAGCAAAAAGCAGTCGCCCGTGTATCCATGTGGATGCAGCGCGGCGGCTGTCCTCACATGGTCGAGTCGACCGCGCTTCTGGTCGCTGCAATTCTGAGCGACGAGGCCCAGGACTCGGGTGCCGCGGGGGGGTATGCCGTGCGTGCGGCGTACTCTGCAGCCTTTAGCCGGTTTGCCTCTCTTTTTTTCCTAGTTATTCAAGTATAGGATTGCTGACAAGTGCCCAGATTCGTCACTGGTTTGCTGGATTCTCATCAGGACAAGCAGCGCAAGCAGTCTATGTATGACGTAGCCAAAGCGGTTGGGTTACCAGCTGCTTTTGTTGAGCTGAGGCATCAGGCTACGCACGAGCAGTTGCCAAGTTTGACGAGGTTAAGGTCGGCTGCACGCAGGGCGCTAGAATGGATTTGGTGGTATTACTGGAAGGGACTGGGCCCCGTGGATATGGTCCAGCGGGGTGTGAACGGGAAAGGGGTTCCGGGGGTAGGGGACACAAGTGAGAGTGAGGAGAAAGATGTGGGGGAGGAAGGTGGTGATGCTGCCGCTAGGTGTCGCGAGGGGGTAGTGCGACTTCTGGAGAGTGACGTGCGGGTTGGAGGGGAAGCCATTAATGGACCTGGGAAAGAGGAGCTATTGGCTGAGTTTGGTGAAGCATTGGTTCTGACAACATTAGATACTGTTGCGGGGAACACGCGCGATGTTGGGGTGTTGCGGCGGGCAATCGGGCTGATGAGAGAGATTGTGAACGGAGGGGATGAAGATTGCATGCAACTTGAGAACGGAAAGGGCAATAGGGATGTTGAAAAGCTCAAAGAGGAGTTGAAGAAAGGGTGGGAGGAAATTAAAAGGTTAGCACAAGAGAAAGAGGACAGCGGGGACGACCAGACTGAGGACGAAGATGTGGATATGGAAGCTGAAGAGGAGGATAAGAAGGAACAGCAGTCGGGCTGGGTGCTGTATGATGAAAAGGAGTGGGTGCCCAAGCCAATAGGCATTGTCTAACCTTGTAAGAACAAGACTTTGATCTTATAGTAATTTTCAGCTATCCTCAATGCCTGCCTCTGCCTTTCGTGATGGCTCAATGTGGGCACGTGACTGTGGAGAATGTCCAGAACACCATAGAACAAGCGTCCAATGATAACGTCACATCAGAATGTCATGCAGGACGCGCTGTAACTGGAATTTGCGGCTGCCGAGGCCCGGGCTCTGTTATACCCGCATTGTACGTATTGCGTGTTCCGTACCTGTCTCGGACTTAACAATAGGGGAAACTTTCGCTCTCCAGTCTCTGTCCTTTAGCTTTCCATACTCACCGTCCATGAGTTTCTTAGCTGCTGCTCGGCGGCTCTTCCAACCAAATACTAGTTGCTTCTCTGCCATTGTATGTCAATCCACAGACCGTTGAGTTTGAGGCTAGATTAGCCTGACTATTGCGTCTCGAAAAGCTGGCTGCCACTCGCAAAATGCACATCCGGTCGATTCCCATGTGTATGTCCTTGAGTGTATTACAGGATGAGAACGACTATAAGACCTGCTGACAAGTACAGGGACGGGTAGTAGTGACAACTACGCCTACCTTGTCGTTGATGATAAGTCCAAGGAGGCCGTTGTCATTGATCCAGCTCATCCTGCTGAGTGAGTCTCTCATTCACTTCATGGAAGCCAAGCTTTTTCCAACTAATACTTCAACAGGGTCGCCCCTGTTCTGAAGCAGGCCATTCGTGAGGATTCTGTCAAGCTCACAGCCATCATTAACACGCATCAGTTCGTCTCCTTATTTGTTTCTCATTGGAATTCAACAACTAATGTACTCAATCAGTCATTGGGACCATGCTGGTGGTAACAAGAAACTTGTATGCTCCCCTCCTCTACTCAAACTACCTTCTCCCTCTGTGGCGCTGACAGTTCCATTGCCAGCTTCATGAGCTGGGCCTCGCCCTCGAGATCATTGGTGGGAAAGACTGCGAGGGTGTGACGCGGACACCCGCTCATGGAGAGACTTTCAACATTGGCAGCATTGCCGTGAAGGCCTTGCACACACCATGCCACACGCAGGACAGCATCTGCTGGTTTATGCAAGACGGTGATGAGAAGGCCGTTTTCACTGGGGATACGCTGTTCCACGGAGGTGGGTTTTCCCATAATCCTTGGGGAGGGGGCAGCTGAGTAAGACCGAGATCTGACAAATGTGTAAGGTTGCGGCAAATTCTTTGAGGGCACCGGTGAGGAGATGCACCGCGCCCTGAATGTCACGCTGGCGTCTCTGCCAGATGATACTCGCGTTTTCGTGAGTCATCCCAGATGCTCTGTAATAGTCTACATATCTGACTTGACATCAGCCTGGCCACGAATACACCAAATCCAACGTCCGCTTCTGCTTGTCGGTTCTTCAGAGCGAGGCAGTGAAGGCACTGGAGAAGTTTGCCAATGAGCACAGCCAAACGCAGGGCAAATTTACCATTGGTGATGAGAAGAAGCACAATGTGTTCATGCGACCACAGGTAAGAAGGCTTGGAGACAACTTGCCTATGCAGTTGGAGATCGTGCTAACAAGTGCCACAGGACCCTGAGATCCAAAAGGCGACCGGTGAGACTGACCCCGTCAAGGTTGTCACTAAGCTGCGTGAGATGAAGAACAACTTCAAGTGAGTGGCCTTAGAAAGGACAGATGTCTCGTCTTATATAGAGGCATGTGGTTGATGGGTGGTAGGGAGGGAGTCATGAAATCGAACCTCTGAACGAAGTTAAGGTCGCTGCATCAGATACGGACTTGACGATGACGAAAATGACAACAAGTTTGTACAATAGGCATCTTGGATTACTCTATCAACATAGGCTATCTTGAAACGAAATGTCTCCGCGCGGTGATTCCAATGGACTCTGATGGCTCGCTTGGAAATGAAACCGCGGATGCGCCTGTAGTGGCACGTGGGGTTTTGTTCTTGCTTCATCGTCCACACTCGCACGCCCTGGGAAATGCCGGCGACAAGCTCTAGCAAATGCTGAAGCGTCGAGTTCAGTCCAGACACAGGTTGGTAGCCAGCTCCGGTCACGCCCGACCTACCTTTGCTGCGTGCTGCCTAAGAGAATAAACACAACAACGCTCTATCGTTGAGAGCTATCACAATCAAGGAGACGCGAGAGTGGGCGTGGCGGTGCTGATTACAACCTGCGTTCGAAGGTGTGTTGGAGTTCTGAGTCAAGTTCCTGTGTTTGATCAAGAAAAAGAGAAGAAAAGTTTACCAGCGACGCCGGCAGAAGATTTTATGCCGAGCCCTGGACCCATCTAGTGAATGGGGCATGTCACGTGATCAGGCGAGTCCTACGACGCGGGTGCCCCGCCAATGTATCCTAACGGGCTCGTCCAACTCCACACCGCTCACCATACTATCTTGTCGCATGTCGCTTCACGCGATGCGATTGCGCTGTCATTTTGCGCCACGCTGCGAAACCACACGGAGGCAGGAACGCACAAGAGTTCGAGAACAGAGAATATGGTGAGCCTTCTAGGCGATTCGTTTTTGACAAGCGCTCAATGTCAGGACGCCAACCCCACTTACACGTCTCGCAGCCTCCAAAACGCCGCGCAGCCGCTAGCTCAATAGGCGCTCCCATGGCACGCCCATCCAAACTTGCCAAAGAACTAGGCCTGACTGCGCAACAAGAATCCGAAATCCGCGAGGCATTCAGCCTATTTGCCGAGCCTTACCCCGGCGAAAAAGAAGGAGTCATAACTATCCCTGATGTCCGGCGCGCATTAATGTATGATCCATCGCTTTTCAACCACCCTCCTTTTCCGGACAGATTCATGCTAACTGAGCTTCTCCCTCAGCGCTCTCGGCATCCCTCCTTCTTCTCCAGCCCAATGGGCTGAATTCACCTCCGCAATTGACCCCAACGGCGACGGCTTCACGACCTACTCTTCCTTCCTTGAGCTCTGCGCAATCCAGTTCCACCACCGGCCCGATGACAACGAAGACGCCGACGAAGCGCACCAAGCCGAGCTCGACGAAGCATACAGCCTGTTCACAGGGGGTAACCCAAACGCTCGCGCGATCACGTTAGACGACTTGAGACGGGTCGCAAGACTTTTGAGGCTAGACGAGGCGTCGAGAGAGAAGAAGCATCATTTGCAGCAGGGGTTGGAAGGGAACAGGGGGAAGGATGACGATGGGGTGGTGACGGAGGAACTGCTGAGGGATATGATACTGGAGGCGAATGGAGGCGCAGGTGTTGAAGAGGGAGTCAGGAAGGAGGAGTTCGATGCCGTCTTGAGAAGAGCAGGGGTTTGGAGGTAGGGCTCGCGCCCCTGGAAAATTCGGTATTGAGTGAGGTGCGGATTGGGGATGATGCTCTCGAAAAAAAAAAAAAAAAAA
>Ga0065720_1000483_pt1 | contig 28228 bp, 23 predicted proteins | sample Thericmetagenome_FD_59107 | JGI IMG/M metagenome (GOLD analysis project Ga0065720, IMG submission 59107) | Thermophilic microbial communities from the Joint Bioenergy Institute, California, USA of rice/straw/compost enrichment - eDNA_2 v2... | ecosystem: Engineered > Solid waste > Grass >... | reverse complement strand
CCCTCCAGCACGATGCTGCCGGCGATGGCCTGGTACTCGATCGTCTCACCGCCGATCGTGATCTGGTGTTCTGTGGTGACGGCCGGCGGCAGCCGCCGGGATTCGGCCTGCTCGCGGCGGGCGCCGCGGCGCGCCTGGCCGGCCTCGTCGCTCGCCGGAGCGGAGACCGCTGGGGCAGGCTCGCTCTCTTCCTGCGCAGCGAGCGGCGCAGCGAGGCCGAGAGGGAGAAACAAAGCGACCAGGAGGAGGAAAGTGGCTCGTTTCGACATGGCTCCATCCGGCTGACACGTCGGAAGACGGTGTTCCGACGCTGTTGAGGCCGGCACCGTGCAGGCGGCAGCGGCCGGGTGGCAGTGGTGCGCCGGTTCCATGGCTGGAGGAAGGCCGATCAGGCCTTCTTGATCCAGCGACCGGCCTCGTCCTGCTGCCAGTAGGTGGCGGCGAGGCCCATCTCGCGCGCCCGCTTCCACTCCTCGCGCGCCGCGACCAGGGCCTCCGCGTCGTTGCCGTCGAACATCAGCACGATGCGCTCGTAGCCATCGACGCTGTCCGGCAGGCGCGCCGAGGCGGCGAGGAAGCGCACCTGCGCACCGTTGGGATTGTGCCGCCCGGTGGTGAGAAGGACGGGCTGGCTCGCCGCATCCCCCTCCTTCTCCGTGCCGTGCGGCAGGAAGCTCTCCTCCGAGAACGTCCACAGGTGATCGTCGAGCGCCGCGAGACGCTCCTCGTCAGGCACCTCGACGACGACACGCCAGCCACGCTCGAGGCTCCTCGTGATGAGCACCGGCAGCACCGCCTCGAGCGGCTGGCGCTGCAGATGGTAGAAGAGCACCTCGGCCATGGCCTTTCCGGTCAGCTCTCGTAGTGATCCTTCACCAGCCGGTCGAGCAGCCGCACGCCCCAGCCCGATCCCCAGCTCTGGTTGATGTCACTCGATGGGGAGGACATGCCCGTTCCGGCAATGTCGAGATGCGCCCACGGCGTGTTGTTGACGAAGCGCTGCAGGAACTGGGCGGCGGTGATGGAGCCGCCGTTGCGCCCGCCGGTGTTCTTCATGTCAGCGAACTTGGAGTCGATGAGCTTGTCGTACTCCGGCGCGAGCGGCATGCGCCACACCTTCTCGCCCGTGGCGCGACCAGCGGCGGCGATGCGCTCGGCAAGCTCGTCGTTGTTGGAGAACAGGCCGGCATGCTCGGTGCCCAGCGCCACGAGGATGGCGCCCGTCAGGGTGGCAAGGTCCACCATGAAGGCGGGGCCGTACTTGTCCTGCACGTGCCAGAGCACGTCCGCAAGCACGAGCCGCCCCTCGGCGTCCGTGTTGACGATCTCGATGGTCTGGCCTGACATCGACGTCACGATGTCGCCCGGACGCTGGGCCCTGCCGTCGGGCATGTTCTCGACGAGGCCGATGGCGCCGATGGCATTGACCTTGGCCTTGCGCGCGGCAAGGGCGTGCATGAGGCCGACGACGCAGGCNGCGCCCGCCATGTCGCCCTTCATGTCCTCCATGTTCTGTGCGGGTTTGATGGAAATGCCGCCCGTGTCGAAGGTGACGCCCTTGCCGACGAAGGCGATGGGCTTCACATCGTCCCGCGCGCCGTTCCAGCGCATGATGACGACCCGGCTCTCGTTGTGCGAGCCCTGCCCGACGCCGAGCAGCGCCCGCATGCCGAGCTTCTTCAGGGCCTTCTCGTCGAGGATCTCGACATCGACGCCAAGCCTGGAGAGCTCCGCCGCGCGTTCCGCAAAGGCGGCAGGGTAGAGCACGTTCGGCGGCTCGTTGACGAGGTCACGGGCNAGGAAGACGCCATCAGCCACCGCAGCGCGGGACTTCCAGGCGCGCTTGGCGGCCGCCGGATCGGAAACGTGGATGGTGACCCGCGCCGGCGCACCGCCGTTGTCATCGTCCTTCTTCTTCGTCTTGTAGCGGTCGAACCGGTAGGAGCGCAGGAGAACGCCGAGGGCGAAATCGGCGGCGTTCTCGGCTGAGGCGGCCTCGCCCGGCGCCTCGAAGAGCACGTGCGCATGGCCGCCGGCGGACAGCCGGGCGCAGACGGCGCCGCCGAGGGCCGTCCAGTCGAGCCTGGCGCGCTCCTCGCCCTCGCCGAGACCGGCGACGATCAGCCGGTCGGCGGCAAGGCCGCCTGGGGCAATAAGCACCAACACGCTTTTTGCCTTGCCCTTGAAACGCTCAAGCTCGGCCGCGCGGGCGATGGTCTCGTCGAGCTCGGCCCCGAGAAGGCCGGCCGCAGACGGCGCGCTCTTGCGGTCGGCCCCCACGAAGACGACGACGTCGCCTCCCTCCGCCGGCTTGTCGTAGGGCTTGAACTCGAGCTTCACGTTGTGCGCCATGTCGTCGTCCCCGTTGCCGTTCTGCGCGTGGCCCGGCATCTGCTGCCACGAATCCGGCCCGTCGTCTGGGCAGATATAGCATGCATGGAGAGCTTGGGCAGGCAGCCGGCCGGAATGACGAGAANGCGAGGCGGCACGTCTTGCCTCTTGCCGAAGCGGTCGCGGCAGATTAGCTCCAAGCGCTGGAAGGCGGACGGGGCGGGGCGCGACCAGGCGGGATAATGGGCCAGATCGAGCGATACATCTTCCGCAATGCGGTCATCGCCTTCATGGCCTGTCTCGTGGCGCTGACGCTCGTGATCTGGGTCACCCAGATCCTGCGGGAGCTCGATCTCGTCACCGGCAAGGGCCAGACATTCGCCATCTTCCTCACGGTGACGATGCTGTCGCTGCCGGCGCTGATCACGATCATCGCACCGGTCGCGCTGTTCATCGCCACACTCTACGTGCTCAACAAGCTCAACGGCGACTCCGAGCTCATCGTCATGAGCGCCGCGGGGATGGCCCCTGGGCGGCTGCTGCGGCCCTTCGCCGTCATCATGCTGGCGGTGAGCATCGTCGTCGCCGCCATGACGCTCTACCTGATGCCGGCAAGCTTCGCCGCGCTGCGCGACCTCATCACGCAGATCCGCGCGGATTTCGTCGCCACGATCGTCAAGGAAGGCCAGTTCACCACCCTCGAATCGGGGTTGACCTTCCATTTCCGCCAGCGTGCCGGCGATGCCCTGCTCGGCATTTTCATGCAGGACCGGCGCGACCCCGAAAAGACGACAATCTATCTCGCCGAGCGCGGCCAGACGGTGGACGTCAACGGCCAGAGCTACCTCATCCTTGAAAAGGGATCAGTGCAGCGGCAGGAGCCGAACAGCCGCGATTCCGCCATCGTCACCTTCGAGCGCTACGCTATCGACCTCTCCAGTTTCGGCGAGAACGGCGGCGAGATCGTCTACAAGCCGCGCGAGCGTTCCACGATGGAACTCCTCTTCCCGAACGAAGAGGAGAACTACTACAAGATGCAGGCGGGGCGGTTCCGCGCCGAGCTGCACGAGCGTTTCGCCGCGCCGCTCTATGCCATCGCCTTCACGCTGATCGCCTTCGCCGCGCTGGGCGAGCCGCGCACGACGCGCCAGGGCCGCGGCTCGGCCATGGCCGCGGCGCTCGTCGCCGTGGTGCTGGTGCGCATCGCGGGCTTCGCAGCCTCGAGCGCCCTCGTGCGGACGCCGGCGGCGGTGGTGGGCGTCTACGGCGCCCCCATCCTCGGCAGCCTCGGCGCGCTCTTCCTCATCTTCGGCGGGCACAGCCTGAAACGCCGCATGGCGCGTGTGGCCGATTCCGTGGCCGGTTACATCGCCGCCTTCCTGCCGCGGCTGCGGAGGGCCTGACATGATGCTCATCGGCCCGACGCTCACGCGCTATTTCTCCGCCCGCTTCCTCGTCATGATCGCGGGCGTCTTCGGCACGGTCTTTGCCCTCATCTACACGCTCGACTTTGTCGAACTGATGCGCCGTGCAGGCGACGCACAGGGTGCCTCGAGCGGCCTGATGGCGATGCTGTCCCTGCTGCGCACGCCGTCGGTGGCGGAGCAGGTGCTGCCCTTCGCCATGTTGTTCGGCGCCATGGCCGCCCTCCTCAACCTCAGCCGTCGGCTGGAGCTGGTGGTGGCGCGCGCCGCGGGCATCTCCGTCTGGCAGTTCCTGCAGCCGGGGCTGCTCGTGGCCCTCGGCATCGGCATCTTCTCGGTTGCGCTCTACAATCCGCTGTCTGCGCTGATGAAGCAGCAGGCGAGCGCGATCGAGGGCCGCATCTTCGCGACGGCCACCCGCGCCTCTGGCGGACAGGAGATCTGGCTGCGCCAGAACAGCGTCGACGGTCAGGCCATCATCCGCGCCGAGGTCGCTGTGGAGAACACGACCACGCTGGCACGCGTCACCGTCTTCCTCTTCTCNCCAGATGGCGCCTTCCGCGAGCGGATCGAGGCGAACCAGGCAGAATTGAAAGAGGGTTACTGGGATCTTAAGAACGTCCGCATCCTCTCCGTCGATGCGGAGCCGCGCAACCACGACAGCTATCACCTGGCCACGACACTCGACCCCGCTCAGGTGCGGCAGAGCTTCACCTCGCCCGATGCCGTGCCGTTCTGGAGCCTTTCGGGCGTCATCGAGCGCACGGAACGCGCCGGGCTCGACGCCACGCGCTACCGCCTGCAGCGCGACATGCTGCTGGCGCGGCCGCTTCTCTTCGTCGCCATGGTGCTGGTCGCCGCATCTTTTTCCTTAAGGTTTTTCCGATTTGGTGGTGTGGCGCGGATGGTTCTCGGTGGCGTCGTCGCGGGCTTCGTGCTTTATGTTGCGACCGAAGTCATGAAGGACCTCGGCGCGTCGGGCCTCGTCAGTCCGCCGGTCGCGGCGTGGTTTCCGGCAGTCGTTGGGAGCTTGCTCGGGGTGCTCGCCCTCCTCTATCAGGAGGATGGCTGATGCGCCGCGGGAAAGGCAGGAACCGGCAGGGTGTGGGTATGCGCTCGAGTTACGGCACGGTCGCAGGGCTAGCGATCGCGGCGGCGCTGTGCGTCGGCGCGTCGGAGGCTGCGAACGCGCAGGGCACGCTCAACGATCGCCTCGCCGCCACCACCCAGCAGAGCGGCAACCAGGACGAGCACCTCGTCGTCGAGGCGCGCGAGATCGTCTACGACAACGACAAGAACACCGTTTCGGCTGTCGGCGACGTGCACCTCTACTACCAGGGCCGGGTGCTCGAGGCCGACCGCGTCACCTATGACCGCAACACGCGCCGCGTCTATGCCGAGGGCAATGCGCGCCTGACCGAGACCGACGGCACCGTCGCCACCGGCGAACGGTTTGAGCTGACGGACGACTTCCGCGACGGCTTCATCGATTCGCTGCGCATCGAGACGACGGACAAGACGCGCTTCTCCGCGCCGCGTGCCGAGCGCACCAGCGGCGAATCCACCACCTTCGAGAAGGGCACCTACACGGCCTGCGAGGCGTGCAAGAAGGACCCCTCGCGTCCCCCGTTGTGGCAGGTGAAAGCTGCCAAGATCATCCACAACAACAGCGAGCAGATGATCTACTACGAGGACGCCTCCATCGAGTTCTGGGGTGTGCCTCTCCTCTACATGCCGTATTTCTCGACGCCGGACCCGACGGTGAAGCGCAAGACGGGCTTCCTCGCCCCCCGCTTCGTCACCTCGTCGTCGCTCGGCTACGGCGCGTCGCTGCCGTTCTTCTGGAATCTGGCGCCCAACTACGACCTCACCATCACGCCGACCATCCTCAGCCGCCAGGGCGTCCTCGGCCAGGTGGAGTGGCGGCACCGGCTGATGAACGGCTCCTACAACATCCGCGCGGCCGGCATCTTCCAGCAGGACAAGAAGGCCTTCCTGCCGCCGCCGTTGGGTGCCGGCGACAAGACGTTCCGCGGGTCCATCGAGACGACGGGGCGCTTCGACATCAACCAGCAGTGGAAGTGGGGCTGGGATGTCGCGCTGACGACCGACAAGTGGTTCCTGCAGAACTACAAGATCAAGAGCGAGAGCATCACCTCGACCTACTTCAAGGAATCGACCTCCACGGTCTATCTGACGGGTCGCAGTGATACCGGCTTCTTCGATCTGCGTGGCTACTACTTCCGCTCGCTGTCCTACGAGGACTGGCAGAAGCAGCAGCCTGTCGTGCACCCGGTGCTCGACTACAACAAGCGTCTGNCGGGCCCGAGCTTCCTCGGCGGCGAGGTGACGATCGACGCCAACGTCACCAGCCTGACGCGTGATGCGGCGCAGTACGCGAGCGTGCCAAACGCGCTGTCGACACCCCTGTTCACCACGTCCGGCGGCCGCTCGATCTACTACACCTGTGGCACCTTCACGCCGGCGGACTGCATCGTGCGTGGCGTCGGCGGCACGACGACGCGCGCCTCCGTCGGCCTGTCCTGGCGGCGCAGCTTCATCGACCCGCTGGGCCAGGTGTCGGACCCCCTTCGCCGGCCTGCGTGTCGACGCCTACGCGCTCGACATCAACACCACCCGTTACCAGAACGGCGAGATCTCGAACTTCCTCAACCCGAACGAGAATTTCCTCGCCCGGGCGATGCCGACCGTCGGCCTCGAGTACCGCTACCCGCTTATCGCCGCCACCAACGGCCTCGGCACGCACACCATCGAGCCGATCGGCCAGATCTTGGTGCGACCGCGCGAGACGCGGATCGGAGAGCTGCCGAACGAGGACGCGCAGAGCCTCGTCTTCGACGACACCAACCTCTTCGAGTGGAACAAGTTCTCGGGCTACGACCGCGTCGAGGGCGGCGTGCGGGCCAATGTCGGCCTGAAATACGCGCTGACGATGGACAAGGGCGGCTATGCCGACGTCCTCTTCGGCCAGTCTTACCAGCTCGCCGGCCGGAACTCCTATGCCGCCGGCGACATTGCCCATGTCGGCCTCAACTCGGGCCTCGAGACGAAGCGCTCGGACTATGTCGGCCGCATCCACATCGCGCCGAACTCCAGGCTGTCCTTCACCGGCCGCGGCCGCTTCGACGAGCGGGACTTCAGCCTGCGCCGCCTTGAGCTGCAGGCCAATGCGACCCTCGGCCCGGTCACGACCAGAGTGATGTATGCGCGCTACGCGGCCCAGCCGGAGCTCGGCTATCCGACGCGCCGCGAGGGCCTGCTGACCAGCGCCAGACTCAAGGTGTCGGACAACTGGTCGCTGAACGGATCGATCCTGCTCGATCTCGATCGCTACCTGCAGGATCGGCAGAACTCAATCGCGAATCCGCAGATGCCCTATGCCAAGTCCAATCCCTGGACCGTGGCGGGCCTCTCGCTCGGCGCCGTCTACCAGGACGAGTGTACGCTGTTCGGCATCACCTATTCCTCGAGCTACAAGGACGCGGCGACCGGCACGAAGAACCGCGACCAGACGCTCATGTTCCGGCTGGAGCTGCGCACGATCGGCGAGGTCAGCTATCAGCACCAGCTCGAGAATGGCACCTCGCTCACCGACGGGGTGAGCAGCAACTGACATGACAGGCAAGGTCCTCGCGCTGACACAGGGCGATCCCGCGGGCATCGGCCCCGAGATCGCGCTGAGGGCCTGGCTGCGGCGCCGGGAAGCGGCCCTGCCGCCCTTCGCCCTCGTCGGCTCCGGCGCCTTCATGCAGGGCCTTGCCGCCCGGCTCTCGCTCGACGTCCCCGTCGAGGTCGCGACGCCGCAGGATGCCGCCAGCAGGTTCGACAGGGCGCTGCCCGTCATCGACGACNCGGTCACGAGGTCGAGGCCGAGCCGGGCGTCCCCTCCCCGCGCTGGGCGGCGGGCATCATCGCCGCCATAGACCTTGCGGTGCGCCTCACCCGGGACGGTGCGTGCACCGCCGTCGTCACCAACCCGATCGCCAAGCACGTCCTCTACGAGGCGGGCTTCGCCCACCCGGGGCATACGGAATACCTGGCCGCCCTCGCGGCCCGGCCCGGCACACCCGCTCCCCATCCGGTGATGATGCTGTGGAGCGAAGATCTCGCCGTTGTGCCCGTTACCGTCCACATACCGCTNGCGGCCGTGCCGGCGGCGCTGACCACGGAGCTGATCGTCGAGACNGGCCGCATCGTCGCCCGCGATCTTTCGGCGCGCTTCGGCATCGCCCGCCCGCGTCTCGCAATCGCCGGGCTCAACCCTCATGCCGGGGAAAAGGGCGCGCTGGGCTCGGAAGACGAGGCCATCATCGCCCCGGCCATCGACACCCTGCGCGCCGAAGGCTTGGAGGCTGGCGGCCCCTACCCCGCCGACACCATGTTCCACGCCCGGGCGCGGCGCGGTTACGATGCGGCGCTGTGCATGTATCACGATCAGGCCCTCATCCCCATCAAGGCTCTGGCCTTCGACGAGGCGGTGAACGTGACGCTCGGCCTTCCCTTCATCCGNACCTCGCCGGACCACGGCACAGCCTTCGACATCGCGGGCAAGGGCGTGGCCCGAGAGGACAGCCTGTGCGCCGCGCTGCGGCTCGCGGGCCGGCTGGCGGCGGCCAGCCGATGAGCGCCATCGACGACCTGCCACCGCTGCGCGAGGTGGTGCAGCGCCACGGGCTGATGCCCAAGAAGTCGCTGGGCCAGAACTTCCTCTTCGACCTCAACCTGACNATGCGCATCGCGCGCGCCTCGGGCCCGCTCGAAGGCGTCAGCGTGGTCGAGGTCGGGCCGGGGCCCGGAGGGCTCACCCGCGCCCTCCTCGCCGGTGGCGCGCGGCACGTGCTCGCCATCGAGCGCGACGAGCGCTGCCTGCCGGCGCTTGCCGAGATCGCCGAGCGTTATCCCGGCCGCCTCACGGTGATCAACGCCGATGCGCTCACCCTCGACCCCACGGCCCATCTGCCGCCAGGGCCGGCGCGCGTGGTGGCCAACCTGCCCTACAACGTCGGTACCGCCCTCCTCGTCGGCTGGCTCACCACCGAGCCGTGGCCGCCGTGGTGGCAATCCCTGACGCTGATGTTCCAGCGGGAGGTCGCCGAGCGCATCGTGGCCGACGAGCGGCGCCCGAAGGACTATGGCCGCCTGGGCGTGCTGGCCGGCTGGCGGACGCGGGCCTCCATCGCCTTCGACGTCTCCCCCTCCGCCTTCGTGCCGCCGCCGAAGGTGGTCTCTTCAGTGGTACACATCGTGCCGCGGGCGGAGCCCGAACCCTGCCGCCTAGGCGCGCTCGAGGCGGTCACCCAGGCGGCCTTCGGGCAGCGGCGCAAGATGCTGCGTCAGAGCCTGAAGGGGCTCGCTGGCGGCGACACGACCCGGCTCATCGAGGAGGCTGGCCTCGCCCCGACAGCGCGTGCGGAGGATATTCCCGTCGCCGGCTACCTCGCCCTGGCAAGGGTACTCGATCGGCACCTACACCTTTGAGCCTTTGGCCCGCTCTCCGGGGCCATGGTAAAAATCCCTAAAATTCTTCCGAATTTCAGCGGGAAGCGGGGCATGAGGGGAGCTGCCGAGGCCATCTTGCGTTGCAACGGGCCCGTCCTTTACGGCCCGCGCCGCCCGTGCGCAGCAGTCCGTGTCATCCCATGACGACGATCGCCACGCCCCTCAGCGCGAGCCGGAGCGAGCGGGCACCCGCCGCCGGCCGCACGGAGAGGGCACAGCTCCTCGCCGTCCAGGTCCTGCGCGCCTTTGCGGCCCTGGCCGTCGTGGTCTTCCACGCCGAGTACGACGCCGAGGTTATCGCGGCGCGCGCCGGGCTGGTGCTCGAGCACAGCGAGCTGCTGCCCTGGATGGCGGGGGTCGATGTCTTCTTCGTCATCTCCGGCTTCATCATGGTCTACACGAGCGAGGAGCTCTTCGGCGTCTCCGGCGCGGCGGGCTTCTTCCTGACGCGGCGCCTGATCCGCATCGTGCCGCTCTACTGGACGGCGACACTTCTCTTCCTCGTCAGCCTGGTGCTGCTGCCGAGCGCACTCAACAAGGCAGCGCCGAACCTCTGGCAGATCGTGGCCTCCTTCCTGTTCATCCCCGTGGAACGAAGCGACGGCCTCATCCGGCCGGTCTTCTCGCTCGGCTGGACGCTGAACTACGAGATGTTCTTTTACGGGCTGTTCGCCGCGGCGCTGTTGCTGCGCCGCGCGGCAGCGGTGGCCACGGTGACCGCCGCCCTTGTCCTTCTCGTTGTCGTGGGCGAGACCCTGCACAGGTTGGGCATACAGCCGCCCACCATCCTCGAATTCTGGAGCGACCCCATCGTGCTCGAATTCGCCTTCGGCATGGGCCTCGCGCTCCTGCGTGCCGACGGCATCAGGCTCACCCTGCCGGCACGCGCCGCGTTCGCCGCTGGCGGCGTGCTGTTGCTGCACCTCGACCTCGCGCGGCCGGATGGGTGGCTCGTCCTGCCTCCGCTCGTCGCCTACGGCGTCCCGGCAGCGCTCCTCGTCGCGGCGGCGGCGCTCGGGCATCAGGCGCAGAACGGGCCGCGGACCGAGCGCCTCATGGCAGCGCTCGGGGATGCGTCATACGCGCTCTATCTGGTGCATCCCTTCGTGCTCAGGCCACTCCGCCTGGCCGTGGTCGCCGCCGGCTTTGCCGGCATCGGCGCGGCCTGGGGCTACGTGGCGCTGGCGCTCGTCGCCTCGGTTGCGGTCGCGCTCGTTGTGCACCGACGCTTCGAGAGGCCGCTGATGCGGGTCCTGCGCCGGTGGACCGGACGGGCCGCCGCGATGCGGATCAGCGCGGCGCCCGGCCCTTCTCCTCACTGAGCAGCTCGTTGACGAAGGCCTCCAGCCCCACGCGGCGCTCGCGCTTCAGGCGCTCGGCGGTGAGGATGGCGACGAGCTCGTTGAAGGCGCGCCCGAGATCGTCGTTGACGAGCACGTAGTCGTAGAGCGACCAGCGCGCGATCTCGTCGCGCGCGTTCTGCAGCCGCTGCGCGATGACGTCCTCGGCATCCTCGGCGCGCCGCTCCAGCCGCGCCTTCAGCTCCGCCATGGAGGGCGGCAGGATGAAGCAGGTGACGACGTCGGAGCGCATCTTCTCCACGATCTGCTGTGTGCCCTGCCAGTCGATGTCGAAGACCATGTCGTGGCCGGCGGCGAGGGCCTCCTCCACGGGCCGGCGCGGCGTGCCGTAGAAGTTGCCGTGCACCTCGGCCCATTCGAGCAGGTCGCCCCGGTCGCGCATGAAGAAGAACTGGTCCTTCTCGATGAAATGGTAGTGCACGCCGTCGATCTCCGACGGGCGGCGCTGGCGCGTGGTGACCGAGATGGACAGGCGCAGCCCGAGCTCCGCCTTCTCGATCATGTTGCGCGTGAGCGTCGTCTTGCCGGCACCGGAAGGCGAGGACAGGATGAGGACGAGCCCGCGACGCTCGATCGCGGGGCCGGAGGAAAGCTTGTTCATTCGACGTTCTGGACCTGCTCGCGGAACTGCTCCACCACCGTCTTGAGGTCAAGACCGATGGCCGTCAAGGAGGCATCGCCCGCCTTGGCGCACAACGTGTTCGCCTCCCGCGACAGCTCCTGGGCGAGGAAGTCGAGCCGCCGGCCGATGACGCCGCCCTCGGCCAGCAGTGCGCGCACGCTCTCCACGTGGCTCTTGATACGGTCCAGCTCCTCCCGGATGTCGGCCTTGGCCGCGATGAGCACCGCCTCCTGGTACAGCCGCGTCTCGTCGAGGCGCCGGTCGCTGTCGAGAAGGGCAGCCACCTGCGCGGCGAGACGGGCCTTGATCGCCTCCGGCTGGCGGGCCGGGCAGGCTTCTGCGGCGGCCGCAAGCTCGGCGATGCGGTCGATCTGGGCGGANANNACGGCTGCGAGCGCCTCACCCTCGGCGGTTCTCGCGGCGACGAGAGCCGCAAGCGCCCGCGACAGGCCGGCTTCGACATCCGCCGCAAGACGCGCCAGCAGCGCCTCGTCGTCGGCATCGTCGATGATCTCCACGACGCCGCGCACGGAGAGCAGCCCGTCGAGCGTCGCCGACGCGATGCCGGCAGGCAGGGTGATCCCCCTGAGCGAATCGATAAGCCCGTTGAGCAGCGCCGTATTGATGCGGGCGACNGGCGTCTGCTCCGCCCGCGCGAGCGAGAGACTGGCATGGCAGGTGCCGCGTCCGAGCGCCTTGCCGATGAGCTGCCGCGCCATCTCGCCCAGCGCCTCGTGGCCGGGGGGCAGCCGCAGGCGCAGGTCGAGCCCGCGGCCGTTGACGGTCTTGATCTCCCAGGCCCAGCGATAAGGCCCCGTATCGCCCGCCTCGCGGGCGAAGCCGGTCATACTGCGAAGGGTCATGATGCCTCGTGAAATGCACATCGGGCCGCCCTGCAGCCCGCCGATGCCTGTCCTGCGACCGGCCACCGGGAGCAGAAACACACCGCCGCGCGGCTTATTCGATGAGCTTGCTCGCGTCCGGCACCACCTTGGGCGACGTGAGGTCGAAGGTCTTGTTCCGCAGCGGATCCTTGGGTGTGCCTTCCGAAGCGTCGTAGATCTTCGGTCCGCGCGTGCCGGCGGCGCCCTGCTTCTGCGGATCCCCCGCGGGCGGCGCGCCGCCCTCGTCGGGCTCGACCCGGTCCACGTCGGGTGCGGCGCCGGGGGACGGGCGCCCGGCCTCGATCTTGCGCCAGCGCTGCACATTGCGGTTGTGCTCGTCGAGCGTCTCGGCGAAGGCATGGCCGCCGCTGCCGTCAGCGACGAAATAGAGGTCGTTCGTCTTGCTCGGCCGAGCGGCCGCCTGCAGCGCATCGCGGCCCGGGTTGGCGATAGGGCCCGGCGGCAGGCCGGGGATGACGTAGGTGTTGTAGGGCGTCGGCTGGTTGATCTCGCTGCGCTTGATGCCACGGCCGAGCGTCCCCTTGCCGCCCACGAGGCCGTAGACGATCGTCGGGTCGGACTGCAGCTTCATGCCCTTGCGCAGGCGGTTGACGAACACCGCCGCAACCCGCGGCCGCTCGGCCGCAACGCCCGTCTCCTTCTCCACGATGGAGGCGAGGATGACCAGCTCCTCCGGGCTCTTGAGGGGCAGGTCGGGATCGCGGTTGGCCCAGATCTCCTGCACGACGCGCTTCTGGTCCGCCTTCATGCGGTCAATCAGAACCTGGCGCGGCGTGCCGCGAGCGACCTTGTAGGTCTCGGGCAGCAGTGTGCCCTCGGCCGGCACCTCGTTGATCTGGCCGGTGAGCAAGTCGTTCTCCATCAAGCGGGCGACGATCTGCTCGCTCGTCAGGCCTTCCGGCAGGGTGATGGGATGCAGGAGCGTGCGGCCCGAAGCGATGGTGTCCATCACTTCGCGCAGGCTGGCTTGGCGCTTGAAGAGATATTCGCCCGCCTTGAGCTCGTCGTTCTTCCCCGTGAGGTAGAGGCCGAGCACGAAGAGCAGCGGATACTCGATCACGCCTTCCCGTCGCAATGTCTCGGCGACGGTCTGCCCGCCGCCGCGCACGACCACCGCCTTGTCCTCCGCAAGCGGGCCCGGCGCATCGAGCTGCCGCTGCCCGAGATAGACAGCGGCGCCGAAGGCGAGCACGGCGATCATGATGAAGGTGAAGAAGGCGCTGAGCGCGGACAGCAGCCCGCCGCGGCGACGGCGGGAGACACGCGGCGGTGGAGGTGGTGCTACCATTGGCTTGATCGCCTCGCTCGGACTGCGTGGGGCGACGCGCGGCGCCGGGTCCACATTACGCGCCGGATCCTGCACCGACGATGCGTGCTCGTTCTCGCCCATCGGAATCAGGCTGACCCTCCCGCGAAGAACGTGCCTTCGCCCCAACACTAGGATCGATTATGGCGAAAGCACGCCGCCGGACACAACTCAGGCGTCGACCTTGCGAAAAGCAAGTGACGCGTTCGTGCCACCAAAACCGAACGAGTTCGACAGAACGACGTTGATCTCGCGCTGCCGCGCCTTGTGCGGGACGAGATCGATCGCTGTTTCCACCGACGGGTTGTCGAGATTGAGAGTAGGCGGCGCCACCTGGTCACGGATGGCGAGAATGGAGAAGATGGCCTCCACGGCGCCCGCCGCACCCAGCAGATGGCCGATGGCCGACTTGGTCGACGACATGCTGATCTTGCCCGCGGCATCGCCGACGAGCCGCTCCACGGCACGCAGCTCAATCTCGTCGGCCATGGTCGAGGTGCCATGGGCGTTGATGTAGTCGACGTCCGCGGGGGTGATCCCTGCCCGCTTGAGAGCCGCCTTCATGCAGCGGTAGGCGCCATCGCCGTCCTCCGACGGGGCGGTGATATGAAAGGCGTCGCCCGACATGCCGTAGCCGATGACCTCGGCATAGATGCGGGCGCCGCGCGCCTTGGCGTGCTCGTATTCCTCCAGCACGACGATGCCCGCACCCTCGCCCATGACGAAGCCGTCACGGTCGCGGTCATAGGGGCGCGATCCGCGCTTCGGATCGTCGTTGAAGGTCGTGCACAGGGCCCGGCAGGCAGCAAAGCCCGCGAGTGACAGGCGGTTGATGGGCGATTCGGTACCACCGGCGACCATGACGTCGGCATCGCCCAGGGCGATCAGCCGGGCCGCGTCACCGATGGCGTGGGCGCCGGTCGAGCACGCGGTGACGACCGCATGGTTCGGGCCCTTGAGCCCGTGCTCGATCGACACATAGCCCGAGGCCAGATTGATGAGGCGCCCGGGAATGAAGAAGGGAGAAATGCGGCGGGGCCCGCGCTCGTTCAGCAGCAGCGACGCATCGTGGATGCCGCCGATGCCGCCGATGCCAGAGCCGATCAAGACGCCGCTGGCGATCTGATCCTCGTAGGAGGTCGGATGCCAGCCGGCGTCGTCGAGGGCCTGCCTCGCGGCAGCCATCGCATAGATGATGAAGGGGTCGACCTTGCGCTGCTCCTTCGGCTCCATCCAGGCGTCGGCGTCGAAGGCGCCCTCGCCCTCGAGTGGAATGGAGCAGGCAATCTGGCAGGGCAGATCCGACACATCAAATGCTTCGACGCGCGAAGCACCGCTTTCGCCAGCCAGCAGCCGGCGCCAGGTTACGTCCACACCGCATCCGAGCGGCGAAACCATCCCGAGGCCGGTGACGACGACACGTCTCATGCAATCACTCTGTCAGCAAGCAAATGCCGGCGCGGCGCACGAAGGCGCCGCACGCAGATCGACAAGGCCCGTTCAGGCCGCGACGTTCTTCTCGAGGAACTTGATCGCGTCGCCGACGGTGACGATCGTCTCGGCGGCGTCGTCCGGAATCTCGACGCTGAACTCCTCCTCGAACGCCATGACGAGCTCGACCGTGTCGAGGCTGTCGGCACCGAGATCGTCGATGAAATTGGCGCTGTCCGTCACCTTCTCGGCGTCGACGCCAAGGTGCTCGACGACGATCTTCTTCACGCGCTCGGCGATATCACTCATCGGTTTGTCCTCAGTTCCACTTGTCGAAGGTCCGGGGATATCAGTCTCACCCACGGATCCGGGAAAACACAACTTCCAGCTTGGGGCCGAGGCGGGGCGGGATCGCTGCCCCTCCCGCACCCAGCCAGCCAGCACGAACCCATGGGTATCGGCGGGCACGGACAGGGTTAGAACGGCTTGTTAACATACTCGGATCGTGAAGGCGAGAGCCCTTGCCGACCCGGGCAGGCGATTCCGGAAGTTGCGATAAGCTATTCAGAACATTGCCATTCCGCCGTTCACATGCAGCGTATGCCCCGTGACATAGGCAGCTTCGTCGGAGGCGAGATAGACGACTGCAGCCGCCACTTCCTCGCTCGTGCCGAGCCGGCCGGCCGGTACATTGCCGAGGATCGATTCCCGCTGCTTCTCGTTGAGCGCGTCGGTCATGGGGGTCGCGATGAAGCCTGGAGCGACGCAGTTGACGGTGATGCCACGGCTCGCGACCTCGGCGGCGAGGGCCTTCGTCATGCCCACGAGGCCCGCCTTGGCGGCAGCATAGTTGCCCTGGCCGGGATTGCCGGTGGCGCCGACGATGGAGCCGATGCTGATGATGCGCCCGAAGCGGCGGCGCATCATGCCCTTCACCGCCGCGCGCGAGAGGCGGAAGGCGGAGGTGAGGTTGACGGCGAGAACCGCGTCCCACTCCTCGTCCTTCATGCGCATGAAGAGGTTGTCGCGCGTGATGCCGGCATTGTTGACGAGGATGTCGAGCCCGCCCATCGCCTCCTCGGCTGCGGGCACCAGCGCCTCCACCTCGGCCGTGTCGGCGAGGTTGGCCGGCACCACGTGAACCCGCTCGCCCAGCTCAGCGGCGAGCTTGTCGAGCACCTCCCGGCGCGTGCCGGAGAGCACCACCTCGGCGCCGCGCGCGTGGCAGCGCCCGGGCGATGGCCCCGCCGATGCCGCCCGTCGCACCCTGTCGACGAGCGCCTTGCGACCCTTGAGTTCGAACATGCGACCCTCCGCTGTCAGAGCCCGCGCGACGCCTTGTAGGCAGCGACGTCCTCGGGTGTGCCCACGGCCTGGGCCGAGGCCCCGGCGGCAATGCGCTTGGCAAGGCCCGTCAGCACCTTGCCGGAGCCCAGCTCATAGAATGTATCGACGCCCTGGGCCGCCATGAAGGCGACGCACTCGCGCCAGCGCACGGTGCCTGTGACCTGCCGCACGAGGCCCTCGCGGATCTCCTGCGGATCGGTGACGGCGCGCGCATGGACATTCGCGACAAGCGGCACTTTGGGCGCCGCGATGGTGACCTTCGACAGCGCCTCGGCCATCACCTCGGCGGCCGGCTGCATCAGCGAGCAATGGAAGGGGGCGGACACGGGCAGCAGCAGCGCCCGCTTGGCGCCGCGCTGCGGGGCGAGCGCCACCACCCGCTCGACAGCGGCCTTGTGACCGGAGACCACCACCTGCCCGCCGCCGTTGTCGTTGGCGGCCTCGCAGACCTGGCCCTCGGCCGCCTCGGCCGCGACCTTGGCGGCCTCCTCGAATTCCATGCCGAGAATGGCGGCCATGGCACCCTCACCCGCCGGCACGGCCTTCTGCATCGCGTCGCCGCGGATGCGCAGAAGGCGCGCCGTGTCGGCAACGGAGAGGCTGCCCACCGCCGCCAGAGCCGAATATTCACCAAGCGAGTGCCCGGCGACGAAGGCCACGTCGCGCGCGATGTCGAGGCCGGCCTCGCTCTCCAGCACGCGCACTACGGCAAGGCTCGCGGCCATGAGGGCGGGCTGCGCGTTCGCCGTCAGCGTCAGCGTCTCCAGCGGCCCTTCCCACATGATCTGCGAGAGCTTCTGGCCGAGGGCCTCGTCGACCTCGTCGAAGACGGCGCGGGCCACCGGAAAGGCGTCGGCGAGAGCCTTGCCCATTCCGACAGCCTGGCTGCCCTGGCCCGGAAAGGTGAAAGCGACTGGCATGCGGCACTCCAACCAAAAACGTCGGCGGGCAGTGCCATTGGTTCTGCCGCGCTGTCAAGCCGCAGTGGCCCCTCCTTGTGGACCGGAGGGGACCTCAACCTGTCCATCTGCCGCCTCGACCCCCTTGAGGAAGGCATGCACGCTCGCCTCCAGCGCATCCGCCTGCTGCGCCAGCCGCGACGACCATTCGCTGACCGCGGCCGCGGCGGCAAGCGCCCGTGCCACCTCGTTTTCGACGCTGCGCATGGAAAGCACGCCTGCCCGCGCCTCGGCCGCGACGGCCTGGGTTTCGGCCGCCATGCGGGCAACGATGCTGTGCTGCTGGCGCGCCGCCTCGGCAACCCCCGTCGCCACGCCGGATACTTCCGCCACCAGGCTGTTCATTGCTCCCACGGACCGCTCGGCCGCTGCGGAAGCCTCCTGGATCTCCTTGATCTTGGCGGAGATCTCGTCAGCGAACCCGGCCGTCTGGGCGGCGAGTCCCTTCACCTCCTGCGCCACAACGGCAAAACCGCGGCCGGCCTCCCCTGCCCGCGCCGCCTCGATGGCGGCATTGAGCGAGAGAAGATTCACCTGGTCGGCTATGGCGTGGATGATGTCCGTCACCTCCTCGATGCGCGCCGCGCGTTCGGCCAGGCTGCGGATCGTCTCGACCGTGTGACCGATGGCAATCACTGCCTGCTCGGCGACGGCGTCGGACTGGGCGGCACGGTTGGCGATGCCCTCCGTTGACGAGGTGAGATGCTCCACACCCGCAGCCACCGAAGCCACGTTGTCCGACACGCCGGTGACGGCCACCTCGGCCTCGCGCGCCTTCTGCGAGACGCCGGCCGACATGTTCGTCAGGTCCGACGCCATCGCGTCGAGCAGGCGCACCCCATCGCGCACACTGCTCAGCGTGCGGGAGATGTCGGCCTCGAAGCGCGTGACGAGCGCCTCCAGGCGCTCGGCGCGCTGCCGCGTCATCGCGGCGTTCCTGTTGGCGTTGGCGATAAGCGCGTCGCGCTGGCGCGCATGATCCCGGAACATGGCGAGGGCCTGCGCCACCTCGCCGATCTCGTCCTGCCGGTCCTCGCCGATCACAACGACATCCCGCTCGCCCGCCCGCAGCCGCCGCATGACGTCAATCATGCTCTGCAGCGGACGCGACAGGCCGCGCGCCATGAANTAGGCGGCAAGGCCGGAGAGGATGACGGTGACGATGAGGGCGAGGACCTGCGCTTGCCGGAGCGCAATGCTCGTTGTCCGCATGGACTGGAGGGTCGTCGTCTCGTGCTGGCCCGCAAGGGCGACCACGCGCTGGGCCACCCCAAGACCGTCGCGCAGATGCTCCGTGAAGGCGGCCTCGGCCGAGCGCCGCGCGGCGGTGTCCGCGATGTGGCGCTCGAAGGCCGTACGGTAGGCCCCGAGATAGGGCATGACCTGATCAGCGAGCCAGCGCTCGTCTGCCGGCACGGCGGCAAGCTCCCGGTTCAGCGCCTCCAGCGCCTGCCGGTGCCAGCCGAGCGCCTCNTGGGAACCTGTCAGCATGTAGTCCTTCTCGTAGCGGCGCACCATCAGGAGGGCGTTCATGACCCGCAGCCGCCACGGCGTGGCATCCTGCGGCGCCTCGGTCCGCAGTCGCCGTTCCATCTCGCCGGCGGCGTCGCGGAAGGTGCCGCGCAGCCCTTGGTCCAGCGTGAAGCCGATACGGTCCTGCGCCGCGACGAGATCGACGAAGCGCTCGCGCATGCGGGCGAGCGCACCGGCGATGGCGCCGACCTCACCACGCAGGACCATTCCGGCGTCGAGCGTGGCGAGGCGGGCGAGCAGGCTCTGGGCGCGCGCCATATGCTCCTCGACCCGGACGAGATCCGCGTCACCCCGGCCCGTGAGCAGCTGCTCGAGGGATAGGTCGACATCCCTGAGCTCGGCCTGGATGACGAGGGCTGTCTGCTCGAGCTGCGCGGCGCGCGACGCCTCNGTCTGCTCCCTTTCGATGGCAATGAGGCCTACAAGCGAAATGGCGGTGACCGCGAGCATGCCGAAGAACGGTACGCCCACCAGCATCATGAGCCGCAGGCGCAGCGATACGCCTGTTCGTCGCATGAACGTCCTCACCTTCGTACGCGCGGCCTCTCCCGGCCATGGGCGAGTGTTCACGCGAGGCCCTTAAAAATGTCGGAAACCCGATCATTAATTTTGCAAATACTCGCTTCGTAGAGAGCCGCCTCGCGACTCGCGTACGTCTGGCTTGCATTGTCCGCCGATGATGCCATGCCTCGTTGGCGCGGAAGACGGGTGGCCTGATTCGTTCGCGCATGATGCGATCTTGCAGCCTGACCTCGAGGAACAATGTGACGGATACGGCTTTCACCCACGAAGTCTTCAACCAGACGCCGCCGTTTACCGACGTCAACCTGGCTGCTCTCGACCAGCCGCTCCTCGATGCACTGAAGAGCGCGGGCGTTGATGCCATCGCCAACGGGCTCCTGTCCTTCGGCGAGAGCTGCGGCGCGGCCGCGCGGCTCGACCTCGGCCGCCTCGCCAACGAGAANCCGCCGCGCCTGCGCACGCATGACGCNCAGGGCCGGCGCGCCGACATCGTCGAGTTTCACCCGGCCTATCACGCGCTGATGGAGGCGGGAGTCGAGGCCGGCNTGCATGCCTCGACCTGGGAGGCGGGCGGCAACGGCCGAAGCCTGCCGGCTGCGAACGGAGCGACCCAGGCCAGCTCCCATGTCGTCCGTGCCGCGCGGCTTTTCATCACGGCGCAGGTTGAGAGCGGCCATCTCTGCCCCCTCACCATGACCCATGCCTCGCTGGCCGCGATCGGGGCGTCGCCGGAGCGGCTGCGCGACTGGTTGCCCATGGTCCGCTCGCGGCACTACGATTTTCGTTTCGTCCCCTTCTGGGAAAAGCGCGGCGTCACCGTCGGCATGGGCATGACGGAGAAGCAGGGCGGCACGGACGTCCGGGCCAACACCACCCGCGCGGAGCCCGTGAGCGGCGACGAATACGAGATCACCGGCCACAAGTGGTTCCTATCGGCGCCGATGTGCGACTCCTTCCTCGTGCTCGCGCAGGCGCCAGGCGGCCTCACCTGCTTCCTGATGCCGCGCTTCCGCCCGGACGGCAACGTCAACGCGCTTCACCTGCAGCGGCTCAAGGACAAGCTGGGCAACCGCTCCAATGCCTCCTCGGAGGTGGAGTTCCACCGGGCCTTCGCCTGGCGCATCGGCGAGGAGGGCAAGGGCGTGCGCACCATCATCGAGATGGTGCAGCTCACCCGGCTCGACTGCGTCGTCGCCTCGGCCGGGCTGATGCGCATGGGGCTGGCGCTCGCCATGCACCACGCCCGCCATCGCTCCGTCATGCAGCGCAAGCTCGTCGACCAGCCGGCGATGGCGGCCGTCCTCGCCGATCTCGCGCTGGAGAGCGAGGCAGCNACAGCCCTCGCCATGCGGCTCGCCGCCAGTTTCGACCTCGCCGCCGAGAACCCGCGCGAGGCGGCGCGGGCGCGCATCCTGACGCCAGCGGCCAAGTTTCTCGTCTGCAAGGCGGCGCCGGCCTTCCTCTACGAGGCCATGGAATGCCTCGGCGGCAACGGCTATGTTGAGGAAAGCCCGATGCCCCGCCTCTACCGCGAGGCGCCGGTCAATGCCATCTGGGAAGGGGCGGGCAACGTCATGGCGCTCGACGTGCTGCGCGCGGCCGAGCGGGATGCAGAGGCGATGGCCTCCGTCCTCGTCACCCTCGGCGAGGAGGTCTCCGGTCTTCCCGGCGCGCGCGAGGCGCTTGCCGACATCGAGGGCCTGCTAGCCGGCAGTGAGCGGGAGCGCAACGCGCGCCGCATTGCCGAGACCCTCGCCCTCATCGCGGCGGCGGGCGCCCTCACCCACGCGGCGCCCCCTGCGATCGCGGAAGCATTCGCGCGGACACGCATCGCGGCCCCGCGGCGCGGCTTCGGCTCCAACGACCTCGCCAGTGCCGGCAGTCTGCTTCTCGGCCGGGCGCTGCCGTTGCTGTNACAGCGGTGGCCTTCCGNCGCGGGCCATGCAAGAACAGACCTGAAGACCGATTGGACGAGAACCTTGGCCCGACGCCTGAAATCCACACACGCCACCCACAGCACCGTCCGCGGTGACGCGCACCTGCCGACGAAGGAGGACATCGCCGCCTTCATCGCCGAATCGCCCGGCAAGGTCGGCAAGCGCGAAATCGCGCGTGCCTTCGGCATCGGNGGCGGCCAGCGCATCTGGCTCAAGCGCATGCTGCGCGAGCTGGAGGACGAGGGGGTCATCGATCGGCGCCGCAAGGTGCTGCACAAGGCCGGGCGCCTGCCACCCGTCGTGCTGGCGGACATCACCGGCCGCGACGCGGACGGCGAACTGGTCGCCGAGCCGGCGGAGTGGAGCACGGACGANGACGGCAAGGCGCCGCGCATCATCATCACCCCTTCACGCAGGCGGCGCGCGGGCGAGCCTGCGCCGGGCGTCGGCGACCGCGCACTGCTGCGTGTCGAACCTGCCCCGGACGAGGGCCCGCAGGTCTACATCGGGCGCATCATCAAGCTCATCGCCAAGCTGAAGGCGCAGGTACTCGGCGTCTATCGCGCCAACCGCGAGCGTGGCGGCGGCTACCTCGTGCCCGTGGACAAGAAGGCGCTCGGGCGCGAGATCATCATTCCCCCCGGCGCCGAGGGCGAGGCTGAGGATGGAGACCTCGTCAGCGTCTCCGTCGCGCGTGGTACGCGCCTCGGGCCACCGCAGGCCAAGGTGCGCGAGCGCCTCGGCTCCCTGAAGTCGGAAAAGGCCATCAGCCTTGTCGCCATCCATGCCCACGGCATTCCACATGTCTTCCCGCCGGCCGCCCTGCGGGAGGCGGAGGCGGCGAAGCCCGCCACGCTCGCCGGGCGCGAGGACTGGCGCGCCCTGCCGCTCGTCACCATCGACCCCGCCGACGCCAAGGACCACGACGACGCGGTGCATGCGGAGCCGGACGAGGATCCCGACAATCCGGGCGGCCACATCCTCCACATCGCCATCGCCGACGTCGCCGCCTATGTGCTCCCCGGCTCCGCGCTCGACCGCGAGGCGCTGGAGCGGGGCAACTCGGTCTATTTCCCCGACCGGGTCGTGCCCATGCTGCCCGAGCGCATCTCGAATGACCTGTGCTCGCTGCGCCCGGGCGAGGACCGGCCGGCACTCGCGGTACGCATCGTCATCGACGCCAACGGGCGCAAGAAACGCCACAGCTTCCACCGCGTGCTCATGCGCTCGGCCGCGAAGCTGGCCTATCCCCAGGCGCAGAGGGCCATCGACGGCAAGCCGGACGAGGTGACGGGACCGCTCCTCGAGCCTGTGCTGAAGCCGCTGTGGGCCGCCTACCACGCCCTGGCGCGCGCCCGCGACGCGCGCGAGCCGTTGGCGCTCGACCTGCCCGAGCGCAAGCTCATCCTGAAGGAGGATGGCACGGTCGACCGCGTGCTCGTGCCCGAGCGGCTCGACGCGCACCGGCTGATCGAGGAGTTCATGATCCTCGCCAACGTCTGCGCCGCCGAGACGCTGGAGAAGAGCGACCTCCCCTTCACCTATCGCGTGCACGACGAACCCTCGCTTGAGAAGATGCGTATTCTCGGCGAAGTGCTCGCCTCCATCGGTCTCAAGCTGCCGAAGGGCGGCGCGCTGCACCCGTCGCTCTTCAACCGCATTCTGGCCTCGGTGGAGAAGACGCCGCACCGCGCCTTCATCAACGAGATCGTGCTGCGCTCCCAGGCGCAGGCCGAATATTCGACGGACAACTACGGCCACTTCGGCCTGGCGCTGCGCCGCTATGCCCACTTCACCTCGCCGATCCGCCGCTATGCCGACATCATCGTGCATCGCTGCCTGATCCGCCACCTCAGGCTGGGCGAGGGCGGCCTTCCGGCCACGATGACCCGGGAAGAGATGGCTGAGATCGCGGCCCGCATATCGGCGGCGGAGCGGCGCGCCATGGCGGCCGAGCGGGAGACGGTCGACCGGCTCATCGCCCACTACATGGCCGATCAGGTGGGGGCCACCTTCGAGGGGCAGATTGCCGGTGTGACGAGCGCCGGGCTGTTCGTGAAGCTCGACCACACTGGTGCCGACGGCTTCGTGCCCGCGGCGACGCTGGGCTCCGACTACTTCCGCTTCGACGAGCGGCAGCATGCCCTCGTCGGCTCCCGCTCGGGCGAGACCTTCCGTCTTGGCGACCGCGTGACCGTGCGTCTCGTCGAGGCCGCGCCCGTGGCCGGCGCGCTGCGTTTTGAGATGCTCAGCGACGGCAAGGCCGGCGCGCGACAGAGCGCCCAATTGCGTGCGCGCGGCCGCAATGCCAAATCCTTCCGGCCCGCCAGGAGCGCCAAGGCGGCCGAGCGGGCGGCGGCACGCAAGGCGGCNCGGCAGAAGGGCGCGCGCAACACCCGGGCGAAACAGGAAACGACATGGCCTTCACGGGACGACTGACGAATGCTTTCGAGGCGCCGCGCGACTGGCGGAGCGCGATGAGGCGCGGCCTCGCCTGCCGCTGCCCGGCCTGCGGCAGTGGCCGGTTGTTCTCGAGCTTCCTCAAGGTGAGGCCCAATTGCGAGGCATGCGGCGAGGACCTGTCGCACCATCGCTCCGACGACCTGCCGCCCTACATCGTCATCACCATCGTCGGGCACGTCATTGGTGGCGCCAACCTCACCTTCGAAAGCTTCGCCGAGTGGCCCATGTGGATGCACATGGCGCTGTGGCCTGTGCTCGCCCTTGCCATGTGCCTCGGCCTCCTGCAACCGGTGAAGGGTGGCGTCGTCGGCTACCAGTGGGCGCTGCGCATGCACGGCTTCGGCGACAACAGGGACGAGGAAGCGCCCCTGCGCGTGGGCGGCAACGAGGGATGACGCGGTGAACGACCAGGCGCGGCATCTGACGACGACGGAACGGCTCAATAACGCGGCGCGTGAGCGGCGCTGGGAGAACCAGCGGCCGAAGGATGCGGCTACGCTCATCATNATCGACCGGCGCCGCCGCACGCCCAAGGTGCTGATGGGCCGGCGCCACGAGGGCCACAAGTTCATGCCGGGCAAGTTCGTCTTTCCCGGCGGGCGCATCGAGGCCGGGGACCGGTCGATGCCCGTGGCCGGGATGCTGCACCCGGCCTCAGAGGCCCGCCTCGTCTCCCGCGTCACGCGGCCCAGCCTCGCCCGTGCGCGGGCGCTGGCCCTGGCCGCGGTGCGCGAGACCTTCGAGGAAACGGGCCTGCTCATCGGCTCGCGCGANTACGGGCCGCCCGNGCACGCGCCGGAGGGGCCCTGGCGGGCCTTCGTCGAGCACGGCGTCTTTCCCGATCTCGAGGCGCTGCAGTTCGTCGCTCGCGCCATCACGCCGCCGCGCCGGCCCAAGCGCTTCGACACGCGCTTCTTCGCCGTGGATGCGACGGCCATCGCGGCCACCGTTCCCGACATCGTCGGCCCGCAGTCGGAGCTGACGGAACTCGTGTGGGTGTCGCTGCCCGATGCCAAGCGCCTTGACCTGCCGACGATCACCCACGTGATCATCGAGGAGCTGGAGGCCCGGATCGCCGCCGGCTTCGCGCACGAGCTGCCCGTGCCGTTCTATTACGAACGCCGCGGGCGCTTCGTGCGCGAGGAGCTCTGAACGGCTGGCTTGAGCGAAGGGCCCCTCGCCCCGTGCGCCGCATCTGCCTCGCCCTGCCCGAGGCTGAGGAGCGGAAGACCTGGGGCGGGAAGCCACCGTGCACCGCGGCTACCCCCTCACCGCGCCGAAGCGGCTCGCAGCGGGCGTCTGGATCGGCCGACGCATCGCGCTGGCCGCGCCTTCAGGCACGTGGCCTGCCCGCCTCACCCCTTGCACTTGCGGGCCCGCGGGTGTAGGTAGCGCGTTCAATCCGTAACTTCTTGTTGCTTGAGAGGGAGCCCAGCATGGCTCGCGTTACCGTCGAGGATTGCATCGACAAGGTCAACAATCGCTTCGACCTCGTGCTCCTCGCTAGCCATCGTGCCCGCATGATCTCTGCCGGTGCTCCGCTGACGGTCGACCGCGACCGCGACAAGAATCCCGTGGTGGCTCTGCGCGAAATTGCGGAAGAGACCATCTCGCCGGAAGACCTGAAGGAAGACCTCATCCATTCAATGCAGCGCTATGTCGAGGTCGACGAGCCGGAGGCGGATGCCGTGCCCCTCATCGGGACCTCGAGCGGGGACGACAGCGACGTGCAGTTCGACCGCATGAGCGAGGAGGATCTGCTGCGCGGCCTCGAGGGCCTCGTCCCGCCCGCCGACAGCGGCGACGACGACTGATCCATTCGCCGCACCATGGCGGCAGGCTGAAAAGCCCGGCATACAGCCGGGCTTTTTTTTTTGCGGCGGCTGCGGCGTCCTGACATTGCACGGGGCCTTGCGCCTGCGTCCTATCTTCATGATATCTTTCAAAAAATAAGAACAGACCCCGGTCCTTAGCCCATGATGCGGCAGTACGAACTTGTCGAGCGTGTGAAGCGCTACCATCCGGATGCGGACGAGGCCCTGCTCGACCGGGCCTACGTCTATGCCATGCGGGCACACGGCCAGCAGAAGCGCGCCTCGGGAGACCTGTTCTTTTCTCATCCCCTCGAAGTCGCCGCCATCCTCACGGACCTGAAGCTCGACGAATCGACCATCGTCGCAGCCGTCCTGCACGACACGATCGAGGACACGGACGCGACGCGCGAGGAGATCGACAGCATGTTCGGTCCCGAGATCGGCGCGCTCGTCGATGGCCTCACCAAGATCAAGAAGCTCGACTTCGTGTCGAAGAAGGCCAAGCAGGGCGAGAACTTCCGCAAGCTCCTGCTCGCCATCGCCGCCGACGTGCGCGTGCTGCTTGTCAAGCTTGCCGACCGGCTGCACAACATGCGCACCCTCCACTACGTCGCGCCCGAGAAGCGCATTCGCGTGGCCGAGGAAACGCTGGAAATCTATGCCCCCCTCGCCGGGCGCATGGGCATCCAGGAGATGCGCGACGAGCTGGAGGATCTCTCCTTCCGCTATCTAAAGCCGGAAGCCTACGAGACGATCACCCGCCGCCTCGAGGAAGTGGCCCAGCGCAACGGCCCGCTGATCGAGACCATCGAGAAGGACCTGACGGCGCGTCTCGCCGAGCGCGGCATCAGCGCCAAGGTGAGCGGCCGGCGCAAGCGTCCCTATTCGATCTGGCGGAAGATGGAGCGCAAGTCCATCGCCTTCGAGCAACTCTCGGACATCTTCGGCTTCCGCGTCATCGTCGACACCATCGACGACTGCTACCGTGCGCTCGGNGTGGTGCACACCACCTGGCCGATGGTTCCCGGCCGCTACAAGGACTACATCTCGACGCCGAAGCAGAACGACTACCGCTCCATCCACACNACGGTGATCGGGCCGGGGCACCAGCGCGTCGAGCTGCAGATCCGCACGGCCGAGATGCACGAGATCGCCGAATACGGCATCGCGGCTCACGCGCTCTACAAGGACGGGCGCACCGGCGGCCGCACGCTGATGAGCGAGAGCCGGGCCTACCAGTGGCTGCGGCGCACGGTGGACCTCCTCGCCGAAGGCGACAGCCCGGAGGAGTTTCTCGAGCACACCAAGCTCGAGCTCTTCCACGACCAGGTCTTCTGCTTCACGCCGAAGGGGCGGCTCATCGCGCTGCCGCGCGGCGCGACGCCCATTGATTTCGCCTATGCGGTTCATACCGACATCGGCAACACGGCGGTCGGCGCCAAGATCAACGGCCGGATCGCGCCACTCCTGTCGGAGCTGCAGAACGGCGACGAGGTCGAGATCGTGCGCGCGGAGGGGCAGGTGCCGCCGGCAGCCTGGGAATCGCTGGTTGTCACCGGCAAGGCGCGGGCCGCCATCCGCCGTGCGACGCGCAGCGCCGTGCGGCGCCANTATGCCGGCCTCGGCCGCCAGATCCTGGAACGGGCCTTCGAACGCGCGGGCAAGGCCTTTTCCGACGACAAGCTGAAGGCCGCCCTGCCGCGCCTGGCGCGCCAGTCCATCGACGACGTGCTCGCGGCCGTCGGGCGCGGCGAGATGTTCTCGGGCGATGTCGTGCAGGCCATCTATCCGGAATACCGCGAGGACAGGAAGCCGAGCAGCGACGGCGCCAACGGCACCGGCTGGTTCGACATCAAGGGCGGTGACAACCTGCGCTTCAAGGTGCCTGGCAACAACGAGGAAGGCTCAAGCAAGGCCATCCCCATCCGCGGCCTCAACGGCGATCTGCCGGTGCGCTTCGCGCCGGAGGGAGGCGCCGTGCCGGGCGACCGCATCGTTGGCATCCTGACGCCAGGCGAAGGCATCACGATCTATCCCATCCAGTCGTCGGCACTGGCGGCCTTCGAGGATTCGCCGGACCGCTGGCTGGACGTGCGCTGGGCCGTGGAGGAAGGGAACCGGCAGCGTTTCCCCGCCCGCATCGCCCTCAACACCATCAATGAACCAGGCACGCTCGCCACGGTGGCTCAGGTCATCGCCGAGCACGACGGCAATATCGATAACATCATCATGCGGCGCCGGACGCCGGACTTCACCGACCTGACGATCGACGTCTCGGTGTGGGACCTGAAACACCTCAACGCCATCATCAGCGAGCTTCGCGCGAAACGGGTGGTCAGCAAGGTAACACGCGTCACGGGCTAAAAATTGCACGTGCCATTGCACGGGACGCATGACAAGCCCCTGCAACTCGTCTAGTAGATATAGACAAGCTCAAAGCCTAGGCGACTGGGACCACGGCGATAGCCCGACACTGCCGGAAAACGCAGTACCGGCAACTGGCAGGAGAAACGGAACGATTATAAGATCTGTCGCACCGGCGGGTGACCGCGCCCAGTAGAAGCGATATGACACCGCGCCGCACGGAAAGAATTCCCCCTCCCGCTCCGGAGATCCGGAATGACAGCAAAAACTGAACAGTATTAAACCATGCCGCCGCAATCAAACAATCGATGTTGCCACAACCATGAAACACAACAGAAATATTTGATAAATTATCATTGCACTCCTCCATTGATTTATAAATCTGATTA
>Ga0065720_1019334_pt1 | contig 28256 bp, 23 predicted proteins | sample Thericmetagenome_FD_59107 | JGI IMG/M metagenome (GOLD analysis project Ga0065720, IMG submission 59107) | Thermophilic microbial communities from the Joint Bioenergy Institute, California, USA of rice/straw/compost enrichment - eDNA_2 v2... | ecosystem: Engineered > Solid waste > Grass >... | reverse complement strand
CTAATAATAAAGCCTAAAGTTGGAAGATTTGCTACTAACATTACCTTCATTCCTTCAGATTCCAGAATGCAGACCCATCCACCTACTTTACAGGCAAGAATAGGATATTCGGAGTTAAAGTTCCAGATCGCCTATGATACAACAAATTCCGATTCTACCTTCCTGGTCTCCTTCCAAATAGCAGAGCAAGAGGCTCTGGAGACTTATTCAGAAATTGATTCTTTAACAATTAAATTAGTTCAACAGAAAATACCAATTACAATTCCAAGCTTGGCAGTACAACGAGGAGGACTTTCTGTGCCTATTGAAATAGACCTTGAAAGGTCTAGACCTTTAAATAGTATTACTATAACTTTCACAAACGTAAACAATGGTCCTGTCACCCTTAACAGCACTGCCTTTGTTTTCAGACCTGAAGACTATTATAAGATTTTCCAAGTTCTTGTAGCTAATTCTGCATATACCGGTCAAACCATTTTGCTAGACGTTGCTATATCTGGGCCAAGTAAGGATCAATATATCCTAAACCCTAATGTGCTCACAATTTATGTAAGTGATGTCCAAACTGAAAAACCAGTTGTTTTTAACCTTAAGCTAATTGATGAAGGCAAGTATTCTACAAAGCAACGAATCAGAGCCGAATTTACTCAGGAAACCACTGCCTACTGGGGCATTTATTCTAGCAGCTATTATAAAACTCCATTTAAGAATTGCAATGAATTAAGGAGACTCGCTTTACTACAAATGAAGAAGTTCTACGTAGACGATCCTATGCAATTGCAATTCAGGATAACAAGTACTGAAAATTTTGAAAGTGGAGTTACTTTTGAAAATCTGAGAGGAAATGAGCAATATACCATATCAGTCTGTTCAGTAAGTCAGAGAGGTCTCATGAGTGAAGTCTCATCTGTGACATTTGTGACTAAGGATAATCAAGCTATGCTACATAAATTTACCCTACAGATAAATTATCCAGGAGCTACCGCAAGATTTAAAAGAGAGCATCTTGCTCAAGTAATATGTCATCTGCAGAAGATATTCCAAGTAAAAGATACCAAGTAAGTAATTTTGTACTGAGTACTAATAATTTAGTATATTTGCCCTCAATTTCCAAGGAACACGATGTGGACATGCTGCCTACTCCACCTCAGCCGTAACCACTAATACAACATTTGACATCTATGTAAGAGGAGATCATTATTCCGAGTTAATTGACAATACAAAGTTCCTTATCCAAAGCTATGTTTTCAAGCTCAGCTTGAACCAAAGTGACGAATTTTTAACAATGCAGAATCTATTAAATCAAATTCTCACAGGTGTTTCTTACAACAGGTCCTATGCAATATCAGGAATCTCATTCCCACGACCCTCTTTTGGAACCAACTTTGTACTAGTAGCTGGTCTTAATGCTGCAATTTTAAGAGAAGTCACTCTGGATACCCCAGGATTTATCTACGGTGATGTAGTTTTTAGATCAAGCAAAGATGACCCTATTCCCACGGTCTATCAGATCATGCAAGGACTCACAAACGATAATAAAAATGCTTCAGGAAAAAGAGTTAACTTTACTTCAACGGCTGTATCTATTGATATTAGTGGATTATCACCAAGTAATCCATATTATTTATATTTCCTGGCCCAATCACAGGATATGAGTGAGATGGTGACCACGACTATGCCTATCCAGATAGGATTTACAACTCAAACTGCTATAAGAGAGTATGCAAGAAAGTTGGAATGTTTAGGAGTAATCGGTTCTTTGATGTTTTTGATTGGTATGCTAATTTTGTAAGAATAATGGTAAATAAATACAGTGGAACAATAGATAGATAAAGTGTTGTTGTATTATGATATGAATTATAAATATCACAAAAGGGTCAATCTTCAAAAGGAATTTTGAGATCTATTTATACATTTATTTATAGCTTTTTCTAGCATAACTTGTGCTCCCTCCATAGCTATTTATTGTATCTCTAAGAGTCTCTCTATTCATGATCATGCTATTGACAGCATTCTTATAGTCACTACCACGTTCCAATAAGGGGGTTCTGGCTCTTTGAGAATTTAAGTTAGTCACGCTGGCAGTATTAATAGAGTTATGGCTCTGAGCTAAATTTTGGGAGACTCTGCTGTGATCATATCTCATATTAGATTTGCTGCGAATATTCTTGGCAAAGTTTTCAATGGCTTGGCCAAGAGTGTTCTTGCTTCTGGACTCAGATATGTCAAAGTTTTCCATTTCAGCATAGCTCTTGTTGGCATTGGTGCTGTTCATAACAATAGAGTTGCCCATGTAGCTTCTACTCACATCAACAGAAGATTTATCTTTGTAGAAATAGGACATGCTGTTAGAAGGGAGCATGACTGAAGAATTGACTTGAGAATAGTTGAGACTTTGAGAAGCATTGATCTTGGTCGAGTTGAGTTCTTCACTTTGCTTTTCAAGCTTGTTCTTGACCTTAAGGAGCTTATTAATCAAGAACTTTATTTCATTCTTCAAGGCCATTTCCTTTTCTTCTTTCTTGTTGCCCTCAAGCATGGATGTATCCGCATTGGCTTGCTTGAGTTCTAGCATAAGCTTTTCAAATTCGATTTGAACCTTGTCCTTCTCAACTTTCAGACCTTGGTTCTTTAGTTCCATTTCCCTAAGTTTGTGTTCAAGGCCCTTGAGTCTTTCCTCAATACGACTTCTGGACTCACTTGGCTTCTTCTCTTCACCTTGTCCCATAACAGATCTTCTGGTAGTAGCCTTTCCCTTACCAGAAATCATGTCAGTAGAGAATTGAGTCTCAAAAGTGTCTTTCATGTCGTATTCTTGGACACTCTGCATAGGATTCATCATAATACTTGGTCTGTTGTCAAGATCATCTCTCGTGAAAGATTTTCCAATGACTCGATTGGTCTTCTTCTTGAAGGCATGAGATAATCTCTCACTAACAAAATCATCATCCAAGTCTCCTCTTTCAAATAAGCGATCAACATCATCATAATCATGCTTGTCATCATCAGTGTAATGTCCGCTTGGGAATTTTTGGACAAGTTCATTGTTATCCATCATGAAATGTGAAGTACCAAATTGGGGTTGTTCTTCTTGGGTTGTGATGATTATAGGATCAGATTTAAGATGATTGTCCATCCCCACTTCAGCCATGAGGCTGTGCTCAGTCTCTGTTTTCAGTCTAGAACGGTCAGTCTTCTTGACATATTCTTGATAGTTGATGGGAATGCTGTCAATATCGATATTTCTCTTGGGTTTCTTTTCAGCTTGAGACAGTTTTTCAGGTCTGTTGTCTACAGTGCTAGAGGTAGTACTGACCTTTTCAAAGGATTTCTTACTGGCGGCATGGTCTGCATCGGCAAAGGAAGTTTCCAAAGGAGGGTTGGCAGTGGGTCTGTTGCTTGGAATGTCAATTGTATCAACTGAGGCTGTTCTTGAGACATAGTGGCCAGCTCTCTTTTCTGTAGTCTTATTGGCACCCTTTTGGCTTTCCACGTTGACAGACTTTGAGGGAGTATGGTGAGTGGTGCCTACAGAAGAGTATTTCTTCTGGAGTTGAGAGTTATTAGCTCCCATGGTGGAGGTAGTTGAGACACGCATAGGGCTATGCTCAGAGTTTTCTTTGTTAGAGATGAAGGATTGTGAGGCCTTAATAACACTAATGCCACTAAGATCATCATCCATAGGGTTTTGAATGGAGGATCTGCCAAACATACGACTTTGGGCTATGGAGCTGAGACCATTAGAGTCTCCCATAGTGCTTTGAATTAAGAGCTTTTCAGAGCTGAGCATTCTTTGGAATTCTAGCTTTTCTTCATCAATTTTGATTTCTTTATCAAGAATAAGTTCCTTGAGCTTCTTTTCATTAGCTTCAAGCCTTTTGATAGTTCCCCTATTGAATAAGGAAGAATTATAGTCAATAGTACTTTAATTCAATTATCTTTTGTTTGTATTTTTTGTTTTCTTCTACTAAATTTTCACCCTGTTCCATGACAGTGCTAGCCTTGTCTAGCTTAGTTTTCAAGAGTTTGTTGTTTTGTTCTTGGATTGATTGAGAATTTCTTAAAGCAACTCTTAATTTCTTAACATTTCCTTCAAGCTTTTCAGCCTTCTCAAGGGCTTCATCCCTTTGTTTCTTAAGCTCTTCTATTTCTTCTTGATGTCTCTTCCTAATATCAGCCATAATTTTGTTAAGACTTTCAATTTCTCTTTGGTGATTGGCTTGCATTTCAACAACTATGGCTCCACTTTCACTGTCTTCTTGGGCTTGTTTCAACATGGCCTGAGTCTTTTCTAGTCTCTGCTCCAAGTTTTTCTTTTCCTATCAGGTTAGGCGAGCTACCTAAATCTTTACATTCTCATAAATGGCCTTAAGATCTTCCAAGGACTTATCATATTCTTTGGTAAGCTTCTCAATTTCCTTTCTGTGTTCTTCTTTAATTCTTTCATTGTTGGACTTGAGCTCGTTCAATCTTAGTTGAATCTCGTAGTCCATGAGATCTCTATGCTGTCTCCTTTCATCTTCGAGTCTTCTAACTTGGAGTTCAAGTTGATTTTTTTCATTCTCAAGCTCATTTATTGTGGCACTGTATTGAAGCTGATTCTTCTCAAATTGAAGTTTCAACTCTCTGAGGAGGTTCTCATTCTCCATAACAGTTTCCTTAAGCTTTCTATTCTATGCTTTGTTATTTTTGAGATGATATCTATTACCTCGAATTCGTAATTCTTGATGGTCTCAGTAGTCCTTGTACGGTATTCTAGCATTTCCTTGTGATGTTGCTCTGTGGCGAGCTCTAGCTCCTTGACAGCCTTGTTCTGGGAGTTTAAAAAGGGTAATAATATGACATTACGATGATTGGATTGTCTGCCTTGTTATTTAAGTCACTTATTGCCCCCATTATAGTCTCATTCATTTGTTTCAAGTTGCGTTCTCTTTCTGTGAACTCAGCAATCTGAGCCTCTAAGTGCTCAATTTTCTGCTCCAAAACGGCCTTTGTTTTCTTATATTCTGCCTCAGTTTGACGTAACTAGTGAAGTTAGGACCTAAAAAGATGGTTAATACTTGTTTGCGAAGTTGGTTGTTTTCCTCTTCCAAGGAAGCTTGGAGAGGATTCACCTCTTTGTTCTGTCTTGGGGTTTGAATTCTTTCGCTCTGTGACATTATGTTTTTATTTTATTTAGTTAACGTTCAATTAGTTATGAAAATTCTAAATTTTGCATTCTAACAACTTTCAAGTTTGTACATATTCTTAGAAATGAAAGTCCTTTTAGAAAATAATACCCTCTCCAATTTGAAGTTTTGTTTCCAAAATAATGTATTTCGAAAAGATATTCTTGTTCGGCCAAATTAGTTATCCTCTTTGATCCTTCTGTGAACAACTGAATAAAAGAGCCCATTCTTGACCAAGTCCTTAGTGTTGGAGACACAATTAACCAAAAAACATTTTTCAATTAAAAATTGGGATTGTATTCATTGCAGGCTTGCTCTAAAATTGCAGTATTTTTAATTGACTTCTTATGAGAGAAAATTTAATTCTAATATGTACTTTTCGTATTGATAACTATGGTATGCATAAGCAAGTGAAGGAATAAACAGAAATCTCGGTTGTTAATCCCATAGAGAGACAAACATTGAGTTTGGTATGAAAGTCTCAGCACCCAAATCCATCATATGGCACCAAATAAAATTCAAGAAGGGTAGATAAATCAAGTTTTGAGTTCCCAACTACTAAGAATCAAATCAGCGCTATTATATGTAGCTTGAATTACTTTCTAAATTAGAATAATACCTACCTCAACTCACTTAGTCCTCTTGACACAAGGGCTCAACTGATGCTAACTAAACTTAAAGATACTATGACTTTAACCTTATATCCTTTGTTATCCTAGTAGGATGATCAACATATGAATTAAAAAGTTGGAGTACTTAGTTAATCTTTCTATTTATGAACATTTTGGGTTCGATTATTCCCAGAGCTTGAGACAAGCCTGTTAAGAGAAGGCTTTTCTTCAGATGCATCACTAAGTGGACAGAGTCTCAAAAGTACAAGGAAGAAACAAGTCGATTAAACTCCCACAAATCTACGCTAACACTCCATGTATGAGTTATTAACATTTCTTAAGAATTTTAACCATTCAATTGAGAAGCTGCTTTGTTATTTATTGACACAAATAGGCAAATATTTTGAAGCCCTTGTTCTAATGATAGTCTGAGAAATACTCTATTAACTAGAACTGTTTCATAAAGCAAGATCATAATGAAAAGTTACCCATCTCGAAGAGAAGCTACTTTGGTCACTTTGTTCCAATAGCAATAGAAGTCTTCTTTCGATAATTAATATAATTCCCTCTTGTTCTATTTGTTAGAATTCAGTTTAAATTCAAATAAAATGGATTATAAGCAAGACGGGGTGTATACATGTTCCTCCTGCAAAGCCTTCTTGTTCACAGCCAAGGAGATGCAGAAATATAGAGCCCAGATAAAGACACTGGAATCTAGTGAAAATCTTGCCTTTCAAAGTACTTTATCAACATCTTTCCATTAATCTTCTCAGAATTTGACAATATTTGCGACAATCTTGAATTTTCAAAGAAGGTTACTTTGAATAATAAATCGGGAGTTTTCCTCTGTTGGTACAACCCAACCCTACTCTTATAATTTGAATAGTGGCATCATAGACTTATATTGCAAGTCCTGCAAACAAAAAATGGGATTTATCCCAATCTCAACTACTTCCAAGTGCCAAGAACTGAGAGATAAGATCATCCTTGAACTCGGAAAGCTAGAATATACGTAAGCTGAACTTCTAATTCCCCTTGAGCTTTAGAAACTTAAATGATAATCTTGATCAATTCAATTTCAAAACTCCAAAGAGGATTTCAGGTGGTGAGTCAACCTTGAACATAAGCATCAGAAGTTCCAGAGGAAAGAGTTTATTTTTAACACGCATAGAAGAAAATATTGATAAGATGACCAATGCAGTACACAATTCTTAGTGTTTCATAACTTTCTAGATTCAGAAATGCAAGGATAAGTACTACGTTATGTTCGACTTCTACATGGCCCTCTTGCAGAGGCTGAAAGTTATCGAGAATCATAATATGACCCTTCAGACCATCCTCTTCAATTTAACTCGAATTGTCCTGAACCGAAAGAAAAAAGCTAGGTTGAATAGTTCTAGTATGCTCTCTAGAGAGAGCCCAGGGTCCAAAGAAAAGATATACACCATTTATAAGCCTCCATTGAAAGAGATTCCTGAGTTGAGTGATGATGATGAAAGGAGAGCCAGGCCTTCAGCTAAAAAGAGGAAGCTTCAGGAGATGGCAATTGGGAATACGAATGGGCATAATATTATAAAAATGAACAAGAAAAGTAACCGTGTGTAAGTCCTTACTTTGGGATGTATGGATTTTTTGCTTAATCTGTTTTTGGTTTTGGCATATTCCTTCTGTGTTGGTTAGTTGTAAGTATTTGTTTTGCAACCTAGTGTATTATTCATAGTCAAGTCCTTTTTCCTGTTTTCAATCAATTAACACTTTTTTAGAATCTAATTGGATTTGATCCTTATTTCTTGAAAAAAGAGTCGATCCAACAAAAAGTAAGGTTGCTTTTTTTTTAGATCGAATTTATATTGAGAAAATAAAGGCAACACTGGCTCATCAAGAGGGAAACGATTAGTCTTGATATTGTAGAAAGAGTATGTCGAAATTACAAAAATTTATTTACAAAATTAAAAATTTCAATGCCGAACCTAGTGCGAGAAAAGGATGTCAAAACATTCTCTATGGGATGCTTTGCTTTGACATTGGTATCCTTCGCAATGGAATTTTTCTCTTTTCCATTGCTGGCTAAAATCATTTCTTCCTTGGCTTGCTTAGCCCTTTTAGGCTTTTATTCCATCCTAATTAAAGAGTTCAAGTCAGCCTTTATAAACATTGTTATGGCCTCCCTGATATGTAATCTTCTCGGTGAGATCAGCCTGATGTGGGACAAATCGCTTGAGAAATATACTAATGCTTACTGGGCCTTTTTGATATTACATTTCGTTAGAGATCTCCTTCTAGTTGTGGGCTATTATTGGAACGTAATAAAGAGCGAGATATATAACAATATTTTGGTTAAGCTTGCTCCTTATGGAATTGGAGCTGCCACAGTCTACCTTATGCAATACTGGAGAGATATTGATGAGAAATACTATGGCATTTTCCTAGCTTTTAATATTATAAGTGGACTCATGCTCACAGCTGCATGCCTTAGGCCTAATCATACCAGTGATGAGAGTCTGCACTGGGGAATTGGCGCAAGTGCATTATTTATACTCTCAGATTTCCTTGCTATGAGAACCGTTGGAAACTTTGGATTGGCCTTGAGAACTGTAATGTTGATTTTGGGAAGCTATGGTACTACAATGGCTACATTCGATCATGCTACTCATTATAAGATTGAAGTGAAGACTAGAGTCTATCATCAATTCAGTGATAATTTAGGAACAAAATTAGAACCTATTGTCTAATTTCATAGACTTGTTGAATATAATCTGTACCTTGTATATAAGAATTAATTCTCTGATGAGTGTTAAAAAGCTCCCTTGAAAAATTCCTTTTTATTTTGAAACTGAATAAATATTTAATTGCCCTTCATGATCAGCATTACCGACCTCAAAAAGCAAATCGGCGAGGCCTACAAGAAGGCTTGTGAGAGCACTGATACCAAGGTTAATAAGGCCCTGGTCCGTTTCTTCGAAGAAGGTGATCCAGGCAAGCAAAGACTCAACCTAATCTTCCGTGGAAATCATAAACTAAACTTTTCAAGCAGATTATCCGATGCTGATATCATTCTTCTTTGTAATGTTCTTGAGCCTTATGTTGAGCATATTGCCCACATTGATTTCTCGTATAATTTGATTACAGATCATGGAGCCTCCTCTCTAGCAAAACTAATTGCCCAGATTCCGAAACTAGAAAGTCTCAACCTTCAAGGAAATTCAATTGAAATTGATGGAGCTAAGGACTTAGCCAGCGCCATCAAGGACAACACGACCTTAGAGTATATAAATTTAAATAACAACCAAATACAGACTGATGGTGTGCTCCAACTGATCCATATTTTGTTCGTCAACAAGAATCTCAAGGAACTCCACATCGCAGACAACAAAATCAATCATGACGGTATTAGTGGTATTATGAGTGTCCTCGGCTGGCACAATAATACTCTTGAAGTCTTAAATATTGATAATGCTCACTATGACTCTATCGGCCAAGAAATAGCTATACACATTGCTAAGATGCTCCAAAGCAATCAAGGACTTGAAAAGCTGTCACTTAGAAAGCATTCCCTTAATAGTGAAGGTCTTTACATTATCACTGAGCATCTTTTGGACAATAACAGACTCAGAATTCTTGATCTCAGTTGCAATAAATTGAACTTCAAGGGTTGTGAAGCCCTTGGCAAGTTCCTCTTGGGAGAAAACTGTGTATTAGAAAGCTTGAATCTAGCCAACAATAGAACAGGGCATTATGGAGCTAAGGCCATGGCCCTTGCCTTGTCCAAGAATAGAACTCTCATACACCTTGATATGACCACTAATGATATTGATGACGATGGTCTTAGAATGTTGGGAGAGTGTCTCTATGAAAATACTAATCTAGTTTCCCTTAAATTATACTGGAACCACTTTGGGCAGAGCTCATTGAGAGTCTTCCATGACCTTAGATATAATTACAAGAGGGAAGAAGACATTAACGTTCTTTATTATTTCGACTTTGATACCTATGAAGTTGATGGCCAGCTTCAGATGTGCTATGTGGATAACGAAATTCCCTACGATGTAAAAGTAGCTAGACCTTATTATATTGAGGATATCTAACATGGTTTTAAAAGCTTACATCATATTCCCATCTATTTTGTCCAACGAGTATAGATTCATAAATTCATACGATGTCCCTATACATTCACTATACATCCATATATCTATATCTCTTACCATGAATTAAATTGAGCTCTCAATGGCCTTTCTAACATCGTTTGACAAAATTTGGGTGCCATTCAAGGTCAACAAAAATTCCTCACATTCTCTTTTGTTCCAGCTATTTCTCTTCTCCAAAATCAATCTATTTATCTCATTCAACTGGTCTCTAGAAAGATTTGAGTTCTTCTCCAGTGTCCACAAAAGATGAGAGAATCCTTGAGCATCGAGTTTCTGTAAGGCCTTGAGGTTATTAATAGCATTGAAGACCTCCTTAATGAAAGCTTCATTTCCAATTTCAGCAGCATTGGCTGCGAACAAAATTTTGACAACATCTTTGGGTTCAGATTTAGCAAGCTGGCTTGAGGCCATTCTTGTAAAGACATACCAGAAGCCCTTATCAGTATACTGGATCTTGGCAGCGGCCCAACCGGTAGTGGCCAATTGTGAGGGGGTAAAAGTAATTAATTGATTTTGAGCAACTTGAAGAATTTCTCTCCAGGTCTTTACAGAGCCTTTATCTGCTCTGGCAAAGCTTTCTAAACCTGTAACCAGGAGTTCAGGGTTAATATTCTGAATCTCACTAACAAAAGAGTTAGCCAATGTATTCCAGATCTTATTATCCTCGATGCCTAGATCAGCTAATCCTTGAAGAGTCAGGATCAAATCAGTTTTGCTAAAGTCCATAAAGTTCCTCAGAATACCGTGCTTGAGTCCTTCAATGGCCAATTTCTGGGCCTGTTGACCATTAGCAATGGCCTTTCCCAAACCATTAGTGATATATGCTATAGCTTCTGCGTTAAAATCATCCAAAGCTTCAGCAACAACATGTTGAACTCTATCCCAAAAAGTCTCAGAACCACGGTTTCCTTCTCCAAATCCAGTGATGAGTCTTCCAAAGTTGACTCTGGCAAGGCTTCTATCGGCGATTCTGTGAAGAGCCTCACGTTCCAACCTGGTCCAGAGCTCTGAGGATCCTGAGCGGCCATTTCCATAGACCCAGGCAAGCATACTTAAATCAAAGTCACTAAGAAGGTCCAAATTTTCTCTAATTCTAGCTTCACTTTTTTCAGTTAGGTCAGTGGTCCAGTATCCCTTCTCCTGGCTGTATCTAAGGAAGTTTATAATCTCTTTTGGGTCAGTCTTGTCAAGGCGACTAAGTAATTCCTTTGATTTTTCTTCGACGGACTTAGGATTGGCAACAAGCTTCTTGTTATACATAGCATAGGTTATGCATGTATAGTTTGGCTTGAGGAAGAGGGATTTATAGGAGAGGTTTGAATTGAGGGTCTGGAAGCCTCTCTTGAAAACTGTCTTAAGAGAATTCATAAAAGATATTTAATAAATCTAATCTAGGGAGTCAATTATTCTTAGAACTTCAATCCTAGAAGAAGTTAGATTAGCTGAAATCTCATTCTTTTAGGCCATATTGTTTTCTTGCCTGCATCTTGCATGTTCTTGTCTTGGGACCATCATATATTTTTGAATTTTACCTGAGGCTCAACCCTTATCCAGGAATTAAATAAAAAAATTTTTACTGTGACAGGTTTTTAAAGCATGAAATAAATTCTTTTTCGGCTATTCCCAGTGCTAATTCCTCTGATTAAATAGTATAAAGATACTCATAAGATACTGAGTATAATGTATCTTGTGATTGCAGGACAGTATAAAAGTTTATCAAAATAGAGTCCCAAAGAGTCCGAACAATTATAGACAGATACCGTCAAGCTAGTTGAAATATGTTTAATAACCGTGATATCTGATTACAAAAGTTGAAAAGAGAGGATGGAATGGAAAGAAAAGATTTGGGCCATCACTGATGTGCAGGAAGTGGCAAGATTGTAAAGACGACAGACACAGAAGTGAAAGTTCGAAGGTGAATGGACTCACAATAATGTGAAGATTAGCAAGATGACTGGGTAATAATTAAATTGGAGATCATCTACAACCTTTATATCAGTTATTTAAATTCTTCTTTACTTTAATGATTATAGTATCAGGTATAGGATAGAGTAAACAATTTAAATTCCTCTCATGGTTGTTAATTTATCAATGAGGATCTTTGCCACGTTGAAATTTGTCTAATTCTTTAATAGTAAATTTTAAGTAATTATTCTACATGAAAAGCAAAAAAGGGTTTCAATATCAAAACAAATTTTCACTAATTTTTCTTATACTTATGAAGCATTTTTTAATCTCTCTAGGTTTCAAACCTTCGAAGAAATTGTAAATAAAATTTTTGGCTATTTACAATATTACACCATAGATCAAAAAATGCATAGCACAAAGAAAGTGGAGGATCTAAATCTAAGATATATCCTTACAAATAATTTATGTGAGTCATTAGAACAATCAATGTATATCTTTAAGTATCACTCTCATCTCCTTTAATTACAATCTTATATTCTGGAAAGACCAGTCTAACCACTGTATTCTCAATCTCTTCATACAACCTCTGATTTTCCTCATTAGTAATCTCATCATGGGCAGTTAGAGAATATAATATATCCTCCTCTTCCACCTGATAAGCCTTATATATTTGGTCAAAGATTCTTGCAGATACTATCTCGTAGAAATAGTGCTTCTCCCTCTTAGTTTTATCTTTAAATTGAGCCATATATTTCTCCAGGGTCTCCTTCATAAGCAGATTGACTTCTTCTAGGATTTCTCCTAGCTCATCTTCGCTTATAGTTTTATGGAGAACAGCTGGAGTTTTCTGAGCTTTAGCTTTAAAGCCATACCACAAGAGCTCAACATGTCCTTTATCAATCCAGATCTTCTTGGAATCATTAAACAAGTCCTTGCTGACATTTAATTTTCTCAGAAGGACTCGCTTTATTCCCTTGAACATGTTATAATATTTAAACAAGAATTCTCTGCAGACATCTTCGTAGTTAGTAGCGGCATCCCGATCCCAAAGCTTTCTTCTCTCGATCCTATACTTAATTATCTCTTTGGAGAAGTAACTTCTCAAGAATTCACCTACGGTCTCTTCAACTTGTATGATAGTACTTATATCGACTTTCCTATTTTTGTAGTTGACTTCGATTTTAGGGACAAGTTCGGCTATCTTCTCTTGCGCTTCCTCATCAGGTTCTTTCACAGTCAAGTATTGTATAAGTTGCTCTTTGAAAGCTCTTTTGACTTCTTTAGGCTCGGCTACAACTTGTTTTCCATTATTGACAAATATAAAGACATTCTCATCATCTTCCTTTCCAATTCCTGATTTTTTCTTTGGAGGTCTTTCTAGAAGCATTTTCGAGAACTTAGCAATTTCGTTCTCGATTTCCTTACCTTTTATCCTGGAGTTTGGCTTCTTAGACTTCATAATCCTCTTGAATATGCGAGGCTCAGTTGTGGCCTTGGAGTGGAGGTGCCTACGAATTTCTCGTTCAAGGGTTATGTCATCCAATTCCTTCTCATTCTCATCATCGCTCACATATTCAGCATCGCTACCAGACTCTTCAGGCTTTCCCTTTCCTTGAGCTTTTAGCATTAGAGAATTTGCATATTTTCTCAGCTTATCATCTTCTTGATCATTTTTCTCTGCTTTTGCGGGATCCTTTTTCAAGTATTTCTCCTCTAAAACCACATTCAATCTAAGTCCTGGTTGATCTGCCCGGCCCCCGTTCTTGGCTCGCTCTTGCTCATAGTATCTTGCAATTTCTCGCTCAAAAACTTCTATACTCTCATCGGCCGGATCCGCCCAAATTGTCTGAGGCTTTCCCTCAAGTCGATGGACTGTGTGGTCCAGCCTAGAAAATTCTTCTTTTGTAGAGGGGTCAGCTGAATGACTAGAGCCCTCTTTGACCAAAAGTGGTTCGGTCAGATTCTTTTTGAGGCTTTGGATATCTTTAGATTTTGAAAGCTGTTCAAGGTCAGGTTGAGTGGTGTTTAAATTTTTCTCAAATTTCATATTCAAGTTCTTGAGGCGCTGCTGGAGATCAATATATTTTTGTGTCATAGTGGAGATGACATTATCAGTTAAAGCGGTGAGTTCGAGTTCAAGCTCACGATTATTTGTAAAACTTTCTGCAATGTGACTATTCATAGGAGCTGAGTGGATGCCCTTATTCATTAGCTTGATAAGACGACTTTCTTTTATGCTCTTGAGATCTTTGAGGACCATTGAGACGTGTTGTTTAAAAGTCTCAACATTATCAACACTTTGGAAGATGGACGCTAAGTCCTGGCTATAGGCTGTCAGCTTCAAGCGTAAGATCTCAAAGGTTTGCTTGAAAGATGAAAGCTTAGATTCTATTGCAATTAAACTTTCATAGAAAAGGGATTCGAGTCGTTTATCAAAAAGTCTTTCGAAATTGTTACAGAGGACATCAATGTCCGAACGGAATTTGGTCATTATCTTGCGAAACTCCTCACGTTTGGATATGAGACTCTCGAACATGGCCTTGAAATCATTTTTAGAAATTTGTTCCTGCTTTTTTTGAAACTCGTCGATGATTGGATTTAGCTCTTCTGAGAACTTTTTAGAGTTCTTGAGAATCTCAGTGAAGACAAAGTCTAAATTCATTATCTCGATTGATTTCCCCTTTAATTGAGATGTCTTCTCAATAAGACATGAAGAACAGTAAAGTTCTTGAAGGTTAGGCATGTCTTTTTGCATAACAAACTTCAGTTCTTTCTCGTGCTTATGCTTAGGACACATAAAATAAGAAACATGGAAGGTCTGTGAGCTACTCTGGATATTTTGGCTCGATTGATTTTCCATCTTTATCGATTTAAATTTCAATTAAATGAGCTCTCATAGCATACACAATATAAAAATATCCTCTATCTTCCTTAATTCTCCTGTTTATCTCTAATGTGAGAGCAAACTCCTACTTTTACTTTCCTATAATTTAGTCCACTTTTTTTTAAAAATTCTACTTCAACAAGATTATGAAATATCATCATATATTTAAGTATCCTGCTTGATGCTCTTATACACTTAAGTAGAAGTTACTTTTCTTCGGTAAACGAATATAACCTCCTATAAAAGACAATCATATATTACGATCTTTATAAATTTAATAGAGTAAAATGGAAGATAGGCTTCTTGAGTTCAAGAAAGTAATTAGAGCTCATATTGTTTTAATTCAGTAGCTAGCAGGAGTTGTCTCTACCGCTCCTCCCCAAGTCAAGACAGATCAAGGTGGTCTCCTCCCTCAATTCAATTCAAAAATAAAACTTTTGCAACAAGCCCTCAATCAAGTTAAATATAACAACGATGAAATCATCAGACTCAAAGAAAAGCATGCCGCCGCAACTTTAAATGACCAAGAAAAGAGTATAGATTTATTTTCCGCTTGCTTACCTTATTCCAGGGATTTCTGACGAACTTAATAAATTGATTGACCAGAATAACGGTCTTTGTAAGACTGTAAAGGATCAACTTGCAATACTCCAGCAAGATGTAGAAGAAAGTAAAAAGAATGAACCCGTACTCCACCCAATATTTTTTTTTCTAAAAAGTCTAGGATGAGCCTGAAACTAGAGTAAAAATTGTGAACTACCAAGCTCTCAGCAATAAATTTGCGCAAATCATAAAAGAGTCGCAAGCCGTCCAGATTGAATTCAAGCAAGCTGTCAAGAATAAAATTGCCCGACAGGCCAAAATCTACGAGAGTAAATTAACTGACCAGGAAATTGAAGAAATTACCAATGACCCCGAAGTAATTTTCCATGCTCTTTGTACTAAATTCTGTAGGGAGCTGCTAAGCTCCTATCAAGCAAAATGCTTGGAGCTGGTCACGTTAAGCTCCAAAATGCCGTTTCAGATATTCAGGATAAATATAAGGATATTTTGAAGCTGGAAAGAGTATATTTCTAGAATATTTCAAGCTAATTATTCAATTAGAGTGTTGAAATTATGCATCAAATGTTTGTAGACATGTCAATTTTAGTACACGCCCAGGGAGAAATTATTGACAGCATTGAATTAAATATCAGCGAAGCCAGAAATTACGTTGGCAAGGGTGTTACTAAGCTGGCCGGCGCAAAGACCTATCACGAGACCAGTAGAAAAGTAATGAATAATGATTGTTTTTTGCTAATATTTTAGTATCAGTGTTATATTACGATTTGCCTCGTAATTGGTGCTATTGTGGCTTATTTCATGTTCCTCAGCTAAAAAATTCATATTTATACTTATCGTTTATTCCAAGCTAATGAAGCATATAAAAGTGTTTTAATATTTACTTTGTTTCGCATTTTACAATGACTTTTTGTCAAAAAGTTGGAAATATAATATTAATTTTGGCAAACAATATATCGCAGTAAAACACTCACATTTACTTACTCAAGAATAGCTCGAACCTTTTCTTTACAAATTCATTAACATCCAAAATTTCCTTCACAAGATCCTTAGATAAGACATCACTGAGTTGTTTTTGGCTCAACTTCACTATGACTGGAGTGTAGTTATCAGCCAAATTGAAAGGATTGCTCTGGCTGTGGAAATTAGGTTTTAACTTATTCAACAATTGTCTCATTTCTTCTAACATGGGAAGGACTTCGTTTACAGTCGCAGTGTCTTCGTTCAAAACCATGTGATCTGCGATCTTAATAAACCTGGCTGTAACTCCTGCAATGAGATAGCCCACACTTTCACCTGTGTTATGATCCTGGGCCTTTCCTTTCTTAATTCTTTGAATTGCGAAAGTACATTCACTCAATCCGTATTCCTGAATGAACATGTCAATAGTAAAGTTGGGGTTCTTTTGCTGGAGAATTCCCTTGAGTTTTTCAATCTTTTTCAGGATATTATCAACCTTATTCAAGTAATCATCCTCAGTCATTTTTTCAAATGTGTAAACTTTCTCGATTACTTCCAACATCTTAATATTCACGTACAATTCTCTTGGGATTTCAATCTCCTTTTTTTCCTGTACATTAAGGAGCCTCATGAACTCTCCTGTGTAAGGAGTATAGTTAATGTGAGTTGATGAAGGTCCTCCAGGTGTGGTTCCAGTAAATTGTGAGGGATTTGTGACATTGAATGAGGTGGGAGTGGAATTACCATCTGGAGTGATAAAAGTTATGTTCTGGTTGAGGTTAGAAGGAGGAACATAGTCAGTGAAGCCTGGGTACATTTTCCTACAGAAAAAATTCAATAATTTGTATTAATAAAGATAAATTTGGATTGATCAGGTCATTATAAGAACAGAGGTCTTTTTTATAGTACATTAAGAGTTATACAGAAATCAGAAGGGAATTTAGATACAAATATTACAACAAATTAGGGAGTCACTCGATTGAAATAAATTGTCTTATGCTAATTCTAATGGTCTTCTCTGTGTTCTTGAGCCAATATATTGGACATCTTTGCCTCTGAAGACCTTACTTGCTGCGGAGTAAGTCTCAGGATAGATTTATTATGGTCTTCTATCGAATCCCCGACAGGGAATGTATGCTTCATAATACGCTGAGAGCTCAAAGGAGATTTAAAGTTCTTATCGAAATGCTTAAATATCTTATTTTCGACTGTAGTGCCGGTAGGAGTAACAGAGTTGCTACTGTGGGATATCAGGAAATTCAACATAACAAGACAGTCTGAATTATTTTCTCCGATTATGTCTAGGACTAGATGCTGTTGTTCCTTGAGGATCTGCATAGGATTGGAACTGCTTTCCAAGAGATCCTTAACTTTCTGGTATTTCTCTTCGCCGAGTCTCTCTTTCACAAACTGTGAGACCCAAAAAGATCTATTGGGAGAGGCTGGGGATCTATGATCAAAAACATGATCAGAGAAAGAGAACTTCTTTTGGCTGACTGTCTTGGTTGTAGGGATGGTATTCGGATCATTTCCTTCCATTGGCGATTTACGACTACTGATTTTGTTGTCTCCTTTTGAGTTTGGATGTTCAGAGTTTTCTGAATTAGGGCCTGGAATGTTAATGGAAAGATTGTTGAATTTCTTGTAGTTCTCTACGGGTTTCCCACTGAGTTCGAGTCGCTTGCTGAATTTCTTTGAGCTTGCCTCAGCTAAATTATTCTCAATCTCTTCGTAGTTAACCCTCATTGGTCTGATCAGAGGAGATTGTTGCTGAGGAAGGTTAGCCCTGATTTCGGGGTTTGAAGTGGGAGTATTGAGTTTATTTTGATTATTGATAGGAGTATTATTTTGCGAAGTAAATGGTAAATTATATTCAGCTTGAGATGAAGGAGAAAGGTTAGCTCTTTTCTGCTGTTTTTGCTGAATAATGGCATTTATACTATTAGGCTTACTGGTCTTCTTCTTTTGAGAATTTTGGTCAGATAGAGGAGGCTTAGAGAATTCCTACAACATGATTCTCATATATTTGCTCATCTTACCTTTGGACTAATTAGTGAGCCTAGCCCCTTCCCTTCATCCAGTTTGGTAGTAGTAGGGGTTTGGAAGCCAGAGCCTATGTCATTCTTAGGGGTAGTAGTGTTAGATGACTCGGCCTTGGATTCCTCTTTTTCTTGAGGGGCCTCTTCCCCTTTCTTTTGTGTTTTGTATTGATCGAAACTGATGCGGATTGAAATGTCGTTTTTGGGAATGGCTTTGAGCTTTTTAGAGAGGTCATTAGTTTTTGGGATTAGGTTGGAATATATTTTTGAATATTTAGCCTCCAGTTTAGATATCTAACTGTTATAAAAGTCTTAATATCTATTACTTCATCGATAATCTCAGGTCGGTCACAAATCTGCTGAATAGTTGGTCTCTTCTCGTAGTCCTTCTCAAGAAGACTATCTATAAGGTTGTGGATGAAAGGACTATAGTGTGAGGGTATGGGAGCGTGTTTTTCCTTGAGGATTTTTGACATAACATTCTTATAATTAGACTAATTAAGCTTCTTTCTTACTGCCATAACGTCTCCTGGGAAAGGCTTGTCCAAAGTACAAAGTTCATAGAGCAAACATCCAAGCATCCAGATATCTGATTTGAAAGTTGAGATAGAATTCCACATTTCTGGAGCGAGATAAAATGGAGTTCCTGTCTGAGTCTTGGCGAGATCCTCGGTGTTCTCTAGTTGCTTAGAGATACCAAAATCACCCAGTTTAATCTAATTAGTTCAAATAAGCCAAAGTTTGTCCCTACCAAGCCGCTCGAGGTCAGGAAAGTATTTTGAACTTTTATGTCACGATGCATAATCTTTTGGTCATGAAGATATCTTATGGCCAAGCAAAGCTGGGCAAACCACTCCATAATCTGATAATATAAGATAATTAACATTGTCTATACTTGTTCTTCAGGTAAGTAGAGTCCATGCTTCTTGACTTCCTTGATCTTGTGTTGTAGATCACCTATTACTCTCTTATTCTAATTCCTTTGGCTTATACCTTTCTCACAATATTCCATTATCACATTAAGATGGTCATCCTCAATAAAAGTTTCAGTAAAATTCACTATATTAGGGTGAGAGAGCCTCTCAAGTATTTTGGCTTCATTTTGTGCATCTCTCCTTTCTTTTTCTCCAGCTAGTTCGATTGTTTTCATTGCAAAGGACTATAGAAAGTTAGAGAAGGAGAGTAAGATAATCAAACCTTCTTGTCAGATATCCTCTGAACCAGGTAAACAACTCCAAAGCTTCCCTTTCCAATTCTGTGAACTTTGACATATTTTTCCATCTGTCAAGCTTTGTTATATTTTTTTGACTTGTTATATTAAAGAAATAGTTAATCTAATTCAAATTATACCGAACTAGATTTTCAAACGTGCATTTCCTTTTGAACGAACTTTATGCTCTTTTTTCCTTTCTAATAGCCTGCCTAGAAGGCTCTCAAGTTCTAGAGCTAAGTAATCTGTAAAGCATCCTTAGAACTAGGCTAAGAGCCTTAAATCAATTTAACGAATTAATGTATCTTCAGTTAATTTGATCTAATCAAAAAAAATTGATCAGGAACTTCTGTTTCTTCCTGTTTTGTAGCTACTTATATTTATTTAGATCAGATTGTCGATATGATAGTCATTTAATAGCATTGTCTTTGAATTACCAACAATTTCAAAACAGAATAATAGCGGCTTGCAAGAAATTGATTGTTTGATGATAGGCTATTATTCTATAATTAACTTATGACAACTAGACATATCGTGACTCTTATTCCTTTTACTCAATATCAATTACATGGATTTTGATAAACAAAGTTTAATAATTATGCATACTCACTTCTAAACAATCCCAAAAGCTCATTTGCTTCTTTATCTTTAAATTGGTTCTTAGAATAAGTGTATTTCTTGGACTTGCTCTCCTTCATTTCCTTCAAATATTTCCTAATCTGCTTGACCAGTTCACTTGTTGTTCTCAAGGCTCTAGAAGTTGCAGCACGTGATAACTAATTCTTTTATCTATTCAATCTCTTTATTTACCTGCTTCCATCTCATTTGGTTCTCCCAAGCAGATCTAATAGATAAGAAAAAGATATCAAACATTCTACCTTCCATTATTAATTTCACTAAAGTCGATCTGATGCTCACTTTCTGGATCTTGTTCAAAGATTCTAGTCAATCAAATCAAAAGTTATAGGGATTACGCATTAACTAGCTTCTCATCTTCCTCATCAGTAAATTCGACATGGCTTGCAATGGTGTTGTAAATCTGGGTGTACCACATATTCTTGCAATCGTCTTTGGATCTGGTCTTGAGTTCCTTGGCTATCTTAGTCCAATCTAGAGAAAGATAGTTAATTTCCTTGGCAGTTTCATAGTTGATATGATCACAAAGTCTTGACTATTCTGATTAGAATGCTGAAAAGATCATAGTTACTTCGAATACTTTAGTAAAAGCATTCTTTCTCTTCTTTCCGAATACATACTCTGGTTCCTTGGTTTTTTCTTCATCGATCCATTCTTGGGCAGCATCATCAAGAATTTTTTTCTGAGTATGTCTTTCAATAATTCTGATAAGTTCAAATATCTCTTCAGGCTTCCAATTTCCTATTTCGCTATACTAACTCCAGTGACTTATACCCTTCTTTCTGTCTTCATGATTCTCTTCTCCCAAGGACTTGTACTTATCTCTCACATTAGTAGGTGTCCTTCCAAGTTCTTCCGCAATTTCCTGCCATTTTCTTCCTTTTTCCTCAACTAAGGCCAATAACTCCTTCTCTTCTTCTTCAGTCCATCTACCCTTATAATTGCCAGGGTGGAAGCGATTTCGAATTAAATTATGGCAACTCTGAACTGTTCTGTCTGGCAAAGCTTCTGCAATCTTTGTCCAAGCTCCTCTTGTTTCATTGTCCTTGTAATGGGTGATTAATCTTAAGAGACCTTGCTCTCCGAGACCATTTTCCTTTACATATCTGCAGAGTGCATGCTTTAATATTTCAACTTCTTCTGGAGAGAAAGCTCCTCTCTTGTACACTCTGTTCTTTTCATTCCATTTTCTCTTATCAGATCCCTCGCCGTCAGCAGCAGTGCTAGGATCGAAAGAGACCTTTTTTGAACTACATTATTAGCTATCTCTCTAGATGTTTACGTGGCCCATTTGAAACTGGAAACCTTTTCAAAGGTTGGTCTCATTTCTGGATCTTCAGCTTTCATTTGGGAGATAAATTCTATCAGATTATTCTTTCTTATACTCAATATACCCCTTGATTTCTTAGCCAACTTTTCCTCATAGGTTTTCTGCTTGTAAATATTTGAAAATAATGCTCCCATTGAATATACGAGAGATTTTTCGGGATCTATTTCTTTAAGTTCTTTCTCTTCCATCATCATCTGTTAAATATCACTGACATCTTCATTCAATATTCACCTCAGGAGGATGGCAGCCTTTGCCATCTTCATTTTCCTTCTTCATTTTTTCTATGCAGACTTTCTTCTTTAATAGAAATTCGCATGCTAAAGGATGCCACTGGAAGGACCCGGCTTTATCAAAGTATAGAGTCTCAGGTATGATATCTCTTAATTTAGTGTCATATTGTTTATAGTGCTCCACACAGCTTATCATTCTGTTATAGAAACTGGGAACCTTGATATAAGCATTTTCTATAACTTGATTAGCCTAAGGGATAATAGCTACTTCTAGCCTCATTGAAACTCTTCTTCTTTTTGAATGGATATATGTAGTACAAATTTGATTTGGAAACAATGACTTTATCTGGGATAGCAATATTGTCTTGTTGGATTTCACCAAGTCTATGGATTCTCTTTTTGATCTTTTCAAGGTCCTTATCCTTCATTATGCGTCTAGGGATGATCTTGTAAATGATTAAAATAATTCTCCATTTACATATGAGATGATACGATCTTTTCCTTCTGGACCGGCATATCCTTTTCTGATTCTTTTCATGTTAGGAAAAATATGCAAAAACTAACTTTCCTAAGACGAACTCCTCCTCTTCGCCTTTCAAAACCACGTCCTCTATTTTTTTGGGCTTTATGGACATTTGTGTGATAAATTTTATTGAAAGATTTCAGATTGAGTAGAAACACCAGACAGCTATTTTCAGCTATTACACCTATCAATATACTCCTCCCAAGGGTCTCAAGGCTCTAGTCGGCTCTGTCCTATGATTTTAGTGTTATGACTACCAATAAATTGGAAGAAAGCTATCTCTAAATCTAGTTTTGGCTGGTGCTTACAATCGCTCATACTTAATTGGCTCAAAGTTAAGGCATTTTTTATTTAATCAAGGAAGAAATATCGGAAGAAAAACATGAGTAGTATAATAAATAGTAAATGATTTTCATTCAAGCTCTATTAGTTATATAATCACTTTACGGAGTTTATATTGGTATCGTCAACCACCCGAAACAAAATATCCAATTAGACTCTAAAAAATAATTTAATTTAATAGGGAATTGTGTATATATGCCAAAATGGCCAAGAAGGTTGGAGTGTATGAAATGGGCAAAGTAATTGGTGAGGGTTCTTTCGGAACGTAAACTCGCTTTTTTTCCTCCTAATCTATTAGTGTTCGGTTAGCTGTCAATACCAAGACAAAGGAGACAGTGGCATTGAAGGTAAAATTTCAAAATCAAGGGAAATCATATTAGATTATTGAGAAGGAGAAAGTCAAACGTGAGGATCTGCTTCACCAGTTGAAAACTGAAATCCAGTTTCTAATGATGATTGATCATCCTAATGTTGTCAAATTAATTGAAGTTTTGGCAAGCAAGACCAAAATATATCTAGTGCTCGAATATATCCCAGGAGGAGAGCTTTGGGATAAGATAAGTAACTAAATTTTGAGCGCATCTCATGAATAGAACAACTGGGAAAACTCGATGAAGACTATGCCAGAAAAATATTTAGACAGATTATCAGAGCTTTAGATTACTGCAAGAGAAAAAAGATTTGCCATAGAGATTTGAAGCCTGAGAACATTCTCCTTGATGAGAATGGTTTTGTTAAAGTCTCCGACTTTGGCCTTTCTGCATTATATAAAGACAAAAGTGACTACACAAATATGCTGCACACGACATGTGGAACTATAAATTACTTAGCTCCTGAAGTATATTATACATCTACCGCTCTAAGAATTCTGTAGATCGTCCAGCATATCGGTTATGATGGTCACTTGGCTGATATTTGGGCTTGTGGAGTTATTTTATATTTCCTCCTTGCAGGATGTAATCTACAATAAGAATCAACATAATTTCAGTAGATTTACCTTTCGAAGATGATAATGTAGCAAACTTGCTAGATAAAATTGTGGCTTGCAATATTGAGTACCCGAAGCATTTCTCGAAGGGAGTCAAAGATCTCCTTCATAATATGATAAATCCCAATCCTAAAAAGAGATTTTCTAGTGATGACGTCAAGAAGCATCCTTGGTTCTTAGAGTACAAATTTCTACACCGAACAATTATAACTTAAAGAAAAATGACCGAAGAAGAGAAGAATAATTTCAAGTTGGATGAAGAAAGAGCAAATAACAAAGATGATAGAGTCAGATTAGCTGACCTCTTTGACAGCGATAATGAGATTGACGATAATAGTCCTAAATCATCACCTCAGTTAAGCAAATTGGGGAGTCCTGTAGAGTCTAGACTTGTTAGTGCCAGAGTGGAGTCAAGTCAAGGCAAAAAAAATGTCATGATTACTACAAATATAAATGTGATCAATCCAAGACAGTAGAGTCGTCCCAATTACCATTAACTTTTAGGTTGGACGCCTTTGAATTGACTAGCTTCCTTAGTGGAACTATATTCAATCGGATGTTCGACTTAAAGATTGCCAAAATGGCACAGAAGAAATTAGGATCTAATGAACTTACACTTGAGAAGTGTGAGCAATTCACTTCTGATAAAAGTGCTACAGAGATTGTGAATACAGTAAGGGCCATATTATTTTAAGTAACCACGAAGGTTATTAGCGCATTTAATCAAGTTGGGGCAAAGGAAATCACCAGACCACCCATTGAGGGCTACAAAGTAAGAAATGTCTTAATATATTTATCATAAATAGTTAATTTCTGAGTACAATAAAGGAAAAGAAAAAGTGACCATTAGCTTTGAGCTTTTTGAGCTGACGAAGAATTTATACTTATTGAGTTTTTCACAAGGGCAAGGAAGCCTTAAATCTTATTTGAGTATATATTCTAAAATCTATCAGCTCATCAAAAGTTTGGCAATGGTCGAAAAATAAAATTTTTTGATATGAATATTTTTATTATTGTTTACTTCTGATCTTATTGTCTCAATAGTTTGATAATTTATATGTCATTTGAAACATGTACCCAATATCTTTTTATGAAAATATGATTTATATCAAAAGAATCAAACTCAAGTCAATATTCATTAAATTCAGATTTCAATTTGCTCAGGAAGGTCGTTCTGGACCTCCTCCAATTTTGTCTTCTTTGTGGAGAATCCCTGAGAATAATTACTTCTTAGGAGATTCTCACTTTTAGATGGAGTCACAGCCTCTTCGGGTTTCTTACTTAAGGAACTTTTTACCAAAGGTAATTCCGTATTTTTTCTCAGTTTATGGAGTCCTTCTTCCAGCTCTTTCATACTTTTTAAGATATGAGCCTTAAACTCCAGTTCCTTGAGAGTGTAATTTTGTATATTTTTATTAGGAGATTTAATTTCTGGAAAGTATCTCTTTTCATAAGGAGAAGCTAAAGCTTCCATCATTATATCCTTATCAGTCTTGACAACAGCAGCTGCAATTTTGTTGATTTTAAGATAACTTTGGCTTAATTTATTTTTCTTTTTTGCCGGAGACTCATATGGAGAGCTTTGGGAGAGATAGGCTTTAGAGATATCTTCTTTCACAGGTCTTAGGTCTTGGAAGTACATGTCTTCTAGACTTTTTAAAACTGATTTCTTTTTAATAGGAGAGATTTCTGTTTCAGAGAATGAGTTTAATTTTTTGATATTTTGATTCGCTTTTGGGGTTTTGAAAAGCTTTGAAGAAATTTGAACTGGATTCAATAATTTTTGTTGGAATGTAATATGGTGAACATTAGAACGAGGACCAAAGACTTTGCTCTTTGGGTCATAGACCATATAGTTCATAGATAAATTTCTGCGCTTTTTTGTTTTATTTATATCCTCTTCCGGTTGATATTTCTTTAAAGCTAGATAAGGGTTTTCTACATGAAACAGAATTGGTTTAAGCTTCTTTGTGTAGATGTTTGCTATTGAGCTCGGAGATCGGTTCATATCAAAGAATTTAGACTGAGAATGAGGAAGACTATTCCTATGTATGCTATCATTTGGACTAAGTGAAGACGATCTCAAATCTTTGCTTTGACTTAATATATCGATTTGTGATAAATTTCTTCGGTGTTTCGTGACAGGGAGAGCTGATTCATTACATTGAGTATGATTAGTTGATAAATTTGTCAAACTGGCATTACTCTTTAGACTTGGAAGCGGCTTTAGTTTGCAAGGTTGGAGCGAATGAACCACTTCCCGGGATTTATTCTTTCTGGGATCGTAAAATTGCATAGGATCGGAAGATGCTCCAAAGTATGCTTTATTTTATTTTGATATTAATTTGAGTTTGATGAAGTGGAAAAGATCTATATATTTTTCCATAATGGTTGTAATAATGTAGGCTGAGTGATATTCCCATGTTTTCTTTGCCTTTACACTAGCTACATTGTTGAAAGATCATTGGAAATAAATATTTTACTAGGCTTGGAAAGAGGTTGTCTGAATCTTTTAGCCCATAGGTTGTTAGAAAACCTCGCTATTAGCACAGCTCAAAATTGCATATATTATAAGACGAATCAGAAAGTTGATTATTTCTATGAATAGAAAACGAATTCAAGATAGAATACCACTGATCCTATTACCTAATTTGTATTTATAACTAAAGAGGAATCGACTAAAAGGTAAGACAAAATGTTAAACTAATGGGATATAGGTTTGATTAAAATCTAAGAGAACGAAAGATGAGGATTCGAAGCTGCTATAATCCATTCTAGAGACGTTCTGTCCAAGTTAAAATCTACACAGATGACTTGATTTCAAGTCATCTCTAATCTACCTAGGGTTTTAAAAGACATCAAAACTGAGATTCTGTTCTTCAGTCTTTGTCTATTCAAGAATCACCTTTGAATAGTAATGATGTCTAAAGAAACACTCTTCATTTTTCATGCTCATGAAAGTATTTCTTCTAGTTCAGAAGTCTTTATTTCAAACATAATTGAGAGTCGTCATTACAATTCTATCATATTGATAGTGATATCTCGACATTTTTTATTTTCAGGATATACAGTAAAAAATGTATAACCCTGCTGTTCTTTCTCAACAATTACTTATTGAAGACCAAGAGATTGGGAAAGACGCTAACATTGCAAAGGAACCTATTAACACCATTGAGAGAAATATAGGATATGATCCTCATCAAAAGCCAGCGAATATTGAGTTAGCCATAAAACATGGTGTTGCCAAAAGAGTCTATAAATTCATTTCGAAGAAGAATTATTCAGGAACACTCTGTCCTTGCTGTGGACTTCCTCAAAATGGAGGAGAGCTTCTTCCTTTGTGTTGTGATACATCAGACTTTGGACATCTAGGAAGTGGATACGTCCTCTACTTCAGTTTCTTTAAATTTTGTGTTGGAATACTCTGTTGTATACTTTTGACGGTTGGCATCTATAGTCTTAAGACCAATTATCAAGGAAATCAATGCACTTCTAATGAAAATAGTGTTAAATCTTGCACTCCTACTTTGATCAACCAACTTAGTTTGGGAAACAAGCTTGACCCCGAGTTTACGGAATTGATAATAGGTCAATTTGTTTTTGGGGCTGTCACATTGATAGTAATAATGTTTTGTATAGGAACAATGAGAATTGCAACTAGGTCCATAGCATCCAAAATTGAACAGAAAAAGATATCATGTTCAGATTACACAGTAATGATTACAAAACTTCCAAAAGATTCAAAGCATCCTCTCTCCACAGATGAGGGATTGATCAGCTGGATAACAAGCTTCTCAAACAGGACAATCACATTTGAAGTTAAAAAAATTGTTCGAAGTTATGACTTGAGTGAATTTTATAGAATAAAGGAGAACATAGCACAATTATTAAAGAAGAAGGATAAGCCTAACACAGCACCTGAACAAATTAGAGAGATTGATTTAGAAATAAATAGATTAACTAACAAGCTCCAAGATATTAACACTCAAGAGTTTAAACTAAATGGCGTCGTCTTTGTGAGTTTCGCTACAGTGGAGCAAGCTAACTCATTTATAAAGGCTTCACATAATGGCATTTTAAGAAGGATATATCATTTCTTGAGAAGCCACTGGCATCCTGTCGAAAGGGATAGCATCATGTATTATACACAAAGGGTTAGAGTAAAGAAAGCTTACGAGCCCAATGACATCAATTGGGAGCATCTTGGTCATAGCAATAAGAAGAAATATTTAAGAAGAGTTTTGGCATGGATACTCACAATAGTGATTGGTTGGCTGGCTGTATGCATTCTGTTCACACTCAAATTAATCCAAAATAAGATCCAAGAGAAAGGAAATGCGGCAACTGGGTTTGAGAAATATCTCTCATGGTTCATTAAGAACCTCTGTGTTATTATTATTGTGGCTCTTGAACAGCTTATTGAAGCAATTATTTTAGGGTTAACAAGAAAAGAACTCTACTCAAGAAAGAGTTACTATACAAGTAGGGCTGCTAGTAGAATTGGTGTTATCACTTTTTATTCCACTACTTTAACTACCCTACTGGCAACACTTTGTGTAGGGCTAGTTGATGTTTATCAAGAAACAGGACGCTTCGAGTCGTTTAGCTTGATGGAAACTGTCTATGGGCCATCAGGAGTTATTAACATTTTGGATGATGTGTTTATCTTTAAAGGACTTAAAAATCTTGCTTTAACCTATCTTAGTCCAGGATATATATCT
>Ga0065720_1019333_pt1 | contig 28282 bp, 23 predicted proteins | sample Thericmetagenome_FD_59107 | JGI IMG/M metagenome (GOLD analysis project Ga0065720, IMG submission 59107) | Thermophilic microbial communities from the Joint Bioenergy Institute, California, USA of rice/straw/compost enrichment - eDNA_2 v2... | ecosystem: Engineered > Solid waste > Grass >... | reverse complement strand
CCCGCCATAGGCGCCATCGAACGCGTGGTAATATTCTCCGGGCTCGGATGCCCAACTCCGGTTTCCGTCTTCCGCCCGGCGCAATTCAATGGTCTCGGGGTAGTCGGGATGGGTGGAGACGCGCCAATAGAAGCCGTTGCCGCCGAGGTAGATCAGGCGGCCGCCGTTATCCAGGAATCCGCGCAAGGCGTCATGGCTTCTTTCCGTGTGGTATTCTGGATGCGATCCGGTCATCACGCATCGATAACCCGCCAGCGCCGCCATTCCTTCGCCATCGAGATCGTCGTCCGTGACAATGTCACAGGCGATCCCCTCACGCTCGAGCCAGGACAGGATCAAAAGATCGGCGCTGAAGTTCCACAACCCGCTGCCCAATCCGCCCTGCCAGGCGCGCTGCGTGTGGCGCAGGGTCAGGCACGGCCGCCGTCGCGAAGCATAGGAGGCGCCGCTTCCGTCGGCATGGGTGTCGTAAAGCGACAGCCCGTATTCGGGGTGCGCCGCCAGTGCGCAGTCACCCGCCGTCAGGACCAGCAGACGGTTGGCGAACATTTCCGGATTGGCGCCGTGCAGAAGACAACGGTCGTTGGCATAGGCGAGCCAGGTGAAGGTGGAGGCAAGGAAGGCGAGGTCGGCGCTAACCTCCCGGGGGCGCACGAGAATAGGCAGGGTGTCACGCCCCGAAGCGCCGGTGACCTCGATCAGGTAAACGCCGCTTGGAAGCTCCGCAGGCAACTTCAGTTCTGACGCCACCGCCCATCCTGCATCGGCGAGGTCGTCGCGATGGAAATGGATAGCGGCATATTCGCGTGGGGCATGGCGAAAGCTTTGCTCTCCACCTGACCAGCGCGTGCCCTTCACGGCTCGCGTCGGCAGGTTGAAAACGCGTCCGTGCAGCCCATTCGGGCTCACGTCCTCGACGATTGCGCTGTCCATGCGGTGGCCGAAGTCCCATGCCGCGAGGAGCCGCGGGCGGTTCGGATTCCCGCCGGCGGCAAAGGCATCAAGACATGCGAGAGCGTCTTCGGCCTTGAGCGTCTCGCTCCAGATTATCGGCGCCTCCAGCCGGCCATCGAAGGTAGATGGCTGCGCGAGCGAGCTCGCAGGGCCGGCTGCCAACCTCAGGATTGCCGGGCCTGCCGTTGCGAATTCGGGTGCGACCAGCCGGACTTGATCTTCCTTGCCCCCGTCGCGTGTGGTGATGCATGCTTCGGACTTCTGCGGGTCCCAGCTCAGGACGAATGCCGCCCAATGGCCCTTTCGTAGCGGCAGCCGTAACTCTGCGCGCCGTGCAACGATCCCATCCCTTTCCACCAAAAGGGCCAATTGCCCGTCAGCATTACACAGGGCGGCAACCGCGCGATCGCCGAATTCGACAGATGCAAGATAGCTTCCCGCCGGGGAAAACGCAGTGGGCAGAGCAAGAAGAGCAAGTGTGAAGCCGCCGCTGAGAGAGGCTTCCGGCAATGCCGCCTCGAACCGGGAGCCGATAATGGTCTTCTGCGGTTCGACATGGCAGGTGGCGCAGATACTGCTCACCGGATCGGCCAACAGCTCCAGCCCGGGGCCCTGCGGCACGAGTTGGCGGAAGCGATACAGGCGCACCTGCGCCTGACAGGGATCGTTGCTCGACAGATGCAGGGATACTGTCTCGCCGGGGCGGTAGCGCCAGCGATCAGTATAGCCGGTGATGCCGAAGTCGGGCGCCAGCCTCATTTCGTGTCGCCCTCCAGCATGGCACAGCGCAGGCGGAAGACGTGGCGCTCGGCTTCCTCCAGCGAGTCGAACGTCTCCTCAAGCAGTTCGACGGGCTGGCCGCGGCCGCGCAGCCGGGCAAGGCGCCAGCGGCGGAACGGCTCCACTTCGACCAGTACATGCTTTCCCTCCGCAGGCAGGCTGCGGAGCCTGAGCAGGAAGCGCCGCAAGGCGGGGCTGTGGTCTCCGAAAGGCGCGGCAAGGAATTCCTCCTTGAGTTCCTGCGGCATCCGGTTGTCTCCACCCATCATCACGGCAATACCCGTCGACTTCGTCAATGTTCGAACCGTGCGCGATGCACTCGCTCGAAATGCTCGTGATAGTGATGCGGCTGGATCGCAACATCGATCAGTACCGGTACCCCCTCATTGTTCGCCTTCAGGGCCTTCTCAAGCGCGATGTCGATCTCATCTGCCCGCTGCACCTTCATACCGATGCAAGACTGAGCCCGCGCGATCTCGGCAAAATCGCTATTGACTTCGAAGCCGGTGGCGACAAACGGCTTTTGCCCCAGAAGCTGATTGTATTGCACCCAGCCGAAGGCGTGATTGTTGAGTACGATCCAGGTAATCCCGCATTTCAGTTCCGCGGCCGTCGCCAGTTCTGCAAGCGACATCTGCATCGCCCCATCTCCGGCGAAGCAGACGATCTTCTTTTCGGGTCTGGCGAGCTTGGCGCCGATCGCACCGATGGCACCCATGCTCATGGCCGTCTGCTCGGCCATGGGTACGCAGTCGTCGATATCGAGCACGCGATAGTGGGGCCAGTAATAGCACCACAGGTCGGCGCCGCCATTCTCCTTCATCAGGATCGTGTCCCTTCCGAATATGCGGTTGACGGCGTCGAGCACGCGCGGGACCCGGATCGGCGTCGAATTGTCGTTGTTTGCGATCTCCAGCTTCGGCCTGTAGTCCTCGCGCAGCGAAGCGATGCGCTGAATGCGCCTTCGGCGCGCCCCCTCATCGATCGGAGGGAGCTTTTCCAATATGTCGTGAAGGGTGAGTTTTGCGTCACCTACAAGGGCGATGTCCGGGCGCATATTCATGCCGATCGTCTCGGGATCGACGTCGATTTGGATGAAGCGCGCGGATGCCGGCCAAAACTGCCAACTGTTGGTGGAGAAGGCTTCAAGACGCGAGCCGACGGACACGATCAGGTCGGCCTCATCCCACCACCTCTTGCCGGGCTCGGTAAAATAAAGCCCGGTCTGGCCAAGCGCGAAGGGGCTGTCCTCCGGATGGATGCCGCGTCCGCCCGGAGTCGTGAACACCGGCATACCGACACGCTCTGCCAGAGCCGCCACGACATCGGCTGCGCCTGAAAAGACCGCGCCCGACCCGCAGAGGAGCAACGGGCGCTCCGCCGCAGCGATGGCTTCTGCCGCCATCTCCACCGCGCCCGCATCGGGGCGGGAAAGATGGCGTCGATAACCCGCCCGATACTCGCTCATTTCGACCGAGATGTCGGCAAGGTCGGAGGGCACCTCAATGAAGACGGCCCCCGGCCGCCCATTCATCGCAACGGTAAAGGCGCGCTCCATGATCCATGGGATCTTCTTCACGTCAGTGACCCTGACGGCCCATTTCGTCACTGGGCGCATCAGCGAGACCGCATCAAGTTCCTGGAAGGCGCCCATGCCTTCGTGAGCGGCGACGACGCCGTTGGCGATCGCGATGACCGGCAGGGAGCCGGACGTCGCCTCCAGCATACCAGTGACAAGGGTTGTGATTCCTGGGCCGGGATTGGAGAAGACGATGCCCGGCCTGCGTTTCAGCCGCGCATACGCATAGGCGCAGGAAACTGCCGATTTCTCGTCGCGCACAAGGACGAACTTCACCGGTGTGCGCTCGGTAAGATCGTATATGAGATGTTTCGGATTACCCGGCAGCCCGAATACATACTCGGTGCCCTCTGCGTCCAGTGCTTCGGCGACTGCCTGCCAGACCGTTTTCTTTTGCATGTGTTTTCCTCGTTTCAGCTCGCGGCGTCGCCTGATGCCGGGGCGAGGAACGCACCGCGCCCGGGAATGGAGTCGATCAGCAGCTTCGTGTAGTCCTGCGCTGGGTTGAACAGCACGTCGGCAGAGGGTCCCATCTCGACGATCCGTCCCTGCTGCATGACGGCGACCTGATCGCATATTTGCGCGGCCACTCTCAGATCGTGAGTGATGAAGAGCATGCCGATCTTGAGGCGCCGCTGCAGGTCGGCCAGAAGGTCGAGCACCCGGGCCTGTATCGATACGTCGAGCGCCGAGACCGGCTCGTCCGCAACGATGACATCAGGCTCCATTGCCAGGGCGCGGGCAATGCCAATGCGCTGTCGCTGGCCTCCGGAAAAGGCATTGGGGTAGCGTTCTGCCGACGAAGGATCGAGCGCTACCAGTTCGAGGAGTTCGGCAACGCGCCGGCGCGCCGCCTCGCGGGGTACGCCGTGCGCCAGCAGGCCTTGCGCCACGATCTCGAATACGGTGCGGCGCGGGTTGAGAGATGCGAACGGGTCCTGGAAAACCATCTGAACGCGCTTGCGCAGCGGCGCAAGTTCGCGGGTGCCCAGTTCCAACAGGTTTTGTTCGACACCTGAAAGGCGCACTTCCCCCGAATCCGCGGTCAGCAACCGCACGATGATGCGGGCGAGGGTCGATTTGCCCGAACCGGACTCGCCGACGATGCCGAGCGTCTGCCCGCGGCAAAGCGTGAATCCCGCTTCGCGGACAGCCTCGACGGTCCGCCGCGGGCCGAAAAGTCCGGTCCGGTTGGAATAGGTCTTCCTTACCGCATTTGCCGTGAGCAACGGCTCGTCATGCGGCAGCTCCGGAGCAGTCCGGGGCACCAGACGTGGGACGGCGGCCAGCAACGTCTTCGTGTATTCATGTTGGGGGTTGCCCAACACCTGCGCCACGCTTCCCCGCTCGACGATCCGGCCGTGCTGCATGACGGCAACCTCATCGCCGATCTCGGCCACCACACCGAAATCGTGGGTGATCAGCATCACGCCCATGCCGCGCTCGGCCTGAGCGCGCTTAAGCAGCGCCAGAATCTGCTTCTGCGTCGTTACATCCAATGCCGTGGTCGGCTCGTCGGCGATGAGCAGTTCCGGATCGAGTGCCAATGCCATTGCGATCATCACGCGCTGGCGCTGGCCGCCCGAGAGGCTGAAGGGGAACGCATGTCGCAGGAGATGCGGCTCCGGCAGGCCCATATCCGTGAGTAGGCTTATAACGCGCTCGTCATACGGGCCCGGAACTCCGTGAAATCGGAACACCTCCTCGATCTGTCGCCCGACGCGCATGACTGGGTTGAGCGCGGCCAATGGCTCCTGGAAGATCATGCCGATGCGGCGGCCACGTATCCGGCGGTGGCGATCTGCGGGTAGTCCAACCAGGTTCTCGCCGTCGAAGCGGATCATGCCCTGGGCAACCAGCGGCTTCGGCAACAGGCCCATGATGGCGTGCGCCGTCATGGATTTGCCCGAACCGGACTCGCCGACCAAGCAAAGCACGCGGCCGGAGGCGATCTTCAAGTCGATGCTGTCGACCGCGCGCAGCCGGTCGCTCCCTTCGGGAAGTTGGACGGTGAGGTCCTCGATCGAGACGAGCGGGTCGGCAGCGGCGTAGGCGTTCATGTTTCGACCCTGACACGCCCCTTGAGATGCGGATTGAGGGCATCGTTCAGCCCTTCGCCTACCAGGTTGATTGCCAGAACCGTGATCGCAATGGCCAGGCCGGGGAAGACGGAAAGCCACCATGCCTGGCGGAAGACGGTACGCGCCGCGCCGATCATGTAGCCCCACGAAATGCGGTTCGGATCGCCGAGCCCGAGGAAGCTCAGCGCCGATTCCGTCAGGATGGCGGTAGCGATCATCAGCGAGCTCATGACGATGAGCGGGGAAAGCGCGTTCGGAAGCACCTCGAAGATGATGATGCGGGTGCGCGACACGCCCGACAGCACGGCCGCTTCGACGAACTCGCGTCGCCTCAGGCTCATGAACTCCGAACGCGCAAGACGGGCGATTGGCGGCCAGGTGACGACAGCGATGGCCGTGACGATCGACGCCAATCCCGGTGTCATGATGGCGACCAGCAGGATCGCGAAGATGAAGCTTGGGATGGTCTGGAAAAATTCAGTCAGGCGCACCAGCGCGTCGTCGACCCAACCGCCGAAGAAGCCGGCGATCGCACCGATGGTGATGCCAATGAGCGCCGCGATGACGGTCGAGACCAGCCCGATCATCAACGAGATGCGCGCACCGTGAACGACGCCGGCCAGCACGTCGCGGCCGAGCATGTCGGTGCCGAACGGGAATTCCCTGCCAGGTGGCAACAATGGCCGGCCTTGCGTCGCCATCGGATCTACAGGGACGATCACCGATGCCGTGATCGCCATCATGACGATCAGCCCGAGCACGATAAGGCCTGCGACAGCACCCCAATTTTCGGCGAAACGCTTGAGGAACGGCATCACGAACGCCCTGCAATGCGCGGATCGGCGATCCGCAGCACCAGATCGGTCAGCATGTTGAAGAACACGACCATCAGGGCCGAAATCAGAAATACGCCGAGCAGCAGGTTGTAGTCGCGCTGGAAGAGTGCGTCGAAGGCAAGTCGCCCGATGCCAGGCCAGGCGAACACCGTCTCCACCACGATGGCACCGCCGACGAGATGGCCGGCCTGCAATCCCGCGAAGGTGATGATCGGGATGAGGGCCGTCCGAAGGATATGGGCCGTTGCGACACGCCATTCCGGCAGCCCCTTGGCGCGAGCCGTCTTGACGTAGTCGAGGCTGGCGGTTTCCAGCATGGAGGCGCGCGTCAAGCGCACGTAGACGGCGACATAGAAGAGGCCGAGCGTTATCGCCGGCAGGATCAGGTGCTTCAGCACATCTAACGCATATGCGACCGCGCCTTGAACCGGAATGAGGTTGTGCATTCCGAAGGGCGGAAGCCAGCCAAGTTGAACCGAGAAAATGAGGATCAGAAGCAGCCCGACCCAGAAAATGGGGGTTGCGTAGAATACGAGCGCGACCACCATGAGGATGTTGTCGAACAGCGAGCGTGGCCGCATTGCGGCGACTGCGCCGAGGAGCGGCCCCATGATCAGGGCGAATAGATACGCAGTTCCCGTCAACAGCAGCGTCGCCGGCAGCCGCTCGAAAAGCATTTCGGTGACCGGCCGCCCGGTGCGGTAGCTTTGGCCTAGATCGAGCGTCAGCACGTTCTTGACGTAGGTTCCGAGTTGCACGACAAGTGGCTTGTCCAACCCGAAATCCCGGCGGACCTGCTCCAGGAAATGACGATCCGCCGCCCCTGCCTCACCCGCCATCACGACGGCGGGATCGCCGGGTGCCAGACGGATGAGGAAGAAGTTGAGGATGGTGATGGCAAGAATCACCGCCATCGCCTTCACCACCCACTGCAGGACGAAGCCGAGTTGCGGCATCGAGGGCTATTCCTCGAAATAGGCTTCGGCGAAGTTGTCGTTGGGGCCCAAGCCGTTGCGCACGACGTTCTTCAGCTTGCTGTTGTAGACCGTCGGCCATTGCAGCTCCACGAGCCACGCAAGTGCGACCTCGTCGGCGATGATCCGCTGTACCTCGTGATAGATCTCACGCCGCTTTTCCTCGTTGGGTTCGCGGGCCGCCTCCGCAAAAAGGCTGTCGACCTTCGGGTTCGAATAGCCGGAGGTGTTGGTGAACAGCACGCCCTTCTGCTGGTTTTCGGTGATGTAGCTGCGCGCCACGCCAAGCGCGGGATCGGACAGCGTCGTCAAATAGGTCGTCGACATGTCGGTGTCCCAGTTAGCGATGCGGCTGCCCCATCCGGCGACGTCGGCGGTCTCGATGGTCACCTGGATCCCCACCTCTCCGAGTGCCTGGCGGATATATTGCGAGAGCCGATCCCACAATTCTCCATAAGGCAGCCCGAGCAGGCCGATTTCGGTGCGCACGCCATCGGCGTTCGGTTTTAGCCCCATCTCGTCGAGCAGTGCTTTCGCCTTTTCGGGATTGTACTCATAGGTTTGCACGTCATCAGTATAGAAGGGCGACGAGGAGTGGATCGGGCCTGTGGGGATGGTGGCCAGCCCGAAGAAGATGCTGTCGCGGATGAACTCCCGATCGAGCGCATACATGACCGCCTTGCGGAAGCGCACGTCGTTGAACGGCTCACGTCTGATATTCATCTCGAGCCAGGAGATCGGCGCGCCCCATTCCCAGCCCTTTGTCGTCACCTCCAGATTCGGCAGGGCTTCGAGCCGCGCAATGTCTACGAGCTCGATATCGTTCTGCGTGGCAAGCTGCACCTGTCCCGTCTCCAGCGCCAGTGCGCGCGAAGCGCTATCGGGGATGAAGCGGTAGTATATCTCGTCGAGATATGGCCGCCCCTCGAGCCAGTAGTCCTCATTGCGCACCAGGTGGATGTACTCGCCGCTGCGCCATTCCGAGAATTTGAAAGGTCCGGTCCCAATCGGCGCCTGGTTGGCGGGATTGTTGCGAATGTCCGATCCCCGGTAGATGTGTGCGGGCACTATGGGCGCACTGATGGCGTCGAAGCTGCGGATTAGCGGCCCGTAGGGCTCCTTCAGTGTCAACACCACCGTATAGTCGTCCGGTGCCGTCACAACCGTGCGCTCGAAGGTCGGGCGCGAGCGTGGATGAACCGCGGGGATGAACTCCGTCAGCGAGTAGACCACGTCGTCGGCAGTGAAGTCCTCGCCGTCATGCCATTTCACATTCCGGCGCAAATGGAAGGTATAGGTCAGTCCATCCTCGCTGACCTCCCAGCTTTCCGCCAGCATCGGCTGCGGGGAGAGGGAGAAATCATAGGTCAGCAGTCCCTCAAAGATCTTGGTCGCCGGAAGCAGCGTCGGGGCATTGAGATGGATACCAATGACAATGCCGGGTGGCTCCGGCCACAGGGTCGAGTTCAGCGTTCCACCCCGGTGCGGCTCGGCTCGCACCAGGCCTGACGAGACAAGCATAATGGCGAAGATGACCGCCAGAAAGCGCCCGATCGGTCCCATTGTCCGGATTGCAGGCATCGTGTCCTCCCTCACTAATGCTTCGCTGAGACTATCAGGCAATAAGTGTTCTTGCTGAAGAGCCATTTCCGGATAATCTCATGGGGCCACTCATGGCGCCGGAGGTGGGGGAGGTGAAGCTGAAGGAGGACCCAGCCGGGGGGATTTTCCGGTCGATGGACAGGGATGCGGCAATTCCGTTGCAGAGGCGCGTTTATGAGCGGTTTGCAGCCGCCATATTAGATGGGCAGTTGCGACCTGGTGACCGCCTTCCTTCGACGCGTGAATTGGCCAGCACGTTGGGGGTGGGCCGGAATACGGTCACCTGGGCGTTCGAACAGCTTGCCGCCGAGGGCTTCATCGAAACGCGCCACGGTTCCGGTACCTTCGTATCGACGGCGCTTTCCGAGACGGCCGTTGCCGGCCATCCTGCGGAAGCCGCGAAGCGGGGCAGAGCGGCAGCCAAGATGGCGCGCAGGGCAGAGCGCTTCTCGACAGTGGCGCGATCTTTGCGGATACCGCAAAAACCGGTTCCGTTCAGGATCAATATGCCGGCCGTCGACGCGTTCCCGATCGGGCTCTGGCGACGCCTCATGAAATCGTTGCTGTCGGAAGGTATCGGCAATGCCGGATATCTGCTCGGCGAGACGGAGCCGGCAGGCTATGGGCCGTTGCGGGAGGCGATCGCGGGGTATCTGATGATCAGCCGCGGCGTTACCTGCACGCCGGAACAAGTGATCATCGTGGCCGGTGCGCAGCAAGGCCTGGATCTGGCGGCGCGGCTTCTGCTCGATCCAGGCGACAAGGTATGGTGCGAGGATCCCGGTTTTCCCGGGGCGGTCGCCGCGCTCAGTGCCGCCGGCGCGAAAATCGGGGCCGTGCCGGTTGACCATGACGGAATCGACGTCGAGGCCGGCATGAAGCTGCATCCAGATGCCCGGCTTGCAGTGGTCTGCCCGTCCTCCCAGTTCCCGCTAGGCAGCACGCTTTCCATCGGCCGCCGCCTGGCGCTCATCGAGTGGGCCGCACGCAACGACGGGTGGATCATCGAGGACGACTATGACAGCGAGTTCCGCTATCGCGGCCGGCCGGTGCGTTCCCTGCAGGGTCTCGATGGCGGCTCCCGGGTGGTCTATGTCGGAACTTTCTCGAAGGTGCTGTTTCCGGGGCTGAGGCTTGCTTATCTCGTCGTGCCTAAGCCCTATGTCAAACTGTTCGTGAACGCGCGCATCGTTGCGGGACGCCAATCGCCGACATTCGAGCAGGTGGTCGTGGAGCGGTTCATGTCGGAAGGTCATCTTGCTCGTCACATTGCGCGCATGCGCCGTCTCTATGCCGAACGGCGCAAGGTGCTCGTGGACACACTGACCCAGATGATCCCGGACCATCTGCGCCTGCAGCCGGCGGATACGGGACTGCAGATGCTGGGCTGGCTTCCGCAAGACTGGGACGATGGAGAGATAGCCAGACGATCCGCCGAGGTGGGACTGGAGATCACACCCCTGTCGCGCCTGACGATCGAACGCCGGCTGCCGCCGGCCCTGCTGCTGGGCTTCGGGAACTTTACCCGCCTGGATATCCGGTCAGGCGCTTCGCGTCTTGCCTCGGTGCTGGAGCAATACCGCAAGGAGCGCGTTGGGCAGGGCAAGCAAACCTAACTCATGATTTGTGCCCGTGCTGTCCGCCGCAACACGGTTATGCGATAAAGATGCGGCAGTGCCACGCCTGAGACGATCACGGCCGCCGAAGCCATGTCGGAAAGCCGCAATGGCGTGCCCAGAAGGGCAACGGCCAGCGCCATTCCGCACACAGGCGCGAGCGCGCCCGTCATCCCCACCCAGGCCACCGGCACACGCGAGAGCGCGAAGTTGAACGCCGCGTAATTGAACACGGTCATGATGAATATCAGGTAGGCCATTGCTGCCAGATTCGCGCCCCGCGAGAGGTCGGGAGCGGACCAGCCGGTCAGCCAGATGAAGCCTCCTGCGCATAGTGTGGCTCCCGTGAGTTGCAGGGTCGCGGCCTGAAACCACATGCGCGGTATCCTGTTCACCACACGGGCGATGACTGAACTGAAGCCGGCGCAGAAGACACTCGAGAGGACGAGGAGATTGCCCACCAGGTCGATCGGCTGGGACGGCTCCCGGCCGAGGAGTGTGAGTGCAAGCCCGCCAAAGCCGATCAGTGCCCCGGCAGGGAAGGTCCAGTGAAGGGGTTCGCGCAGAATGACGCGGGCAAGAAAAGGCCCGAGCAGCGGCAGCAGCCCCCATATCAACGCAACGCTTACGCCGTCTGTGCGGGCCGCGCCCATAATACCAAGCCCGAACACAAGGCCCGGCGCAAGCAGGCCCCAGGCGATGTTGAGAAGGGTGCGGGAAGCGAATTTAGGCTGCTTCCCGCGCGCAAGCAGGACCATCCACATCAATGCTGCCGCACTGCCGACCTGAATCAGCATGAGCGAACCCGTGTTGGAACCTTCTACCAGAAACTTCTGGACGATGAGCCCCAACTGCCAGACGAAGACTGAAAGGAGCGCGGCCACGATGCCCGTGCGGTCGAGAGGATCACCGCGCATGCCGATTGCTCCCGACGATGGTGGCGACAATCGTTCCTCGCATTCAGCCTGCCGCAAGCTCAACCGCCGAACCGGTGCGATACGCCCTTTCGGCTGCGACACACACCTCCACGGCCGTCCTTGCATCTTGGGGAGAGAACACCGAGCGACCATCCCAAAAGCCTGCCAGCGCCCTGCGCAGGTTTTCTTCCAATTCGAAGATCTCTCCCGATTGCGGTATCGAGACCTGCTCTGGTTCGCCGCCGTGCCGCTGAACCTTCAGCGCGAACTCGGGATGCAGCGTTCGGTCCATGGCGCCCGACCACCAGGTTCGGGCAGAACCTTCTTCGCCCGCCACTTCGAGCAGGGTGTGATGCTCGAACCCAGACAGGCACTGGCTTAGAATCGCAACCGAACCGTCTTCCCATTCAAGCGTGGTTGCAAAGTTGCGTACCAAGCCGTGTTCGCCGCCATTGCCGATCGCGCTCACACGTGACGGCCTGCCGTTTTCCGCGGCGTACCACATGACGAGATCATAAAAATGGACGAGCTCCTCCAGGATCCAGGAGCCTACCATTTCCGGATCGTAGCGCCACCCGCCCGACCCTTGCCGGAACCGGTGCCGGAAAAGCGACAGGTGCTGATAGCGCACCTTGCCCAGTTCGCCCGCCGCGATGATATCGCGCAGTGCCCCCCATTGCCGCGAGACGCGCAGTTCATGGTTGACGGCCACGAGTCCGCCGGTCCGTCGCTCTGCCTCGATCACCGCGTCGCATTGCTCGAGGGTCAGCCCAAGCGGCTTTTCGAGGAGCACGTTGGCACCCGCTTCGAGCGCCGCGAGGGCGAATTGTGCATGCACGTGATTGGGCGTCGCGACATCGACCACATCGAAGCCGCCGGCGGCGAGCATCTCTTCGTAGTCGTTATAGCGCGGCACATCGGGAAATTGTTCGGATGCAGCACGGGCGGAGTTTTCTCCGTGGCAGTACACCGCAGCAATCTCGACACCCTTGATCGCAGCGAGCGCTCGTGCGTGCATCTGGCCCCATGCGCCAAACCCGGCAAGTGCGACGCGTGCGGTTTCCTTGTTCATGGACAGGCCTTTCTATGCTTCTTCATGCTCTGAAAGTTGGTCAGCAAGCGATCGGCGTCTCCACTTCGAGATTTCGGCTCTCCCGCACGGAGCACGGATTGCATCATTCGTTGCTGCTTCCTTTGCGGTAGTGGGCCGCCTCCCAAGGACGTGCAGGGGGATCGAAAAACTTTCCTGCTCGAAAAAGGCCGCGGGGCCGCAGCAGGGTACTGCCTTCCCGCTCGACGCCGGAAACGTCAACGAAGGGAAATCTGGCTTCCACGGCTTCGATCACGGTAATGTCGGCGGGGGCTCCGGGAGAAAGGTGGCCGAGGTCGGCGCGACGCATCGCCCGGGCCGGCCTGTCGGTGACCATGGCAATGGCTTCCGACAGGCTGACACCGCAGGTGACCAGCTTGCTCATCGTGTGAAGAAGATCGAAGGCGGGGCCATTGACGCTGAGCATATGCACGTCGCTGGAGACGATGTCAGGCAGAAAGCCTTGCGCGATCGCCGCCTCGGCGCTGGCAAAGCCGAACGCGCCCATGCCATGGCCAATGTCGAACAGGACGCCGCGCCGCCGCGCCTCGATCAGCGCCGGCAGCACCCGGCCGCCATCGTCGACCGGTGCGTTGGGCGCGGGACGAAAGCAATGGGTGAGCACGTCTCCCCGCCGCAGACGGGACAGGATCTGCTCATAGGAGGGAGGAGGCTTGCCGATATGTGTCATCACCGGCACGTTTAGGTGCTCCGCTGCCAGTATGGCTTTTTCCAGCGCCTCCATCCCAATCTCGCCCGACGTTCCAGCGCCGAGGCGAACCTTGATCCCGACGATCAGGTCGCGGTTCTGCTCAGCGACCGCCACGCAGCGATCGACGGACAGAAGTTCGGAATGACCGGCTTCGCCGAACATCACGTGGCGGTCGAAGGCAAAAATGCCCGGAAAGGAGATGTTGAGGAACGCCAGGATGCGAGACTGGGAGCATTCGATGACGAAGCGCCGGAAACCGGCAAACGTTCCAGCCCCTGCACTGCCGGCATCGACCATGGTGGTGACGCCGGAGCGCAGCCCAATCGCGTCCGGGTCCACGCCGTAGGAGGTGGCCGAATGATAGACGTGCGTGTGAAGGTCGATCAAGCCGGGAACGACGATCGCACCTTTTAGCTCGTGAACGCTCAGCGTCGTCTCCGGGCGGATGTGAGGCTCCACCGCAACGATCCGACCATCCCTGATGGCTATGTCGCGCACTGCATCGATGCCGTTGCGTGGATCGATGAGCCGGCCGCCGGTCAGAAGCAGATCATGCTGCTTGCCCGTCACCATGGCAACGGGGTTCCATCATAGGAAAGGAACTGCCCGGTTTCGTGGTTTCCGAGCCGCGCGATTACTTGTCGCATGGAGGAAACGCTGGCCGTCGCCGACAAGGCTCCGCCACCGCCGCCCCCGGCCGTGTCCACCCATCCGGGATGCAGCAGAACCACTGTGATGCCTTGCCCGAAGAGGTCGATCGCAAGGCTGCGCATCAGCGCATTGAGCCCCGCCTTGCTGGCGCGGTAACCGTAGTGAGCGCCGGAGAGGTTCAGGCCGATCGAGCCCATGCGGCTGGTTATCGCAACAATCCTGCGCTGCGTGCTGGCCGCGACATTGCCGGCGAAGGTCTCCACGAGGCGCAGGGGGCCGATTGTGTTCACCTCATACATCCTGCGCGCATAATCAAAATCGAGCGCTCCGAGGCGAGCGGTATCTAATCCGATGCCCGCATTCGAGATCAGGAGATCGATGGGCTCGCCATCCAGTTCCTCCTTCAGAGATTCGAACTGGGACTCATCCGTAACGTCCAGCGGGTGATTGCGTATGTGTTCATTTCCTGGGATGGCTTTGGAAATATCGCGATACGTGGCGATCACTTTCCAACTGTCGCGCGCATATTGCTCCGCAAATTCCCGGCCGATACCGGTGTCACAGCCTGTAATCAACGCCGTGGGCATGTCGGTCCTCCCTGCATGGCCACCATCAGACCTCCTTTTCCAAGCGACAGCGCATGACGTAGCACTTCCTCATGCCGGGTTCGAGCCACGTGATCGACGGCTTGTCGGCAAGCTCGCCCGAATACCCTTCCGGATCGCCATAGCCGGTCCAAGCCTCGATGCACAGAAACTCGGCGGGCGGCCGGCTCCACAGCGCAAAATGTGAAAACTCCTCCGTCTCCACTGCGATTGCTACACCATCCGGTGCCGAAAAGCGCAGCCGTCGGCTGCGGGCATTGAGAAAGCATAGCGCCTCGTCCGCCATGAGGCCGTGCGAGAGCGGCAGACGCCGACCCTGCAATGGAACGGCACGACGCCTTTCTGTAAACAACCCGTCCCGGGTTATCACGGGGACGGATGCGCTTTCCTCCTCATCGAAAATCACCGCATATCTGTCGCTTTTGCCCCCTGCGAATGGCCAGCGGAAACCGGGATGAAAGCCGATCGCATAAGGCAGCGCCTCTCCTCCGGGATTGGACACTTCGAAGACCGCCTCGAAAGAGCGGGTTTGAAGCCGGTAGGAGACGTCGAGACGAAAGACGAAGGGATAGTGGTTCCGGCTCCGAGAATCGTCGGTCAATGTGAACCTGACGGACGCAGGGCCCTGCTTGGTGATTTCGAAGCCCCTCGCCGCGGCAAAACCGTGCACTGGCATGGGATATTCGTGGCCGCCAATGCGGACGGAATCGCCACTGGCGCGTCCCACGATCGGGAACAGGACGGGGCTGCTGCGCGGCCATTCCGGTCCTCCCCGCCATAGCAGATCCTGTCCGCCCACGCGCCAGGCCACCGGCTCGGCGCCTCGAGCGGTGACGCACATGCTGGCGTCGCCGTCACGAAGGATCAGCTTGCCGCTCAACGCTTCACCCGCACGATCATTTCGATCTCGACAGTCATGTTGCCCGGCAGGCTAGCGACACCGATCGCGGAACGCGCATCGCAGCCCCCGCCTCCTGCGCCGATGATCAGCTGCAGCCAACGCGGACCCTTTACGGACGAATAGAGCGGCTGCCCGTCGCTCCCGGCGTCCTTATAGAGGCGACTTGGAGTGATCCCGTCCAGCGGCACTAAATCAAGCGGCCGAAGTCTCTCTTCTGACGTCATAAGGTGTTAGCAAGCGTTCTGCGGGTGATCAGCGTCAACAAATGCCGGCCGATTAGATATGACAGGCCATGTCCCTGGCGCCAGAGCCGCTTATCGCCGAAACGATAGGTCCAATCCGGGCGTCTCCTCATGCCGGTCGAGTATCGGTGTCATGCCATCGGTCCAACTCTTTCCGCCGCGCCTGGCTTCGTCACTGCGGCCGCACAGGCCTCTTCAACCTTCGCACCAGTGTCCGCTGCACGCTCCACACCCCCGACCCAGTGCGACATCGCCCGCGCGAGGCTTTCGATGTCGCTGGTCAGCGGCGCGTTATATTCGAGGTGACAGTCGCATGATCGCCCACCACGTTCACGATGGGTGTGTGGGCGCGGCGCGCATTATGCAGGTTGCAGCGCGTTGGCGAGGCCGGGCCCAAGGTGAAGCAGGGTGGCTGCCGACTTCTCGGCCATGCGCGCATACCCGTCGGCGGCAGCCGTGTGCGAACAACACACGTCGCACAGCCGGTCGGCTCCGGATGATTGCCGATAACCTGCGGGCGAACTCCAATCTGGCGTCGAACGAATGCTTCATGCGGAATCATTACCGTCGCCTGCCACTTACGTGTGCCGCAGGCGGTCAGACTACTCCACCAACGCACCGGAGGGATTCGACTCTCTAGATCAGTGAACCGAAGAAAAGAGGTCCAGCATCTCTCCATCTCGCCCAAACGCCGTCATACGGGTAAAGTCAATCGGCGAATTTCCCGCAGCCGTTCTGGCGGCAACATGGTGCGCGGGTGGCCGCCGAAGGATGGCCTGCTGCAGGCAGCGCGGTACCAACGGCAAACGCCTTCGAACGGTCTGAAGGTCGTTTCCATGCCGAAGACTTCCATGGCTACGAAATATGGAAGCAGGGCAATATCAGCCAAACTGTAAGTGCTGCCTGCGAGCCAGGAAGAGCTGGACAAATCGGCTTCCATTTCCTCGCAGGTGTCGAGGAAGGTCTTCATGCTGCGTTGAAATTCGGGCGACTTGAGGCCAAACTCAAAGAGCTGTCGCTGGCGCTCCCTGCGTTTGTCGTCGAGCAGCGCGCCTAACATCGCCTCGATTTCCTTTGGAGATTTGGCCTGCCACTTCGGCCTGACGAGGATCGGCCAGGCAATGCCCGGCCAGGCTGGATGAAGCACCTCGTCGACATGTTTTGTCCACCGCCGCATCTTCGCCCGCTCAAGCGGGCTTTCCGGGCGCAGCGGAAGGTCGGGCCAACGATCCTCTATATATTCGAGGATAACAGTCGAGTCGGATACGACGATGTCGCCGTCGAGAAGGACAGGCACGAGGCCTCTTGGATTGAGCCGGAGGAAATCAGGCCGCAAATTTTCCTTTGAACCGAGATCGACATGGCGGTCGACGAACGGCAAGCCCTTCTCCGCAAGCGCAAAGCGCACCTTCTCGCCGCAGGGCGAAAGCGGATAATTGAACACCTGGATCGTCATACCGCCCGGCCCGGTTCAGATGTGGACCATCACGTTCGACCCCTTCTGGCCACGCTGCGATGTATGCCAAGGCAGGCAGAGCCGTTCGGCGAGTTCAACGAGATAGAAAAGCACCGTCCCCATGACGGCCAGCAGGATGATGGCCGCGAAAGCGCGAGCGCTGTCGAACGATCCCTGCGCCTGCATGATCATCGCCCCCAATCCGACCTGGCCGGCGACGAACTCTCCGACGATGGCGCCCACGAGTGCAAAGGCAATACCAACCTTCATTCCGGCGAACATGCTGGGCAGCGCATTCGGCAAACGGATTTTGAACAGGATTTGCCATTGAGACGCGCGGGTGGCCTTCGCGAGGCTCAGCATGTCAGGATCGACGCTGCGCAGGCCGAGAATCGTGTCAATGACGATCGAAAACACGGCGATCATCAATGCAATCGCGATCTTGGGTTCGATGCCGACGCCAAGCCACATGACGAACAGCGGCGCCAGCGCCACTTTCGGTATGCTGTTGAGAACGATGAGATAAGGATAGAGCGTCCGTTCCAGAAAGCGCGAATGGACGATAGCGACTGCCAGCGCGAAACCTATGACGACTGCGAGTCCGAAGCCGAAAAGGGTGCTGTACAGCGTGTAAAGCGCGTTCTCCGCCAGATAGCCCGGTGTGGCTATGAATTCAGAGAATATGGCACTCGGCGCCGGCAGCACGAAAGGCCGCACATGGAACAGCCGCACGGCCGCTTCCCATACGAGGAGGGTGCCGACGAGTGTCGCGGCAATATGAAAGCTTTCCTCGCCCTTGCGCAGGAATTTCATTCTTCAACCCTCCTTCAGGACGCCAAGCTGCGTAAAGATGGACCGTATCCTCTTGGTATAGGCCGTGAAGGCAGTCGTCTCGCGCAACGCAAGGGATCGCGGACGCGGCAGATCGACGTCGATGATCTCGACGATCCGGCCAGGATTGCGCGACATCACGGCAATCCGATCCGAAAGGAATACGGCCTCCGCAATGCTGTGGGTGATAAACAGGACGGTCTTGCGCGTCTCCTGCCAAAGGCGCGCGAGCTCCAGGTTGAGATCGTCTCGCGTCATCGCGTCAAGAGCCCCGAAAGGCTCATCCATGAGGAGAAGGCTTGGGTCGGTGAGCAGCGCCCGGCAGATCGAGGCACGCTGACGCATGCCGCCGGAAAGTTCCCACGGGTGGCGATCCGCGAACCCGTCTAGGCCGAAGCGCTCCAGTATCCGATGTGCAGCGGGGCGAAGGGCATTCAGGTCACGTTTCTGGAACTCCGCCACCAGGAGCACATTGTCGAGAACCGTCCGCCAGTCGAGCAGCACATCGCGCTGAAGCACGATGCCCAATCCATCGGGCGGCCCTGAAAGGACCTTGCCGCCCACCTTCACCTGCCCCGACGTCGGACGTTCGAGCCCGGCGAGGAGCTTGAGCAGGGTCGACTTTCCGCAGCCGCTCGGGCCGAGGATGCTTATGAATTCCCCATCCTTGATGTTGAGCCGGACATCCCTCAAGGCCTCCACGCTACCGCGAGACGAAGCATAGGTGACGCCGACATTATCGATCTCGACGAGAGGGCGGACCGAATCCAGCCGCTCGATGGTTGCGGTCGCGTGCATCATTGAGCCACCAATTCGTTCGTGAAATAGTCGTGGGGATCACGCTCAGCCGCCACGATGCCGGCCTTCTGCATATCCGCCAGCGCCTTGGCCCAGTCGGCTTCGGTCTGCACACCGAAAGGCTTACCCTCGCTTGACGATGTGAAGATGAAGTCCTTGTAAAGCTCGATCTGCTTTGCGAGCACCGTCGGATCGAGCTTCATACCGGGCCGGTTCGCGATGATGGCCTCCACGCCTTCGTCGATATGGCCGTCATAGATGTACTCCCAGGCCTTGACCTCGACCTCCACGAGCCTCTTCAGCGCATCTTTCTTCGCCGTCAGAGTGTCGTTGCGGACGATGAGCCCGTAGCTGGGAAATGCAATCCCGGCATCAGCCATGAGAATGGCGCGCGACGGGCGCGAGGATTCGATGATAGGCAAGCCGAAGGGTGCGGTCGTCATGACCGTGTCGGCCTGCTTCGCCGTGTAGGTCGACATCAGAGCCGCCGGCGCAACCGCGACGATATCGACATCGCCTTCGCTAAGCCCGACTGCCTTCAGGTAGCTTGGAATATAGGGTGACCACGGACTTCCGTTGAAATTGACGATGCTCTTGCCCTTGAGATCGGCGCCGGTCTTTATATCCGAATCCCTGTCCACCAGCACCGCAAGGTCGCTTTTGCGGAACCAGCCGGCGATGGAGGTCAGATCAGCCCCCTGCTCCTTGGCGACCGCCATCACGCCGAGTTGCACCTGACCGACGTCAGCCTGCCCCGCGGCCACGAGCTGAATGGTGTTGGCCGAGCCGGTTCCGTCCTGGATGTCGACCTCCAGCCCGGCCTCCTCGAACCAACCCTTCACCTGCGCAAGATGCATTGCCGCGTGGGTGCCCCAAGGAATGAAGTCCATGCGCACCGTCAGTTGATCGGCGGCATCCGCAGCCGTGGCGCAAAGCGTCATCGCCACCCCTGCAAGGGCGGCCCCCAGATTTTTTGCCCATCCGTTCACGGTCTCTCTCCTCCCGTTAGTTGGCTCGGTTCGTTTGGCCGATCGGCCAGCTCAGACTTTCATTGCCCCTCAAGCCCGCAGGTAACCCAGCACCACGTCTACGATGTGTTTCTCACGCTGCTTCAGGCGCTTCTCGTCCATCAAATCCTGACGAAGCACGTGGCCGAGCGTGTATTGGTTGGAAAGGTAGAAATAGCTCAGCCCGGAAATGGTGATGTAGAGGTCGGCCAGATCCACATCGTCCCGGAAGCGCCCGGCGGCGCGACCTTTCGCGAGCACGTCGCTAATGGCGGAGATCAACGGATTGTACAGATCCGGGATCTTTCGCGACATCTTGATGTGCTTGGCCTTGTAGAGGTTTTCCGAGTTCAAGAGCCGGATGATCTGCGGTTCGTCGCGGAAATGCTCGAACGTGTAAATGGTGAGCTTGGCTATCGCTTCCTCGGGCTCCAGTTCGGCAAAACTCCACTCGTTCTGCCGCTTTCGCATGCGCTCATAGGCAAGTTCCATCACCTCGACGAAAAGCTGCTCCTTGCTTTCGAAATAGTGATAGAGGACGTTCTTGGTGACACCGCAGCGCTGAACGATCTCGTCCACGCGGGCTCCGGCGTAGCCTTTGTTCGCGAATTCCTCGGTGGCAATCTCCAGCAGAGTGGCACGCGTCCGCTCGGCGTTTCGCCGGCGTGGGGTGCCGGAGGTTTGCGCCTCGGTAGCTTCCGGCTTCGATCTTTCTCGGGCTGATTTTCTCCGCCGTTTCGGCTCATTCACAACGTCGCCACCCATGTCTGCTCCTTCCACCGGACCATTCGTTTCGCGCATAATGGATGTGGCCGATACGGCCGACAATGCGCTCCCGGTGCCGCGAGCAGACAATGGGTTCTCCTATTCTGCCGCGAGGCCGCTGGTTAAACGCTCGCGGCGCAGCGCTTCGGTTGCAGCCAGATCCAGACGCCCCGCCTTATCCACGACCACCCCGTGCCGGGCGCTGGCAAATTCCGGTGTGATCTTGTGATTCCACACGTCGTGGGCCACGCGCTCGGGGTCTCGTTCAAACGGGTCTCCGAAACCTCCGGCGCCCGCCTGCTCGTGGATGATGCAGGTATCCGCACCGATCGACATCGTCACCTTGCTCGGCAGCTCGATCGTCTCGCCATCCTTGACCAGGAAATTGCGCGTCGCGCGTGCCGGTTCGCCCCCAGCGAGGCCATAGGGCTGAAACTTCATCCGATCGGAACGCATCTGCAATTCGGCTTGCGGTGCAAGCAGCCTGTAGGATCGCCGCACGCCCAAGCCGCCGCGATAGCGACCGGCCCCGCAACTGTCTTCGATCAGCGCATATTCCTCGACACGCACGGGGTGCTGCGCCTCCAGCGTCTCCACCGGCGTGTTGGAAAGATTCTGCGAAGGATTGGTGATCGCCTCGACACCATCCTTGTCGGGCCGGCCACCCCAGGCGCCGCACACCATGTCGACGATGATGAACGGCTCGCGGTTCGGCTTCATGCCGGCGATGCAGACAACCGTGTTTCCTCCCTCGCCAGCGGCGGGGATGCGATCAGGCACGATCTGGGCCAGCGCCCCGAACATGGCATCGCAGATGCGGTATCCCGTCAGGGCGCGGGCGGCGACCGGCGCCGGAGAAAGCGGATTGAGGACCGTTCCCTCCGGCACGCGTATATCGAGGCAGCGGAAGATGCCGGCATTGTTCGGCACGTCGCCCTTCAATGCACAGCGTATGCTCAGATAGGTGCAGGAATTGGTGTAGGAACGCGTCGCGTTGATGGCGCCACGCACCTGCGGCGAGGAATTCTCATAGTCGATGATGAGGGAATCCTCACCGACGGTAATGGCGACTTCAATCGGAATCGGGCCCGATCCCATGCCGTCGTCATCGATATAGTCGACAAAACGGAAAGTGCCTTTCGGCCAGCCGCGGATCTCTTCGCGGGTCATCGCCTCCGCATAGTCGAGCAGCGCCGCCATGTAGTCCTGCAAGACTTCGGCGCCATAGCGGTCACACAGCTTTCCGATCTCGCGGATGCCAACCTGGCAGGCCGCGTATTGTGCATACAGATCGCCGAGCACGCGGTCGGGAACGCGGACATTAATCTCGATCAGCCCGGCCAGTGTCTCGTTGATCACGCCGCGGTCGTACAGCTTCATGACCGGGATGCGCAGCCCCTCCTGATAAATCTCGGTGGAGTCGCTGGCGTTTGACCCTGCAACACGGCCCCCGACATCGGTGTGGTGGCAGATGACCACCGAAAAGCCCTGCAGCTCGCCGTCATGGAAAATAGGCACGAACATGAAGATGTCGGGCAGATGCATGCCGCCCCTATAGGGGTCGTTCAGAATGATGGCATCACCGGGGTTCAGGTCATCGCCGTACTTTTCCAGTACCGCCGCCATCGCCTCCGGCACAGCGCCGAGATGGAGCGCGATCGTTTTGGCCTGCGCGACCATGCGGCCCTGCCTGTCGCAGAGCGCCGCGGAATAATCCATGACGTCCTTGACGATCTCGGAGCGCGCGGTCCGCACGACGGTATAGGCGATCTCGTCGACGATGGAATCCATCGCATTCTTGAGGACGGCGAAGGTAATCGGATCGATGGTCGTGGTCATTGTTCCGCCCCCCTCTCAGGAATCGATATCGATGATGACGTTGCCGATCACATCGGCGCGGAAAGTCGCCCCGGCGGGAACCACGATCGTCGTGTCATAGGATTCGATGATTGCAGGCCCAGCCTGTGCTTCCTCAGGCACGTCGCCGCGCGAAAGAAGCTTTGTCGCGACGGCCGGCTGCCCCCGTTCAAAATGCACCATTCGGGTGCCGGAAACGCCACGCATGGCGGCTGCGTCGACCATTGCGTTGCGGAATGCGAGCCTGTCGGCCTTGCCGATTGCAGTCAGTCGGAGCGCCGCAAGCTCAGCCGGCTCGTCGGTCGAGTAGCCATAGGTCGCCTGGTATTCGCGGTAGAAGCGCTCCGTCAGTCCGGCGAGATTATCAGCGAGCGACTGCGTGGGATCGAGCGGTATCGTCAGTTCGGAAGACTGGCCGACATAGCGGAGATCGGCCGCGAATTTCAGTTCAATACCGTCATCCGCATAACCTTCTTCGGCGAGCATCGCCCGCCCTTCCGCCTCGAGTTCATCGAGCTTGGCGGACAGCCATTCGACGTCAATGGCCGACAGCTTGTGCTGTGCGGCGCGCACGAAATTGTGCTCGACATCCGCCGTCAGCATGCCGGCGGCGGAAAAGACACCCGACAGGATGGGGGCAATGACGCGCTTGACGCCCAGTATGCGGGCGACATCCACGGCATGAAGCGGACCGCCGCCGCCAAAGGCAATGATGGTCATGTCGCGCGGGTCGCGGCCGCGCTCCACCGTTACCGAACGGATGGCGCGTGCCATGCTGACATTGGCGATCTGGCGGACACCCTGCGCAGCCTCCTCAATGGAGAGGCCGAGCGGCTCCGCGATGTAGCGGCGAATGGCGTCAATCGCCCTGTCGCGGTGGACACGCAGACTGCCCCCCGCCAGGGCTTCGGGATTGAGATAGCCCAGGCACATATTGGCGTCGGTAACGGTTGGGCGGTCGTTGCCCCGACCGTAGCAGGCTGGGCCCGGATCGGCTCCGGCCGACGCCGGCCCGACGACAAGCAACCCGCCGGCATCGATCGATGCAAGCGAGCCGCCCCCAGCGCCGACCTCGGCGATGTCTACGGCCGGCACCTTGAGCATATAGCCGCCGCCCTTGATGAAGCGGCTCGGCGAGGAGATGCCGTCGCGGAACTCATATTCGGTCACAAGTGCGGCCTGGCCGTTCTCAACGATCGACGCCTTCGCCGTCGTCCCGCCCATGTCGAAGATGATCAGGTCGCCATAGTCGAAGCCGCCGGCAAGTGAGGCAGCGCCGGTGACGCCGCCGGCCGGACCGGAGGCCACCGCGAAGACTGGCATGCGCGCGGCAATCCCGGCGCCCATCATGCCGCCGTTCGACGCCACCACCTGCAACGGTGCGCGGATGCCGAGCTCGGTGATGCGCGCGCGGAGCCGATCAAGATAGGTCTGCATCTCCGGCAGCAGATAGGCATTCACCACCGTCGTGCTGGTGCGCTCATATTCCTTGATTTCGGGCAGGACCTCGTGCGAAGCGGTGACGCGAAGGCCGGGGAAAGCCGAGCGGATCGCAGCGGCAGCTTCGGCTTCGTGGACGGGGTTCACGTAGCTGTTGAGAAAACAGATCGCGATTGCCTCGATCCCCTCTCCCACCAGTTCCCTGCAAACGGACAACACCTCTTCCCCGTCGAGCGGCGTGACGATCGTTCCGTCCGCCGCGATTCTTTCGGTAATTTCGCGGCGATAGCGGCGGGGAGCCAGCGGTTCCGGCTTCTCCCATGCAAGATTGAACATTTCAGGCGTGCGAATACGCCCAATTTCGAGCACGTCCCTAAAGCCCTTGGTGGTCAGCAGCGCGGTCTTCGCGCCCTTGCGCTGGAGAATGGCGTTTGAACCGACTGTGGTGCCGTGAACGATCTCCCTGACGTCCAGAGGATCGATCGAAAGCTTGGACAGCATTTCCGCCAGGCCATTGATCACGGCCTCGCCCGGATCTGCCGGGGTGGAAGATACCTTACCTACGAAGAGCGTGTTGTCATCACGCGCCAGGACGAGGTCCGTAAAGGTGCCGCCAATATCGACACCAATCCTCAGGCTACCTGACTTCGATGCTCTCCCATCCAACATGCAACGCACCTCCCGGTTAATAACTAACCGGTAAGTCAATTGTGGATGCTTGTCAAGTAGCCCTCGGAACGGGTCGACCAAGCCGGTGCGGCATGCCGCATGCCAAGGCTGCTGGGTCGCCATACGCCTTGCCAGTCGGCGTCGACAAAGGAAACGGCTTCCTCGACTGGCACGCCCAGGACATAGCCCAGCATGAATCCCCATTCGTGACCAAGGGCGCCCGCGTGCCCACTGCTCGCCGCCGTGTCCGGCGCTTGCGAACTTCAACCTTTCCTTGCGGTAGAGTTGAGAGATGCGGTTGATGCCAGTCGGTTCGCCTTCGGGGCAACCGTGGCAGAAGCCGGCGTATCCGCCTTCTGTCGGTGGTGGCGCGGCTCCACCAGGAAATCTCTTAGCAAGGCGTGGTTGCTCATCAGGAACTCCTTCGGGCCCTGCTTCAGGAAGCGTCGCATTGCGTGATTGAAGTGTGCCTGATCGTAGAACCCAGCTTCATGGGCGATTCGGGTGAGTGTCTCGGTATCGTTGGCATAGAGCAGTCCGACCACCCAGTTGATCTGCAGAGTCTGGCCAAAATATTTGGGGCTCAAGCCGATGATGCGCGCAAAACGCCGATTGATCTCGCGGGGCGTGATGCCGAGTCGCCGGCCTACCTCGGCAACGCGAACGGCTCCATTGGCCGCTTCGAATATCTTGATTGCGGCTTCGACGATCGGATCTTCGGGAGCGGCGGTTTCCGCGAGCCTCAGGAAATAGGCGTCTGCCTCGGCTAGGTGTTCCTCGCGAGATGCCTTTATGCCGAGTTTGAAGCACTCTCGGGCGATGCGCTCCTGCGGCGGCGCCAGGCTGGAGAGCGGGCCGGCAATGCCAACGATTTCAGCACCTGGTATGCCGAGCAGACGATAGTTCGCCGTCGGCGTCAACTCGCAGACCAGGAGTTCGAGGCTTTGCGCATGGAAGAATGTGACCTCCTGGCCGAAGTTCTGACCATACAGATACCAACGCTCGTCGCGAGCGAACTGCACTCCATCTATCTCGCCGTAGTCTCCAGAGGACCGGCCAAAGAAGTTGGAAAAGTAAGTATAGCCCGTCGGCTTGGCATGCACGACCATCGGCGAGGCAAGACGATGATTGGCATAGAGATATCGTCTGACGAAGGGCCGGACCATCTTCGAAGGCGCGACTATCTCGAACTCGCCGGGTCTCATGTCTAGTCCGATTTTTACAAGCCAACAGTACCCCAACGAAGTTTAACTCGTTTCGACGCCGCGGACTAATCCGCAGGCGCGGGCGGCGAAGTGACGACCGGGTGGAACAGGCATCGTCCTACGGCGCCGGAGCGGAGGAGCGACGATGAACCCGATTATTGTCACGAGCAGTGGAAGGCTTGGCCACAGGTATACGGGGGTCGCCGCAGGTATTGTGTTCAGTCTAATCACGTTCGTGTCGGGCGCAAACGCGGCCGACGGCAACCTGAAGAGCATGTCCATGCAGCTGACGGCCGGTGGCGGGATCCCGGGGCCGCTGCGCGTCGTGTCCGAGGACGGGCAAAGCTGGCACGCGATCAAGGCCGGGACCGAACTGCTCGTGCAGGGATCGGTCAAGGTCGAGATGACAACGGGCGATATCGACGCATTCGGAATCTACTGGGGCGAGTGTGACGGAAACGAGTGTTGGCAGGCCTTCGACGGGTGGAAGTCGCCGCTGGTCTATTCCGAATTCATCGGCGGCGGTGTGAAGGCCATCAACAAATGGGTCATTTTCCAGTTCCCCACCAGCAAGATACTCGTCACCTCGCCGCAAGGGATCGCGCCCTCTCCCTACGGCGACCAGATCATCGCCCAGTGCAACGCCGCACTGTCCAACGGCGGCAACATTCATCAGGGCCATAGCTTCAATTTCACCATGCCGGTGACGCTGGCTGTCGACGCCGGCATCGGCGCCGATCTGACGCAGGCGACTTCCGGTTTGACGCAATTGAACCATGTCGACTACGCAAAGACGATCGACGTCAGTATTCCCGTGACCTGCGAACCGGCTCCGCAGTCGCCGAGCGCGTCTGCTGATGTCGGCGCGACCTTGCCGCCTTTCGAAGTGCACGCGGCGACGCTCCATGGCAGCCCTTCCAGCTACGAGGGGGTTTGCCCCGTCGATCTCAAGCTCTTCATGGGTGTGAAGAGCAATATCAAGGGCCCGTTCGAGGCACGAGTGGAGGCCAAGAGCGGCTGGAAATCGAAGAAATATACGTTCCAGACCACGGAGGCTAACCCGGACGGCAAGTGGTCGAAGCACTTCCAGGACACGCTCACCATCCCGATCGTCCTGGCTCCGAACCAATCCGGCGGCGGGGCGGGCGCCGCCGCGCAAGGCATCGGCCAGTTTGGTACGGTCCAGCCGGATCCCGAGGTCATATTTCCGGATTCGGGCGGCACGCCTTCGGGTTCGAGCCAAGTGCAGACAGGCTATAATCCGGGCAACCTTCACGAGGACTCGTTGCGGCTGAACGTTTCCGGCGGCGGCAAGACCCTGGTCAGTGACTGGTGGAGATACAGCATCACCTGCGATCCTGACACGGCGACGTTCGTCGACAACATCCCGCAAACGCTTGGTCAACCCGTCGTTGTCCAGCAGGCGTTTCTCGCCATCTTTCCTGAAGCTCCGACCGATGGCTCCAAATGCGGCCTGAGCGTCAGCGGCCTGATCCAGACGAATGTCAAGAACGCAACGGTCAAGTTTAGGCTCAGGAACCATCAGGGCAACACGACCGGTTGGCAGACCGTGCAGACGACCCATGCCAACAATATCGGCCAGTTTGTGGAATATCTCGACTTCTCGTCCAGTGGTCAGGGAGTTTGGATGAGCCCGGGAGGCGGCTGGGCATTGCCAGGCGCGGGAGCGGGCAGCCAGGCAGGACGCAAAGCAGGAACACTGCAGATCGTGACCGAGCAGCCGATGGCCTTCGAAGGCGATGTCGCGAGCTACGATTTTGCCTGCCACGACCCGGCACCTGCCGGTCTCGGGACCGCTCCCACCGTCAAGCTCAATCCCGATTTGCCGGATTCGGCCGGCGATCTCGTCGGCCGGCAAGCCGAACCCGATGTCGTCTGGATCCAGCAACGTCTCCTCGATCTGGGCTACCGCGAGGTCGGCAAGGTCGACGGCGCCGTCGGGAGGCGCACACGCACGGCGATCCTTGCCTTCAAAGCTGACAACGGGGTGACGTCCCCCGACGTGGTGTAGCTGGTAGCGCGGTGGTCATCGGCGCTTTCCGGTAGGGTCTGGTTGCGAGACCAACCCCTTTGCGGAAGGACCACCGATGACCGACGACATGATGAACCTGCGCGCGCTGGTGGAGAAGAGCGCGGATGCCGATCTGCTGCGCGAGATGATCGGCTTTGCCGCTGAGCGGCTGATGGAGATGGAGGTAGGTGCGGCAACGGGTGCCGCTTATGGCGAGAAGTCGCCGCTGCGCACCGCCCAGCGCAACGGCTACCGCGACAGGGATTGGGAGACGCGGGCCGGCACGGTCGAACTGCGCATCCCGAAGCTGAGGAAAGGCTCCTACTTCCCGGGCTTCCTGGAGCCGCGCCGGATGGCCGAGAAGGCACTGACGGCCGTTATCCAGGAAGCCTATGTCCAGGGCATCTCGACGCGATCGGTCGACAATCTGGTCAAGGCTATGGGGATGAGCGGCATCTCCAAGAGCCAGGTCAGCCGGCTGTGCGAGGAGATCGACGGTAAGGTGAAGGCCTTTCTCGAGCGGCCGATTGAAGGCGACTGGCCGTATCTGTGGATCGACGCCACCTATCTGAAGGTGCGCCGCGGCGGGCGCATCGTGTCGGTGGCAGTCATCATCGCTGTCGGCGTCAATACCGGCGGCCGCCGCGAGGTGCTAGGCATGGAGATCGGCACCTCGGAGGCC
>Ga0065720_1019332_pt1 | contig 28291 bp, 31 predicted proteins | sample Thericmetagenome_FD_59107 | JGI IMG/M metagenome (GOLD analysis project Ga0065720, IMG submission 59107) | Thermophilic microbial communities from the Joint Bioenergy Institute, California, USA of rice/straw/compost enrichment - eDNA_2 v2... | ecosystem: Engineered > Solid waste > Grass >... | reverse complement strand
CAATTGTCTTTTTTTTTTTTTTTTTGTATAATTACGAGGGAAATTCTTTTAATAAAGACACACATGTAATACAAAGCTAATATAAATAACTAAGAGACTCTCATAATATACCAGAAGATGAGCCATGTAACAAGAAAATATACCTAAAGAAGAAAAAAGAAATTAAAAGTGAAATTGGGAATCTCCTGAACGAAGTTCAGGAATTTCAACATCAGCAAGATAGTCATTCTTCTTTATTTCCAGTTTATCTAATATTATTATTCATAGCAATCAAATTCCTTACTTAGCTTATTCACACCAAATTCAAGATAATTTGTTCCAAACTTATTCTCTTCATGTACTCTGATTGCACTCAGGAATGCAAACAAAGTCACTACACAAAGCATGATTATAGCCTACCAATTTAACAAAAATAACTTCCAGATACTGATTCATAATCTCCAGATCTATTGATCAAAAATGCTAGAATTGGAGGCATTATAGTAGTTCCAAGATTCTGTAAACAATTACCAAGAGCAAAAGCCTTTCCAATATTCTCTTTCTCAACAACATAGACTATTGACACCCAAGCTGAGGCATAATTTGCTGCAAAAGAAGTCCCAATCATCATCACTGGGATAAAAGGATCCAAAAATAAGATAAATATGAGTCCTCCAAGTCCTATCATACAGGAGAAGATTGCGAATCTTGATCTTAACCCAAATCGATCAATGAAAATTCCGTAGATTGGGCTTGAGATAACGCAAGTCATCCAAAGTAATGCCATATAATTTCCTGCCTCAATGCATCCTTCTTGAAGGCTCAGATCTGGGCCTCTAAATAATTATAATTATTCTCATTTTCTTTACAATAATGATTTGAGGTAAACACTACCGATAGCTCCAAAACAGATAACAGATGTATAAACCAATGTGGAACAGATGGCTAGGTACCAGAACATTCTTGGCAAATCTGTAAGTGTAATCTGAGTTATTGGGTCCCTGTTATGAAAGCTATAGGTTGCTGCATTGTTCCTTTTACTCACAACAGTTCCAGTAAGGAAATAATTCTTCTCTATATCAGTCGGCTAGGAATTAGATCCAACTTCAAGTCACTTACAAATGCAAAGTAAAATGAGTTAATCAACTCGCTTTCTTCATTGACAGCATTTTCTATCATTTTATCTACCCAGCTGGTAATTGCTGCCGCAATTACTGCGGCAATGGACACATATACTCCGAACCAGATGGACTCTGTAATGTTGATCTCAGAGGATATTCTGGGAGTATAATAGAAGTTCAATACCGCTCCTATATTTGATAATGAGATATTTAGCCCCTAGGATATTATATCATAATTGAGATTTCTTACTATGGATAGGGATAGGTAATCTTGTTTGAAGTATTCTGCTATTAAGGATGTTGCTGTAATTACAATAGATTGTCCTCCAAATCCCATGATCACTCTCCCAGCAACCATCATGTGTATTGAAAGCAGCGAAAATCCCATTGAAAACAAGAATTGGCCTATCCCCACAATAGAGGTAAAGATGATCAACATCTTTCGATTCCCATACTATTACTTTTTACAAAAAGGAGATTTTCATTGTACATTTTCTATTAGCCGACCACTAATGAGCGGGAAAATTACATTTGGAAGTGAATAGAGACTGAAAAAGGAACTAAAGTAATATTCGTATATTTGTGGAGATAATATCTCTGAAAAATGCTTCCTTATTTGGTCCTTAAGGGCGGATGGGATATCAAAACAATAGTAAAATCCGATCTAGGGAATTACCAAAGGAAAATGTTCTCAACCTGAGTCAAATTGCAGACAAAAAACAAGAAATATCTCCACCGAAAGTCTTCTTTCGAAATTCTATTAGCTCTTCCCATAACAGAAGATAATTCACAAAGTCAATAATTTTAATAAATAAGTGTCAAGCAAGATTATTAACGAATACTTGCGAGATTAAGACTCTATTTCATAACACCATCAGCCAGAATTATTATATTATGACAAGAATTGATTGAAGTTATACTTCAAATATTCTTTTGTGTTGTGTTCTTCTTCAACAAAAGTGTTCACAGGATTTTACAATTCATCAATTAAGCTAATAATTACTTTGAAACTATCAAAATACAATTTCAGTGAGACTATTTGATTGTTCTGATTTAAATAAATAGAAACAATCTAAACTCCAAAAACTTACAGTCAACGGGACCTATGAAATGGATTTTATTAACTTATAAAACCAGCATGTACATAAATATGTTTGAGCTATGCTTTCAAGAGCCAAATTTTGATAAGTCGTTCAGAAGCCAGATCGACTTATCAAAATTATTCCTCATTGATTTCTTCATCACCTTCACCTTCCTGATAGTAATTAAGAAATGAATGAGAGCCCAGGTCAGATATCTCCTCACCGTAGAAATCTTCACTATCGTCCTCTAACTCAACAGTGTTATGAATCAAAATATCATCTTCTGGTTCCTTAATAATATAATCTCTCTTAGTTCTCAAATAGAGAAAAGTCTTATTCCCTGACTTGATTTCTACCCTTTCAAAGGTTCCATGTTCGACTAGAGCTTCTCCAAGCGCTTTCAGGGCGAGGGTTTTTATTTTGTTTATCTGGTATTCAATAGAAAAAGACAAGGGCCTTTTCCCTCTTTTTACAAATTTGGTCAGCCCTCTGACAACGTCCTCTCCTATCATACTCATAGCAACAATGCTAAGCGTTCCATGTTTGTCAGGAGAAAGGAATTCGAGAAGCTCATCTTGCCCTTCATCTTCTATGAGCCAAATATCGGCTATGTAAATAGAAGATTTGCGTTGAATTAAAGAATCTAAGTGCAAAATTTCAGCCGGCTCTAGACATAGTCCAATGATGTTGAACTCCTCCAGTTTAAATGGTGGAAGACTTTCCTTTTCATTTATATTCTCCAAAGTAATTAGTGGATAATTTAGAGTAAACTTCTTCAAGCTTTGACCAAGATTTGAGATATTCCTTAGAACATCGATATAACGCAATATATCTTCTTCATTCTTATATGGATCATATTGAAATGGCGAATTCATTATGTCTTGTTGATCCTGTTGGACTATGTATGCATCAAAGTGAAAAGATAATGTTGTTAGCTTCTGGTTACTTTTTAGGATGTTATGAGCGAATTTTTTGGCGAAGTTTGCCTTTGATTTCACGGACGAGATATTCAAAAAAACTGTCAGGCTAGTTAAATTTATTAAAGATTCCCACCTTGAAAAGAAATGATCCATAATTCTATTGCCTTCAAAGATTTCATTTTCCTGTAGACTTTCCAAGGTCTTGGGTAAGATTATTGTCCAGTCAATGAATAGTAAGGACAAAATTACCTTTTCGACTTGTTTGGGGAGGAAAAAATACTGAAAGAATCTCTCCAGCATACTGACTGAGCAAGGAATGCTATTGGCAGCAAAGGAATAAGTTTTTAGGGATTGGATGTTCGATATTCCTTCGAAGTAACTCATTTCTGTTGAGTGAAAGTTTAAGATGTCAACAGATAGTGTCTCTAACTTAGAGAATAGATTTGGATCGATTGAAATTTGTTTTAGGAGCCTTACTGATCCCTCCATCCTGAGAGAATATTCCTTAGTTTTTTGAAACAAATTGGTTAGGTGAACATTTTTGACTAAATTCCTCTGGTTTCCATCTAAAATGTTCAAAATTATAGATAGATCTTGGTTTTTGTTTGTCTCAAGAGACTCATTTAAAGTGTTGAGAATTCTTAGCAGTTCTGAAGAGTACAATCCCTTAATGTGAATCAATTTAAGCTTAGGATTTCCTAGAAGGGTGTGGGATGCCCTGCTTAGATATTTTGATGGTAACTGGAGTTTCTTTGCTCGTTTTGTAGAATCCACAGTCAGATTTTGAAGTTTCTTCAGAAATAGTAAATTCTTCCAGCCATGAGCATCTGAAGAAATAAACGAAAATGTTTCCCAAGCATGGAAATTTCGGATCAACTTGTTTGATATGATAGCAGGCCGGCTCTTAATTACTCTTAAAATCTTATGAAAAAACTTCGATAGAACCTCAATAACTATTTTTTGTATGTCGCCAGGAGTTTGGACAAGAACATATTTCAAGTACTTTAAACGCTTCAATCTTGAACGCTCTAGACTGCTAATCTTCCTCAAGCAGAGCATTTCAACATAAGTTGGCCTTCGAATATGGTCGGCTATAGTTGCTTGCCGTGCGTAGACAACTAGCTTGTTCTTCATTTTGCAATTCGAACTCATTTTGGATTTATTAATTCTTAAAATCAGTAAAATTAATCTCACTAAGATTTGCCACCTAACTCTCTCAAACGATAATTACTAGTTAACAATAAATTATACTGGCTCTTCCTAGATTTTTGATTAAGCATCCATTAAAATAAATTTGAGAGTTCTGACGGATGCTCTATAAACTTCTTCTGATATATTGACTGATAGAAGACTAGAATCGACATAACTTCTTATTCCTTCGAAAAACCCTTCTTCTGGTCGGTTACATCTTCATAATCATTCATTTCATTATTACAAAGCCAACTTGCATTAGATATCAAACCTCTTTAGATCCAACCTTTACTGGCTTTGCTCTCTGGCTTTTCCGCTGGGCGCTGATGAAACCTCTTGGATTTAAAGCCGATTTTATTCAGGTTTTTTTGAATATCCTTGTACATCACCATTTTAACTCCAACATGAATTCTCTTCTAAAAGCTTATCTAGGGCTAAAATTAGTTATCCTGCAAGACTTAAGATTCTAAAAATAGAATTTGGAATAAATCGTATTAACGTCGATCTAACAAGATTCAGAAAGTCCAACAAAAATGAGCTAATTGATTTAAACACTTCAGATCTATTTTATTAAAACAATACAAAAGAAATTCAACTTTTAATATCTACAATGCTAATCATTTTGATAGTCTCTTTGGCATACTATCAGGCTCTCGCTGCTACCCGCAATGGCCTTTTCACGACTGACAATATTCCCATTCATCTTCTAAGTCTAAAAACTTCAGTTTATTCTGAGGGCCCTTATGCTGAAATTGAATACTCTCAACAATATAAGAATCCCTTTAACCATCCTATTGAAACTGTGTATTACTTCCCAAGAACTGAGAACTCAGTTTTCCACAAATTTGAAGCGATCTTAAATGAAAAGGTCACTGGAAATTATCCTTGAAAAGACAGCCTCCCAGCAAAGCTATGAAGAAAATAAAGCCCAAGGAAACACAGTTGCATATTCTGATATGAATAGTTCCAGCCCAGATGTTATGGTCATTAAAGTTGGTAATATTCCTTCACATCTGCGACACTCAGGCTATTCAATTCAGGGAAGAAACTAACTGAGATGACATAGTCATTTTTATAATTAGGGTGTTCAGCAAGAATATCTTGAGGAGTATTGATAAGTTCATTTCTAAAGTAAAGAACAAAATCTTTGTTGAGAGGGATACTAGCTTCAAAGCTAGCAAAGTACACCCCATTCTTTTTGAAAGTTCGAGGAGTCAGATGGTGAGCGGGGTTCTGAATGCTCTCGAATGCGGAATTTGAAGCGAGCAAAATTGAAATCTCCCAGTGGCCGATCACTGACTGAGAAGCATTTACTGTCTGATATAAAGGTATGTCCCCCTTGTAGCTGCTTAACACATAGCGTTCTGTGAGGGTTGAGAGAAGACTGAGACTCCAAAATTTGTTTAGAACAATATCTAAAGGCTGGATGATGGAGAACTTAATAGTAATTGATTCCTATTGACATTATTATGCAGGGTGGGGAAATTTATGAGATGAACAAAGCTAGTCTAAATGAGGATATTCAGAATGGAAAGGGAGAATTCATCATTATTATCGATATGAATGGATCTAAGCGTGGACAAAGAATTGAAAATTTGAGGAAGGCCCTGTCAAAGTTTATTGAAAATCTCCCACAAGACAGCTATTTTAATATCATAAGTTTTGGAGGTAGCTATTTCTGTTCACAAGCAGCAGCCAAAAATATAGTCCTAAATCCAAAAAAGAAGTCCTAAACCGGATTCCTTCAATTAAAGCTGACATGGGTGGCACAGAAATCCTTAAACCCCTCGAAGCAGCAACTAGGATTCCCCTCAAGCCTGGATATCCCAGGACCATTATTTCCTTGACGGATGGTGATGTTTTGAATGATCAAATAATAAGACATGTCTATGATCATAATTCTATGATGAGGGTTTGCAGTATTGGAATTGGGAATGGAATTTCACATTACCTGATCAAGAATATTGGCAAGGCAGGAAAATGCACTAGCGAATTTATCAAAGATGATGAAGATATTGGACAAAAATCTCTGTACATTTTACAGGCAGCGGTCTCCAGATATATCCAAGACATTGACATGGATACAAAATGCTATAATGCTCTTAAAGAAGTTGTTTTTTGGGATCAAGCAACCCAGTCACTGGTTCTAAAGAATATGCCCTGCCAACAATATGTTTATATTCCAAATGGGAATAACATTAACCATTGTGATATTACAGTCACCTACTACAGCAGTTATTATAAGAAAAAATACCAAGAAACGTTCACTATTCCCTCATTTGCTCAAGCTGAAGTCACTGATATATGGCACAAGCTGGCTTATAATGCTAAGATTCAAGACTTAGCCTTCCAGAGTAAGTCGATTCCTATGGAGGAATATAACGCCTTAAAGAGCCAGATAATTCAACTATCCACCAAATACCAAATTCTTTCTGAATTTACTGTTTTCTTAACTGTAGTTAAGGAGGATGCTGTGGATCCCTCCAAGCTTGTCAAGATTGATATACCAGTTGTCAAGAGTGTTGATTATTCAAGATCTAGCATTGGCTCTAATAATTCTTCATTCCAATTCAAATTCAGCTCAGTACTATTAATGATATTCATGCTCCTAGCGATCATATTGTAAATATGATTTATAAGTGTTGTAACTTCACATGCATGGTCTCTTAACATTATGGCGAATATGAGCTGTTAAAGGCTATATTTGACAGGAGAATATTTAACAAAGTGTTGTTTTGGTTTAAACCTTTGAAGATCTTAAGTTCCAAGTATTGCCTCAAATAATTTTTATTTAGATATTGATGTCGATTCTCAGGCAATTTTGGACTCTAAGACCCAAAATTAGGAATATCAGGGCATTTTATAGCAACATAAATGCCTTCTATTTCTCAGAAACTGGTTCTGATAATTTTTATGAGACTCTTATCAAGGAAAAGAAGCAAGAAAGAGCAAAAATATTAGATGACGGTAAATAAAGACCCCAAAAGACTTAAAGAATAGAGACCAAAGAGCTTAGTATGATCCCCCAGTATATGGAGGGTGTAAGGCTCACAATCGAGGAAAAATTCAACCTTGCAGAAGCCAATTATAGACAGGCTTTGGAAACTCTTCACGAAAAAGAAGAATTCAAGCCCAGATTGATTTCTCATGTTCTTCAAAAGTATTCTTGAATAGAAATTTGTGAACTCTTAAGATTGGCCCTTGTCCTGAAAATTCAAGACAAGACTGAAGAACTTACCAATATTCTTGAAGAGATATATTTTGTTTTGTCTTCAGACTTAACACCAAATTATGATAGCATATACAAAGCCTTTTCAAACATTATGACACATTATTCTATGTACGATGTGACGAAGGTAACCCAGTTGAAAAATCAATAAATTTGCAGGGAATAGCTTTTGCAGAAATGATTCTGGAACAACACCAAAAAGAACCTATCCCAGCCATCTATCTCAAGGACATGTATATACTAATTGGAGTAAAGCAAGGGATCTTTTTTTTATCCAAATAGACCATGTATATTTTGAACAAAGACTATGAAAAAGCAATTGCTTTACTGGAAGAAGCTTTGGAATTAAAGCCAAATCCCATCATGAGAGGTATTTTTCCCAACGAATTTGTGAATATTGAAGGTTTTGCACTACATAATTTGGCCTATGCCTATTGGTGGAACTATAATAGATACCAATCAAAGCAAACTGAAGAAATAAGAAATGAAGTTAAGAAAATTCAGGATTTAGAGTCAGAACAGGCCAAAGAGACCGCCGAGAGATTAGAGCAAGGTTTCAGGGAAGCCGCTAAGAATAATTCAAAGATCATCCCTTATTTCAAACGTGCCATAAAGTCTTTTGAGTGTATAGTTATAGACACAACTTTCTAAAATTAGATCTCTATGGTGATGATCCTCTAAAACATCCCCGTAAAGAAGATGACAAGCTGACTCCAAAGCAATTTGCTGCTATCACTCTAATTCTCGATGAGAACACCCCTAAAGTGGATATCTCAAAGTGGGTATGCGTTTGCAGCTAACTAATTTTATTTAAAAAGAAAAAAGAAGATATAGTTATCAAAAGCCCCTTCAGTGCACTCTCTGCATTGAATATTGGAGAGGTTCTCTATCAAGCTGGACAGCTTGAGGTAAAATAGGGATCATTTTTGGTTATTTCTTATTAGCAAGCTTTATTCTGGATCAGAAGTTCCCTTGATATAGCCGCTAAAACATCTACAATGGACAGAGGACTACGTGGAATGGTTTTGATGGCTTTAATAAGTCAAGAACAGCAGAAAGTAAGATAGTGCATAGAAAAATTAATAATATTATTAGGATGAATTGGCAGAAAAACTTTATTTGGACTGCCTTGAATATATGGAAGACGTAAGGACAAATGTCTTAAGTATTAACAATTAGATGCCAATATATAACAAGATCGTTTGCTTAGAGACTTATTCTGTCTTCCTTTCGAGCAAAAAGAGGAATTACGAAGCTGAAGGTAAGAGAGCCTTATTATATCACGTAAATATAGATTACTTTAAACAAGCTCAGAGATTAAAGTTCCAGATACCTGAATGGCTTCAAAGAAGAGAGTCTTTACAAATTCCTGATTATCAATTCTAACTAGCCTCAGTTAGCATGTACAAACTGATCAATGTTTTATCTGTAATTCTAGTATTTGTTATGCAGATTAAAAAATGTAATTATCATACGATTAAAAAATTTGCATAAAGCTATTCTTAGGTGAGGCTGTTTCAACCCGAATGATAGTCTCCTTAAGATCATAATTCAGATTAGCTTTTCATTATCAGAAGGTAAATCTATCCTCAATAGAACTATCGCATAATGTTTTCAAATTTTTATAATAATCTAACAAGATCACTAAGAAAATCCTTCTGTCTCGCGTACCAAAGAGCTCTAATTTTCTCCGACTCTAGGCAAATCACTCTCAGAACTCCCCCAGAGTTTTTCTTTTGACTTAATTTCTGACCAGGTATAAAATATGCTTCCTTTGAATAAAGGATCGAGAAATTTTTCAGGAAACCAATTAACTATATTGAATACTAGATCAACTCCATTTACCAATACTGCCCTAATTTGAAAGAACCAAAGACTTTTGTATCAAATTTAATATATTAGAGCATCCTCTTATTTGTAATCTAGAATCCGCACTTCAGTCCCTGAGATAATCTTGACTTTTTTACGAATTAACATTCAATTAATTTGATTTTTATTAGTAGAAGATTCTCTCACAGACCGACTGAGTCATCCAAATGAGCCTGTTTAGCTGTAATAAAAATAGCTATAAAGTTCATCCTCAATCTACTCAGAGGATAAAGGCCTATTTTTATGTCTTAAGCTTTCATTTCCAGAGTTTAAAGCCGAATGCAATAAGAACATTTAAAAGAATCAAACTGCTTAGACATATCGAATTTTCTGGGTCCCAGCTCAGGAAAGAAGGAATTTTTCTTCTTCATTATCGTTCACACCACAAGACCATAACAAATATCAAAGGAAGAAGTCACTTATGTGGTTTATATTCGTCTGCTAAATTTCAAAAAATGACAAGGTATTCTATAGACTTGAAAAGTCCTGCATCTTTATATATGCTGAAGTTCTTCAGAACACTCAGATATTTATCATTTTTGATCTGTAATCCAAAACACAATATCAAAATCCTTAATCAAAGCTCACGATTGGCCAGAAATTTAAAAGCCAATAATCAACTAAAATGCATTAGGATTCAAGCTTATAACGGGATATATCACTCCAAAATCATGGCCGAACTGGAAAAGTTCCTAGAACAGGTCGATCCTTCAAACCTTTCTATTATTTTACACCTCATTGAAAAAAATAATAACAATGAACATATTTTTATTGGCTCCAAGACATTTGAAAGGATAGGTCATCTTTCTTTGAAACTAGCCATTAATTCAAGGCTCTCCTCACTGATCTCTTCTCAAAGGGCTCAGTTAAAGAATATCCATTCATTAGATCTGTCTATTGGAGAAATAGATCCCGCAGCCTTGAGCCTGCTAGCAGCATTAGGTGAGTGGCCAATCAGAGCTATACCTGTATATTTAGAAGAGAAAAATATCCATTGGCTTACCAAAAAAGATTTTTGGCGGCATTTTCTTTACCACAACAGGTTAAATATCTCTTCCTCTCTCTGCGGTATTGAGTGGAGTAAGTTACTTATATTTACAGAAACTGACGATGAGCAAATTTTGATAACATACAACTTACCAGAACTTAACAACTTTTTTTCAGCATTTGAATATCTCGAATCTTTGGAGACTCTTTTGATTGAGTTAAATTTGTTTTCTGAAAATCCAACCCCTCTGATTACCTATTTCTTGGCTCTCCTCACCAAAGGGATGTCAAGTATAAAAACGTTATCCCTTACCCTCGACTACTACTCAATACCTGAATTAGCTCTGGATGAGACAGCAATATGTTATGATCCATTTCAGGAAGGAATCGAAAGAATACTAAATGTGTCTGAATGCCTAAGAAGTCTCGGGCACACTAGTAAAACTCTAGAGAGGCTTTCCTTTACGTATCGCAAGATAACTTTAGCAGACCTACAACGAGTTGCCTTAGAGAATAAGTTCTCCTTGAAAGAATTGAACCTCTTTGGCTTATGCGTTGACGTTTCAGAGATGGAATCATTAAGCTTAGTTTCACGATCAAAGATAAAAATTGAACTGTCTGATATCTGGGTACCTGATGAAGAAACCCATAATGATATACTGACAAGCTTATCTACTCATTTGGAAGGGGTTGTAAGCATCTTGGCAGTTGCGATCAAAAGCGATAAAATAATAAATGATTTGATTGATTTTATTAAAGAATGTAAAGAAAGGTCATTTGAATTAGTACTTCAATATAGACTGAGCTGGACTGACCATCAAAAGCTGAAGGAATTAGCAGACTGTATGTCAGAATATGATACCTTTTTGAGGGTTGAGGTCAAAGCCCGAAATAAATTCTTTGTCTACGACAAAAGAAAAGAGACATGTTTTATTGAAGACTGTCTCGCTATTTTAACTCAACAAATGATTAATGAAGAGCTTGACGATGTTCGCTCAGCTTCTAATATCGAACTGGACTCATTGACTGATTTATACTTTCATTCTGATACATCTGATGAAGATTATTAATTGTATTTCTTACTAAATTTGAAACAAAACTTCATATTGCTATCTAATTTAATAGTACAAGAAATTTATCCACTTTTCTCTCCAAATTAACCTAGTCTAACGAAAAATCACCACTGAATTCACATGTCAGTTCAGCCAAAACTTTTCCGATGTCCCTCTTATTCAAACCAGGCTAATATTTGAGCCTATCCCCTTGATTTGTGACAATAGGCCAGAGCTCTGCATATCTTACAATTTCTATAGACACCATTGGTTAATAAATTTTTTCGCGGGTTATACTCACTTTCACTCAAGTTCTACTCATAATAACTACTAGAAAATCTATGCCAATGGGTCCAGACAATGAATTTCGAAGATATCTCTCGTGTTAATTTGACTTTCTTTATTCGGAGACAAAAGTTGAAGAGTGACTTGATTTTATAAGAATTCCTTCAATTAAACCAATAATCTAAATGTGAAAGTTGTCATTCGATAAATTCCTCTGAAATCCAGTTTGGATAATCCAATTGAGGGGCGAAGGTAAAAATTAGTTATCCCTAAATTTTATCTGCGAAAATCTCAAACCTCTTTGCATAATTCTAAAGGGGTCTCATTTTAATTAAAATTTTAGCATGTTATTTAGCTAGATGGACAACCAGGCACCCACTAGTCAGACGAATCTATTTATACCAAGCTTTGAAACAGTGAGCAGAGAAAATCTCGAGTACGATGACTGTGAAGTATGCAGGAAGCCAAACTCCTCCTTCGTAAAAAATCAAAGAAGAATAAGAAGCGAATCCACGGACTCACTTAGTTCCACAGGATCTATCTTTGAAGAAACTTCTCTCCCAAAGGCTTGCAGGAACATGGCTAGAAAACCGCTCTTTCGATCAGATTCAGCATCTTTTGAATTCACCGAAAATATCGAAAGAAAAGTAAAAGAAAAGACAGCGGAATCTAACCAGATGATCGCGAATTCTTTAAGAGGCCACTTTGTGTTCAAGAACCTAGATGCGACTCAGACGTAAATTTGCTTATGAGCTGCATTAAGTTCTAGTGATGAGCTAGTTTCAAAATTCTTCTATTGTGAAGTTAAAGAAAATCAATACATCTTCAAGCAGGGTGATGCAGCAGGCATATTTTTCATTCTTGGTAACAGGGTATAATAAGAATTTAAATTGTTAGAGTCGGGGAGAGTTCAAGTTATTTCAAATGGGGTCGAAAAATGTACATTAAGCGCTGGTTGCTGCTTTGGAGAAATTGCTTTGCTCTATAATGTTCCTCGTACAGGATCTATATTAGCACTTCAAGATTGCGGGCTTTGGGGAATTGATAGAACAACATTTAAGGAATATTTAAAAAGAATGACTTTGAAGAACCTTCAGGATAACAGAAAGTTCATTGACAATATAACCTTATTCAGTAAGAGTTTAGTTATCTCAATAATTCATAGACAACCTCACCCCTGAGCAGAAAGATAGTCTAAGTGGATGTCTAATAAAAGAAAGATATATACCTGGCCAATATATTACTCATGAAGGAGATGGTTGTACAGGTGTTTATATTATACAAAGTGGAGCTGTTTCCCTTTCTCTTCAAGGCAATGAACTTGGCCAAATGCAAGAGGGAGATTATTTTGGAATGGAGACAATTGTTGGGAAAAACCCAGGCAAAGCGGTAACAGTAAAAGCAGTTACTGAAGTAAAAATAGATTAAGTTTCCTCACAAGTTAGGTAACATGTTTATCTGTTTCTCGAGAAAGCCTTGCTTCTATATTGGGAAATAATTTAGAGGATTTTGCTTTCAAAAATATTGAACGGATGTTCTATGAAAAGCATGAAATTTTGAAACAACTAACTCAGCTTCAAAAGCAGAAAATATTTGATATCTCAATAATCAAAAGAGCAAGTAGAGATGAGATCATATTTAACAAAGGTGAAAAGTGCAATAGTATTATTATTCCTATGGAAGCAAATCTAGTTTGGGTATAATTTTCTTTTATCCATCTTACTTCAAGGCATCAAATGGAAGCATAGTCCAAGAGAAATTGTCAATATTTGGTCTTGATAATCTTGCTAAAGGAAAAGAAGAAGATATGTATAACAAAATGATTTATTTTCTTGAAAAATTAGGCTTCAAGATGACATAAAGTTCGATGGAGACAGCCATTATTCCTATATCTCCTGTTCTGATTTTTTGAATATTCTTGGGTGCCCTCTACATGAAGTATTGGAGAAGAATAAATATTCTCATGAAGTAATAATGGTATACACCTTGTTAATGTTTTAGAAAAAATTATTTTACGACTACCAAGAAGAAGAGTTCAAAGATAACAACACCTCGAAAATGCAACTGGATCAACTCATATTTATTAAAGAAATTGGATATGGGCAATTTGGAAATGTATTTTTAGTAGAAGACGAACAACAAAATCAATATGCATTAAAATGTGTAACAAAATGTAAAGTAGAAGCTCTAAGTCTAGAACGTCAAATCCAGGTATCGCTTTTTTAAATTATTGTTTATTTGTCAAGGAAGAAAGGCATATTCTTTCCATGGTTAAATTTCCATTTATCATGAAGTTTGCCAGAAGTTTCAGAGATAGTACATCCGTATATTTTCTCACAGAATATATCCAAGGGGTGGATCTTTTTGATGTTATCCGAAATCTGGGTAGTTACAGTAATTTTCCTAATAATCCTTCTCAGGTGTTTTAGACAAACCAGCCTGTCAATTTTACATTGGAAGTATGATCCTCGCCTTGGAGTACCTTCACCACAAGAACATTATATATCGCGATTTGAAGCCAGAAAATCTCATGATTGACAAAACAGTAATAATCTATGCTTCATGCCTAATTAAAAAGGGATATCCAAAATTGATAGACATGGGAACTTGTAGACTTCTAGATCAGCACAATAGAACTTTTACTATGATTGGAACTCCATCCTATATGGCACCAGAAATTGTTGAAGGAAAAGGATATGGTTTGAATGCAGATTTCTGGTCTCTTGGTAATTGTTATATTAATTTTTTCTAAAGAAGTAGGAGTTTGTCTTTATGAATTCTTATGCGGGTATGTGCCCTATGGAGAAGATCTGGAAGATCCCTATGAAATTTACAACGAAATCTTGAATAAACATCTAACAATTCCATCGTTTGTGAAAGATAAAACAGTCAGGAACTTGATCGAACAACTCTTAAGTAGGACTCCAGAAGCCAGAAATGGAGGTTCCTACGCAGCACTTAAAGCCCATGAGTGGTTTAATGAATTTGATTGGGTATAATATATATTTTTTTACATAACAATGCTTAGGATAAGCTCCTAGCCAAACAACTAGAACCACCATATATACCCCCTGTTGAGACTTTCCTGCCACCTAAGGAAATTGAAGAAGCCAGGAACGAGAAAAAAAGTATTCGTGAGTGGCTTATTGAAGTAAGAGATAATATATACATTCTTAAATATTTTAGAATACGAGCCCTGATCACAGAAAATCACATAGCATGCATCATGTACATCAAGATGATGAGGAGCAGGTGCCATGGGATGCAGAATTTTAATGAGAAAGAATCTTCTGAGTCTCTTTTTTCTAAATAGTAAAATATTTTTTATTTGAAATGTTTTCTAAATCTAACTATGCAGCTTCTCTGTACAGCGTAGTTATATACAATACAATCATATGCCTATATATTACTTTCTCAAAATTGTATCAACCAATTTTGCAATCTTAGTATATTGTTGAATCTTGGCGTATTGTCTATCCAGCATATGATTCACAATAGAAGAGTCTCTCTGATTTCCGTACTTTGATTTAATTTCTTCAAGTTCATCTTCCAATTCTTGAAGATTCATATTTTCTAGCAAGATCAAATGAATTAGAAGACCATAATACCAGCTTTAGCTTGCTTTCTGAGTCTAGCTAAAATTTCACTTTGCTTTTCTTGGGTTGCAGGATGTCCTTCCATTCTATCTAATTCAGCTTCCATATCGAATTCTCCTGTTTCAAGTCTATTTTCTTCAATTAATTCTTGAACATGAGGATCACTATTCGATTTAACATAGTTTCCATTATAACTCACTCTTTATTTGCTTCCATGAATTCAGCTTGATCTCTTTCTCTCCTAATAACTTTATAAATAAATTCACCAATTTTTACTTGACTTCTCTTGCAATATAATCTTTAACCATTTTCTTTAAATCTTCTTCGCTAAGGTTGGCCTCTAATTGATTAATCCAGAAACATTGATTTTCATACTTGTGGAAGTTTCAGTTATTCTTGTAGATTCGAATTCAAGAATCAACATTTTATCAGTGGCTTCATCTTCGTCAATTTCCATATCTTCTTGATCTTCATCAACAAGGATTCTCTCTTCAATTTCTATGACTTAAATGCTGATCGATTTCTTAATTACCTCCCTTAGCTCTGAGGAAATCTTTAGTCAGATCTTTGAACTAAAAGTTTTTGACTTGAAAAATTAAGAATTACAGTAAGGATTATATTTTTTCCACTTTCTTCTGTTGCTTCTTCAACGGTCATGACAACTCTAATGTTCTTATGCTTTCTGGCAATTTCTTGTGCAGATTGGACTTTATTCTTCAAATCAGCAATGGTCATTTTAGCTCCGAGTTGTATTTTCTTTGTGTCTTTGGCGCTTTCCTTCTTCTTTTGGACTTTACATTTGAGACAAAAAAGAACTAAGCTTTACAGAGGTTGATGTCCTTGCTCAAGGTTTCTTTGATGAATTTTTTATATAACTCATCCTTATAGTCATAAGCTTTGCAAATAGCTGGCTTTATATTAGGGTTGATGAGGACTAAATCGACTCCTAATTCCTGGCACTTCTTTCTATTGGATTAGGGAGAATCATTATCCATATACCTAGCTTCATTGACAGAGTAAATACCAATGAGCTTATTGCTGGTATCAATCAATCTGACATCACCAGTGTAGTCGATTTCTTCATTATGCTTGAAATACTTGCGAACATTTAGGCCAAAATTAAAAATAATACTGTTGTTCCAACAAGCTTGGCAAGCTTTCTTAGTTCGGTGAATCTGTCGATCTCGTATTTAGTGGCGAAGGAAGCTTTCTTGAAGAAGACCAAATAAGATGGTGACTTGGAATTGTTCTGAAGGTATTTGAAGGAAGAAGATATTTTCAAGAGAGACTTAAACATTTCAGGTCACAATTAAATTTATTTTAGATTTTCTTGTAAAGGAAGACATAATGACATACAAGAAATGTATAAAGGGTGTAGTCTGGTCAACAACGAAATATCAACCTAGTACAGTTAATATGAATTTTTAAAAAAATTCAATAGTCAGAAGGGTAAGGTGCTTTCATTAGGTGTCAATAACGAGGAATCCCTTGAAGTTCTCATCACGGGAAATCTGAGGAATTTTAGTTACCTTTAATCTCCAGGATATTGAATGATTCCTGCAGTCTTTGTCCAATTTATTGAGGGAAATTTCTACTCAAGTTAGAGCAATTCTTAAATGGAAATGGTTGAATGTTGATGGCACAATTGTCAGAAAGTTTATTATTAAACTTAATGTCACCCGGCCTTCAGTCTATCTTGGATACGTTTTGAAAATATAGATGATGATAGCATCTATACCCTTCGATCATATCCTGCAGAAAAAGACTGGGATATTTACCTCATGATTAGAAGTGTCCATAAGCAAAGCAGGCTCGAATTGGTTTGAGTAGGATCCCTATTAAGATTAGTTTCAAGTCATGATGACAAAATAGTGTTTCAGTAGGAAGGCAGTAGATGAATTTTTCATATTAAGTTCAAATCTACGGGATCATCATCGCAGAAAAAAGTTCAAGAACGTGTTTTTACCCTCAGGAACATCATTTTTCCAAGTTTTTGAGTTTCCAGTAGGAAAGCTAACAGTCATAAGAGTTCTCTTATGCCGACAGCCATCTTTGAGGAGAGTGTCATGAGAACGCTCTCGTATGAGCTATTGAGCAAAACAGCATTTCAAGTGACCACCTCTTGAGAGGCAGGCTAAGATCTTCTAAGCCATAAATTAATTAAGATTTGTATTATTAACTGAGATTCAAAGAGATATAAGTATCAGCATATGAGGTTTAAGAATTACCCAAAGGAATTGAGAATAAACATGAGTATAAGATACTATGGTCTCTGAGAAGCTTAAAGCTGCATATAAAGCATCATTAATCATCTCAAAGAACTCAATGAAGTTGAAGTACATTAGAAGTTAAGATACTTTTTGAGACTCTTTGAACGATTCATCCCTAACAACTGAGGGAGCTTCTTAACCATTGGTCTAATTCTAGGTAATTGAAAATAAGGGCTCACACCAGAAGTTTCCTTGAACTTTATTCGTAAAGGACTAGCCCGGGAGGTTAGTGGTTGTTTCCTCTTGAATTCTTCATTTACAACTGTATCAAAGACATTTCTAGGTGAGCTAGGCTCAGTTGTATTTAAAACTAAATGTGATTTTACTGGTGACTTTTTCAATAGGCGTCTTGGGCTGCTATTCACGAAAGTCATCCTGGGAGACCCGAGCTTGTTTCCTCTAAAGGAAATCGGTGTAAAGTCTGGATCGATTGGAGCCAATAACTGCTTCAACGTCTCAGGCTTGACCTTATGAGAAAGAAAATTGAAAATTTCACTATTCTCAATTCTTGATTCCTTTTGAACAGGTGCATTGAACTTGTGAGTTTGATTAACACCTACAGCTTCTAAACTGTGTGCTCTTTTGGGATGAGAAAGAAACTTTAAAGTAAGAGTTTTATAGCAAGATTTTTGCGCAGGTGGTATAGGATCCTGTTTAGCGCGATGAGAACTTGCCAATGGAACTAGTTGATAATTGAAATGAGTTGGGTGTTCCGTAAGGATTCTAGGTGAAGTCTCTGTGAACGCTCCGAGTAATTGCCCAACATCAACTCTCTCATTTGTGATCAAATCAGGACTGTTGACTACTGGAGTTGTCGATTCAATTTTAGTTAGAGTCAAATTATATTTTGTCTGGAAGCCAGTGCTGAGTGAGCTGGGAGTACGATTCAACATTTTGGGTAGCCTTGTGGCAAATTGTCTCTTCGAGAAAAAATAAAAATTAATTCCAAAATCGTTTCATTACGCGAGTATGTTACAATCAAGATCTAGAAGATGCTTCTACCAAAACTAGTTTAGTTCATAACTATTGAGATGTTATAATGAAAATTTGTGTTGTAGAGATGAAAATAGTAAATATTTTGTAGAATTGGCCGATTATTGATTGTATAGATTCGGATAAAATTCAAAAATAGCAATTAACGCATGTCGGGTCTGATAGCATTTGAATGTTTCTGTAAAAAATCCCGAGAGAAATAAATCAAGGTTAATAACTTTTTAATAAAGAGATTCCATCTTCTTTTTCCACGATGGGTAAAAAAAGTCATCATTATTTCACGGAGCGATGCATCAAAGTCAACGAGAGTCGAACAGACTATCCTAATAATCGTATCACTACGAGCAAATACAATCTCTTAACATTCCTGCCAAAAAATTTGTATTATCAATTCACAAGATTAGCAAATCTGTATTTCCTGGTAAGCCTTCTTTCAATCCTCCTTTTTTGACTTCTTTTTTCGGTACTCTTTTCGTCTAACCGAAATAGATTGTGGGTCTTCTGCAATTGATCAAGGAAATTTCAACTTCAGGAGGAAAACCATTGATTTTTATTCCCTTGACTTTCGTCCTTACTGTATCAGCCCTTAAGGACATTGTCGAAGACTACAAAAGACATAAATCCGATAACGAGGAGAATAATAAGCAAACTTTGGTTTATAAAGATGGTCAATTTGTGCCTTGTAAATGGAAGGACATTAGAGTTGGGAATATTATAAAGGTAAGATTCTAGTATCCAAGCTAATCTTTTATAGGTTCTCGAAAACGAGTATTTACCTGCAGATGTCTTGCTGCTCCAGAGTTCCCTGAAAAAGGGTATTGCTCTCATCATTATTGTCTAAAAAGATAGGTGGGTGCTACATAGAAACTAAGAACCTAGATGGAGAGACAAACTTAAAATACAAACAAGTAGAGAAGACAGTCCTCAGTGAGTTCAATTCAGAAGAAAAAGTAATAGACGATAAATTTTAAGTCAAATTCTAGCTTGGCAGCCAGAACTGCACCTTACACTATGAGGGACCAAACGTTTATCTATATAAGTTTGTTGGATCAATGGAGACCTCTCAAGGGAAAGTCCCATTAACAGAGCAGAACTTCGTTTTAAGGGGAAGTAGCATCAGAAATACTCAATACATCATTGGAGTTGTAGCTTATACAGGGTAAAACAACTGGCTAAGTTATAAACGGTCTAGACATCACACCAAGATTATGATGAATTCTATCAAGGCCAAGGCTAAATTGAGCAAGCTAGAAAGAAATATGAACAAAAGGATTATTTCAGTCATGATTTGCCAAGTAAAACATTGCTATCAAGTCTAATTCAAAGATTATCATTTGTATTTTCGCTGCCTTCTATGCAGCTATCTGGTATTCTGCTAACGATGTACTTAAGAGAATAATGTAAACTTATATTCTAGGATGAACTTGAATATCTGAAGATCTCTGAAAACTCAGCAAAGGACAGAACTTTTGTTTACAATCTTTTCGTCAGATTTGGAAATTGGATTCTGATCTTCACGTAATACGAAAATACTCTTGTTTCAATATTCAGAAACTTTGTTCCGATTTCCTTAGTTGTCACTTTGGAAATGGTTAAATTGGGCCAGGCCCTCATACTGATAAATGATGATAAGATGAAGTCAAAATCTGACAATATACCCACCACAGTCCAGGCCTCAAACTTGAACGAAGAATTGGGACAAGTTCAGATGATTTTTTCTGATAAAACAGGAACCCTAACAAAAAACATCATGGAATTTAAGAATATCACAATAAATGGAACCTCCTATGGAGATGATAGATCCCTTGAAAATGTCAGTCGTCTGACTAAAGTTACTAACGTGGACTTTTTAGATGCCAAGTTCTTTAGGGATCTTAATAATAAGAAATCTCCCAATTATAAACATATAAGGTATAGCATTGTATTCCTCCCAATAATTTCACCAGAGAGAATTTATTGCTATTGGCTACATGCCATACCATTATCGTTGAGGAAAAGAAAGGAGAAATATATTATGATGTAATTAGTGTTGATTTAGATCTAAATCCACTAGGCCTCTTCCCCTGATGAGCTTGCTCTTGTCAACTTTGCTAGATTTGCTGGGGCAGAATATAGAGGAATTGATGAGCAGAACAACATCACAATAAGGTTCAAAGGAGAAGAGATCAAATATAAGCTTCTACACACTCTAGAATTCAACAGTACAAGAAAGAGAATGTCAGTGATTATCAAAACCAAAGAAGGCAAAATTGTCCTCCTAACAAAAGGAGCCGATTCCATCATCTTTGAGCGCTTGAAGAAAGAAAAGTAACTTATGAATTATCAAAAAAATAATAAGTTAGCCCTATGAAAGTCTCTACTCAGAGCCTTCTTCATGAATATGCAAAGAAGGGTCTAAGAACTCTCGTCCTTGCAAGGCGTGAGATTGATCCTAAAATGTATAAAGAATGGGAACAAAGATATCATGAAGCTTCGACTCAGATTCATGATAGAGATGAAGCTATGATGCGCGTTCAAGATGAAATAGAAGTTGAATTGGAGCTTGTAGGAGCTACAGCAATTGAAGATAAGCTCCAGGATGAAGTGGGACTCACAATTAGCCAATTGAAGGATGCTGGAATAAAAGTTTGGGTTCTGACTGGAGATAAAACCGAAACTGCTGTGAACATTGGCTATTCATGCCAATTATTGACAGATGAAATGACTCATATTGAATTAACGGAGAAAGAACATCACGCTATTGAGAAAAAGATTGATAAGTATCTCGAAGTTGTGAGGAATTTGAACACAGAGACCAATTATGCTTTGATTGTTTCTGGAGATGCTTTGATTCATATCAGCCACGATGTGAAGCATCATTTGGCCCAAAAGGTACATGGAGTTACAATTTCCTTAATTTGTAGTTCATTGAAATTGCTGATTCATGTAAGGTTGTGCTGGCCTGTAGAGTATCTCCTAAGCAAAAGCAAGAATTAGTGACATTAGTGAGGAAGCTAAGGCCTCATTTGACAGGTCTTGCTATTGGAGATGGAGCTAATGATGTCAATATGATTATTGCTGCTCATGTTGGTGTTGGTATCAGAGGATTAGAAGGTCAACAAGCTGCTAGAGCTAGTGATTTTGCTATTGGAGAATTCAAAATCTTGAGAAGATTGCTATTACTCTATGGAAGAGAGGCATATAGGAGAAACTCTTATTTGATCCTCTATAATTTCTACAAGAATATCACATTGGTCCTGGCTCAATTCTGGTTCGGATTCCATTCGGGCTTCTCAGGAATGTCAATATTCGATCAATATGTTTACCAACTCTTCAACATTTTCTTTGCCTCTGTGCCTATTATTATCTATGCTGTCTTTGATGAAGAAATTGATCCTGAAATACTGGTCAATCATCCCGAATTCTACCACCAAGGGCCAAAAGGTAAGTTCGTCATGAGTTTAATTGATAAAATAGATAAAATATTTAATGGCAGAAGGTTTGCAAAGTGGTTCGCTAATGGTATCTGGGAATCTGCTGTTATCTTCTTTATCTCGTTCTATTGTTTCGATTACAGAGTAATTCCTAACACCGAAGGAAAGACCCTTCAGTTTTACGCTCCTGGTATCATGGTCATGTCATGCGCAGTCTGGGTCACCAATGCTAAGGTTCTGACCATGAGCAACAACTTCTATTTTCTCAACCTCTTCTTTGTCTTCGGAAGCATGCTTTGCTATGCCTTGATTTTCTGGATTTGCACCAAAGTCGAGTTCATAGAATCATACGGCTACTTCTCTGCGTAAGAGCGCTTTTAAGATTTTTTGAATTCTTTAGATTCTTTGGAAGTGGACTATTCTACGCCACCTCAATATTGGCCAGTGCAATCTGTGTGCCACTAACAATTGCCTACAACAGATACCTCTATCACAAAACTCAACAGTCTGAGATCTCGAAAAAGTCAAACTCTATTCTTAGTTTAAGCAATTTCTTTGGGAATAAACTTGAAAGTAGTGAAAGTGGATCCAAGTACTATTAAAATGATCTGATATAACCAATACTAGAGTCAGTTCTCCTAAAGTTGTCCAAATCCCTAATAAAACTCTGGCACTGAGTTATGATAATAATGAAAAGTGAGAAAGGTCTTTCATTTTAGTTTTAAATCTTCTCTCATGTATGCCTTTCTATTGATCTTTTAAAATCTTTACCCATATGAATAAGATTATAAGTTGGAAAATCATGAATAGCTCAAGAAACAAATAAATAAGTTATTATTATATAATACAGGAATATCAAAGACAATTATCAGAAGAGAAGGACGCTGTTTATCTTTGAGTTTTCTTTGAAAATTCTTCTAAGCTTTTGAAATATGGAATCTCTTTCAGGAAGAGTTCACCTTCCTTGAAATAAAGCAATTTGGCGATCCTACAATTTGAGATAACATTACACTTGTTTTTACTTAGTAAGTATTTTATTAACATCTTTATCATCGCTTAGAGTGTATCCATTTATTTTTGCGTAATTTAGGATTTCTTGGAATTGAACAAAGACCTTCTTTAGAATATTTCCTGGCTTGTTATAGATCATTATTTGCAGACATTTAATCTCCTTAAGGTTTATCATAATAATTTTGAATTTCATATCTGCAACTTCCCTAAAATATTATTCCATTTTCACTCATATTTTTACACATATTTTTCAAAGATAACATCCTCCTTAGAAATATTTGTTAAACCTCCAGGCATTGAAGTTCCTCCCGCTGTAAATCCAGAAAATGCTGTTTTGAATGATCTTCCACTTATTGTATCTGAACTTGGATTTTTATTGGGACTAGCAAAGAATCTCCCTTGTTGCTTTGGAGGGCTCGCTGCATAATACATCTCAAGATAGTCTGGTTTTTTAGGAGAAAGTGTTTTCTTAGGAGAGCCACTCATATCTCCTATTCTTGGAAGGCCTTTGACTAATTGTGCAGCCTGCTCCTTAGCAAAATCTGATTCTTTTTTCCTATCTGTTGAATCTAAACTCGGCAGAACTTACCTGCCAAAAGACTTTAGAATATCAGAATAATAATTATAAGAGTCTGCGAGCCGATAAGCCAAAAATGCTTTTATCTAAAATATTCATTATGACTTAATGCTTTAATACTGGAAGTTCTCCATCTATACTGGCGTTAGGAGGCCTGCAAGTCCTAAGAGGTTTAGATTGGTCAAGAAAATTAATACTCAAGAAGAAAAGCAAATTTGTTAGATTTGTTATTTAAAAAATTGTATATAGTTGTGCTGTTCTTGAGACTGTCGATTTTATTCTCTAGCTTCTCGAGCATCATTATGGTATTTGTAATAAGTTTATTGGCTTCGTCTTTGTTGTCTGGCTCAAATATATATGTCAGATTGAGCATCATTGTTGACAAATGATACTTCAAATAATAACTACTATACTCAAGTCCAAACATGCAAGTCATGGATGTTAACAAAATGTAAAAAGCTTTTTCCATTTTGTCTTTTTTAGCATGTATGTAGGCTATATTATTTGTAATTTGAAGAAATGCTTCAAAGGTAACGTAATAGGGCAGAATTGCTTGGGATTTTACTTCGGAGATATCAGGCAAGTTTCCGAACTCCTGTAATAAATTTAACAGTGCAGAAAGATCAAATTTGGTTTTTGAGATATTTTCTTTAAAGGAGACTTTGAAAAAGTTCTTTATATGATTCTTTTTCTCTATTTCACTTGTTGTATGCTTCAAAACCTCTGCAGTTAACGTTTGTAAATGAGTTAAAATGAACATAGCACTTTTATACTGGGAGTCACGGATTAGAACATTAGAATAGGAGGAATATTGATCTAGAAACTCGATCACCATACTCCAATTTTTCCCAAAATAGACAGGGTTGACAGCTATATTCAGAATTTCCTCAAGATTCATTTCGAAATCTCGTACACTCAATTTCTTGGGTTCGGTCATGTCTAGTAATAAGTTTTGATTTAATGAACAGATAAAAGCCTCTATAGATTTCAAATTGGCGTTTCAAATCTGAAAACAATTTCATCAAGAGGTTAATCCATGTTGTATACCAAGTAAATACTTCCTGAAGTATTCCTCAATATTTTTTGCAAAAAAGAAAATTCCTATTTTATCATAGAAAATTATTTGGGATCCAATTTTGCACAAGGCTATCAATGAGGAAATGTTCTAAGATGTGATTTGCTGAAGATATATATTTTTTAGGATGAGGTTTGATAGAGATTTCGGCTAACCAAAAACGATAAAATTAACATTATATTTTATTCAATTGAAGAAGCATCTTTATGGGAAATTGCAGTGATAAGATGAACAATCTCCACGACCAACAAGTGGAGACTTACAGTTTTATGGAGAGCACAGAATCACAGGGTATGCAAACTCGAATTCCTCCTGTAAGCATCGAATCTCTCTAATTAATCAGAAGTTTAAAGGGAATTACAAAGAGATACCGCCAAATAACGATCTTGACAGAAGTCCAGAGGTAGCATTGAGTATATTGAATCATTACATCCATAATAGGATGAGCTTAGTCAAGGGATAGAATATCCAACGTTTGGTGAGAACGAAAATCCAAAAACTCAACTAAGAAATCAAGTTACTTTTGGAAGTAATTACTCTTTGAATATCTTAACAATTCAGAGCCTGAGAATTCAACATTGAATTCCAAATCTTCTTTGATAAGGAGTAGTCTAGTTCAAAATGATGAAGGATTCTCTCCTCCAAAAAGATTAATTGATAATTCCCCAGGAAGCCAAAGACTTAGTACTAAAAAAAGCAGGGACAGTCATGGAAGTCATTCTACAAGCAGAAGAACTAGCGTAGACAAGAAGAATAAAATAAAAACAAAAGAGTCTTCAGTTCAAAGCCCAGATCTTAATGCCACCAGCACCTTGAATAGTGGGAGAAAAAGATTTGAAATTAGAATTCCTCAATCTACAGGAGTCGAGAATGAGGTCGAGAATTTGGGGCTTGACTCGGAGAAAAAAACCAATACCTCTCGACATGATATTGTTCCTGGATTGTCTAACAATAATTTGCTGGATGTTGAACAATTTATTCCTCAGACCGTTCTTGAGAATAGAGAAGCAAGTATATAATAAAAAGACATTCAATTATTCTTAGATATTGTCCTATTTGAAGGTTCTCTTCTCAAATATAAACCAGGTACTAGTTTCACTTGGGTTGAGAGGTGGTGTGTACTCACACGATCTCACTTCGTGTACTATAAGAATCAGTGGTCTGCCTACTGTTGGGATGTCAAGCCTTTACTTATAGTCCCAGCACATGAAATCTTAGCAGCTTTGAGAGTCAATCTTGATTTACCAGATATAAGCAAGAGAAAGAGTTATTTGACGTCTGATAAGAAGACTTACTCCAATCTTTATCAATTCGAGATTTTTAATGAGAGAACTGATTATCCATATCACCAAGAGATTGTAGATAAGACTGACTCTGGTGAAGAAGAACGAAGAGGGTCTCATAGTTGGAACAAAATTGATGTTGAAAATCTCGAGAGCTATAAACTTTGGGGAAAATATGAAGAAGAGCGAATTAAGAGAAATAATTCTCCTAATAGAGCTAGAAAAGTAATTTGATTTTAGACATACCTGAACATAAATAGGGTTATTTGATGCGTCCTCCTCAAACCAATAGGACCTACAAGCACAACGTACCAACCAAAGCTGAAATGGAATTTTCCATTGTGGAACCTTTCTCTGTTAGACCTCATCATAAGTCTCAACCCTTCCTCAATATTAACCCAGAAGACTTCAATTCAACAATTAGAAGGTATTACTGAAAAATTCGTACTAATATTTAGCAAAAATTCTCCTAGACATCTTTCACCTAGACATGGCTCTCCAAGAAATTTACAATCGACTGGAGTTTCTCCAAGGCATAGACATAGCCCAAGTAAAGGAGCAGCCTATAAATGGATAAAAGATAAGCAAGGTAAAAAGCTTCTGAATATTGTTAATGTGCTAGATTTGGTTTCTTGGACAAATAGAGAAAGAGAATGGTATTATTCAGAAAAAAGGCTCCTATTCGCTACTCCAAATGAGGAAGAGAGGGAGAAGTGGGTGGCGGTTTTGAACTATCTCATTAATGATATTAACAGGTAAAATAAGAGAAGAAATATAAGACTTTGAAAATTTATAGTACATTATTTTTTTGTTCCTTAAGTAGGTATTATCTACTTGAGGGACTCTAAGCAACGGGTTTCTATTATCATTTTTACTTGTATCGTATCCTTATATTGATCAGATTCTGCTTGATAACTGTTCATTAGATCTTAGGAGAATTTAATACATAAGAATTTTATTAAAGATCTGAATAAAATTTGCAAATAAGCGAATTCACAAATGAAGGCTAAAAGCAAGAAGCAAGTTCAACACGATTCTGACGAAGTCGAAGAAAATCAATTGAAAAAAGATTACGTCATAAAGCCCAGTAACGAGCAGCCCAAGACTGACTCCTCCCAGTGGCCATTCCTCCTTAAGGTACCGAAGAATATTCTTATTGTGATTTCCATAGAACTATGACAAGCTGAACCTCAAGACTGCCCACTATACTCCCATTCCCCAAGGACACACTCCCTTGAAGAGACCCTTGGAAGAATATTTAAAGTACGGTGTTATCAACTTGGACAAACCCGCGAACCCTTCCTCTCATGAAGTGGTTGCCTGGATAAAAAAGATTTTGAAAGTAGAGAAAACGGGTCACAGTGGAACACTTGATCCTAAAGTAACAGGGTGCTTAATTGTTTGTCTCAATCGTGCCACACGTTTGGTTAAAGCACAACAATCCGCAGGTGAGCTTGAATTTCAATCATTCGCCATAATTTTTTCTTTTGTCCAATGAGAACACATTTCTAACCATCTTTAGGTAAGGAGTACGTCTGTATTGTCAGACTCCACGATGCCATCGAAAGCGAAAAGGCCCTTGCCAGAGCCATTGAACAATTGACCGGTACCGTCTTCCAAAAGCCTCCTGCGTAAGAGATATATTGAACCAACATTTAACCAATTCTAGAATCGCCGCCGTTAAGAGAGAACTCAGAGTCAGAACCATCTACAAGAGCAAACTTTTCGAATATGATCCTGAAAAGAACATGGGTATTTTCTGGATCAGCTGTGAAGCTGGTACCTACGTCAGAACCATGTGCGTCCATCTCGGTATCTATAACCTTTGCAAGAGTAATATTCCCTAGGTCTCTTGTTGGGAGTCGGAGCTCATATGGAAGAACTCAGAAGAGTTAGATCTGGTATCCTCTCTGAGGATCAATACTTGGTTACCATGCACGACGTCCTTGATGCTCAATACATCTACGAACAAACCAAGGATGAATCCTACCTTAGAAGAGCCATCTTGCCCATGGAATGCTTGCTCATCAGCTACCCCAGAATCGTTGTCAAGGACAGTTGTGTCAATGCCATCTGCTACGGTGCCAAGCTCATGATTCCAGGTGTCTTGAGATACGAATCTGACATTGAAGTCGGACAAGAAGTCGTCCTTATGACCACCAAGGGTGAAGCTATTGCTGTTGCTATTGCTCAAATGGCCACCTCTGACATTGCCACCTGCGACCACGGTGTTGTTGCCAAGACTAAGAGAGTCATCATGGACAGAGAAACCTATCCTAGAAGATGGGGTCTTGGTCCCAGAGCCACTCAAAAGAAGTTCCTTATTAAGGTATTTGAAAATGTATAGATTTGCTAATT